>SXGT01617059.1_pt1 | contig 12630 bp, 12 predicted proteins | sample 3176221 | NCBI WGS metagenome assembly SXGT01 (sample SAMN11356862, study PRJNA531348) | freshwater metagenome | isolation source: freshwater sample F1-120 | place: China: Fuxian Lake, Yuxi | collected 2017-12-25
CCGATCATCGGTTTCGCCTCGGTCGGCTGGAAGGACAGCGTGGCCAACATCGAGGCCACCGGTGAGTTCGTGTGGAACCTCGCCACCCGCGAACTCGCCGCGGCCATGAACGAGACCTCCGCCCCGCTGCCATCGGGTGAGGACGAGTTCGACCGCAGCGGGCTGACCGCCGTGGACTCCACCACCATCGCGGCGCCGCGGGTGCTGGAGAGCCCGGTCAACTTCGAATGTCAACTCACCCAGCTCATTCAGCTCACCGATGTCGACGGCGCTCCCGTCGACACCTGGATGGTGCTGGGCCAGGTGATCGCCGTGCACATCGATCGGCAGTGGTTGGTCGACGGGGTCTATGACACCGCTGGCCCGCGGCCGATCCTGCGCGCCGGTGGGCCTGCCGGCTACTCGGAGATCGGGCCTGAGGCCACTTTTCTCATGAACCGGCCGACCTGACAGCTGTGGTCACGCGTGCTCCGGGAGCAAAGACCACCGGCACCGTGCGGTAACCGCGCGTCAGAGAGTTGCCGTGGAACCTCGCCGCGGTGTCGACGTCCAGCCTGTAGTCGGGCATGCGCTGCAGCACCTGTTCGAGGCCGATCCGGAATTCGAGACGGGCCAGATTCGAGCCGAGGCAGCGGTGTACGCCCGCACCGAATCCGAGATGGCGGTTCCGCTTTCGGTCCAGGATGCACCGGTCAGGGTCGGGGAACTCGGCTTCATCGCGGTTCGCCGAGGCGTAGTTGACCTGAACGGACTCGCCGGGACAGAAGGTCTGTCCTTCCAGTTCGACCTCGCGCGCGACGGTTCTCGGAATACCGTGAATGGAGCCTGTGAAGCGGATGAACTCCTCGACGGCGTAGGGCATGATGTCCGGCTCGCGGATCAACCGCTCGCGCTCGTGCGGGTGCTGGGCGAGAAAGTGGAATGCGGACGACATGGCGTTGGCCGTCGTCTCAAGGCCCGCTTGCACCAGCAACATCGCATTGCCGACGACGTCCTGGAATGCCAGCTTCTCGCCGTCGATCTCCGCATTGATGAGGACATCGATCATGTCATCGCTGTCGGGCCTTTCGCCGTGTGCGACGACTGCGTCCGAAATATGTTGGTACAGGCCACCCCAAGCGACGCCACGGATCTCCTCGGTCGCACCGTTGAGGGCGGTGTCGGTCAGTTCGATGCACAGTGGCACGTCCTCGATGGGCATTCCCAGTACGTACTTGAAGAACACGACACCCGGTTGCCGCCAAGCCACCTCGGCCAGGTCTCCGGATCCTGTCTCGATGAATTCATCGATCAACCGGTCTGTCTCGGTGCGTATCTCGGGCTGCAGACGTTGCATGCGCCCGGGAGAGAAGTACGGATTCAGTACCTTGCGAAGTTCCTGTTGCCGCGGCGGGTCCAGGGTGATCACGATGTCGCCTGGCAGCTGTTCGGCGCCCTCCGGCGTCGGGTTGCTGGAGAAATGCTCCCAGTCCTTGAGAATCGCCGAGCACGATTCATAGCTCAACGCGACCCACGATCCTTCGCCGCTCGCGGTGAGGAACGGGGTGTCGGTATGGGCAAATGGGGATTTCGCCCGCATCACGCCGTAGACCTCGTACAGGAAGTCGGGATCGTTGAAGTCCTCGTGCCGCAGATCCCACTGCTCGGCGTGCTCTTCGGGTGATTTGGCCATTCGGGGCTTCCGTTCGCCGTGGTGACAAGAATATATCCGAACTCGTATATTTTATTCGTATCCGTAGATACGACCCGGTGTCAAGGTCGCGATCGCAGTCAGGCATCTGAGACGATCTGACGCATGGTGGAGAAGTGGACCCGCGAACGGCGACTCGAGCACACCCGCAATCTGCTGCTCGACGCAGCCGAACAGGCCTTCGCCGAGCAGGGGTTCGCCGGCGCGGCGCTCGACGATATCGCCGCCTCCGCCGGATACACGCGCGGCGCCATCACCTCGCACTTCGGAGCCAAGGAAGACCTATTTCAGGCGGTCGCCGAGCGGCATCTGCAACGGCTGGCAGTGGGCTTCGACGAGATCATCGGCGCGTTCGAAGCACTGGATGACAAGCTGGTGGACGAACTGGTCGAGCGTTGGCGCGGCGTCACGACCGCCGGCCTCAACGGTGCGGCGCTGAACTACGAGTTCTCGCTGTATCTCTTCCGCAATCCGGAGGCCCGTGACCGGCTCGCACCGCAACGCGAACGCATGATCGCCTGGATCGCGAATTATGTCGCCAACCATGTCGAGCGACTCGGGGGCGAGCTTCGGATGCCCGCGGATACTGTGGCGCGAGTCCTTGTCGCGAGCACCGAAGGCATTCTGATGGGAAGCCACATCGACGGCGTGGATCTGTACGGGCCGTATCTGCACTTTGTGATGGCGAACCTGGTGTCTCGCTGAGCCCTCCTCAGTACGTGACTGCGATCAGCCCGCCGCCCACTCCTTCGCCTCGCCCAGCTCATCGAGGCCGAACACCGCGACCTCGCCGGGCACCATCCAGCCCAGCGCGTGCATGGTGTGGCGGACCCAGTCCTTGTCGGATACCACCGCGATCCGCTTGAACGCCGAATGATGCTGCAGCAGTGTGCCGAAGCCCATCTTCAGGTCCTCGGCCAGGCCACCGGGCCCGAACCCCTCGTAATCCGGCGCGATCACCTCGACGATGCGGATCTCTTTCGCCGCGCCCAGTGCTTCCATGGTCGGCGCGAACGCACGGAAATCCTCGCCACTGATCCGGCCGGACGCCCGGATGCCGGTCACCCCGTCCGGCATATCTGTGAGTACCTCGATCATCTGTGTCCCCTTTCGGCAAGGTCCAGGGTCCTCCTCCTGCTATGACATAGGGGTGGAAATGGTGGCCACCGCGCCGGCAACCCTGGGTCCGGCCGAGATCGGCGCCTTCGCCGCGCGCGCCGAGCGCCTCGGCTTCGACACCATCCATGTCTCCGAAACCATCCACGACCCGTTCACGGTGGCCGCGTTCGCGCTGCAGGCCACCACCACGATCACCGTGCGTACCAGCATGGCCCTGGCGTTCCCGCGCAGCCCGATGATCACCGCCTACGCGGCGTGGGATCTGGCGCGCGTCTCCGGCGGCAGATTCCAGCTGGGCATCGCCTCCCAGGTGCGCGGCAACATCGTCGGCCGCTTCTCTGCGGCGTGGTCCGAGCCGGTGTCCCGGATGGCCGACTACATCCGCGCACTGCGGGCGATCTTTCACTCGTTCCAGACCGGCGAGCGGCTCAATTATGTTGGTGCGCACTACACGTTCGACAAGCTGCAGCCCTATTTCAATCCCGGCCCGCTGGATCATCCGGCACCGGCCATCTGGGCCGGCGGCGTCAACGCGCGCATGGTGGCCATGGCCGGCGAGGTGGCCGACGGCTTCGTCTGTCACCCCACCAGCTCCCACCCGACGATTCTGCGCACCCAGACGCTGCCTGCGCTGGCCGGGGGATCGCCGCGGGTGATCGCCAATCCGCAGCCGCTGATGGCCGCGACACATGAAGGCATCGAGGCATTGCGGGACACCCGGCGCCGCGAACTGGCGTTCCTGTACAGCACTCCCGCGTACCGTCGCCAGCTGGAGCGCATCGGTGTCACCGATCTCGGTGCGCTCGAAGACTTGGTCCCGCAGGGCACCTACGACGAGATTCCCGCGCTGCTCGGGCAGTGGTACACCGGGCTGTGCGACGGGCTGACGATCTCGCTGCCGGCCGGGGACGACGACGCGCTGGCCGAATTGGTGCGGCAGAGCCGGGTGATTCCCCCGCGATGAGGGGCTAGTGCGCCGGGACGTCCCGCGCCGGCATCGCCGCCACCAACGGGGTGTCCACGCCGACCGGACCGAGGGCGAGCGCACCGCCCGGTGAGCCCAGCGGCGCGTCGCGCCCGGGCAGCACCGTCAGGAAGAACTCCGCATTGTCGGCCAGATGCGCCTGCTCGTCCTCGGACAGATCGGTCTCGTACTCGATCGCATCCAATCGGCACGCAATTCTGCAGGCGCCGCAGTCCACGCACTCGTTCGGATTGATGTACAGCGAACGGGCGCCCTCATAGATGCAGTCCGCGGGGCATTCCGCCACACACGATTTGTCCATCACGTCAACGCATGCCGAGCCGATCACGTAGGTCATGCCACGACAGTAAGAAATAAGGCTCCACCAGCACCGGAGTCCAATGGCACCGACGAAAAGGACTTTGGTCCTTTCTCAGCTGAGGAACCGCTGCGCATACCCGGTGAACCGTGCCCGTAGGTCGTCCTCGTCGAGACCGAACATCTGCGCCGAGTTCGCGACACGGCCCAGCCTGCCGCGGCGGTGCCCCTCGAGGTAGTCGGTGACCGCGGTGCGCACCGGCTCGTCGAACGGCTCGTCGGCCAACGCGAACAACCGCTCGGCGGTGCCGAGTTCGTCGGCCATGAAATCGTCGAACCGGATATCGACGGAGCGCTCGGCCGGGATGACGTCGCGCTGGCGCACACACTCGCCCAGCAGTTTCTCCAGCCGGTTCACCCAGCCCGCGGCGATCCGCGGGACATCCACCCGGTCGCGGTGCATTCGCTCGCTGTAGGTGATCATCGTGATCATGGACAGGGCCACCGGGACCGGATCACGGTGGGTGAACGCGACGACCACACCGGGAAACACCGTGTCGAGCACCGCGAGCTGGCCGAGGTGCTGCGGCGACTTCAACACCCAGCGCCGCCCGCCGCGCAGGAACTGCAGCGCCTGCAGTTGGGTGCGCAGATACTCATACGAGCTCGTCTGATCGCGCGACCAGTAGTAGGCGCTCCAGCGCGGCACGTCGGCGAGTGTCTCCATCAGCATCGTGGAAAAGTCGTTGGCCAGCAGCTGAATCTCTTCGTGCACATGCTCGGTGGTCATCTCGTGCATCAGCGCGAAATGCGGCATCAGGGTATCCATCACCTGTACCGCCATGTCCATCCTGCTCACCCGAGGGTCGGGCGTCAGGCCGGCCTCGGCAGGCAACGGAAACGGCTCGACGCCCTCCCAGTAGGGCAGGCTGCGGAACGTCGGGGGAGCCGCCAGCAGGTTGTGCAGGTGGGTGGTCCCGGTACGGGGCAGCCCGGCGATGACCACCGGCGGCAGCACCTCGATATCGCGGATCTCGGGGTGACGCTTCAGCAGGTCGGTCAGCAGCAGCCGATTCTTGAGCCACTGCACCAGTTGTGCGTGGAAGTTGACCACCCCGGGGCCGTGCATGTCGATCTCGCGCAGCTCGGCCACGTACCGGTCCAGACGTTCGCGGTAGTCATCGGGCCCGAAGTCGGTGAGGCCGGTGTCGGCCCGCGCACGGGCATGCAGGACTGTGGAATCCAACGGGAAGTCCGGCGCGATGGCGGCCATCATGTCCCGGATCTGTTGGGCCTCAGCGCTATAACGCGGCTCGGCCAGGTCGTCGAGATGGACGATTCCTGCTGTGGTCTCGGTCACATCGAATTATGTTACTCTGAGTTCCGTAATGACGACAGAGATTGGACGCCCCCGAAATCCGCTGATCGATGACGCCGTGCTGCGCGCCACCGTCGAGTTGCTCGGTGCGACCGGCTACGCCGAACTCACCGTCGGTGCCATCGCGGTGCGCGCCGGTACCAGCAAACCGGCCATCTACCGGCGCTGGCCCAGCAAGGCGGCCCTGGTGCATGAGGCGGCCTTCCCGCTGGATGCCAACACCGAATTGCCACACACCGGAACGCTGTTCGGAGATATCCGGGAGATGGTGCGCCGCACGCTGGCCGTGTTCAGCACCCCCGCTGCCCGCGCGGCACTACCCGGACTGGTCGGCGAGATGGCCGCCGACCCGGCCCTGCACACCACCCTGCTGGAACGCTTCGGTGACATCCTCGTGCGCGGCCTCGGCGAGTATCTCGACGCCGCGGTGGCGCGCGGCGAGATGCGCGCCGAGGTCACCGCCACCGACCTTGCCGAATCGATAGCCGGTATCACCTTCGTGGCCCTGCTGGCCCGCGGAGCCGTCCCCGACGATGCGTGGATCGAGCGCACCGCCACCCTGATCGTGAGAGGAATCAGTACATGACACACGAATCGACGACGGCCTGGCGGGAATTGCTCGACACCCTGCGTGACCTGGACCGCTCGTTCCTGGAGGGGGACAAGGCGGTGACCGACGACCGCCACATCGGCGACGGCTACCGGATGCTGGCCACCACGCTGGGCGTCGCGCTGGACACCTACCTGTTCGCCGACCCGAGTCGCCCGCAGTGGTTGGAGGTCAACTCGCCGTGGCGACCGGACCGGCGCTGGGGCGGGGACAACACCGATGCCATCTATTTCATGTGCCCGGTCGACCCGCGCCGCCGCTATCGGATCACCGGCAATCGTGGTGACAGCGTGTACTTCTCGGTCACCGCCTACAACGAACCGGCACCCGGGGCCTGGTCGGACCGCATCATCGCGGTGTTTCGCGATGAGGACCTGGATTTCGATGCCGACGGGAACTTCAGCTTCGAGTTCGGCCCCGAGCCCGACGCCGCCGTGCTGATGACCCGCGACTACCAGGCCGACCCGCATACCGGCACCGCGGTCACCTGGCACATCGAGGCACTCGACGCACCGGAACCGTTCCGGCACGGCGACGCCGAGACGGCTTCGGCGCTGCGCGCGAGTGCGGCCTGGATGCGCACCATGTTCGCGATCCTGCCGCTGGCCGTCGGCGCCAAGGTCGCCGACAACCACGAACTTGGCCACGAAACCGCCATGTTGGCCAATGATTTCGCGGCGCCCTACCAGGTGCCGGACGCCAACTTCGGATGGTCGGCGCGCGATGCCTGCTACAGCTACGGCAGCTTCGACCTCGCCGAGGACGAGGCGCTGGTGATCACCCACCGGCCACCGGCGTGCCGGTTCTGGAACCTGGTGGTCTGGAACCAGTTCATGGCGACGCCCGGCGTGCGCGATGCGCGCAGTTCGCTCAACGGCCACACCGCGGCGCCCAACGCCGACGGCTCGGTCACCGTGGTGCTGTCCCGCGGTCTGACCGAACACCCCAATTCGCTGACCACGCTGGACTATCCGCGGGGCAACCTGGCTTTCCGCTGGTTCCTCGCAGATGCGGTGCCGGCCAAGCCGGTCGTGCAGTTGGTGAAGGCGTCGCAGGCGCCTACCGAGGTGGACTGACCTCGTGCGTCAGGCCGAGGTGCTCGCGCAGGGTGCTGCCCTCGTACTCGGCCCGGAACACCCCGCGTTCCTGCAGCAGCGGGACCACCGCATCGACGAACGGATCGAGCCCGGCCGGGGTGACATGCGGTACCAGGATGAAACCGTCACTGGCATCGGCCTGCACCAACGTGTTGATCTCCTCGGCCACCGTCGCCGGCGAGCCGATGAAGTTCTGCCGCCCGGTCACCTCGATGATCAGCTCACGGCTACTGAGGTTTTCGGCCTCGGCCCTGGCGCGCCACTCGTTGGCAACGGCGACCGGATCACGGTGCATCCGCACACTGGCGCGGCCGCGGGCGATGGTGTTCTCCCCGACGACCGGGTCGACCGAGGGCAACGGCCCGTCGGGGTCATGGTCGGACAGGTCGCGGTTCCACAGCTGCTCCAGGAACTTGATCGCGGTGGCGGGGGACACTTGCGCCAGCCGGACCTCCTGCGCGATATCGGCGGCCTCGGCGTCGGTGTCGCCGAGTACGAACGTCGCCGCGGGCAGGATCAGCAGTTGATCGTGACCGCGGCCGTAGGCGGCCAGCCGCCCCTTCACATCGGCATAGAACGCCTGACCCTCGGCCAGCGTCGCGTGCCGGGAGAAGATGGCATCGGCTGCGCGCGCGGCGAACTCGCGGCCGTGATCGGAGTCGCCGGCCTGAAAGATGACGGGCCTGCCCTGCGGGCTGCGCGGCACGTTGAACCGGCCGGAGATGTCGAAGTGTTCGTCCCGGTGGGAGAATCTGCCGGCGTCCGGGTCGGACAGGAAGGTGCCGGTCTGCTTGTCGGCGATGATCTCGTCACCGCGCCACGAGTCGAACAGGGTGTGCGCGGCGGCCAGGAAACTCTCGGCACGGGCGTAGCGCTGGTCCTCGGCCAGGAATCCGCCGCGCCGGAAGTTCTCCCCGGTGAAGGCATCCCATGAGGTGACGACGTTCCAGGCGGCCCGCCCGCCGGACAGGTGATCCAGCGTCGCAAACTGCCGGGCCACCTCATAGGGTTCGTTGAACGTGGAGTTGATCGTGCCGGTCAGCCCGAGCCGTTCGGTGACGGCTGCCAGTGCGGCGAGCACGGTGAACGTGTCCGGGCGCCCGACCACGTCGAGGTCATAGATCTGCCCGCCTTGTTCGCGCAGGCGCAGACCCTCGGCCAGGAACAGGAAGTCGAACTTGCCGCGCTCGGCGGTCTGCGCGAAATGGGTGAACGAACCGAAGTCGATATGGCTGCCCGAACCCGGGTCGCTCCAGACCGTGGTGTTGTTGACACCGGGGAAGTGGGCGGCGAGGTGAATCTGCTTGAGCGGCTTGGCCATCGGAGTGTCCTAAGAGTGTGCGTACCGGTTGGCGGGGCGGGACAGTCCGAACAGGCCGCGCAGGGTGGAGTGCTCATAGCCGGTGCGGAAGACGCCGCGGCGTTGCAGTTCGGGGACCAGCGCGCCGGTGATCTGGTGCAGATCGTGCGGAATGCTGGCCGGCCGCAACCGGAAACCGTCCGCGCCCGCGCCCTGCCACTGCTGCAGCAGGTCGGCCAGCTGCGCCGGGGTGCCGACGAAAACCTCCGCATCGCTGATGTATTCGCGGCCCAGCGCCTCGTCGAGCTGCGCGCGGTACGCCGCGGCCGCGGTCGGGGTGTCGGCGAGGAACACCACCAGATCCGGCAGGATGCGCAGCGGGGTGGTGCTGTCGGTGCGTAGCGCGGTGATGGTCTCGATGATGCCGGTGACCTCGTCGGTGTCGTGCGGGGTGATGAACCCGATATCGGCGCCGGCGGCGATCAACCGGTAGGCGGGATCGCCGTGACCGAGCGCGGCCACCAGCGGCTGGCCTTGCGGTGGCCGCGGCGTGATCGAGGGGCCCTTGACCGAGAACCAGCGCCCCTGGAAGTCGATGTAGTGCAGCTTGTCCCGATCGATGAACCGGCCGGTGGCGGCATCGCGGATCTCGGCGTCGTCCTCCCAGCTGTCCCACAGCCGGCGCACCACCTCGACGTGGTCGGCGGCCTCGGCCAGCGCGTCATCGGCCGCCTCACGCCCGAAATGTCCCGCGGACTCGGGATTGGCCGACACCTGCACCCGCACGCCCGCCCGCCCGCCGCTGACATAGTCGAGCGTGGCCACCGCCTTGGACAGGTGGAACGGCTCGGTGTGGGTGGTGATGGCGGTGGGGATCAGCCCGATGTGGCGGGTCCTGGGCGCCACCCGGGCCGCGATCTGCACAGCATCGAGCCGACCGCGGACGCGGTCGGTGCGCTGATCGGGTCGCCATGGATGATCGGACTGCAGCACCAGCCCGTCCTCGATGGTGACGAAGTCCAACACGCCCCGCTCGGCCTCGACGACCAGATCGGTCCAGTAGGGCGCGGTCAGCAGGTCCGCGGGCCGGGCATCGGGCTGCCGCCACGACGCCGGATGCCAGCCGGTGCCGTCCAGGGCGACGCCGAGGTGCAGGCGGGTCGGGCGATCAGCCACGAGATCTCCTCACGGTGCACGGTTTCACCACACAACGGTCGCCGACGACCGGGCATTCCGGCAAGATCTGCGCGCAGCCTGATTCGGTTCAGCCCGCGAGCAACAGGATCAACTGCAATTGCAGCTCACCGCACAGGAATCCGAGGGCCGCACCCAACACCACGATGATCCATTCGTCGTCCTTGAAGGCCGGCCGCAACAGGTTCTCGTAGGACTGCGAATCCAGATCGTCCATCTTCTCGACCATCACGTTCTCCAGGTCGAGGCGGCTGGCCGCGTACTGCTCGATATACGACGACGTCTCCGGGAGCTTCTCGATGATCGAGTTGGCGATCTGTACCTTCATCTCCTGGTACTGGCGGCCGCCGAGCACGTTGACCACCCGGCCCGCGAATCCCATCTGATCGTCGATGGTGCGGCCGATCTCAGCCTGCACGATGTCGAAGAACTTGTCCGACATGGGCCCGGTGAGCAGGCTTTCCATGATGGCCTTCGGGGTGAAGATCTCCCGGGCCATCAGTGCGGCGTACCCGCGGATGACCTCTTTGCGGCGGGCCTGGAACACGCCCTGCCACCTGATGCCGAGGAACACGTTCTTGCGTTCCAGTGGCCGGAAGATCATCTGCAGCGCCACCCAGTCGGTGAGGCCACCGGTCAGCAGGCCGAACAGCGGCAGCGCCAGGTGCCAACCAGTGACACCGAAGACCAGCATCTGGACCAGGCCGATGATGAATCCGAAGACCAGTCCGGATCTGATCAGGAAGGTGAAGGCCGGTCGGCCGATGTCCTCGAAAACGGCGTTCAGGGTTGCCTTGTCGCGCACCAGGTTGGTGACGACCATGTGCTTGATATCGAAGATCTGGTCGACCTGGCCGCGGAACTCCTCGAACATTCCGCGTGCCGCGGACGGGATGCGACCCTCGACATTGCTGACGATGAGGTCCTTCACCTGATCGGGTGTGGCGCGCCAGACCTGTGGCTGGAACGACATCATCATCGTGTCGACGAGTTCCTCGGCGGCCTCGCGCAGCGGTTCGCCGAGTTCCTTGACCAGCTCGTCCGGGTCGATCTTGTCGAAGAGTTCTTCGGGTTTCAGGATCCCGGAGGTCAGCGAATCGACCGCCACCGCAGCCATTTTCGGGGCACGCCGAGGGATCTGGCCCTGCCAGCCGAAATAGGGCTTTATCCCCTTGAACTCCACGGGGTAGAACATCATCTTCAGCGCGAGGATCTTGGTGATCCAGCCGACGAAGGCCGCGCCGAACGGGATGGTGAAGTACACCCACAACGGATAGGAGAACGCGTTCTCCCAGAAGTCGTTCACTTCGCTGCCTCCCACAACTCTTGACCGAGATCGCTGATCCGCACGGTGCGCCGGACCACCCGTGCGGATCGGACACCGCGTCGCGAGGTGGCCATGGCGATGTTCACCGCAGAGTCGGTCAGCAACATTTCGTATTCGTCGTACATGGACGAGGCCTCCGGGCCCAGTCGCACCAGGCCGAGTCGCAGCAGCCGGGTCAGGTACAGCGGCGTGTGACGCGGCAGCGACACCCCCGCCGAACGGCCCACCGTCGAGGCGTTCTTGAGCGCGTAGGCGGCGCTGCCTCCGGTTCCCGGTTCGGCCACGTGGACGACGGGATAGGCGGAGCCGTCGGAGAGGGCGGCCAGAATCCGTGCCTCATCGGGCACCAGTGCCTGTAGCAGAGTCAGATAGAGGACGTCGCGGCTCTTGTCGGGGCTGGTGTACATCGACCGGTCCAACAAGGTGCGCAGCAGCTGATTCGGGGTGAGGGTCTGTTCCTCCTCCCCGGAGGTCACCGCGGCGGGCGGATCGAGGTCGGTGAGGTGCCTGCGCATCACCCGCACCACCGCGCGCTCGGCGTCGGCGAGCAGCGGTAGCACGTCACCGGCGAGGGGAGTCCGCTTGGCGACGCCGCCGAGGAGGGACAGCCCCCCGCCGATCAGGCCCTCCAGGTCCACGGAACCCCTCAGTGTCGGAAGTCAGCAACTATGGGTAGCACCCTAGTTACCCGCACCTGCGGCCCGTGCACCGATCCCGCGCAACTCACATTTTGTGCGATATGCGCACGCTATCCATCGATTTGGTCCGCCGTTCGGCGGACAGTGCGCCGACAGGCCGAGGCCACCCCGCTTGCCGTCGGCAAACACGCCGGCGGCGTCAGTCGATGGGCTCCCAGGTCCAGCCGGTGATGGCGGGGTCGTCCTCGCCGTGTTCGCGGGTGTAGGCGCGGGCGGCCAGCCGGGCGTCGACCATCTCCTGGCGCAGGCCCGCGGCGTTGCTGCCCAGCCCGTCGACGCGGTCGATGACGTCCATCACCAGATGGAACCGGTCCAGGTCGTTGAGCATCACCATGTCGAACGGTGTGGTGGTGGTGCCGCGCTCCTTGAAGCCGCGGACGTGCAGCTGGCTGTGGTTGGCGTGCCGGTAGGCCAGCCGGTGGATCAGCCACGGATAACCGTGGTAGGCGAAGATGATCGGAGTGTCGGTGGTGAACAACGCATCGAACTCGTGATCGGTCATCCCGTGCGGATGCTCGGACTGCGGCTGCAGCCGCATGATGTCCACCACATTGACCACGCGCACCGACAGCCCTGGCAGCTTCCGGCGCAGGATATCGGCTGCCGCAACGGTTTCCAGCGTCGGTATGTCGCCGGCGCAGGCCAGCACCACATCGGGGGCGTCGGTGCCGTGTTCGGAGCCCGCCCATTCCCAGATGCCGGCGCCGCGGGCGCAGTGGGCGACGGCCTCGTCCATGCTCAGGTAGTTCAGCGCCGGCTGCTTACCGGCGACGATGAAGTTGATGTACTGGCGGCTGCGCTGGCAGTGGTCGGCCACCGACAGCAGGCTGTTGGCGTCAGGCGGCAGGTACACCCGCACCACCTCGGGCCGTTTGTTGGCGATGTGGTCGATGAAGCCCGGATCCTGGTGTGAGGCCCCGTTGTGGTCCTGGCGC
>SXGT01127488.1_pt1 | contig 12629 bp, 10 predicted proteins | sample 3176221 | NCBI WGS metagenome assembly SXGT01 (sample SAMN11356862, study PRJNA531348) | freshwater metagenome | isolation source: freshwater sample F1-120 | place: China: Fuxian Lake, Yuxi | collected 2017-12-25
CAGCCGGCGTTCGGCCGCGACCGCGTCGACCTTGTCGGACGGCACGCGAGCGGACAGAACGGCGTCGAGATCGAGTGCGGCGCCGATCGTCTCGGCGGCATCGGCGCGGTCGCCCGTGACCATTACGATGCGCGAGATGCCGGCGGCGCGCAGGGCTTGAACAGCATGCGGTGTTTCGCGGCGCAATTCGTCCCCGAGCAGCAACGCGCCGATGCCCCGGCCATCGACCGCCACGAATATGCTGAGTGCGGAACGCCAGGACGCCCGCCGCAGTGCGCGCGCGGCCCAGGGCTCGAGCCGGCGCGCGCCGTACACGAGCTGATGGGAGCCAGCCTGCACCTTGCGGCCGCCAACCATGCCTTCGATGCCGGCCCCCATCACCTCGCGCACCTCGCCCGGCATTTCGAGCGCCAGGTTCTGCTCGCGCGCTGCGGCTACAACCGCTGCCGCCACCACATGGTGCGACGCCTGTTCCAGCGATCCGGCCAGGCGCAACACGTCTTCGGGGCTAACGGAAACAGAAACCTCGGGCCGTTAGGCACGAGGTTTTTTTTTGCGGGTTAATTTATGGCCTGTATCATCAGGCTTAATGCTGTTTAAGGACAGAGTTTATGCTACTAGAGATTAGAGAAAAGGTGCAGGGCGTTTTTGCATCCATCATTTTAGTTTTGATATGTGTACTTTTTGGTTTATGGGGAATCCAGAATTATCTGGGTGGCGGTAAAGAAGCACCGGTAATTAGTGTTGGAGATAAAGACTTTTTTCAACACGACGTGACTCAGGCTTATCAACAATTTGCCCAGAATCTGGCTGGTGCGAAACTTGATGAAGACACCTTGAAAAAACAAGCCATGCAAAAATTGATACGCGATGAAGTATTGCTACAGTTTTCGCAGGCTCAGGATTTGGTTGTGGCCGACGAAACCGCCAGAGATTTTATTCAATCTCTCGAATATTTCCAAAAAGACGGAAAGTTCGATAAAACCCAGTATCAAGCTATGCTAGGTTCACAAGGCATGTCATCTGATGAATTTGTGGGACGTATTAAAAAAGCTTTAATTATGGAACAGGTGCAACGCGCCGTTGTTAATAGTGGTTTTGCGACAAAATCCGAAGTTGAAAGTTTTTTTAAAATTCAAAATCAAAAACGGGATGTGGAATACGTGACGATTCCATTATCTCAAACAGCTTACAAACCCAGTGATGATGAAATTTCGGCGTATTATCAGCAGCACCTTGATGCCTATCAAACCGAAGAACAAGTTTCTGTTGAATATGTAGAATTATTACTGAATAACCTGGCTAAGCAGGTCAGTTTTACAGACGAGCAGCTAATCAGCTATTACGAAGAACAAAAAGCCCAATACAGCAATCCCGAGCGGCGTAAGATTAGCCATATCTTGTTTGCATTTGGCAAAGACCATAACGAAGAACAAGCCTTACAAAGGGCCTTAAAAGTCAAACAAGATTTGAATGGCAAAGATTTTGCTGCGCTTGCCGCTGAAGTATCGGATGACAAATTGACTGCCAAGAACGGTGGTGATTTAGGTTTGTTCAATGTAGGCGTTATGGAAAAGGCCTTTGAAGACGCTGCCAGTCAGTTGAAATTGGGTGAAGTGTCCGAGCCGGTTAAATCTGCTTTTGGCTATCATTTGATTAAAGTCACTGAATTGGTGCCCGGCGAAGTCAAGCCTTTTGCTGCTGTAAAGCCAGAGCTGACTTTAGCCTATCAAAAACTACAAGCGGAAAGTCGTTTCAACGAATTGGGCGAAAAACTGACCGAAACCAGCTACGAAAATCCTGATAGTCTGGATGCTGCAGCTAAACTACTGGGTGTTGAAATTGCTAAAACGCCTATGTTTACTCGAGCTACCGGAGAAGGTGTTGCAGCGGATGAAAAAGTTCGCCTGGCCGCATTTTCAGAAGATGTGTTAAAAGGCAGTAATAGCGAGCCAATCGAAGTAGGCAACGACAAACTGGTGGTATTGCGTATGCAGTCTCATGTACCTGCTGCGCCAAAAGCCTTGGCGGAGGTCAAGAGCGAAATTATTGCTGTGTTGCAAAAAGACAAGGCGCAGGCGCTAGCTCAGGAAACAGCCAATAAAGTCAAAGAGGCGTTGTTGGCAGGTAAAAACCTAACTGAAGTCGGTCAGACTGAGCATCTTGCCGTTAAGCAATATTCAGGTTTGGCGCGTAATGCTACAGATATTGATCCGGCAATTAGTCAGGCAATATTTCGGGCGGTAAAGCCTCAAACCAATCGACCCAGCATAGTCATTATTGATAATCCTACCGGTGGTAAAGTCGTCGCCAACATCAAACAGGTTACTGAAGGTGCAATGACGGATACCGACAAAGCCAAATACAAAGCGATTGAAAAGAGCATGGCAACCGCTTTTGGTCGAGCTCAATTCGAGGCGGTGTTGAACCAGCTACAGGCGAATACGGATATCAAAATTCAAATGCCGAAATCGCAATAACATTCAAGCTATTTCCAAAATGACCGCAACATTGCTTGCGGTCATCATTGCCCTTCCCTTTCTTCTAATTTCAGTTTGATGGATACCCATCAGCTAGATCATCCCAATGGCTCTAAGCCACACCTCAGGCATTGAGTTTTCCCAGGAGCTTTTGTAATTGTCATAAAGCGGTAACATGACCTTGTTAAATTTTCAGATTGATTAGGCTGAAATAAAAAATGATTATGTCGAGTTTGAATGTCCTGGTTGTGGAAGATGAGGATGCCATCCGAGAAATGTTGGTGATGGTTCTTGAACAAGCCAGTTTACAAGTCAGTGCTGTTGCCAGTGCTGAACAGGCTTTACAGTCATTAGCGGAAAATCGGGTGGATTTAATGTTATTGGACTGGATGTTGCCAGGGATTAGTGGGGTAGAGTTGGCGCGACGTTTAAAAAAAGATCCAGGTTACAAAGATTTGCCTATCATTTTGCTCACTGCTCGTGGCGAGGAAGAGGATAAAATACGTGGTTTAGAAATAGGTGCTGATGATTACGTGACCAAACCCTTTTCGCCAAAAGAACTGCTGGCCCGTATCAAAGCCGTTATGCGCAGAAGTGGAAAGCTTTCCGAGCAGGGTCAATTGAGTGTTGGTGATTTAACTCTGGATGCGGAACAGCATAGATTGACCATAGCCGGCAAAACAGTGGATGTCAGCCCGACCGAATTCAGATTGATGCAATTTTTCATGACCAACCCAGATAAAGTCTATAGCCGTACGCATCTTCTTGATCAGGTTTGGGGGCGAAGCGTGTATATCGAGGAACGGACAGTGGATGTACATATCCGGCGTTTGCGGAAATTGTTGGCGGAATTTGATCGTGAAGATTTAATCCAGACCGTACGCGGATTTGGTTACCGGTTTTCAATGGCGGACTGACTTAGATGGGGCGTTGGCATAGAGAGAGCAAAATAGTCATCACGCTGGTATTGCTGGCGCTGATTTTAAGCTATTTTTTTGAACATCTAAGCGAAATGCTGTTAGTCGTTTCACTTGTCTTGCTGATCAGGCAAACACTGGCGGTCAATGAACTGGAAAAATGGCTCAGCCGTGGGGTTTTCTGCGATTATCGAACCCGAAAAGGCATATGGTCCGATATCTACTATCATCTTTGGAAAATCAAAAAAGCTGATAAAAAGCGTAAGAAAAAACTAAGTAAGGTGATTGATCAATTTCGCACCTCAACAGATGCGCTACCCGATGCTGCGGTGGTACTGGGAGAAAACGCAGAAATTGAATGGATCAATAAATCGGCCCAAGAGGTGCTGGGGCTGAAAAAAACCGACAAGGGGCAACGTATTCCCAACCTGATTCGGACACCGCAATTCGTACAGTTTTTAAAGTCAAACGATTATCAGCAAAAGATCTGCATTTCATCCCCGGTGAACGATAGCCTGATTCTGCAAATCAGTATTGTGCCGTATGGCGCTGGTTTGCGACTGCTATTGGCACAGGATGTTACCCAGATTAAAAGCATGGAACGTATGCGTACTGACTTTGTGGCAAATGTGTCTCACGAACTCCGTACACCGTTGACAGTGTTGAAAGGATATCTGGAAACCTTACAGGAGGTGGATAATGTTGCACCGCCTCTAGCCCGATCCTTTGCAAGCATGTCGGCTCAAACCGAGCGTATGCAACATTTGATAGATGATTTGCTGTTACTGGCCAGGCTGGAAACCAAGGCCAAAAAAGCTGAATGCGTAAATATGGGGGAGTTGTTAAAAACCATCTGCCAGGAAAGCGATTTGCTGGAGAGCGACGAACGTCGTATCGAATTGACCATGACAACAGATGTCAACTTGCTTGGAGATGCTCAGGAGTTGCAAAGTGCATTCACAAATCTATTGGTCAATGCGTTGAAATATTCTCCGGCTACCTCACCAGTCAAAGTTGGTTGGCATAGAAGACAGGATGGTGCGCCCTATCTGGAAGTGCAGGATGCTGGCGAAGGTATTGCAGCTGCCGATATTCCGCGCATTACCGAGCGATTTTATCGGGCGGATGTCAAACGCAACCATAAAGTCATAGGAACGGGCTTGGGACTGGCTATTGTCAAGCATGTACTGGTCAGGCACGATGCCAAATTGGAAATTGATAGTCAATTGGGCAAGGGCAGTTGCTTTCGTTGTCATTTTTCCCGAGAACGCATCTGCTGATGTGTTACGCAATATTAACGTAAAAACGGCAATAACACGCCAAATAGCACGATCAACAATGCTCCAAGCAAGGCATTAGGCCCCGGTAGCTGATTGAAAAGGGTTATGCCCCAGAACAGACTTAGGACGGGCACCAAATAGCCTACAGCACTTACTAATGCCGCAGGGGCCATTTGATAGGCTCGGGTCATGTAGAATTGGGTCCCGCTGCCTAAAATCCCTGTAAGCAGCAATACTCCCCAGGTTTCAAGCTGTTTTGGCAATTGAAAGCCATAGCCAACAAAGTAAGTCACATGGACCAGCAAAGCTACCAAACAAAAATAAAAAATCACTGATTGTGGCGAGTTACTTCGTCCTGCCCTGGCTACCATCAAATAGGCTAAGGCGGACAAAAATCCGGATAGCAACGCCATGCCGCGGCCCAAAAAATCCACATGATAGCCATTCGGCTTGAACAACAACATCACCCCGGCAAATGACCCCAAAATGGCAAACCACATCAACCAGGAATTTCTTTGCCCCAATACCATGGGCCCTAATAAAGCCACAAATAAACCACTGGTAGCTGTCAGAAATGCACTTTCCCCAGGACCTATCCTAGTGATGGCCATAAAGGATAGCATCAAGGCCAAGGTGCCGAATAAGCCGCGTAACCATAAAGAAGGCCTTCTATCGCCAAATAATGCCGTCATTTGCTGGTTGAACAGTGCGGCTAAAATCAGGATGACTAAATTGCTGACAATTCTGACGAAACTAATTACGGTAGCCGGTATATCAGCTTCGAAAAGACGAATCGCATAAACACAGGCATTCATCAATGAGAATAATAGGCAAGCCAGCAACATTTCCAGCAATCCACGTCGATTGGTTGAAAAGCTCTTGAGCTTAAGAAATTTAATGCGAAAACGAGTTGATGTCACAAGAGTCGTAGTATAGGCATTGCACTATTGCTGTTTAGCCAACTGCAAATAGACCATGTGATAAGTTGCCATGACATTCCCGGTTAACAGATCCGAAAAGTGACGGGTATAAAACAGCATCATTTCACGTAACACTTGGCGGCTTAAAAAATGCGGGCCAGAAAGAGAATTTACCGCCCCGGCTTGTTGCACCGAGCTTAAAAAAGTTCGAACATCGACAAAAGATCTGATCTGTAACTGGTGGCTGACTGTCGCCTGGGGAAATGCTTGAAGCCATTCATCTGTATGCCGCATGGGTACGGTATGAACCATCCTTTTTTGGCCTGTTACAGTATAGGCATGCCTGAATGCTTGATTAAGTTCAGTAAACGTCTGATCACCAAAAGTCGAAACCAACATCAAGCCTTGGCTGGTTAATTTTCCATAAGCACATTTCAAGGCTGCGTCGACATTTTCAAACCACTGGATCACCGCATTGGAAATAATTAGATCAAATGAATCTGAACAATCCAGCAAGAAAGTTTCAGCATCGGCAACTTCAAAATGGCACTCAGGATTCCGCGTTCGAGCCCTCTCTATCATCTGGGCTGAAATATCCACAGCAGTAATTTCAGCCTCTGGAAATGCGGCAATCAGTCCTTGCGTCATGCGGCCAGTTCCGCAACCCAACTCGAGAATTCGCTTGGGTTGTCTTGTCTTAAAGTGGTTTAAGGCCCTCTCCAGCAGATATTTGGCCATTGACGCCTGCACCGGCGTAACCTGATCATAAGTTTCCACCCGACTACCAAAACGGTTTGCTAGCAATGCTTTGTCAATTTTGGTTGGAACGGTTGTCATGAAGTCAGGCAATTGGATGATTCAATGAGGGGATTTAATGGTCTTGCCATTAACAGTTGTTTTCCGTAAAACTTAAGCGGCAGTAAGAGGTTGCATCGCACTTAAAGGTTTGCTTAACAGTGAATATCAAAGTTGTTCAGATACTTCAAAGGTTTTATCTGTCGGCATAAATTGATTTGTCATCTGACGTTTTCTTGACCGATCCCTGTGTAATGAGATAATGGGCGCCGGTAGCTGTTTTATCAACCATTTTCCGCACAATCCGGCTCGACGCAACACCGGCGATGCAAGTTTCTGCCGGGTTCATGCCTGACATCTTCATCACCCCTAATGTAGTGTTCCACCCGTTTCTAGCGGTTTGATGAACACGTCCGGGGCATAAAGCCTTGCAAAAAGCGGACAAAATCAACTGGTATTTTAAATGATAGAAAATCTTGACCCTAACCAAGCTTGGGCAGTATTGCAAAATAATCCTAACGCCGTCCTGATTGACGTCAGAACCGCTATTGAACACAGCTTTGTCGGCCATCCACCCAAAGCCATACATGTGGCTTGGAAGGAATTTCCCGGCATGCAGCTCAATCATGCATTTGTGCAACAAGTGCAGCAACACGCACCTGATAAATCTGCGCCGGTATTGTTGCTATGTCGCAGTGGACAGCGTTCAGTAGATGCGGCCAAAGCGCTTGAGGCCAACGGCTATACCCATTTGATCAATATTCTGGAGGGATTTGAAGGCCCTCTGGACGAAAATAAACATCGCGGCTCGCTTGGCGGTTGGCGTTTCCATGGCTTGCCCTGGCAACAAAGTTAAAGCAAACCGCCGGATTGCCAGAAACAATCCGATCTCACCACTTTACCGATTCTTTAAAAAACCTAAGTAAATCCTGTGATAGAAAAACTCAGAAATATCGCCATCATCGCTCACGTTGACCATGGCAAAACCACCCTGGTTGACCAGCTTTTGCAACAATCCGGCACCTTCGACGCTCACACTAAAGTCGATGAACGTGTCATGGATTCCAATGCCCTGGAAAAAGAACGGGGTATCACCATCCTGGCGAAAAATACCGCGATCGATTGGAACGGCTATCACATCAACATCGTCGACACTCCGGGCCATGCCGACTTCGGTGGTGAAGTGGAACGGGTTTTATCCATGGTTGATTCGGTTTTACTGCTGGTCGACGCCGTTGATGGACCCATGCCACAAACCCGATTTGTGACTAAAAAAGCTTTTGCTTTAGGCTTAAAACCTATCGTCGTGATCAACAAAGTCGATCGTCCCGGTGCCCGCCCGGATTGGGTGGTTGATCAGACTTTTGATTTGTTCGATAACTTGGGCGCAACTGATGAGCAATTGGATTTCCCGATTGTGTATGCATCGGCTTTAAATGGTTTTGCCGGTTTGGAAGCCGACGTATCTGGTGGCGACATGACGCCGCTGTTTCAAACCATTGTGGATAAAGTTGCCCCGCCACCGGTTGAAGTGGACGCACCCTTCCAAATGCAGGTCATCAGCCTGGATTACAACTCCTATGTCGGCGTTATCGGCATCGGTCGTATCCAGCATGGCAAAGTCACGCGCAATATGCCTTTAACCATCGTCGATAACGAGGGCAAAAACCGTAGCGGACGGATGTTGAAGTTGTATGGTTTCCATGGTTTGGAGCGTATTGAAGTTGAATCTGCGCAAGCGGGTGACATCATTGCCTTCTGCGGTATTGAAAATCTGAAAATCTCGGAAACCTTATGCGATCCGAACAATGTGGTGGCATTACCCCCGCTATCGGTCGACGAACCGACCGTCAGCATGACTTTCCAGGTCAATAACTCGCCGTTTGCCGGTAGAGAAGGTAAATTCATTACCACCCGCCAGATTTACGATCGCTTGCAAAAAGAATTGCAACACAACGTGGCTTTGCGAGTTGAAACGACTGACGATCCGGATAAATTCAAAGTCTCGGGTCGTGGAGAATTGCATTTATCGGTGTTGATCGAAAACATGCGTCGTGAAGGTTTCGAGATGGGCGTATCGCGTCCGCAAGTTATCATCAAGGAAATCGATGGGGTTAAATCTGAGCCTTACGAAAACGTCACGATTGAAGTAGAGGAACAGCATCAAGGCGCCATCATGGAAAAAATGGGTGACCGGAAAGGTGATCTGAAAGACATGGTACCGGATGGCAAAGGTCGTATTCGATTGGAATATGTAGTGCCTTCACGGGGTTTATTGGGCTTCCAAACCGAATTTTTGACAGCCACTTCAGGTTCTGGGCTGTTCTATCACGTATTTGATCATTATGGGCCTGTCAAAGAAGGCGCTGTGGGTAATCGAATCCGTGGGGTTTTGATCTCGATGTCTAAAGGCAAAGCGGTCGATTACTCTTTGTATCCCCTACAAGCTCGCGGTGAGCTGTTGGTGGTGAATGGTGATGAAATCTATGAAGGGCAATTAGTCGGCATCCATTCACGTGGTAACGATCTGGTGGTCAATCCAACCAAACCCAAGCCATTAACCAATATTCGTGCGGCAGGAACAGATGACAGCTTGACTTGCGCTAAAATTCAAAAAATGACATTGGAACAAGCCTTGGAGTTTATCAGTGATGACGAGTTGGTCGAAGTGACACCGCAGTCTATCCGACTGCGTAAAATCTTATTGACTGAAAACGAAAGAAAGCGCGCTTCACGCGAATAATAAATTACAAGGCTTTTGTCATTGTTGAAACCGTAGAGACGCCTTTTGCGTTTCTACGGTGACTTCCAATTAGTCGTTTAAAAATTGGATTGGTCTTCAGGCTTTTTGCGCCGCCAGATGTAATAAGCCACGCCAGCTGCAGTAGCCACCAGCAACAACATTAATATCGGATGCTGATAGAAAGCATCAAAAAATTCTCCCATGCCTTGGGATGTACCCCGGTAATACGGCCCCATACTCATACCCTCTTCGCAGTATTCAGCACAATCAAAAAAGCTAGATTCCAGTGCCGAACGGTTAAATAATTATTCGCCAGTACCAAGAGTACCTAGGAAAGCGGGTTTGTCCAGGAACAGGCACAGAATCACAAAACGATCAAGATTTCCTGCCGCCTTGTGTATAACCCTGCTTGATGGCCTGAGCCAGCTCATGCACCGCCATCGCATAATGCGTGCTTTGGTTATAGCGGGTGATGACATAAAAGTTGGGATAGCCCAGCAAATATTCATCGTTGCTGTTATGCCGCAGCCACAACAGGCGTAAAGGCTCATTGCAATGACAATCAACCACGGGCGACAGGCCGTATTGTTTGAAGGTGTCAAAAGAATACAGATGATCCAATCCCGGCTCCAGACTCTCAGCTGCTGACAAATTACCTCGCAATGGAGAAACGACAGGCTGACCACGTTGCCATCCGTGTTGCGCAAAATAATTGGCGACACTACCTATACTGTCTTCCGCACCCCATAAGTCGCGGCGACCATCACCGTTAAAATCGACCGCCCACTGCAAAAAACTGGTCGGCATGAATTGACCCAGGCCCATGGCACCAGCAAATGACCCCACTGGCTTGGCCGGATCCAGTCGCTCGCTTCGCGTCATCAATAAAAAATTTTCCAGCTCACTACGAAAATACTCGCCACGGCGTTGATAATCAAAACCCAAAGTTGTTAGTGCGTCCAGTACCCGGTGATTGCCGACAAAGCCGCCAAAGGTGGTTTCAACCGCCATAATGCCCAGGATATATTCTGCCGGTACACCGTATTGCTGACTGGCCCTTTGCAAGGCAGCCTGATGTTTTTGCCAGAAACTGATGCCGCTGTTGATATGCCTGTCATCCAGAAATTTGGAGCGATAGCGCGACCAGCTACCCGGGCCGGGTTTGGATTTCAAACTTTGATCGGATTTATGCAGATAATCCAGTGTCCACTGCTTACGTTTGGCTTGTGAAAACAAGCCATTCAAGTAATTTCTCTCGAAACCATGTTTTTGCACCATCAACTCAATAAATTGTTGCAGATTTTGGTAACCCGCATAATCGCCACTTATCGATTCAGCGTAATAACCACCGACTACCGGAAAAGCTTCCAGAGTGGGTTGAGCCGTTGGCGGTTTAACAGCAACAGTTGGCCGAGTGGGTTTAACAGCGGCACTCGGTTGGGGTTTTTCCGGCTGATTGGCACAACCACTAAACAAAAGCAATGCTAAGGCAAGGCTACATTTTTGAAACAGGGATAAAGCAAAAATCATGATTTGTTTAATAAGTTATTTATACAGGCTGCCATTATCTTCTTCGGTTTCGGTCAACCGCATGTCATCGTTATCAAAATTGGCGTTTTCTGCACCCAGTTTGATCATCAAGCGCACTTCGTTTCTGGAATCTGCCGAGTTCAACGCATCTTCGTAGCTGATTTTACCGGCGTTATACAAATCGTACAGTGCCTGATCAAACGTTTGCATCCCGTGTTCGCGGGAGTTTTTCATCAGCTCTTTTAATTTATGCACTTCGCCTTTGCGAATCAAATCCGAAACCAGCGGGGTATTCAACAAGATTTCGATGGCCGGATAGCGACCTTTGCCATCCGCGCGTTTCACCAATTGCTGGGCGACGATCCCACGCAAATTTAGGGATAAATCCATAAACACCTGCCCATGCATCTCCTCTGGAAAGAAGTGCAGTATTCTGTCCAGGGCCTGATTGGCATTGTTTGCGTGTAAAGTGCATAGACATAAATGGCCGGTTTCGGCAAAAGTCAGCGCATGCTGCATGGTTTCCTTGGTTCTGATTTCCCCGATCAAAATTACATCCGGTGCCTGACGCAAGGTGTTTTTCAGTGCTACTTCGTAAGATTCGGTGTCCAGCCCTACTTCGCGCTGAGTGATGATGCAGCCTTTGTGTTGGTGCACAAACTCGATGGGGTCTTCGATGGTGATGATGTGCCCATTGCTGTTTTCGTTGCGATGCCGGATCAGCGATGCCAGCGAGGTTGATTTACCCGTTCCGGTGGCACCGACAAACATGACTAAACCACGCTTATACATGATTAATTCTTTTAGCACCGCTGGCAAATGCAGCTCTTCAGAAGATGGTACATTGGTTTCGATGCGCCTCAACACCATACCCGCTGCATCACGTTGGGTAAAAGCACTGACCCTGAATCTGCCTAAGCCCTCGACACCAATGGCAAACTGACATTCTTTGGTATGCTCGAACTCGTCTTTCTGTCGCTGCTCCATAATGCTTAACACGATTTGCATCGATTGCTGTCCCGTCAAGATGCCTTTGGAAACTTCGATGACTTTGCCATCGATTCGCATGCAGGGTGGCTTGCCAGCGGTGATGAATAAATCCGAAGCTTTTTTTTCCACCATCAAGGCCAACAGTGCTTTGAAATCCATACTGCCTCCTACCGCTTGATCAACGGAATAAATCTTTATTAACAGCTTTAACCATCGCGGCTTTGGCGGTGACCAAACCCTTGTCGACCAATTCTTTCAGATTTTGGTCCAGGGTCTGCATGCCGTCTTTACGCCCAGTCTGAATAGCTGAATACATTTGCGCTACTTTGGCTTCACGGATCAGGTTGCGAATTGCGGCCGTGCCTACCATGATTTCATGCGCTGCAATCCTGCCACCACCGACTTTTTTCAATAGCGTCTGAGAAATAACAGCCTGTAAGGACTCTGATAACATGGAACGGATCATGTCTTTTTCCGCCGCCGGAAAAACGTCGATAATACGGTCTATGGTTTTTGCCGCTGAGGTCGTATGCAATGTACCAAAAACCAAGTGGCCGGTTTCCGCAGCTGTCAGCGCCAGCCTTATGGTTTCCAAGTCCCGCATCTCACCCACCAGGATAATATCAGGGTCTTCCCGCAATGCCGAGCGCAAGGCTTCGGTAAATCCCAGCGTATCGCGGTGAACTTCGCGTTGGTTAATCAGGGATTTCTGACTTTCATGTACAAATTCGATCGGATCTTCCACGGTCAGAATATGCGAGTAATCATTGCAATTGATATGGTTGATCATTGCCGCCAAAGTGGTCGATTTACCAGAACCCGTAGGCCCCGTCACCAGAATCAGACCACGCGGTTTGGTGCAGACTTCTTCAAAAAACTTAGGGGCACCGAGCTGTTCCAGCGTCAAAACCTTGGAAGGAATGGTTCTAAAAACTGCGCCAGCCCCTCTATCCTGATTGAACGCATTGACCCTG
>SXGT01273603.1_pt1 | contig 12629 bp, 12 predicted proteins | sample 3176221 | NCBI WGS metagenome assembly SXGT01 (sample SAMN11356862, study PRJNA531348) | freshwater metagenome | isolation source: freshwater sample F1-120 | place: China: Fuxian Lake, Yuxi | collected 2017-12-25
CGGCTGCGCACGAGCGAAGCCGCAACCGGCGTTTTTGGTCGCAAACACTTCCTCTTGACAGCTCCGGGTGCTACGTTTCAACTAAGCGACTGCCGGACGCGCAACCATCGGACGCGCGAACCGATCCTCTCCGCCCACGGAATTGGGTTGACATGACCGAGCTGCGAAAGACGCGACTCAGCACCCGCGTGGGCCTGACGGCGGTTCTGGTCGGGTTGCTCGGCTGCGGCACCCCGGTCCCGCCGGGGCCGCCCCCTTCCCCGCACGCGCTGGGGTCCAACGACCCCGCATGGATCGCTCATCGCGGTGCGCTCCCCACACCCAAACTCGACGACCTCTACTACGAGAAGGGAACGCGCACCCTCCGCCTCTACAATCTGTCCGGCAACGACCGCTGGGAGGTCCAGCTTCCGGGTGAGAAGGTCGGCACGCCGGTCGCGGCGCGGCACAAGATTCCCGACGTCGATCTGGCGCAGGTGCGGGTCTACTACACGCGACCCGGCGCGCGGCCCTCGTTCTCCGTGAGTGTGAAGCAGATTCAGGAGAACGGCGGTGTCCACGTCAGCTTGCGGTAGCGCGCCGCCGGAACAATCCGAACCCACGAACGCCCGGAGCCGCCACTGTCGCGGCCCCGGGATTTTTCGTTTGCGCTTTCGCGCCAATGAGTTACGGTTCACCTGACCGCGTGCCGCGGCCGACTCCCACCCCAAAGGGTGCCGATGTTCGAGGACGTCTCCGGCCTGATCGCGGACAACCCGCCGGGACTGCACTACGGGGCCGCGGTCGCCGCGCCGGACGGGGTGCGCCCGTGCGTCGTGATCGCCGGGTACGGCGGGCCGAACCGCGTGCTCACCTGGTCCGGCGGCCAACTGCGCGACACCGCCCCGCCCGAACTGGCCGACGAGGGCAGGCAGGCAATTGGCGTGGCCGCGGGCGACCTCGACGGCGACGGGCGCGAAGAGCTGTACGTCCTGAACGCGGACACGTTCACCGGGCCGAAGAAGTACGCGGACCGTCTGTTCAAGCGCCGGCCCGACGGCGGCTGGGAAGACCTGTTCGAGCGCCCGGAAAACCGGGCCGCGCGAAACCTCGCGTCGGGCCGGAGCGTCGCGGTGATCGACCGCCGCGGGGTCGGGCGGTACGGGTTCTTCGTGGCGAACTACGGCCGCCCGATGCGGCTGTACGAACTCGCCCCCGGCGGCGCACTCGCCGACCTCGCCCCGCCACTCGACCTGGCCCGCACCGCCTGCGGGCGCGGCGCACTCGCACTTCCGCTGTTCTCCAACCACCCCGACCTGTTCTGCACCAACGAGCAGGGCGCGAACTTCGCGTTCCGCAACCGCGGCGACGGAACCTTTCAAGAAGTGGCCCACGAGCTGCGCCTGCGCGACTGCGAGGAGCACGGCCGCGGAGTGACCGCCCTAGACGCGGGCGGCGAACTGGCGCTGGCGTGGGGCAACTGGGACGGCCCGCACCGACTGATGGTGCGCGGGCCGCGCGGCACCTGGACGGACCGCGCGACGCCGGGCCTCGCGTTCCCGTCCGCGGTGCGAACGGTGATCGCCGCCGACTTCGACAACGACGGCAACGACGAGCTGTTCTTCAACAACCTGGGCGAACCGAACCGGCTGTACCGCGCCGAGGTTCTGGCGAACCCCGACCGCCAGGTCGGGGGTGCACTCGAACTCACGATGCTGGACGCGGGCGCGGCGCTGGACGCAGACGGCTTCGGCACCGGCGCGGCGGTCGGCGACTTCGACGGCGACGGCGTGCTCGAACTGCTCGTCTCACGCGGGGAGAAGGAACCACAACCGCTGGCGGTGTTCAAAGCGCGGGCGGCGTACCCGAACTGGCTGCGCGTGCGCCCGCTGACGCGGTTCGGCGCACCGGCCCGCGGCGCGGTCGTTCGCGCCGAGTACGGCGGGCGCGTTCGGGCGAAGGGCATCTGCGCCGGCAGCGGCTACCTGTGCCAGATGGAACCGGTCGCCCACTTCGGGCTGGGCGAGCTGCGCGCGGTGGACCGCGTGGTCGTAACGTGGCCCGACGGCGCGCGCGTGGTGCTGCTGAACCCGACCGCGCGAACCACCGTCGCCGTACCGTACCCGAAGGGGTGAACAAGTGGGCCGCGGTCGCTCACAGCGCGCGGCTGATGACGCACTTGAGGTAGCCGGTTTCGCGGCACGTCACGGCCACCGGGTGATCGGCCGACGCGCCGCGGCGCTCCAGCAGTTGCAGGTCGCGGCGCGCCTCCACCGCCACCTGCCCGATCAGCTCTTCCAGATCGGTCATCGTGATGAGGCCGGTGCAGCAGCACGACACCAGTACGCCGTCCCTGTCGAGCAGCTTCAGCGCGAGCTGGTGCAACCGGCGGTAGCCCTTCAGCGCGTCCGGCACCGCGGCCCGGTTGCGGGCGAACTTCGGCGGGTCCAGAACCACCACATCGAACTTGCGCCCGGCGGTCGCGAGTTCGCCCAGGTACTTGAACACGTCGGCGTTCTCGAACGTGACGTTCGCGAGGCCGTTGGCAGTGGCGTTGCGGCGGGCCAGTTCCAGCGCCGGCTCGGAGGCGTCCACGCCCAGCACTTCCGCCGCGCCGCCCTTCGCCGCGTACAGCCCGAACCCGCCGCTGTAGCAGAACGCGTCGAGCACCCGCTTGCCCGCGCACATGCGCCCGACCGCGGCCCGGTTGTCACGCTGGTCGAGGTAGTACCCGGTCTTCTGGCCCTCCGCGAGGTTCACCAGGAACCGCATCCCGTTCTCGGCGATGCTCAGGTCCGCCGGCGGCGGCTCGCCCCACAGCAGTTGGTCGTGCAGCGCGAGTCCTTCGAGCTTGCCGATGCCCTTCTCCGTGCGCAGGTAGATGCCCTTCGGGTTCAGCAGTTCGCGCAGCACGTCCACGATCATCTCGCGCCGGTTGGCGAGGCCCAGCGCGGTGAACTGGACCGTGAGCCAGTCGCCGTAGCGGTCCACGATCATGCCGGTGAGGTAGTCCGATTCGCTGAAGCACACGCGGTAGCCGGCGTCGGAGCCGTTCAGCTTCAGGGTGTCGTGGCGCAAGTGGATCGCACTCGCGAGCCGGTCGCGGAAGAACGTGCGGTCGAGCGGTTGGCCCTCCTGCCACGAGTACAGCCGCACGTTGATCTTGCTCTGGCTGTTGTAAAGCCCGCGCGCGACGAAGTTGCCGCCGTGCGAAACCAGATCGACCTCGTCGCCGTCGGCGGGCGTTCCGTCGAGGCGCTCGATCGCGCCGGCGAACACCCACGGGTGCCGCCCGAAGAACGGTTGCGCGCGCTTGGGCTTCAGGATGACTTTGACAGACATGATGTTCCTGGCGAACGGCCGGTGTGAGCCGGCCGGTAAGAGTTGGCAGCGGGGAGAAAACACCGGCCGGCTCACGCCGGCCGTTCGCCTCACAGCCCCTGTTGCACGCGGCCGATGTACACCAGCGCGCGGTCGGCGTCGGTCGCCTCGTTGCGGCTGGCGAGCATGGCCCGCACGCGGAGCAGCAGTTCGTTCTTGTTGATCGGCTTGGTGAGGAAGTCGTCCGTGCCCGACTCCACCGCGGTCTCCACGTCGGTGGCCTGATCGAGCGCCGTGACCATCAGCACGGAGACGCCCTTCGTCACGTCGTCGGCCCGGAGCCGGCGGCACACCTCGAACCCGCTCAGCTTCGGCATCATCACGTCCAACAAGATCAGGTCCGGCTTCCACGCGCGCGCCACCGCGAGCGCGTCCTCACCGTTGTACACGAGCTTCGTCTCGAACCCGCTGCCGTCCAGGTGGGCGTCGAGCAACTCCGCGTTGAGTTGGCTGTCGTCGGCGATCAGAATGCGCGGCATGGCTTGCTTGGTGTTTGGTGTTCCGTGTTTCGTGTTTCCTATTTAGTGTATGGTGTCGCGCGGGTTCGTGATCGGTTCGAGCCGCGGCGGGACCAAACACCCAACACCAGATACCAAACACGATGCGCGTGATCCTGAACCCGAAGCACGCGGATCACGCCGCGCCCGGCGAGTGGGAGAGCGGCACCGTGATCCCGTGCTACGACGCGCCGGGCCGGTTCGACGCGATCCGCGCCGCGCTCGAAGCGGCGGGCGGGTTCGCCTTCGAGGAGCCGCCGAAGCCGAGCGAGGAGTGCGTCGCGGGCGTTCACCACGCGGCCTACATCAACTACCTGCGCGAAGCCAGCATTGAAGCGAAGAAGGCACGCGACCCAGCGGCGAAGCAACTCTGGCCCACCGTGTTCCCATACGGCCCGAACCCGCGTGCGACCGGCACCCGCGCGCTCCGCGGCCTGTACTGCTTCGACACGTACACGCCGATCCTGCCGGGCACCTTCGCCGCGGCGCTGGGCGGGGCGAGCGCCGCGGCCCGCGCCGCGGACCTGATCGCCGAGGGCACCGAGCGCGGCGTGTATGTGCTCACGAGGCCGCCCGGCCACCACGCGGAACACGACCGCTGCGGCGGCTATTGCTACTTCAACAACACCGCAGTTGCCGCGGAACGGCTCTCGAAACGCGGCCCAGTCGCGGTGCTCGACCTGGACGTTCATCACGGCAACGGCACGCAGCACATCTTCTACGCGCGCCCCGACGTGCTCACGGTGTCGGTCCACGGCGACCCGGCCGCGCTGTACCCGTTCTTCAGCGGGTTCGCCGACGAGACCGGGACCGGTGCGGGCCTCGGCGCGAACCTGAACGTGCCGCTGCCACCGGGCACCGGCGCGAAGGAGTACCGCCCCGCGCTGGCCCGCGCGCTCGACGCGGTGCGCGCGTTCAAGCCGGCGTTCCTGGTGTTCGCGCTCGGCGCGGACGCGCACGAATCCGACCCCATCGGCGGGTTCAAGCTGCCCACCAAGTTCTTCGCGGAGATAGGCGCGGCCGTGCGCGAACTGGCCCTGCCCGCGGTCGTCGTTCAAGAAGGCGGGTACAACCTCGACACCATCGGCGCGTGCGTTTCGGAAGTGTTGAAGGGACTACAGGGCTGACCGCGCCAACGGCGCATCGCGTTGCGCGTTGGAACGACAACCGCCCTCACGACGAGGAGACCGACAATGCCCGCAAAGCTCGCCGCGCTGTTCGTGTTCGCACTGCTGGCCGCGCCGCTCGCCGCGCAACCGGCACCGAAGAAGCCGGACGAGAAGGCGCTCGTCACGAGGGTCTACAACATCAAGCCGCTGATCGGCGACCACGGCAAGGCGAACCAGCTCCCCGACGCCGACGCCGTGGTGAAGCTCATCCTCAGCACCATCGCCCTGGGCGAACCGAAAGGCGCAGCCGGCCCGCAACTGATCGAGCGCGACAACGGCAAGCTCGAAGTGCGCGCCACCGCGAAGGTGCAAGAGGAGATCAAAGACCTGCTCGACGCGCTCGCGCGGCTTCAGGATATCGCAATCGACGTGAAAGCCGACGTGCTCGAACTCGACACCGCGACCTACGAGAAGTTGCTGAAGACTCTACCGGAGGCGAGCAAGGGCAAGCCGCCGGTGTTGCTCGCGACCGGCGCGGAAGGCGACGAACTGCTCCCGGATCACAAGCTCGTAGCGGTACTACTCGACAACGCGAACAAGTTGCTCAAGGACGCGCGGCTGGTGCAGACTTCCAACGCGCGGTTCGTGAACGGGGCGGAAACGACGGTAAGCGCGCGGCGGACGGTGGTGCCGTACACCAACCACGGCGAGGTGGCCGGTGCCGCGCGCGACAACCCGCTGTTTGTGAAGGAAGGGTTCGCGCTGGTCGCGGTGCCGGTGGTGTCGGCCGACCGCCGCTTCGTGCGGTTCAAGCTGACCGAGCAATCGACAACCATCACCGGGATCAAGAAGCGCGAGCTGGGCGAGATCAAGGGCGTGAAGCTGATCGCACAGTCGCCGATCGTCGAAGACCTGGGCGCGACCGGGTCCGCGGTGGTCGCGGACGGCGGCACGTTGCTCTTCAAACTGGCCTACGCACCGAAAGGCAAGGTCTGGGTCGTCGTGCTGAAGCCGCGAATTTTCATCCAGGCGGAAGATGACGAGTTGAAGAAGGAAGGGAAGCCGGTCAAACCGTGAGCGGGCGCTTCATGTATTGGTAGATGTCGCCATACACCCCGCCGGCCACGTCTTCCGGGGTGTCGTGTTCGATGAGCGCGGCTTTACCCAACTTGCTGCTCCACTTCCCGCTGGGTAGGAGTCGCGCCGCGTGTGTGTATTGGGTTGCGGCTGCGCAGACGGCGATCTTCTCGTGCCCTCCTCCGGCGCGCCGTTGGAACACGCCGCAAACCCGACCGCCGTGAGTGCCGCCAGCAGGTTCCCGATCGTCAGATCATCGGGATCACACGATACTGGCCAGTGCGCTTTGGGTCCGGGTTGCCACCAACGGAGCACGTTTCCTCACGCCCACGCGATGCAGTTGTACTCGTAGTCAGCAGGGCCGATGCCGCGGTGGTTGATCGGCGTCAGATTCGGGAACGCCGCGTTCGGCGTCGCGCTCGGGTTGTGACCGCTCACGCGAGTAGCCCCTGTTCGCGCCCCCAATTCAGCCACGCCTCGCGCATCACCGAAACGACGCCCTTCGCATCATCCGGGATGGGGTTCGCGTCCGTGATGACTTCCAGCGCCCAGAACCAGTGGTCCGGGTCGTCTCGCAGCGCTTCGAGAATCAGCGGCACGACCGGAAGGCCCATTCCGATGATCGCCTGGTACGGGCGCAGCATCGCCATCGTCGTGGTGTTCGACATGTATTGGGACTGCTCTTTCCACTCGGCCGCGAGTTTACGAAACCGCTCGGCGGTCGTGAGCCGTTCGGCGAGGCGAACGGGTGCAAGCAGTGCGGACATCGGGGAACGCTCCGTGAGCGTGGATGACGCGAGTATTCTACCGCGGCGCGAAACTGCCCGCTACGCCGCTGCGATCAGCGCCGCCAGTAGTTCCCCCATGCGTTCGACGGCGAGCTTCGCGTTCGTCAGCACTTCGGTGTGGTCGAGCGGGGCCCCGCCCAGGCCGGCGGCCTTGTTGGTGATGCACGAGATGCCGGCCACTTCCATCCCCAGCCGTACCGCTTCCTCTGCTTCCGTCGCGGTGGACATGCCGACCGCGTCCGCGCCGCACCGCGCCAGCGCGCGGATCTCGGCCGGGGTTTCGTAGCTCGGCCCGGTGAGCGCCGCGTACACGCCCGCCAGCAGCTCGCGCCCCGCCGCACGCTCGTTCGCTTGCATCGCATCGACGAGGCACGCGGAGTACGGCTGTGACACCGCGTTGTCACTCGCCAGCCCGCGCCAGGCGGTCGCGTCGAGCAGCTTGATGTGCCCGCGGAGCGCCATCAGATCGCCCGGTTGGAGCGCGGGGTGAATGCCGCCGGCGGCGTTCGTCAGCACGACGCGCCGCGCGCCGAGTTCGGCCACGGTGCGCACGGTGCCGGTCACCGTCTGCCAGGAGTGGCCCTCGTAGAAGTGCTGCCGGCCGAGGAACAGCAGCGCGGGCACACCGGCCCATGCGCCGACCGCGAGCCGCCCGCCGTGACCGTGGACCGTGGGCGGGACGAGGCCGGGGATGTCGCCGAAGCCCACGGACGCGCGCTCCGCGAACGCCCGTGTCGCCCCGGCGAGGCCGGAGCCGAGTACGACTGCGGTTCGCGGGGCCAGCGCCGCGGCGGTCCGGGCGAACGCGGCGAACGGAGTCATCACGCGCCTGTGAGGTCTTCGAGAGTGTCGTGCGCGTGGTGCTCGTTCGGTTCGGTCAGTTCCGTGAGCATCTGCTTGGTGCGCACGGCCCAGCCGACGAACTGCGCCGCGCCTTCCACCCCGAGCCGGTCGGAGTTCACCACCACGTCGAACGCGGTCACGTCGGACGGGTCGCGGGCGAGCGTCTGGTCGAGGAACAGCGCGCGGCGCTCGTCGCGGGCGCGGACCTCTTCGACCGCTTCCGGGCGCGTGAGCCGCAGCTCCTGGGCCATGTACGCGACCCGCGAATCGAGCGGGGCGATCACGCGCACGTGGATCGTCGTTTCCGCGGGCAGCAGGAACCCGGCCGCGCGGCCCACCACGACCGCACTGCCGCGCGCGGCGACCGCCAGTACCAGCCTCACCCGGCGCAGCGATTCGCCCTCGGCGTTCAACCCGTGATAGCGGAACAACCGGGCGAGTTGGGCGTCGGCCCAGGCAAGTGCGCCCGCGGGCACCTCGGCCAGGAACTGCTCGCGTGCGGTGTCATTCTGCGCGAGGTAATCGAGGGTGTCGTGGTCGAACACCTGCCAGTCGAGGATTTCGGCCACCTTGCGGGCGATGGTCGTGCCCCGCGCGCCGGCCTGCCGGCTGATGGCAACGGTGAGGCCGTGCGGCCGGGCCGCCGGCGCGCCGTCCGTTGCGCCGCGGAACCCGTGCAGCGGCACTTCGGTGAGTTCGGTCGGAGGGGCAGACATCGGGAGGGTCTCACACGTCGTCGCGGTACTCGGAGCGCGCGAACAGCCACATGCCCAGGAGCGTGATGCCGACCGTCGCGGAGCCGAGCACCCACCACGCGGTTTCGCTCGTCACGGCGGCCGTCATCGCGGGTAGCATCTCGACCGGGTACTCCGCGCCGGCCGCTTCATTATACATCAGCGACCGCGCGTAGAACGTCAGACTGAGTAACTTCAAGCTGCCCGGCAGCGCCGCGACCACGGCCTCGAAGAAGAACACGTACACCAGCCCGACGACGACCGGGCGGCGGAAGATCGCGCCGACCAGGTGGAACAGTGACGCGAACGCGACCGTCGCCATCGCCGCCGCGGGCCAGTAGCGCGCGAGCGCCTCGCGCCCGTGCGGCCCGCCCGCGCAGCACACGGCAACGAACCCGCCCATGCCGAACGCGAGGCACCACGGCAGCGTGCCCACGAACTTGGCCAGGTAGATGCCGCTTCGCGGGATCGGCCGCGTCATCAGCCACACCAGCGACCGCGACTCGCGGTCCGTGCCGAACGCCCCGCTCGCGTAGGAGAGCGTGAACAGCGGCAGCACGAAGCCCATGAACACGAGGTGAACCACCCAGCGCGAGTACGTCATGAACCCCCAGTCGTGGAGGAACTTCTCGGACCGCATTACGGCTTTGGGGACCGAGAGAACGAGCGAGCGGAGCGCGTCTTCGGTGGGGTTGAGCGGGTTGGGCATTTCGTGGTCTCGGAGCGGCCGGACCAGCACGACGTTCGGCTCGACCGGCACCGGCAGGTCCGGCCTCATCATCCAGCCGACCGCGTGATAGCGGTTGGACGGGCGCAGGCGCTCGGCCTCGTCGCGGTTGGACCCGGCCGCGCGGCGGGCCCGCTGGTCCGCGAGGTTCCACGCCCCGCGCTCGGTGACGAGCGCGACCCAGGCCACGACGAGCGCGAGCAGGCCGAGCGAGATCCACCCCATCTGCCGCACGCGCCAGTGCCGCTGCGCGCTTTGCACGACCAGCACGCACCAGGCGCGGAGCGCGGATTGTCGATTCGTACCGTCCGACCCAGGAGCCGCGCCATCGATCATCACTGGACCTCGTTGACCTCGATCGTTCGCCTCACTTCACCAACTCCGCGACCGACCACACCTCGACCGTTTTGCCGACGGCCAGAATTACGATGTCGTCGGTGGGGCCGAACGCGAGCGCCTTGACCGGCACCGGGCGCTTGACGCGGTGAAGCGCCTTGCCGTTCGCCACGTCCCAGATCACCAGCCAGCCGGTGCTGTCGGCGATCAGCAGTCGCGCGCCGGACGGCGCGAACGACAGCCCGGTGATCGGCGTCACCAGCACCGAGCCGACCGTCGGCTTACCGCCCTTCGCGCTCCAGACGCCGAGGTTGCCCTGCTCGTCGCCGGTCGCGAAGTCGCCGGTGTTGGCCCGCGCCCACGCCTTCACGGTCGCCTTGTGGTCGCGGCTCTGCGGTTCCGGGCGCATCGTTTCGGACCAGATCGCGACGGCCCCGTCGTTCAGCCCCGCGAACAGCCGGTTGCCCGCGCCCCAGGCGAGGAACGTGGGGCCGGGCGCGCCGTTGGGCTTCTGTGGGTCCGCGGCACTCGCGCCGGGAACCACCTCGTCGCCCTTGCCGGGGAACACGAACGCGGCCTTGTCGGTCTTCTTCGCCGGCGGGTTCGCCACGAATGCGGTCGCCAGGAACCGGTGTTGTATCGTGTTCCCGCGAACGGCGGCGAACCGGACCCGCTCGTTCGACAACTCCGGGCCGACGGCGACCGGCGCGCCGGGAACCTTCGCGGGCGTGACGAACGGCCCGGTGCGCGGTGCCGCGACGACGCCGTTGGTCGTGGTCGCGAACACGAACCGGCTCAAACTGTCGAACTGGAGCCGCGACACGGGGCCATCGGCCTTCGGGCCGGGCAGCATCGCGTCGAACGTCGGCTGGTCGAGCGGCCATAGGCGCGTGATGCCGTCGGCGTACCCGATGGCGAGCGAGTTGTTGTCCGCGGCCAGCGCCAGCGCGGACACATCGGCGGGACCGTCTTCGAGTACGCTCACGCCCTTCGACCGCGCGCGATCGAGGTGCGACGGCGGGCGCGGGCCGGGGTCCGGGGGCTGAGGAAGTCCCGGCACGCCGGGACCGGGCGGAACCGGCGCGGGCGGCGGGTTCGGCTCGCCCGGCGGCTTCTCCTCGGCCTTCGCCCGTTCCCGCTCGGCCCCCGTCTGCAAACCGACCATGTACGCGGTCGCGCCGAACAGGAACACAACGGTAACGAGCGCGCCCGCGCTCGCCATCATCACGAGCTGACCGGGGACCGAGCGCCGGGAAAACAGGACCGTGGCCGCGTTCGCGAGGAACCCGACGGCCGCGAACCCCGCCCCCACCTTCAGCGCGACATCGAGGCTCAGTGCGGCGGTCTGCGACAGCGCGAGCGGCCCGACCGCGAGGCCCAGCGCGAAGATCAGCGCGGCCCACAGCATCCACCACTTGCGCCGGTAGTCGGCCGCAAGCGGCACCGGGCGCTCGCCGGCGAGAAAGGTCCGCGTGTCGCGCGCCAACGGGCGCTAGCCGCGGCCGGCGAACCGGACCGTGACGGCCCGGTTGTCCGGCAGCACGATGAGCAGTTCCCCGGCCGCGGGCGATTCGACCGGTAAGCCGACGGGGACGTACAGGAACGGCTTCATCGGCTCGTGTTCGAGGAACATCCCGTGCGGCACGAGTACCGCGAAGCACGGCCCGACGATCTGGCGGAGTGAATCGGCCAGCACCCACACCGGCACGCGAAACGGCGGCTCCGGCTCGGGCGCGCCCTCCGGGGCCGTGTCGTCGTCGAGCGACAGCGGCCCCTCATCGTCGAGCGACAGCGGCTCCTTCTTGGCGAGCGCGGGGCTTGAGCCAACTGTTCTTTCTGCTTCTTTCGGTTCTTCCTTCTCTTTGCCCTCGTCTTTCGCTTTCTCTTTCGGCGGGTCTGTGGCTCTGGTCGGCTTCGTGGGCAAATAAGGAAGCGGGTCTTCCTCTCCAATCAGCGCGGCGGGTTTGGCCCCGGCGCGCGGCGCGGGCGCGGCCGTTGTTAATGTGAGCTTCGGGATGGCGACTGTGGGCAGATACGCGGACGCCTCCAGCGCCGCGGTCAGGTCGACCGGGGCGAAGCACTTGGGGCATTTGGCCGCCCGCTTCCGGTCCGCGCCGTCGGGCAGCTTGAGTCGCTTACCGCAGGCCCGGCACACGAGGCGCACCGTCATATTCGCTGTCCTCCTTACCCGCCTGTTCGCTATCACCCGATTCTAATGCCAATCGCGGACAACCGGTGTTGTAATCCGCGCCACCCCGCGTCAGGGTGATGCGATAGAATGGGGACTCTGGAACTTTCCGATCGGGACCGCGAATGTCCACGCGCCGCCTGACTTGCCCCTGTGGGAACGTTTGGGATCACCTGCTCTCGGAGCCGGTGCCGGCCGACGTGCGCGCGATCTGCCCGTCCTGCACGATGGCGAACACCCAACTGCCGGACGAGCCGGCCGCGCACGGCGCGTCGTCCGGCACGGTCGTCACCAACCCGGAGGCGGCGGCCAGCGCGGAAGAGTTCCGCCGCGCGCGGACCGTCGGGCCGGGTCGCGTGATCGCCGGGTACGAGATCATCGAGGAGATCAACCGCGGCGGCATGGGCGTCATTTACAAGGCCCGGCAGCCGGGCGTCAACCGGCTCGTCGCCCTCAAGATCATCACCCCGGCGAAACTCGACCAGCCGGGCACCCGCGGCCGGTTCAAGCGCGAGGTCCGCGCGTCCGGCCGGATGAACGACCCGTGCATCGTCACCATCTTCCAAACCGAACTCGACGGCGCGGTTCCGTTCGTCGCGATGGAATACGTTCCCGGTATCGACCTGCTGCGGCTCGTCAAGCAGACCGGCCCGCTGCCCGTCGTCGATGTCGTCTACTACGCGCGCCAGGTGGCCGAGGGCCTGCAACACGCTCACGAGGTGAAGCTGGTTCATCGCGACATCAAGCCCTCCAACCTGATGATTAGCCCGTCGCCGCTGGCCCCACAGGAGGGGCGCACGGGGAAACTGCCGCGGGTCAAGATTCTGGACATGGGCCTGGCGCGCATCCTCGAAGACGATCCCGACCCCGAAACCAACGAGCTGACGCACCCCGGCGTGTTCGTCGGCACGCCGGACTACGTCGCGCCCGAACAGGCCGAGAACCCGCGCGCCGCGGACACCCGCTCCGA
>SXGT01035989.1_pt1 | contig 12628 bp, 6 predicted proteins | sample 3176221 | NCBI WGS metagenome assembly SXGT01 (sample SAMN11356862, study PRJNA531348) | freshwater metagenome | isolation source: freshwater sample F1-120 | place: China: Fuxian Lake, Yuxi | collected 2017-12-25
AGGCCGATGGCGGCGATGGGAAAACGCAGGCTCTCCGACAGGAATCCGGCGATGCGTCCGAACAGTTCGGCCGTGTCCCGGCGGAACAAGAACGCGCCGGAAATCAAGTTGATCGCCTCGTTGACGATTTCGTTGATCCGCCGTTCGGTGATGTCGGTGCCCACGCCGTCTACGCGTGTCGGCCGGTGGGCGGTGTCGTAAACGGCGATGCCGTGGTCGCCGATCCAGCGCAAGGTGCCGTCCGGCCGGACGATCCGGTAATCGCAGTCGAACAAGCCGGTAGCTCCGACCTTGTCTAGTTCCCCGGCGACCCGCTCCCGGTCCTCCGGCACGATCATTTCTAGCCACAGATTGGGCTGGGCCATGAAGGCTTCGTCCGTATAACCGGTAAGGCGGACCACGCTGGGATTGATGTAGAGCAACCGGTAGGTATGGGCATCCATGGACCAAATGACCGCGTCCACCGAATCCAGGATAGAGCCCAATCTTTCCTTATAGGTTTTGAGTTCGTCGCGGTGCCTCAGGAACCGCAAGCCGAACGACAGGTCGGCGGCCAGGTCGGCCAGGAATTGCTGGTACTCGCCCTGGAAATCGTGGTCGGGCCGGGCCGAGAACAGTAGCAGGGCGCCCGTGAATTCCAGGCCATCGGAAAAGGGAATGGCCGCGTAGGCGCCGAAGCCCCGCAGCGGGGTGTCGCTTAAGCGGGGCAGCGAAAACGCCTCCCCGCGCGCATCGTCGATAACGATCGGGCCTTCCCGCCCGGCCCTGAGGGCTTCGTCGGCTCCGTCGCGGACATTCGGCGCGTCGCGGGCGGAACCGGCGCTACGGGGATTGCCGAAACAGGCCAGCGCTTCGGGAAGCGCGCCGTCCGCCGCGGCGCCATAGACGCAGGCCGTCTCGAATCCTCCGTGGCGCACCGCGATTCGGCAAATCTCGTGGAGCAGGATATCCCGGTTCTCCGCCCGCGCGATCGCGCGATTGCCGCGGCTCAGGATTTCGCGGAGGGCGGACAGGCGGGCGATTTCGGCTTCCGCCCGCTTGGATTCGCCGATGTCGCGGATGATGCTCTGCACATAGGCGGTTTCGCCCAAGTCGATCAGGCGGGCGCTGACCTCGACCGGGAATACCTTGCCGTCCTTGCCGCGATGGGACGATTCGAACCGGACGCTGCCGTCGCGGTAGACGGCCGAGAAGGCGCGAACCGCCGCTTCGCCTAGCTCGGCCGGAACCAGTTCGCGCAGGGTCAAGCCGATCAATTCGTTTTGGGGATAGCCATAGGCCGCCAGGGCGCGATCGTTGCATTCCACGATTTTCTCGCCGGGAGCGGTGAGCAGGATGATGTCGTTGGCGTAGCGGGCCAGATAATCGAGATTGGCCGCCAATGCGTTGCGCTCGGCCCGGCCCTGGTAAAAGGCGGTGGCCATGGCGAGGCGCCGCTGCCGCCACCATAGCCCTAGGGCGCCTCCCGAGGCCAGCATGAAGAACAAGGCGACTCCGGTGACGGTCAATGCCTCGCGCCGAACCGGCGCATTGACTTCGTCGATATCGATCTTGGCTACGATGTGCCAGGGCGTGCCCGCGATATCGGCTATGTAGCCGAGAATCGGAACTCCGCGATAATCCTTGCCTTGGATGGCGCCGGTAACTCCCCGCGCCGCCGCCGCCGCGGCCAATTGTTCCTCGTCCAGGGGAAAACTCAGGTTCAGCGCGGTGTTCCGGCGGTGGCGGAGTTCGTTCAAATACAGCACTCTGGAGCCTTCCTTCCTCACCAGCAGGGTTTCCGCGGTTAAATTCGGCAAGGGCCAGGACTGGATCAAGGGGAATAGGAATTTATCGGGATCGGTACTGAAAACCAGGGCGCCGATCGGTTGTGGGTCGTTCATGGCGCGGATCGGCGCGAGGAATTCGAGGCGGATTTGGGCATGATCCCGGTCGTCACCCCGATAAAGGTCGGAGAACTGGGTTTCGCCCGTTGCGAGGGCTGCCCGAGCCATTCCGGCGGTTCCGGGGAAACTCGGGCGATCCGCGCCGGCGATGAGCTTGGCGCGTCCCTCCCTATCTAACAGCGCGACGCTGGCATAACCGAAGGTGTCCTTGATATGCCAAAGGCGTTTCTCGATTTTTCGCCTCAGTTCCGGAGCGTCCCCGTCGCCGGCCAGCCATTGCGCGACCGCGTCGCCGAACAGGCTGCCCTGGCTCCAGGTCATGCTGTCGCGCTTGCGTTCTTCCAGCCAATCCTCGATTTGCCGGCGCTTGAATTCGGCGATGGCGGTCAATTGCTGGGTTTGGGAAAGTTGGTGCGCGCCGAGGCTGTGCCGGTAGAAGGAAAATCCGAATGCGCCGATCAGCAGGGATAAGGCCAGGAAAATCGCCACCGGCACCCAGTGCGCGCCCTGGCCGTAGGCGTCGGCGCGGGACAATTCCGTGACGAGAGCGCTGGGATCGTGCCGAACTCCCAGCGGCCGTCTCGCCAGCCGGTAGACCATTCCGGCCGCCACCGCGATGGGAAGCAGGGCGCTCGAAGCCTGCCAGCGGGCCGCTTCGGCCGCGTTCTCGAAAACCCCGGCCAGAATGAAATGTAGAGCGGCGGTCCAAATGGCTCCCGCCGCTAGGAAAGACAGGGCGGAGCGGATGGCGGCGCGTGATTCGAGGGGCGTCACGGACATGGTGGCAATTCCTCCGCCATATGAATGAGCCTATATGATGAATTTAGCGATTCAAGCGATATTCAGTGTAGTCGGGTCTGGGGCACGCGCATTTTCCGGAGATAGGTTGGGTTAGTCCCCACGCGCCTTAGGAGGCTTATGTTGAACCCGCGAAGGCGACTCGCCGTCCGCGAGGCATCAATCCCATGGCTTGCGGGAGCGCTTGCGAGAGCGCTTGCCAAGCGCGACGGGCGGAAGATTTCACCCGAAAGCCGCCACATGGGGATGTATCCCCGGACTGGTCTAGCCTAAACTTCGCTGCCGAAAACCTTGTCGGCTAGGAGCGGCGAGGCGCTCTCTCGCGGGGATGAGTAAACGAACATGGCCGAGGGAAGCCCAAGGATAGCTCTTGGCCTGGGTGTCTGGAAATTAATGTGCTTTAACGGGGTGTTTTGAAGTAATGGTAGTGGAAAATCATGTAATCAAGTCGCTGTATACAAACCAAGTTGCTTATTGGCTGGAGAGGGGCATCGATCGTCAAAGTACCTTGGATGTATTCGAGAAATTGAACCTCGAAAAGAAAGATTTTTTCATATACCAATTCGATAATGGAACCGTTAACCTAGCGGATAAGCCGGAGATAACGGGCGCTCGAATCTTGGCGCAAGGCGTGGATGGCGCGCAATGCGTGTTTAACACGCGAGCCGTGCTATATCATCGGTTTTTTTCCCGGATTGCCCGGGAAAAGCTTGGGAACGAATCCGGTTTCCTGGGCATGAGCATGCACGACATGAGCCAGTCGAGTTCGGGAATTCCATTTTTCTGCTTTCAGAAACGACTGCACGAACGCAGTATTTTGCTCCCCGATATTGATTTTAGTATCCACGATTGCTATGAGGCGCCCCAATACGAGGATGCCATTCCTTATTCCGACAAGGAAATCGGCGCTATATTCGTCGGCTCGACCACGGGCGCGATACATACCAAGAAAATCGTGGCGGGATTGGAAAGCCCGAGGCTGCGCGCGGGTGTCCGCTTTCGCAACGAACCGGGTGTCGATTTCCACCTGCCCGTGATTGTCCAATGCGATTCGAGCGAGACCGAGGCGCTAATCAGGGAACTCGGTTTCGGAGACGAGCGGCCGATCGGTTGGCAAGAGCAATTTCGGCGGCGGTTTGTAATCTCCATGGATGGCAATGGCGCGACCTGTTCGCGGGTCGCGATAGCCTTGAAAAGCAACTGCGCGCTCTTGAAATACGATTCCCCATTCCAGCTATTTTATTTTTCGGCGCTGATACCCTGGCTGCATTATATTCCCATCAAGAGCGACGAGGATATTCCCAGAATTATCAGGCTAGAGAAGAAGAACCCAGGATATTTTGACTATATCGGAGCGGCGGGAGCGGATTTCCACCGCCGGTACTTAACGCCCGAATCGATCATGGATTACACCTCATGCTTGTTGAGGGCGTATTTTTCCAGTTTCAGGAATTCGCCGGCATGGATAGTGGCGCCGGAACCCGGCCGGGATTCGGGGGAAGCGGCCATGCCGGAACCCGTCCCGAGGCCGGACCACATGGTTACAGCCAAGTGGTTTTCGATATTGGCGCATCTTAGCAACCTCGGAGATACCCGCGTGGACGAAACCGGGTGGCCCGGCCTCGACCACTCCATCGAAGGGCTGGCCTTGTTGCCCAAGCCTCCCTATAAACCCGAAGATATTAGATACAAGGTGGTATACCACAACGGCTCGTTTTCGGATTGGCATAAGGGAGGCGAGTTCTGCGGCACCCGCGGTAAGGGGCAACCGCTGCGCGGCATTTGTGTCGAGCTTTCCGGCGCTATGAAAACCCGGTTTTCCGGAACCTGCTTGGCCACCGATAACTGGGGCGGCATCGTCGGGCCGATGGAGTTGGGTAAGCTTTGTCTCGTGCCCGAGGGCTTATATCTTTGTTCGGTGAGTTTGGAATTACAGGAAAACCAGAAACAGGCGTTACCGGAATAGTGTTTCGTAAAGGTGGGTTAGGCGCGCGCGCCTCCGAACCCGGCCTAACGCGCTGAACTTGCCGCGCGACCTAACCCACCGAACGGAGCGGTGGGCCAGGCCGCGAGTGGGTTAAGGCGCGCGGCGAAGTCGGCTGGAACGGAAAACCCCGTGGTTTGCGCGCCTAACCCGCCCGTAAATCCGGCATGGCTTCAAGGCGGGAATTGCCGTCGGCCGATGGCATTCCACCGGGCAGGCTTTCGATGTGCAAGGTCTGGGTCGGGAAGGCGAAGCGCACCTCCATTTCCTCGGCCAGGCGCAGGATATCCAGCAAGATCCGCTGCCGCTCGCCGAGTTCGGCGGCCCGGTCGGGGGCTTTTAGAAAGAAATTCACCAGGATATCCAAGCTGTGCGGCGCAAGGTCGAAAAACGCCACCTGCGGGTTGTCCTTGCGGGTGTCCGGGTGGGCTTGAATGATGCGTTCGACGCCCGCGATGAATTCCTCGATTTTCCCGGCCGGCGTGTCGTAAGTGAGGTTGAGGACGGTCTTCACTTGGCGGTATTCGCGCAGTTCCATGTTATCGACGGTGCTGTTGATCAGTTGGCTGCTGGGAATGGTCACCAGGGAGTTGTAGAAGGTGCGGATTCGGGTGCTGCGGAAGCCCACGTCCTCGACGGTGCCCTCGGTGTCCTTCACCTTGATCCAATGGCCGATGGCGAAGGGCTTCTCGAACATGATGATGAGCGAGCCGAGCAGGTTGGCGAGCGTTTGCTGCGCCGCCAGGGCGACGGCCAGGCCGCCGACGCCGAGGCCCGCCAGCACCGAGTAGGCGGGCAGCCCGACGCGGTCGGCTCCCGCCACGAGAATGGCGACCGCCACGATGATCGTCAGCAACCGCAGCATCAGGCGGATGAGCTGGCTGTCGATGCTGCTGGCGCGTAGCCTTTCGTGGGCGATCATGCTCTCCGCCAGCGCGCCGCCGGCCACCCAGGCCGCCCAGGTGAGCGCGAGATAAAACACGGTCCAGAGCGTTAGGGTGGCGACCTCGTAGACGATGCCCGAAACCCGCAGCACTTCGGCGAGAATCAACGCAGCCACCGGCGTCGCCAGCGCCACGCTGGCGGGGCGCAGCAGATCCGCCCATTTAGCCGCGGACTCGGTTCGGTTGGCCCAGTACCGGCTGGCGCGGAAGCACAGCATAACCATGAAGAATGCGGTCCCCAGCACCACCACGATGCCGAACCAGCGCCACACCGGCTGGTCGAGAAACGCGATCCGAGTCCAAGCGGGCGGTTCCATCAGCCATCGGGGAGGCACGACCCTGTGCAAAGCCATGGCCACTCCGGCCGGACTATACGTGGAAAACCCGTAGAGGCCGGGGGAACCGCCGGGCTGGTAAGGGAGATCCTTGATCTTGAGGTAGAACTCGGGCAGGCGGCTTACCGTGTCCGGGCTGAACAGGTACTCGCCGGATCGGGGGCCTGTCTCGACCCGCGCAATGCGGATTTCGGAATTCGGGACGGTCCAACGCTTGAACTCGGCGTTTGCCATGGCGTGGGCATCCGGCACGGATTCTAGGGGCGGGATTTCGATGCGGTCGAGCACCTCCTTCAGTTGCATGGCCAAGCGCCGCGAGGATTCGCGGGCCATGGCCGGCGGCAGCCCGCTGAAATCCAGCGCCCGTTCGGCCGAAGCCAGGCGGTCGAGTCCGCCGCGCATGGCGGCCATATCCTCTGGCGATAGGTAAAGCTTGGAGGAAGCTAGGTAAGATTTCAGCAGCGTCTCCCGTATTCCAAAGCCCTCGTTCATGAATTCGAGGAAGCCTTGGAGCGTGGTTCTGGGGCTGGAGGTGTCGATGGGCTGGAGGGGGTTCGCCGCGGTGGCTCCGGCGGGCATGGCCCAACACAGTAGCGCCCATGGCACAAGGAAGGCAGCGAGCAAGCCCGGCTTGGAAAGGAGAAGGGGTCGGTTGGTCATGATCATCGTGGCGAATGGGGCTAGTAGGGGTTAGCGCACGGGAATGGTCAGCGTCGGCCCGGCGCTCTTGGCGGCGCCGGCTTCCAGACGGAACAATTGCATCAGGAGCATGAAGGTCGATTTCGATTCGAGATCGTCGTCCGCCAGATAGAACCAATGGCCGCGATAGGGTATCGCCAGGAAGGCCTGGTCCGGCTGTGCTTCGCTTTGGCTGACGTGGAACAGCGCGCCGGCCGGCGTTCCGCTCCAGTCGAATTCCGATCCGTCGCGGTTCCGCGTAACCGTCACCAAGCCGGCCTGCTTATGTAGGCGCGGCGCATCCACGTGATGCGACAAATAGAAGAAGATGCTCATCAGCGACCGGGTGCGTATGGACAAGGTGTCCGGGGCCGAGCGCGTGAAGTCGCTGTTGACCCGGTAGACCTCGAGCTTTGGGTCGAGCCCGAGCAGATCCTTGATTTCCCCTATTTGCTCGCGATGCTCGGGGGAGGAGCGGATTTGCATTTGCGGCTCCTTGGTCGTCGGATTCACCTGGGGGACGATCAGCTGTTCACGGCCGACCTCTTCCAAGAGTTCCAGCAGCCGGCTGAAACTCCGGCTATGCTCCGGCGCGTGCTTGGGTGTAGGCCCCGAGGCGCTGGGGGCATTCTCGATCCCGTTGATGCGCTCCACGCAGAGGCCGAATACCCGTCGGCTGCTCCATCCCGATCCGGACAGCGCGAAGATGGCTTCCAGGGGGATGGGGCTGAGGAAGCTCTTGACGAAGCTCTCGCCCTGGAGCGGGGAATAGGAGATGGTGGGCGCGGTGGTGTAGGCGGCGCCCAGGCTGTATTTCAAAATGTCGCCACCGCCGTTGAGCCCGACCTCCGACTGGTCCAGGCCGCCGCTTAAGTCCAGTTTCAGGCTGGCCGTGACGCTGGCGACATCAAGGAAGAAGATCGAATCCCGGTAATGCAGGCGCACCAGGTTTTGCATGAACTGCTCGTTCATGCTGCCGACGATCGCCTCGTTGTAGAGGGCGTGCGTGCCTCTCAGGGCGTCGGGGCCGAAGGAATGGCAGGATACCGTCGCCGTCGCGATGGCTAGGGGCAGGATGAGCCCGAGGCGGGTGCGCTTCATCTCGAAAGGTTTCCGAAAAATCCGTGATTGAGTCGGCTCGCGGGCCGCGCCAGCCAAGAGGTATCGCCGGGCGGCCCTATCGTACCGTTCCCGCCTCCTCGGCGGGGTTTTATCCCAGTGATCCGGTGGCGTGGGATTTGTAAAGGCCATCGGTGCCCTCGGCATGAATCAGCGAGGCGATGGCGTGGACGGCGATGCCGAGGGTTCGCCGTTCCGCCTCGGCCCCATCGGGATCGAACCGGGCGTCGCAAACCAAGCAACGCTGGGCTTGCTTGGAACCATGCCTCATTACCTAGGCCACGGTTAGAAAGGCCGCAGGGTGAAGGGGGTGGGATCGGCGACGGTCTCGCCGGGCTTGCGGTTGGCGATCTGCACGAATTGCTGGGCCCAGCGGTCCATGATGCCCTTGGCGGGGCCGTACCAGGTCAGGCGGGTGAGATCGATCGGCCCGACGTCCGCCATGTCGCGGTCGGCGAAGGTGGCGACCACCTCGCCGGTTTGCAGGTCGCGCAAGCGGCCCTCGAAAGCCGCCCGGCGCTGGTTGACCGCGCCCATGGCCGATCCCGTGCCGATCGGTCCCGCCCAGGACAAGGCGTGCAGCACCGGGGTGGAGGGATCGATCTCGATCAGGGCGAGTTCCAGGCGCAGCGCGGGCTGCTTGTGTTGCTCGGGGCTGTCGATGACCTGGAAGCGATGCTTGGGGTCTTCCTTGAAATCCTTCTCCACTTGGTGATGGAAATACCGGGCGAGTTCGGCGATATCCTTTTGCACATCGCCGAACCAACTGGCCGAACTCGCCTTGTGCAGCCAATCCATTTGCATCATGTACTGGGTGTTCACTGGGGCCACGACCAGTTCGCGATAGCCGCTTTTGTCGAAGCCGGGTTTGATCCAAACCTTCTGGAACGGCAGGTCGGCGCGTCCGGTTTGGCGCTCGGGGTATTCGATGAAGCCGGCGTTGGGGGCCGGCTCCACGGTCTCGGCCTTGACGTTGTTGGCGCCGGACTGGATGCTCGAACAGCCGGCGGCGGTTAGGGCCACGGCCACCAAAAGGGTTGCGCGGAATTTGTCGTTCATGGGCATGGGAAGTTTCTCCGGTTTAAAGGGGTGTTGGTTGGTGACGCGGGATTAGGAGTGGCCGGAAACAACCTCTCCATGTCGTGCTGGAATGCCAGGCTTGCCTTGCGCGGCTTGGGGAAACACGCAAGGCAAGCCTGGCATTCCGATCCGCCGCGGTGCTGGTGGATGGCGGGGTGGCCTCCGGGCGTTGGCGCTTGCGGACAGGCGGGCATGGCCAGCAGGCACGCGCCGAGTGCGGAGCTTTCACGACGGTTGCGGTTCCGGCTTAAAGGTTCCTCTGAAGCCACCGCGAACCGGTGGCCGAATCCCATTATCGATCCGAGGTTCCAGTTTCCGCGGCGCGAACCGGCGATTTTACGTATGGCCCTTGATTTTGCATAGCCGAGCGCTGTTCTTATCGCGGGGGAATCGTCCCGATCCGCGGGCGGATGGCGCCGGGGGGGCTGGCCGCTTGCTCTAAGCCGCGGCGACTTTCGCGCCCTGGGGCCAAATGAGAAAATCGTTTTCCTCGAACCGGGCAAGCCCATGCAAGCCAGCGACGAAGCCTCAAGTAGAAGGCCGGCGATTAAGCGCTTAGGATAAGGCCGAAAACAGCTTTCCGATTCATGTTTCCGGTGTGGGGTGAGGCGCTCATCGCATAAAACCCGTGAGTTCCCCGCGCGCCTAACCCACCCGACGGCCGAACGGCATTGGGGCGCGGCCCCGGGTTTCTGCCCGTGGGCATAAATCGAGGCCATACAAGTTCTAGAACGCAGGATGGAATGATGAATCAGCCACCTGAACCGCGCCGCGATAACGGCGATTTCCCGCGCGGCGGCGAACTAGGCGCCCGGATGCGGGAAAAAAACTGGTCCGAAACCCCGCTCGGGCCGGTCGGCTCGTGGCCGCCGAGCCTGCGCGCCTCCGTCGGTACCTGCCTGAATTGCGCCCTCCCCATCGTGCTGTGGTGGGGACCGGACCTGGCCATGCTCTATAACGATGCCTTTAGCCGGGTAATGGGGGCCAACCATCCCGAGGGACTGGGGCAGCCGGCGCGCGAGGCTTGGCCCGAGCTTTGGGTGGCCATCGGGCCGTTGCTGGACCGCGTGCTCACGGTGGGCGAGGCGGTTTCGGCCGACGAGTTCCGGCTACCGCTCGAACGCGACGGCAACCCGGAGGAGCGCTGGTTCAGTTTCTCCTTGAGCCCGATTTACGCGGAGTCGGGCGGCGTGGGCGGGGTGTTCTGTCCCGTCGTCGAGACCACGGACCAAGCCATGGATGCGCGGCGTTCGCGGGATCGGGCGGCGGGCGGTTCCGTCGCCGGCATCCAGGCCCCCGAGGCGGAGGAGGATATCACCGAGCGCAAGCGGGCCGAGCACGATCCGCGCGCGGCTCACGACACCTTCTTCCACCTGGTGCGGAGCTCGCCGTTCGGGATTTACGCCGTGAATGCCGATTTCCGCATGGTGCAGGTGAGCGCCGGCGCCGAGAAAATATTCGAGAACGTCCGCCCGCTGCTAGGGCGCGACTTCGCGGAGGTGCTGCGGTGCATCTGGCCCGAGCCGTTCGCCAGCGAGGCCATTGGCCGGTTCCGCCATACCCTAGCGACCGGCGAGCCCTATCATGCGCCCAGTTCCGTGGAACGGCGCCGGGACAGCGGCATGGTCGAATCCTACGATTGGAAAATCGAGCGCGTCATGCTCCCCGACGGCCGATTCGGGGTCGTGTGCCACTTTTACGACCTTTCGGAGCGGCAGCGCTACGAAGCCGCCTTGCGCGCGAGCGAGGAGCGCGAGCGCGGCAAGGCCGAGGAGATGGAAGCGCTGATGGCGGCGGTACCGGCGGTGGTCATGATCGCCCACGATCCCGAGTGCCGGGTCATCAGCGGCAGCCGGGCCGCCCATGAGTTGCTCAGGGTGCCCTTGGGCGCCAACCTCTCCAAGACCGGCCCCACCAGCGAACGGCCGCGGCATTTCAAGGTCTTCAAGGACGGCGTGGAACTGCCGGCGGACGCACTTCCCATGCAGCTTGCCGTAAAAGGGATCGAGGTGAGGGATTTCGAGGAGGAAATTCGCTTCGAGGAGGGCGGCTCGGCTTATCTTTTCGGTGCCGCCATCCCGCTCCGGGATTCGCGAGGCCGGGTGCGAGGCGCCGTCAGCGCGTTCATCGACATCACCGAGCGCAAGCGGTTCGAGCAGGCCCTGCGGGAAGCTGATCGGCAGAAGGATGAATTCCTAGCGACCCTGGCCCACGAACTGCGCAACCCGCTCGCCCCGCTCCTCAACGGCCTCGAAATCCTCGGGCTGGCGCGGCAAGGCACGGAGGCGGTGGACCGCGCCCTGGGCATGATGGAGAGGCAGCTACGGCACATGGTCCGGCTGATCGATGACCTGCTCGATCTTAGCCGCGTCAGCCGGGGGCGTATCGAATTGCGGAAAACGCGGGTCGAGTTGGGCGAAATCGTGCACCAAGCGGTGGAGGCCAGCCGGCCGCTGATCGTGAAATCCGGCCATGAACTCAGGCTCGGCCTGCCCACCGAGCCGGTTTTCGTCGAAGCCGACGAGACCCGGATTATCCAGGTGATTGCCAACCTGCTCGACAACGCCGCCAAATACACCGACGGCAGCGGCCTTATCACGCTTTCCATCGAGCGGCGGAACCGCGAGGCCGTGGTGGAAGTCAGGGACAACGGCATCGGCATTCCACCCGCCATGCTGCCCAGGGTATTCGAAATGTTCACCCAGGTGGAGCGGTCGCTGGAAAAATCCAGGGGCGGACTCGGCATCGGCCTCAGCTTGGCGAAGCGGCTGGTGGAACTGCATGGCGGGACCGTGGAGGCGCGTAGCGAGGGGCATGGCAAAGGCAGCGAATTCATCGTCCGCTTGCCCGCCCCGGATCCGCGCGGACCCGAACCGCGCGACCCCGGCCTGGCCGGAGCGTGTCAGGGTATCCCGCGCGCCCACCGGATATTGGTCGTGGACGACAATCTGGACGCCGCCACCAGCCTGGCGATGATGCTCGAAATCCTGGGGTACGAGATTCGCCTCGCCCATGACGGCCTGGAGGCGATCGTAGTCGCGGAGGAATTCCGGCCCGAACTGATCCTGCTGGACATCGGCATGCCGGTGTTGAATGGCTACGCAACCTGCCGCCGGATGCGGGAAGTGCCGTGGGGACGGGATATTCTCATCGTGGCCCTGACCGGCTGGGGCCAGGACGAGGACCGGCGCCAGTCGCGCGAAGCCGGTTTTAACCAACATTTGGTCAAGCCGGTGGAATTCTCGGCTCTGGAGTCGTTGCTAGCCGCGCTGTCGGAGCCAAAACCGGGGATGGCTTGGGGAGCCTCCGACTGAGTTCCGACTCCTTAAACTTCCGTTTTCCGCCCGAGCCCGAGTCCCTAATGCGAGATTAATCTTGCGGTTGGGCCACGCGGAGCAAGATGGATTTTGCGCTTCGGAACGCTAGGGGGGTGCATTTTCGGCCCTATTCTAAACGCGATCCAGCGGCGGCTGTTCGCCCGGCCGCGCGATTTCATACCAAGCCACGAAGCGTTCCGCCGCAATTTCCCCTTCCAAGGGCGCCCAAGCGGCGAAATCCTTATCCTCGACCGCCGAATAGGGGCCGGGTTTCACCTCGAACATCACGGTTTCCGGAGCCATGGCGACCACGGCGTGCCAGGTTTGGGCGGGGATTTCGACGGCGGTAACGTCGCCCGCGGCGCTAAGATCGACGCGTTCCGAAACCACTCCGGCGTCGTCGAAGATCAGGATGGAGAAAGCGCCGCGCACCGCCAGCATGAGTTCCCAGCCGTTCGGCCGGCCGTGGCGATGGGGGCGGACATAG
>SXGT01820091.1_pt1 | contig 12628 bp, 13 predicted proteins | sample 3176221 | NCBI WGS metagenome assembly SXGT01 (sample SAMN11356862, study PRJNA531348) | freshwater metagenome | isolation source: freshwater sample F1-120 | place: China: Fuxian Lake, Yuxi | collected 2017-12-25
GACCTCGGCATGATTGTCGAGCAAGATTGTTTGGTGGCAATCTCGCGCTCGGGCGAAACGGCTGAACTTTCGGATCTGCTCTATCATTGCCGGCGCATCCACGTGCCGATCATAGGCATGACCTTCAAGCCGACTTCGTCGTTGGCGAAGGCTTCGAGTGCGGCGTTGGTGATGCCCGATTGCGGCGAAGCCAGCGATGAAGCGCCGGCGCCGACGATCTCAACCACGATGTGTCTTGCCCTGGGCGATGCGCTAGCAGTGGCGTTGCTAAAGGCGCGTGGGTTCACGGCGGATCATTTCGGTGCGATCCATCCCGGCGGCAAACTTGGCGCGGCATTGAAGCGCGTACGTGACGTCATGCGCGTTGGCGAAGGCGATCCGCTGATCGGGCCGGAGGCAAGCGTGCCCGACGTGATGCGTGCGATCAGTGCTGTTGGCATCGGCGCCGCGGGCGTGGTTGAACATGGAAGACTCATTGGCATCGTCACAGATGGCGATCTGCGTCGGAAACTTTCGCCTGAAATGTTCGCAAAGTCGGCCCGCGATATCATGACCGCGAACCCCAAGACGATTGCACCTGATGCGCCGCTCGTGGATGCGATCGCGATCATGAACGAGCAACGGATTACGTTGTTGTTCGCGGTTGAAGATGGAAAGCCGGTCGGCGTCGTGCATATGCACGATCTGCTGGCGGCGGGCGTGCGGTGATTGCCTTTAAGGGGCTTAGCGGGGGATAAATGAAGTATCTTGCTCGGGCGGCGTTTGCTGCGTCTCTGTTGTTCGCAGCGCCAGCCACGGCGCAAACGCCAAGCGGTTTCACCGCGCCAGTTGAAGCTTCGATCCAATCCGTACTCCCGCGCATGATCGCGTGGCGGCGGGATTTTCACGAGCATCCGGAGCTGAGCTACGAAGAAGTGCGTACAGCGCGGATCGTGGCGGCGCATCTGCGCAGCTTGCGCCTCGAAGTGCGCACCGGCATTGCGCAGACTGGCGTTGTCGGCGTGTTGCGGGGCGGGCGGCCGGGGCCGGTTATTGCGTTGCGCGCCGACATGGACGCTCTGCCTGTGACGGAAGAGGGCGATCTGCCATTCCGCTCGCGTGCGCGCGGTCGCTACAACGGTCAAGACGTCGGCATCATGCACGCGTGCGGACACGATACGCACGTTGCGATCCTGATGGCGGCGGCGAGCGTTCTCGCGGCGCGCCGTGAAGAGATCGCCGGCACGATCATATTTGTTTTCCAGCCCTCGGAAGAAGGGGCGCCTCCGGGCCAAATGGGCGGCGCACGCCGCATGCTGGCTGAGAACGTGTTCGGCGATTTGCAGCCCGAGGCTATTTATGGGCTGCACGCATGGCCAGCAGCGAGCGGCACGATCACCATGGTCCCTGGGCCATTCATGGCCGGCTCCGATCGGCTCGACATCACCGTGACGGGAAGCCAAACCCACGGCGCACAGCCGCATGCCGGCATCGATCCCATCGTGGTTTCGTCACAGATCATCAACGCGCTGCAGACAATCCCGTCACGCCAGATGGATGCGGTGCGCTCGCCCGTGATCGTCACCATCGGCTCGATCCACGGCGGCGTGCGTTACAACATCATTCCGCAAACAGTCGAGATGCAGGGCACGATCCGCTACCTCAATCCTGAAACGCGCGATGATCTGTACGACCGCATCCGCCGCACCATCTCCGAGACGGCTGCGGCGTCCGGCGCCAGTGTGGAAGTCACCATTACAGAGAACGCAATCCCGACGGTGAATCCGCCGCCGCTGCTGGCGCAGGCTCGCTCGGCCGCCGTCCGCGCGCTGGGTGAGGATCGCGTCATCACCGGCCAGCCGGTGATGCCGGCTGAGGATTTCGCGTATTTTCAGCAGGCCGTGCCGGGTGTGTTCTTCTTCTACGGTGTCAATCCGCCCGGCGTGAGTTCGGCGGAAGCTGCCCCCAACCACAACCCGCGCTTCTTCGTGCACGAGCCAGCGATGGAAACGGGTTTGCGCGCCATGATCGCCATCGCTCTGGATCGCGTTGGCGGCTGAATTCGCGCTTGGCAGCGCGCGGGCAGGTTGCGTTTTCCTTGACTCTCACGCCGCGTGAAGGCCCTATGCGGCCCGGACTAACGGTCGAGACGACCCGACCGCGCGCTCATCTGCGCCGGCTTCGTTCTTCCCGGTCCACCCACGCGCCCCACGGCGCGTGGCGCTACGAGGAGTGGAGACGATGGCTACGGGTACAGTGAAGTGGTTCAACATGGCGAAGGGCTTCGGCTTCATCGCTCCGGACGGCGGTGGCGCGGACGTGTTCGTACACGTGAGCGCGGTTGAGCGTTCGGGTCTCACCGGTCTGCGTGAAGGCCAAGCTGTGAGCTTCGACGTGGAGAACGATCCGCGCAAGAACAAGCCGTCGGCGGTCAATATCAAGCCAGTCTGACGCGCTCAAAGCAGTTGAGTTTTTGATCGCCGTGCGGTTTGACCGTGCGGCGATTCTGTTTTTCTGGAGATTTCAATGGCCGCCCCCTTCCGCCTCTACGGCGCGGAGCTCTCTCCGTACTCAATCAAGGTGCGTTCCTATCTCCGCTATAAGGGTCTGGAGTTCGAATGGCTGTCGCGCTCCTCCGCGCGCCAGGAAGAGTTCGCCCGTTATGCCAAGGTTCCGTTGATTCCAGTGCTCGTCGACGCCGACGACAATGCGCAGCAAGATTCCACGCCGATCATTGAAAAGCTGGAAGCAGAGTATCCCGAGCCCTCGATCACGCCGGACGAACCGGCGCTCGCCTTCGCCGCCGCGCTGCTTGAGGATTATGCGGACGAGTGGCTCAACAAAGCGATGTTCCACTATCGCTGGACGTATCCGGAAGACCAGGAAAGCGCCGCGCGACGCATCACCGACATGATCTTCGAAGGCGCCGAGAAGCCCGAGGGCATCGAGGAGAGCGTCCGCACCCGCATGATAGGCCGGCTCTATCACGTCGGCTCATCGCCAGAGACTGCCGCGTTGATCGAAGGTTCTTTCACCCGCGCGCTTGGCCTGATCGAAGAGCTGCTGAAGAGCCGCCCCTATTTGTTCGGCGGGCGCCCCAGTATCGCTGATTTCGGCATTGCCGGCCAATTGGCGCAATTGGCGTCGGACCCGACACCAGGCGCGGTCATCCGCGCACAGGCGCCGAACGTTCAGCGTTGGCTCGCGCGCATGGAAAATCCGAAAGCCGAGGGGGCGTTTGCGTCCTTCAATGACGTAAAGAACGACCTCGCCGAGTTGTTGCGCGCCGAAGTGGCTGGCGCATACCTCGCCTGGATGGCCGCCAATGCCGCGGCGGTGGCGGACGACGCGAACGGCGTAGCTGTCGAGATTGCTGGCGCAACGTTTACGCAGAAGCCGCAGCGTTACGCCGCCAAAGCCTTCAGTGAATTACAGCGCAAGCGCGCTGGCGTTGAGGATGTCGCGCTCGCCGCGTTGCTCGGTGAGACAGGGTGTGACGCTTATCTTCTCGCCGACCGCGCTGACGACCAAGATGAGGGCGAAGAGGACGAAGCCGAAGACTAAGCCGCGAAGGCTGGCTTCTGTTTGAGGCGGCCCTCGGTGGTGATTGCAGGCCTTAGTTCATCGCCGAAATTGGCCGGTATGGTCAGCACGTAGGCGCAGCCGATCGTGCGCCGATAAACTTCGAAGCTGCCGCCAAGCAATTGCGCGAGCTTGCGTGTAACCGCCAAGCCCAGCCGTGCGCCGGAGAGCCGCTCATCGTCCTCGCGCAAGAAGGGCTCGAACAGGCCGGCAATCTGGGCGTCGGTGAGCGTGTGGCCAGAATCGGCGATCTCGAACCGGAGTAAATCGCCGCTGTTGCGGGCGATGCGGTCAGCACGCAGCGATAGGCCGCCGCCCTGCGAACGGCGGCTGGCATGGGTGAGAATGTTCACGAGACACTGCCGCACGCGGTTCTGATCGGTGCAGGCTGGGCCGAGATCGCTGGTCGCATAGACCTTCAACGTCGCGTTGTGCGCCTCGGCGCTCGACTTTACCGCCGCGACGGCGCTCAACATCGTCTCTTCGGCCTCGAACGGCTCGGCGACAATTTCGAGACGCTCGGCTTCGATACGAGAAAGATCCAGCAACTCGACGAGAAGCGACATCATATTGCGCGCCGCACTGGTGATGCGCGCGATGTCGGAATCGGCTTTTGTATCGCCGCGATCGTGCAGATCTTCCCGGATGAGATCAGCGTAACCGAGGACGTCGTTGAGCGGCGTGCGCAGTTCGTAGCTGATATTGGCGAGGAAATCTGACTTCATCCGGTTCGAGGCGGCGGCAGCTTCGCCTTCCAGCAGGGCGGCGCGCGCGCGCGCATCCGCTTCGGCGATGCGGCGTGTAAATTCGTTGTAGGCCTCGATGAGGCGGGAAATTTCGTCGCCGTTGTTCTCAGCCGTCATCGGCGCGATGGCATCGCGTTGCGCATGGAAGTGCCGCTCCATGCTTTCGAGCCGGCCGATGACGACATGGCGTAGAGCAAGCCAAAGCGCGCACAGGCCTATAGCGAGGATGAACGCGAGCAGTACGGTGGTGATTATGACGGTTTGCGCGCCGAGTTGCGATATGGCGGGTCCGCTTCGTGCGATGACGCCGCCCACATAGGTTTGCCCGCGCGCACTGGTGAGCGGTATCAGCGAATGCAGGCCGTCGTCGCCGCGCCAGAAGCTGTGAGGTTGGGGCTCGGCGGTAAATTGAATGTCCAGCTGAGTTTGTTGAGCCAAGGCGCCGGTGTCGAGTCTGCGGGCGATGATGACGTAACCGAGCGGCTGGCCGGAACCATCGGTGCGCGTAGCCCGCGCAGCGGCAAAGATCATAGGGCCGGCAGCCTCGGTCCAGATTGCCCCGGTCCATGAGGCGTCGCCCGTTAATCCGCGGGCCTGCATGTAAATCGCGCGCGAGACGTCGGCGTCGGCGCTTGTTTCACCGGTGTCTGTAACTTGCCGCGACCACAATGGCCGGCCTTGATTGTCCAGCAGGATCGCCAAGTCGGCGCCGTAGGAGGAAAGCCAGCCAGGCGCTGAAAAGTTATCGTCGACGTAACCGGGATACGCGCCCTGGAAATAGCGATACGTGTCATCCCAGCGCGCATAGTCGAGCACGCGGGAGCGCATGGCCTCCGCGACCACAGTGAGATTCGCTTCAACGCGCGCGCGGTCGAGCTCATGCGCGGCCAGAGCTTGTTGCTCAAACCGCGATTGCACTGAAGTTTGCAGCACAAGCCAGGCGCCGCACATAAGCGCTGCAAACACGATCAGCAGAACCGCGCCAATTTTCTTGGTGATGGACATATCGGCGGGTTTTATAGCGCAACACGCTTAATATCGGCTGTTCTGGGTTGGTTAGCCGGCTCTTAATTACAGCGCGCCAGACACGCCGCGACGCCTGGCGCCGGGCTCTGAAATCAGCTGCCGGGTTTGCGAAATCGTGTTTCGAACATTGTGAACAAGAAAACGGCGCGCCTCTGGGGGAAGGCGCGCCGTCGCTCTTAAGCGGCTCTCATTCGGGGAGGATAGAGAGCGGTGCCCGCCGCGCGGCGCTGGGGGGAGGGGACGCGCCGCGCGGCGGGGGAAGCGGAGATTAGGCCGCTTCTGTCTCGTCGTTTGCCGCCGCCTCGACCACTTTGGTCTTTTGCTTGGCAACGGCGGGCGTGCCGATTTCGATCTTGCGGGGCTTCAGCAATTCCGGAAGCTCGCGCACCAGATCGATCGTCAGCAGGCCGTGCTCCAATTTCGCGCCCGATACTCGGACGTGATCGGCGAGGCCAAAGCGGCGTTCAAAACCGCGCTCGGCGATGCCGCGATGGAGGTACGTGCGTTGTTCAGCCGGCTTGCGCTGGCCGGTAACAACGAGCGAGTTCTGCTTGAACTCGATCGTCAGATCGTCCTGCGAGAAACCCGCCACTGCGAGTTCGATACGAAACTGATCTTCGCCGATCTGTTCCACGTTGAAAGGGGGATAGCCAGGCGCAGCATCGAGCCGCGCAGCTTGGTCCATCAGGTTCGCGATGCGGTCGAAACCGACCAGCGTGCGGTACAGCGGATTGAGTTCGTTAGTAGCCATGCGTTTGTCCTCCTCAAGCGACAATCAGGCGCTCCCAGTGGGAGCAATGGTTCCGGAGCTTTCACCCCCGAAGGCGGTGGGCTGCCGGCTGCGCGGCCTCAATGAGCGCCGTGCTCAAGGCATGTGGGAATGCCTTTCACCGGTTCAAGAGCCGCCGTTTTGACAAAATTAGGCGTTCCCACGTAGCCCCATCGCCATGCTGACCCTCACCCGACGCCGCGCCGCTCTGGCCCTTGCCGCGAGCTTGGCCGCCTGTGGCCGGAGCGGCGGCGCGGATGCGCCTCCAGCCGGCTCGTTGGCGTGGTCAATCGCTGGCCCGTGGCGCCTGGAGCCGGAGCGTGACGAGTGGCGCCATCCGCTGCAGACGCTGCTGTTCTGGGGCCTTGAAGGCGACATGACCGTGCTTGAGGTGCTGCCGGGGCGCGGCTGGTACACCTCCATTCTCGCGCCGTACCTAGCTGCCAATGGCGGGCGATTGATCGCCGCTGGTTTTGATCCACGCAGTCCTTCGCTGGCCAAACGCGAGACGCTGGCTGCGTGGGAAGCGCGCTTTGCCCGCGATTCCGATTTGTTTGGCGAGATTCAACGGACGGCCGTCAGTCCAGGCGCGCCACTTGCGCCGGCCAACAGCGTTGATCTCGCGATCTTGTCCAACAATGTTCACACGCTGATGGCCGAAGGCGTCGCCGAATATGTGTTTCGTGGCGTTGCCGCGGCGCTGAAGCCCGGCGGGGCGTTCGGCGTTGAGCAGCATCGGGCAGCATCCACCGGCCTTCAGGATCCGGTTGCGGCCTCAGGCTACGTGCAGGAGGCGTACGTGAAGGTGCTCGCGCAGGAAGCCGGGCTCGATTTCGTCGCCGCGAGCGACCTGAACGCCAATCCGCGCGACACCCGCGATCACCCGTTCGGCGTCTGGACCTTGCCGCCGACCTTGCGCACCTCTCCGCTCGGTCGCCCGGACGATCCAAATTTCAACAGTGCGCCATTTGTGAACATTGGCGAAAGCGACCGCATGACATTGAAATTCCGCAAGCCTGGCGGGGGCGCCGTCGCGGCGCCTGGTGAACCGGCCGATTTGCGGCGCTGACGCCTCCGTCACCCTTGCGGCCCAGCGCGCCCTGGTGTGTAAGGGGCCAACTTTTACTTGCTTCGGAGGAACGCCCCCATGACGTACGACGAAATCCTGGCTCGCTTCAAAGATGGCAACGTCACGGTGCCCGGTAAGAAAGTGAAGTTCGACTTCGGCGACGCCGGTAAGATCTTCCTTGATGGCGCCGCCAACACTGTTTCGGCTGACGACGCGGCCGCTGACACCACGATCAAAGTGAAGCTCGAAGACTTTGTCGCCATGGCCGGCGGCGCGCTCGATCCGACTGCCGCTTTCATGCAAGGCAAACTCCGCGTCGAAGGCGACATGGGTGTTGCGATGCAGCTGCAAAGCGTAATGGCGAAATTGCGCGGTTAAAGGCGTTTCAGAGGGTCATGGCGTTCGTCCGCGTCCCAGGCAACGACGCGCCGGAGGGCGCAGAGGAGCACTGGCTCGAGGGCCGCGGCGGGGTGAAGGTGCGCGTTGTGTGCGCGCCCTCCATCGGCGTGGCGCGCGGGTCGGTGATCGTGGCGCCCGGCCGGACGGAGTTCGTCGAAAAATATTTCGAAGTGATGCGCGAGGTGCAGGCGCGCGGCTTTGCCGTGTTCTGCATCGATTGGCGCGGGCAGGGTCTCTCTGGCCGCGAAGTTGAGAACGGCCTCAAGGGCCACCTCGCGAGCTTTGACGATCCTGTAAACGATCTGTCGACGGCGCTAAAGCTGCTGGCGGCGAAATTGCCGAGACCGCACATCGGTCTTGCTCATTCCATGGGCGGGGCGATTTTGTTGCGCGCCCTGCAGACGCGCCGGATCGAACTCGACGCTGCCGCATTCAGCGCGCCGATGTGGGGCATTGCCGGCCTCAACGAGGTCGCGAAGAAATATGCGCGCTTCATGACCTCGCTCGGCGCCGGCGGCCAGTTCGCGCCAAGCGTCGAAACCAAGTGGAAGCGCGAGAACTTCAAAAAAAATCCCGTCACCCATGACCGCGAGCGGCACGCCCGCTGTCAGGGCCTCGTCGCAGAAGAGCCGCGTCTGGCTCTTGCCGGCCCCACCATTGGCTGGGTCGCTGCCGCCGCTGACGCGACCGAGGGCTTCATGCAGCCTGGCGCGATGGCGCACATCCGCATCCCGATCTTGGTCGCTACCGCCGCCGAAGAGCAGCTGGTCGATAATGCCGCGCAAACGCAGGTGATCGAGCAATTGCCCGATGCGCGCCACATCACCATCGCCGGCGCCAAGCACGAAATCCTGATGGAAACCGACGACCTGCGCGCTCAATTCTGGGCGGCGTTCGATGAACTAGCCGAGCGCGTGGCGCCCGCCCGCGTTTAAGTAGCGGAGGCCCATATGGCCGGAGAATTGGTTCTCGTCACCGGCGGCAGCGGCTTTCTCGGGTCGCACGTCATTCTGCAACTTTTGAACGCCGGCTATCAGGTGCGCACCAGTGTGCGCGCGCTGTCGCGTGAGGGCGAAGTGCGCGAAATGCTGCGCGTCGGCGGCGTCGATGCCGGCGATCGCTTGAGTTTTGCGGCCGCTGACCTCACCAGCGATGCGGGCTGGGCCGAGGCCGTCGCGGGCTGCGCCTATGTGCATCACGTCGCCTCGCCGTTCCCGCCGAACATTCCAAAGCACGAAGATGAAGTGATCATCCCTGCGCGCGATGGCGCTTTGCGGGTGCTGAAAGCTGCGCGTGATGCCGGCGTGAAGCGCGTGGTGCTGACATCGTCCTACGCTGCGATCGGCTACGGCCAGCCGGAGCAAAGGAAGCCGTACGACGAAACCAATTGGACTGATCCCAACGGCGACGATGTACGCGCCTATGTGAAATCCAAAACCTTGGCCGAGCGCGCGGCATGGGATTTCATCGCGCGGGAGGGCGGTGCGCTTGAGCTTTCGGTGGTGAACCCCGTCGGCATTCTCGGGCCAGTGCTAGCGTCTGACTACTCGACCTCGATCCTGCTGATCCAGCGTTTGCTGGATGGCGCCATGCCAGGATGCCCGCGGCTTTGGTTCGGCCTGGTCGATGTCCGCGATGTCGCCAGTATGCACATCACCTGCATGACGCACCCCGACGCGAAGGGGGAGCGCTTTCTGGCGGTGGCCGGTGAATTTCTGTCGATTGCGCAGATCGCGCGCATCTTGAAGCGCAATCTCGGCCCCGCCGCTAAGCGCGTACCGACGATGGAATTGCCGGATTTCCTGATCCGGATGGCGGCGGCGCGCGATCCCGCTGTGCAACAAATCCTGCCAGAGCTCGGCAAGCGCAAGAACGGCACCAACGCCAAGGCCCGCCGCGTGCTCGGCTGGGCGCCGCGATCGAACGAAGAATCCATACTGGCGACAGCCGAAAGCTTAGCTGCTCTCGGCTTGTTGAAGGGTTCGACGAAAAAAGCGGCGTGATTGTCGAAATGAGCTCGACTGGCGCGTCACTGCGGTGACGGCATCGCGCCGGAGGAGGGTCTTCAATGCGCTATATTATTTTGATTTACGGCGAAGAGGCGGCTTGGACGGATGTCACGCCAGAGCGCATCGGCGAGATCATGGCCGCTTATTTCGCCTACACTGATAAATTGAAAGCCGCCGGCGTTTACGTCGCCGGCGATGAACTCGACGTAGTGGCGAAAGCCAAAAGCGTGCGCGGCTTGGGCGGATCTGAAGTCGTCGACGGCCCATTCGTCGACACCAAAGAAGCGCTCGGCGGCTATTATCTAATCGAATGCGCCAGTGAGGACGAAGCGCTGAAATGGGCCAAGCAATGCCCTGTCACCATGCATGGCGGCGGCGTCGAGCTTAGGCCTGTCGTTGTGCGTTGAGCGAAGCGGTTCTAGCCGAGCGCGTTGCGCGCGAGAGCTATGGGCGTTTGCTCGCTTTGCTCTCCGCGCGCACGCGTGACGTCGCGGCGGCTGAAGATGCATTGTCGGAGGCGTTCGCGGCTGCGCTGACAGCATGGCCGCGCGTGGGCGCGCCAGACAATCCCGAAGCATGGCTGTTTGCTGCGGCCAAACGTAAATTGATCGACGCCGCGCGCCGCGCACAAACGGCTGTGGCCGGCGAAACGGAGATCGTGCGCGGCATCGAAGAATTCGTCGCCGAGATGAGCGAGGCCGAACAGCCCGATCGGCGGTTGGGGCTTATGTTCGCGTGCGCACACCCGGCGATCGAAGAAGGCGTGCGTACGCCGCTTATGCTGCAAACCATTCTGGGCTTTTCCGCCGAGCGGATCGCGAGCGCGTTCTTGGTGGAGCCCGCAGCAATGGGCCAGCGCCTGGTGCGCGCCAAAAAGAAGATCAAGGACGCCGGCATCGGCTTTGAAGTGCCGGAGCCTGCGGCTTGGGGCGGCCGCTTTCCAGCTGTGCTCAACGCCATCTATGCGGCGTTTGCGTCCGGGTGGAGTGATCCGATGGGCGCCGATCCCGAACGTCGCGGGCTGACGGAAGAGGCGTTGTGGCTCGGCCGCGTTCTGGTGCAGCAACTGCCGGAAGAACCAGAGGTGCTCGGCCTGATGTCGCTGATGTTGCATCTCGACGCGCGACGGATCGCACGACGCGGAAGCGATGGGCGCTACGTGCCACTGGATGAGCAGGATACCTCGCTGTGGCGGCGCGATCTCATCGTTGAAGCGGAGCAAGCTTTGCACGCGGCGAGCAGGATCGGGCGGCCCGGCCGGTTTCAGCTGGAGGCGGCCATCCAGTCTGCGCACGCGACGCGCGCTTGGCGCGGTGAGACCGATTGGGCGGCGATCGTGGTGCTCTACCAAGCGTTGGCTGAGCTGACCGGCTCGCCAGTGGCTCATCTCAATGCGGCCGCGGCGATCTCGCGACGCGATGGGCCTGAAGCGGGACTGACCGCCGCCGAGGCGATCGCCGCCGAGCACCCCACCTTGCGCGACTACCAGCCCTACTGGGCGCTGATCGCCGACTTTGCGGCCAAGCTCGGCAGGTCCGAGGCCGCACGCGCCGCGTATGACGAAGCAATAGCGCGTGAGAGTGATGCGGCTGTCGTCGCTTTTCTAGCGGCTCGCCGAGAGTCTTTATAGCGCGAATGTCGAAGCCGCTTTGGTGCGAACGTCGTGGCGGTGACGGCCAGCTCGGCCGCCGATGGAGAAGCAGATGAAATACGCCATTATCGTCTATGAAACCGCCGACGACTTCGCCGCCCGCGAGGACCAGCGCGCGCCAGACTACTGGAACAGCTACGGCGCCTATTCCGGCGCGCTTCAGGCTGCCGGTGTCGCGGCGGGCGGGGCGGGCCTCAAGGCCTCAAATGCGGCCACAACGGTGCGCTTGCGCGGCGGCTCGCGGCAGGTGGTCGATGGCCCGTACTCCGACATCAAGGAGCAGCTTGGCGGCTTCTTTCTGATCGATGTGCCGACGCTCGACGAGGCGTTGGCTTGGGCGGAGAAATGCCCGGCCGCGAAAACTGGCGCCATCGAAGTGCGGCCGCTCTTGGAAATGAACCAAAGCTAGTCCCGGTAAGCCCGCGCCAACTCGCGCCGTGCGGCGTCGAGTTGGCGGCGGAAGCTCGCCTCACCATGCAAGCGCGCAACGCCGCCGGCTGCGATGAGGCGGCTCGATTCAATATCGCTCGGGAAATGGTAGCCGCAGATCAGCCGGCTGTCGCCGAAATCACGTCCGCGCTGCAGCAGTGCGTCTGCGCGCGCAGGCAAGACTTCCGCGAGCACAAGCGCGAGCGCCCAGCCGCCGGCGCCGTGTCCGGTGGGGTAGGAGCCGCCAAGGCCAGGGTTCTCAGGATTATCGCAACGCAGCAGGCTGCGATCTTCAACGTAGGGGCGCGGGCGATCGTAGGCCTGTTTGGCGGCATTCACCGCCGGGTTCACGCCGGCGATAGTCGCGTTAAGGAGCGCCGCCGTGCGCGGAAAGCGCTCGCTCGTGAAACTCTCGCCGAGTACCGGCTGAAACATCTGAAACGGATTGAACTCCAGGTCCCTGGTCGCCTGCGCGAGGCGCTCTGCACTCACCTGCGGCCGCATGGAGAGCCGATCCGCGGCAGCGCGCGCGGTTCCGTCGGCCGGGGGAGGCCCGACCAGCGCTGCGCCATCGATGACCGGCGTTTGCGCCGCCGCCGGGACCGCCGAGACCAGCGTCAGGGCGACCAAAATTATTCTCAGCATCGATGCTCCCCCATCCGGCAGCCATAAACTCTGGCAATCTTCCGCGCCAGCGCATCCCGATAGACGACGTCTGTGGATAATGTCCGCTATAGGCGCGTCCTATCGATGGGCCTCATGAAACCGATTGGGCCTATTGCTCGGACCGCGCTATCTCCCGCCTCAGGAGGATTACGCAATGGCCGACGGAAACGACAGCAAATGCCCGGTGCCGCATGCACGCGGCAGAACCAATCGCGATTGGTGGCCTAATCAGGTCAATGTCAGCGTGCTGCACCAGAACACGCGTGAGGCCGATCCTTACGGCCCGAATTTCAATTACGCCAA
>SXGT01638805.1_pt1 | contig 12626 bp, 13 predicted proteins | sample 3176221 | NCBI WGS metagenome assembly SXGT01 (sample SAMN11356862, study PRJNA531348) | freshwater metagenome | isolation source: freshwater sample F1-120 | place: China: Fuxian Lake, Yuxi | collected 2017-12-25
AGCATTAGTTGGAAAGCGCCATATTATCGTGAATAAGTGATTTTGCATGCTGTAATAGTCGGAGTTCAATATGTACACATGTTCCGTTCGGACTAGCGTCTAAAAATGCAATTTCCCCTTTTAAGCGTCGAATGGTCGTGCAGGTCAGAAATAAGCCTACCCCCATGCCTTGTTGCTTCTTACTATTCACTGGCTGAATACCAATAGCTTTGATTAATTCTGGTGGCATGCCCGGCCCATAATCGCGGATTTTCAGGGTTAAGGTGTGTTCATCCCAGGACGCCTCAAAATCAATGCCTTTATCGGTCGGTGAGACTTCAGCGGCATTATTTAAAATATTAATAATGGCATGCGTTAAGGTTTGTTCGGCAATAATTTTACTATTAATTAATACATTCGGATTAATCGCAAGATTGAGTTTAGTACTCGGATTTTGCGCACGCCATTGATTGAGAATGCCGTCTAAATAATCGATGACCGCGATTGCTTTACCCGATTCGGCGCGCATTTCGCCACCTGATGCTGACATGACCGACAGTGCTGTTTTGCAGCGCGCTATCTGTTGTTGCAAAATATTGAGTCGGTCATGCAGCTCTGGATAACGATGTTCTGGATAATCTTGTAGTAAGTCATGAGTGACAATCGCCATGGTCCCCAATGGGGTTCCCATATCATGTGCTGCACTGGCGGCAAGTGCGCCAAGCGCAACTAAGCGTTCGTTACGTAAGGCATTTTCGCGGGCTTCTGCGAGACGGCGCTCGCGTTCGCGGACAGTTTTCGCCAATTCTACAACGAAATAGGCCACGAGTCCGGCGCTGAAGACAAAGCCGAACCACATCCCAAAAATATGTAAATTAAAATAATTTTTGTCCGTCACCTTATGCATATGTTGCATTTTTTGCACCATCAAGGGTGTTAAGGTTTCTTCATGGACTATTTCGTGCGGTTCTATGGAAGGGAGTGGAACGTTATAACTGATTAACAGGGTGTACATACTGGTGGTCAAGATGACCATATACCAAGCATAGGTTTGCGGCAAAATGATCGCAGTGACGATTAATGGGAGTAAAAAGACCCAAGTAATGGGGTTGGAGGCGCCACCCGTCATGTATAGCAAAGAAGCGATGGCAAATACATCTATACACAATTGTGAAAATATTTCGCCTTCGGTGATAGGGGCATCGGTGCGTAAACGCATCCAAGTATACAGATTAACCGCACCTATTGACAGAATGGCAGGCCACAATTGCTCTTGTGGCAAGTTGATATTAAGCACATATACCAGAATTATAATGAGTAGCGATTCCCCCGCTAACATTAAGTTGCGCAGAATAAATAGCCAATTAAGGTTTTCGCGTGCTGAAATTTCTGATTTTGGTAAAACTTGAGTCAACATAATGTCGTGGATTACCCATCGCAAAGCAGTGAATGAGGGAAGTTAAGCTTGAGAAGTGCATAAGCTACTCTGCATCAGCAAGTACGGAGCTATACGCTGTCTTCGATCAAACTCGCACTGAATCATACTCGATGCCGTGATTCCTTACAATGCATTGAAAATGAACTCGCGCATAATTCGTTACACACTGCTTAAGTTGCTTCTTTCTCCTTCCTGCGGTCAAATTTAGGTCTATATCGGCAATAACTTGCCTCTTTGCGCTGACAAAATTCCCTATAACTGATAACCATTAGAAATGATGGAGTGTCAAGAATAAGTGTTGCGGGTCAAATTATTGACTTTAGACTCAGTGTTTCCTCATTTCAATAGTCGAGGGGAGTACGCGGCAAGTTCTTGCCTCTATCAAGCTGAGGGGGATTTCGCAGATAGATTAGTGCGTTAGCTAGTTCGCGGGATTGAGGTAAAACTGCGCTAACTTTGCTTTATGTGAGCATAATTGAATTTTTATCGGATATTATATTATAAGCTATTGAAATAAATAGAATTATAAATTTGGCATGGTACGTGCTTTTTGCTATTTGACAGTATTCGATGCCGCGTTCGCGGAATTGGAATAGAAATAAATTAAAGCTAAGGCTCTAAGCTAGCGAATGCAAACCGGAGAGAGATCATGCCACAAGTTATAAATACCAATATTGCGTCTATGAATGCGCAACGCAATTTAAATAAATCGCAATCATCGCTGCAAACGAGTATGCAGCGCTTATCGTCAGGTTTACGTATTAATTCAGCCAGAGATGATGCGGCTGGCTTGGCGATTTCAGATCGATTTACTGCGCAAGTGAATGGTTTAAATCAAGCAGCTCGAAATGCAAATGATAGTATTTCTTTGGCGCAAACTGCCGAGGGCGCTTTAGATGAAACTACAAACTCCTTGCAACGTATGCGTATGCTCGCGGTGCAGGCGGCTAATGATACCAATACCTTATCGGATCGTATTTCCATTCAGCAAGAAATTGATCAATTGGTCAGTGAGATTAATAGAATTGGATCTGTGACACAATTTAATGGTAAAAATTTACTGGATGGTTCGGGTAATGAGTTTTCCTTTCATATCGGTGCAAATGCGGGTCAATCCTTAACGGTGACCATGGCGGATATGCGAGCCAGTGCCTTGGGTCAGCAACAAGGTGCGGTACAAACGGTAGGTACCCGCGTTTCACTGTTAGGTGATGGGGGTAATATAGGTGTGGACGCACTTGCAAACTCAGCAGCATCTGCGGTGGCCATGACTACAGGTGATCTACTATTAAGTATTAATGGGGGGGCTCAGGGTGTAGATCTTGCGTTACCGCGTTATGGTGGTGATATTATCCATCAGGCGAGTGCGGACTTAGTGGATACGAATCATATTAACTATGGAAAAGGTGTTGCTAAAGATATCGCTGCTAGAGTGAATGCCATCAGTAAATTGCATGAAGTTGATGCGACTGGAAAAATGGTGCTCGCCGGAGTCAATGCTGAGGCACGCACTGAATTTACTATTGGTGACCTTTCCGCAGCAGATGGTGCGGGAATTAATGGTAACGGACCCGCATTAGAAAACTCCAATGTCGGTGTTGGGTTAATTGCTGATAATGCTTTAAATATTAATGGTGTGAACATTGGGCCAGTAGATATCAAAGAAAATGATTCAACTGGAACGCTGATTGGGGCAATCAATTCAAAAACAGAAGTCACCGGAGTCAAAGCGAGTATTGATAAAGATGGGCGTCTGCAATTGGTTGCTGAAGATGGGCGAGATATTGTCATTCAAACTAACGATGGGGGCTTGCCTGCGGGTAGCGTTGCCAACTTACTCTTTAATGGCGGGGGCAGTACGGTTAATGGCGCTGGGGTTGCGGGTGCAGGGGATGATTTTACTTCAGCGTTGAGTTTGAGGATTACTGGACAAGTGACTTACTCGGCCACTGATACAATAGTTGTAGACGCCACCAGTGCTAATAGAGCATCGGGGGGGCTAGATTCGGCATCCATCACCTCTACTGGTCGAGGATTGCAGGAAAACGTACAAGCCGTAGGTACGATTGCCAATGCCGATGTGACCTCTGTGGAAGGGGCTAATAAATTAATGAATTCGATCGATAGTGCCTTGAAACAGGTAGATGGTTTAAGAGCGGTGCTGGGTGCGGTACAAAATCGCTTTGAGATGACTATTCGAAATTTAGAAAATGTGTCTGAAAATTTAACTGCTGCTAATTCACGGATTCGTGATGCGGATTTTGCGGCGGAGACTGCGATGATGACTCGTGGACAGATTTTGCAACAAGCGGGTACGGCAATGTTAAGTCAGGCGAATGCGCAAACACAGGGCGTGCTTAAGCTATTACAATAATTATGGAGAATCCATCACAAAAAAAGCCGCGTAAATACGGCTTTTTTTATAATTTTTGATTCAAGAATTTCAATTTGTGCCGATAATTATAGCGATGTTAGTAAATTTCTTTACAGGAGTAAATCGCAATGAATATGGGTGCAAGACAATATGCAGTCAATAGTTATAAATTTGGCGTAGTGTCCGAAGTTGAAGGTGCAACCCCCCACAGATTAATTCAGATGTTATATGAAGGTGGTCTGCAAAAAATAGCCATTGCTAAGGGTGCTATTCAACGTAAAGATGTGGTCGTTAAGGGTGAAAATATCGGCAAGGCCATCAATATCGTCGGTGGTCTGCGTGCAAGTCTTGATTTATCGCAAGGTGAAATCGCGACCAATCTGGATAATTTGTATGATTATATTGAGCGTCGGTTATTGGAAGCCAATTTAAAAAGTGATGTAGCAATTTTAGACGAGGTGAGCGGCTTACTTCGCGAAGTTAAAACTGCTTGGGATGCTATAGGGATGCAATAGGCGTTAAATTTTGACGAGATCCAGCAATGACTAATGCAAGACTGACTGCGTTGCTTGCTCAGACCGAGCGGCTTTTAGAGCTGGCATTGTGTGAAGAGTGGGAGGAGCTCACTACCTTACTGGAAGAACATGAGCATTTAGTAGGGGTTTACTTGGCAGGAGAGCAGGTTCACAGTGAGAGTGAGCTACAAATATTGCAGCGCATCAGTCTCTATTTAAACCAAACACTAGCACTTGCGGAGCAGAACAAAACTGATCTGGGTGAGCAATTGCGAGTTTATATGCATGGTAAACAGGCGCAAAAGGCCTATGCTCAGCCCTGGGAGTAGCTAAGAGCCTTATCAGTGACCTGGAGTCCTGATTCATATTAGGTTTTATGTAGAATAAGTTCCAGTACTAGCTTGCTACCAAAGTAGGCTAACAGAAGTAGTCCAAAACCGATCAGCGTCCATTTGATTGCGGTTTTTCCACGCCATCCGTAGCGGATGCGGCCATACACTAACCCACTAAAAATAATCCAGGCCAAAATCGAGAGTAGAGTTTTATGCGCTAAATGCTGCGCGAATAAATTTTCAATAAAAATAAAGCCACTGCCCAAGGAAATTGACAAAAACACCACGCCAGTACCGATCATTTGAAACAATAAAATTTCCATTGTTTGTAGTGGCGGTAGTCTTAGAAACAAACGTTTAGGGGCATGATTGCGCAATTGCTGCTCTTGGATTAACAGCAAAATGGCCTGTAGCGCGGCAATGTTTAATAAGCTAAATGCAATGATAGACGTCAGAATATGGATATACATCGGCCCGCTGAAATGCTGAGCAATCAGATTGGTGCTTTCAGGAAAAAATAAATCCAAGCCCAGCATCGCGGCGGCGATGGGAAAAATGGCAATACCTAATTTATCTACGGGCTTGTTCAATGCGGCGCATAACAACAAAATACTGACCAAGCACGCGACCAGCGAAGCAATATTAAAGAAACTAAAATTAAATGCCTGATCGTGGAGAGTCTTCTGGGAGATCAGAGCGCAATGCAGTAACGTCGCAATTCCAGCAAAAATTAACACGCCTTTACGACTACGATTATGTAAGGTATCGCTAAAGAGTAATGCGCTGCTGACTAAGTAAATGCCAATGGCGGTAAATCCAATAATAAGACTAGGCATAGTTTGTTGAAAGGTGCGTGGGCTCGAGGACTAAAAAGCTATGGGTTAACTTAGGGTATAGGTGACGCGCAAAGCTATCCAAAATAGCGAGAACTTGTCGGGCGATATGTTAATATATTGTAGTCCATAGTCATAGGCATTCGTACTATTGAATGCTGGTTCTAATTAAAATAATACAAAAAAGATCCTCATATGTTTGATAATTTATCCGATCGACTCAGTAGCACGCTGAAAAAAATTAAAGGTCAGGGTCGTCTGACTGAAGATAACATCAAAGACACGTTGCGTGAAGTACGGCTGGCTTTGCTGGAAGCGGACGTGGCTTTGCCGGTGGTGACCGAATTTATTGAGCAAGTCAAAGCTGGAGCCCTGGGTCAAGATGTACAGACCAGTCTAACGCCGGGCCAAGCGATGACCAAGCTGGTGCAGAAAGAGCTGGTTAAGGTCATGGGATCGGCTAACGAAGCCCTGAATTTAAGAGCTGTGCCGCCAGTCATCATTCTGATGGCGGGTTTACAGGGGGCAGGTAAGACGACCACCACTGCAAAATTAGGCCGCTGGTTACAACAAAATCAAAAGAAAAAAGTCGGCGTTGTCAGTGTTGACGTCTACCGTCCTGCAGCGATTAAGCAATTAGAAACTTTAGCCAATGATTTATCACTCAATTTTTTTGAAAGTGATATTTCACAAAATCCTGTGGATATTGCCAAAGCGGCGATAGATGCTGCCAAAAGAAAATTTTTAGACGTATTGATTGTAGATACCGCGGGGCGGTTGCACGTTGATGCGGATATGATGGATGAAATTAAAGCCTTGCATGCCGCAATCAAGCCTATTGAAACTTTGTTTGTCGTTGATAGTATGACTGGGCAGGACGCCGCTAATACGGCCAAAGCGTTTAATGATGCCTTGCCGTTGACTGGTGTGGTGTTAACTAAAATGGACGGCGATGCTCGCGGTGGGGCGGCGTTGTCAATTAGACATATCACGGGCAAACCCATTAAATTTATGGGTATGGGTGAGAAAACGGATGCTCTGGAACCGTTTCATCCCGATCGTTTGGCGTCACGAATCTTGGGTATGGGGGACGTGCTCAGCTTAATTGAACAAATTGAGCAAAAAGTCGACAAGGAAAAAGCTGAAAAACTTGCGCGTAAAATGCAAAAAGGTAAGGCTTTCGACTTGGAAGATTTCCGTGAGCAGCTTTTGCAAATGCAGTCTATGGGTGGCGTGGGCGCCATGATGGATAAATTGCCCGGGGTGAATGAAATTCCTAAAGAATTGCGCGATAAAGTTAATGATAAAGATTTAGCGCGTCAAATTGCCGTCATTAATTCCATGACTATGCAAGAAAGACGCTTTCCTGATCTCATCAAAGGGAACCGTAAAAAACGTATCGCTGACGGTTGTGGGCAAGATGTGCAAAATATCAACCGGGTTTTGCAACAGCATAAGATGATGCAAAAAATGGTGAAACGTTTTACCAAAGGCAATATTGCCAATATGGTCCGTGGGATGAAAGGCAATTTGAAAGGTATGAAAATGTAAAACTGGCTAAACTCAATTAGAGTTTTAGCTATTTAACAATTTACGCTTCACTTATTTTTAAAAACGCGTAAAATGGTTAGATTAATATTTTGACTAAATGTTTTTTTAAGGAAATGAGATGGTAAGTATTCGTCTTGCAAGAGGTGGTGCAAAAAACCGCCCTTTTTATCATGTTGTGGTGACTGATAACAGAAACAGCCGTGATGGTGCTTATATTGAGCGCCTAGGTTTTTTTAACCCAGTAGCGCGTGGCAATGAAGAAAGATTGCAATTAGACACCGAGCGTGTCGCCTATTGGACAAAAAATGGTGCTCAACCCACCGATCGCGTTGCAAAATTAATTAAAGACGCTAAAAAACTAGCTGCTTAAACCTTTTGGACAAGCAAGACTATTTAGTTATAGGTAAGATCTCTGGGGTCTTTGGGGTGAAAGGATGGGTGAAAATCTTTTCCTACACCGAACCTAGAGATAATATCCTTAACTATAAAACTTGGCTTTTGCGCAAAGGCTCAGAATTACAGTCCTGTACATTAGTGACAGGCCAAGCCCATAGCAAAGGTGTCGTAGCAAAGTTAGTCAATACTGATGACCGAGATGCTGCCGCCTTGTTGATTGGTTGGGAAATTTTGATTGAACGCACGCAATTGCCACCACCAGCGCCTGATGAATATTATTGGGCAGATCTTGAAGGGTTGGAAGTTGAAACTACTCAAGGTGTGGTGCTAGGTGTGGTAGATTATTTGCTAGAAACGGGCGCAAATGATGTATTGGTGGTCAAAGGTGAACGTGAGCGGTTAATCCCTTTCTTACGTAAACAGACAATTATTACTGTCGATTTAGACCACGGTAAGATTGTTGTGGATTGGGATCCTGAGTTTTAAATACTGTTATGCGCTTTGATGTAGTGAGCTTGTTTCCTGAAATGGTGCTGGGGGCAGCAGCATTCGGAGTGACAGGCAGGGCCATCGAACGTGATTTGGTGCAATTAGCCGTTTGGAATCCACGAGATTATGTCTATGATCGACATAAAACCGTAGATGACAGGCCATATGGCGGTGGGCCGGGGATGCTGATGAAGTATCAACCCTTAGCCGATGCCGTTGCCGCAGCAAAAATTCAGAAAAGTACAAATAGCTCTAAAGTAATTTGCTTAACGCCACAAGGTCGACCAATTACTCAATCGCTGCTGCAAACAGCAACAAACCTAGAACAGTTAATTTTAATCGCTGGGCGTTACGAAGGTATTGATGAACGTTTTGTGACTGGCGTGTGTGATGAAGAATGGTCGCTCGGAGATTTTGTCATTAGTGGCGGTGAATTAGCGGCTTTAGTCATCGTCGATGGCATTACCCGATTACTGCCTGGCGTTTTAGGTGATGAAGCCTCTGCAGTCAACGATTCGTATACTGATGGATTACTCGACTGTCCGCATTATACGCGGCCTGAAGTGATTCAGGGGCAGGGTGTTCCGCAGGTGTTATTAAGTGGGCATCATGCCGATATTGAGCGTTGGCGCTTAAAGCAGGCTTTAGGTCGAACCTGGCAACGTCGTCCAGATATGCTAAAAAATAAAGTGTTAACGCCAGAGCAAAGTGCGTTATTGCAAGAATTTAAAAATGAAGTTTAAACATACGTGTAGGGTGTGGTAATGAGTAATATAATTAAAGAATTGGAAGCAGAACAACTGAAAAGCGGGATTCCTGACTTTAGCACTGGGGATACTGTTGTTGTTCAAGTTAAAGTAATTGAAGGAACTCGTGAGCGTTTGCAAGCATTTGAAGGTATCGTGATTGCAAAACGTAACCGTGGATTAAATTCTGCGTTTACTGTTAGAAAAATTTCTAATGGCGAAGGTGTTGAGCGGGTTTTTCAAACACATAGTCCTTTGATCGCTGAAATCCAAGTTAAACGTCGCGGTGCAGTGCGTCGTGCGAAACTGTATTATTTACGTGATCTTAAAGGTAGAGCAGCACGTATTAAAGAAAAAATTTAAGCGTGTTTTGTCTCTAAAAAGGCAGCTTTCAGGCTGCCTTTTTTTTATCTTGAATTTGTTAAAGCTAAAAATTACAAGTGCGATCAAGTCCATCAGCCGTGGTTGCAAAAAAACTCAAACTCGAGACCTAAGAATTTAAAAGTGTTGCGTGCGTTGGGTAAATACTGAATTGATCTACTTCCAGCGGAGCAATCGGAAGCATTTAACTTCTGGCAAAATTGGCTAAATGGTGCGTGAGGTCAATGCTATAGCGTGTTTAGTTTGCTGACTTGGCAATGAGCTATTATGAATTCCCAGATTATCGAGCAATTTTTAGATGCATTATGGATGGAACAGGGCTTAAGTAAAAATACCTTGTCTTCTTATGGGAGTGATTTACAGATTTTTGCTAAAAATCTCCGTAGCAAATCGGTTTTAGAGGTTACGCAACACGATATCACTGCATTTCTTGGGTTGCGTATGACTGAAGGGCTGACCAATCGATCTTCTGCACGCATCATTTCCAGTTTGCGACGTTTTTATGGCTATTTGTTACGCGAAGGCCAAATAACTGTCGATCCAACGCTTTTACTCGAATCGCCGCATATTGGACATTTACTGCCTGCCGTTTTAAGTGAGCAGGATGTGGAATTGCTGTTAGATGCACCAGAAGTCAGTCAGACTTTAGGCTTCAGAGATCGAACCATGCTGGAAATCTTGTATGCCACTGGCTTACGGGTCTCAGAGTTAGTGAGTCTGAAAATGGCACAGATGAGTTTACGTCAAGGCGTGGTGAGAATTTCAGGTAAAGGCGACAAAGAGCGCTTGGTGCCTGTCGGTGAAGAGGCCATGGCATGGATGGAGCAGTATCTCACCGGGGCAAGATTAGCGTTGCTGGGAGGTCGACAAACTGACGATGTATTTATTACTAGTCGAGGAAGTGCTATGACTCGCCAAGCTTTTTGGCACATCATCAAGCGTTATGCGAAAAAAGCAGGGATTACCAAAGAATTGTCGCCACACACACTGCGGCATGCGTTTGCCACGCATTTATTGAATCATGGTGCGGATTTACGCGTAGTACAATTACTGCTGGGACACTCCGATTTATCGACAACCCAAATTTATACCCATATTGCCAATGCGCGTTTAAAAGAGATGCATGCGCAATTTCATCCACGAGGATAGTCGCTATGAGCCATTTAATTCACCCTACCGCCTATATTTCTCCCAACGCCGAATTGGGTGCCAATGTTCAAATTGGTCCGTTTGCAGTCATTGAGTCAGATGTGGTGATTGGTGCAAATTGTAAAATTGGTGCTCAGGCGGTGATCCAGCCATATGTGCATCTGGGAGTAGGTAATACCGTGCATCCGCAGGTCGTGCTTGGTGATCTTCCGCAGGATCTGGGCTTCAAAGCTGAAACGGTATCGTGGTTAAAAATTGGTGATAATAACGTTTTCCGCGAAGGTTTCACCGCGCATCGCGCTACGGTAGCTGAGGGTGCCACTGTAATCGGTTCAAACTGCTATTTTATGAATAATAGCCATGTAGCGCATGATTGTCAGATTGGAGATAAAACCATCTTTGCCAATAATGTCGCGATTGGTGGTTTTGTAGAAGTGGGTAACAATGTGTTTATGGGAGGCAATGTGGTAGCGCACCAATTTTGCCGTATCGGCGCATACGCAATCGTTCAAGGGACCACGGGTTTAAATATGGATGTGATTCCATTCACTTTAATTGGAGGACGCCCAGCGAAACATTATCGGTTAAACACCATAGGCTTACGGCGTGCGGGGATTACGGGTGAAGCTTATCAGGTTTTGGCTAAAGCCTTTCGTTTGCTCAGGGCTAAACAATCTCTGGAGGAGTTACCGGAAACCCCTGAATTAGTCATGTTAAAACACTGGTTAGCCACCAAATCAAAACGTGGTTTACATGGTTTTATGCAGCTGGCGCCTAAACAGCACGCAGAAGACTTTGAAGGTTAATTTTTGATTTAAAACAAAACAGTATTGGTCATTGTTAAAGTTTTTTCGTGCTTATTGTCAACAAACAAAAGATTATGCACTATACTTTCAAACTGTTTGCATTGAGCTTGCGTGGCATTTTTAAATGGTAACATTCACTAAAATTTCAGAGACGGCCTAGTTTTACAAAACTATAGTGAAAGTCAACGCTAGAATCCTGTTGAATATTTTCGCGTGACAGTTCTTGCCATTGGGTCATGTCAAGTTCGGGAAAAAAACTATCTCCTTGAAAGTTTTTATGAATTTCAGTTAAATAAATAAAATCAGCATGCGCAAGCAGGTCGGAATAGAAGGAAACGCCCCCGATGATAAAAATTTCGTCTTCAGACTGGCAAAACGCAAGTGCGCTTTCGATGTTCTGAAATAAGTGGCAGCCCGGGGCTAGAAAATTGGGGTTACGGCTGATCACTAGATTAGTGCGTCCGGGTAAGGGTCGACCTATGGATTCATACGTTTTACGCCCCATCAAAATCGGGTGCCCCATAGTCAGGTGTTTAAATTTTTTTAAATCGGCGGACAAATGCCAGGGTAATTGATTGTTAATGCCTATGGCCCTGTTACTAGCCATCGCGACGATAATTGATATTTTCATGCAGAGTAAGCGGGTCAAAAATTCGATAACGAGGATAGGGATAGGCATCATACTATGAAAAAAATTTTAGTGGTATTCACAGGTGGCACAATTGGTTCGAGTCTTTTAGACCATACCATTGATACCGCTGTAGAAAATCGCTATAGATTATTAGCGCTTTATCAGTCAAACTCTGCACGCGCAGCAGATGTCCAATTTAACCACATCGCTCCAATTCAAATATTAAGTGAAAATATGCATCCACGTGTGTGGGAGCAATTGCTGGCTGCGATTGATAACGCATTGGATGACACCTTGGAAGGCATTATTGTGACGCATGGCACGGACACCTTGGCGTTTACTGCGAGCCTACTGTCGGTGTATTACCATGTGCTCAAAATCCCCATGGTGTTGGTTGCCAGTGATTTTCCGCTTTCTGATCCGCGCGCAAATGGCTTAGCAAATTTTACCGCGGGGGTTGAATTTATTTGCCAACGCGCTGAACCCGGGGTATTTGTCGCTTATCAAAATTTTCAGCAAGCCATGCATATCCATCAGGGGCATAAACTTGCGTCCTGTTTGCAATTGAGTAGCGATTTTATCAGCGTGCAAACGGCACCTTATTTAGAATATAGAGATAATAGTTTTATCCCACTGACAGCCACGGCACAACCTGTTTTAGAAAACAGCGACCTTTGGCCCTTGCAGCCACGATTTACGCACAAACTTATCTTGCTTAAACCTTATCCGGGATTGAATTACGCCTATATTGATCTCGAAGGTGTGGATGTGGTGTTGCATGATCTCTATCATTCAGGGACTGCCTGTGTGGATGCCAGTGCGGGACAAGAATATTCATTATTGAATTTTACCCAACGTTGTCAGATACTGGGGGTAGAATTATTTTTGGCGCCTGCCATGAAGACCGAAGATGTCTATGCTAGTACCCAAAGTTTGATGGCACAAGGAGCGCAATTTATTTGGGATACCTCATTAGAAACAGCCTATGTGAAACTCCTGTTAGCCT
>SXGT01800330.1_pt1 | contig 12626 bp, 13 predicted proteins | sample 3176221 | NCBI WGS metagenome assembly SXGT01 (sample SAMN11356862, study PRJNA531348) | freshwater metagenome | isolation source: freshwater sample F1-120 | place: China: Fuxian Lake, Yuxi | collected 2017-12-25
GTAGGAGTTGAGCTTGAGCTTGTAGCCGGGCTTGATGCCGCCGTCCTCGTTGATGTTCAGGGTTAGCGTGGCGATGGCGCCGTCGTAGGAGAGGCTCCAGTGCTTGTACTGCGAGGGGCTGGTGTCGTAGGTGATCACGGTCTTGACGGTTTCGGGGCTGTTCATCTGGCTCTCCGTTATGGGTTCTCTGTTCAGGGGGTCGGGGTGACGGTCTGGCGTAGTTGCGTGAGGCATTCGTCGGGCGTGCGGCCGGTGGTATCCAGCGTGTAATCGGCCTTGCTGTAGAGCGATTCGCGGGCGACGAGGATGCGGCGCATGTCTTCCATGGCCTCGGCGCTGCCTTCCATCGGCCGCAGGTCGCCCTGGGCGACGACGCGCGACATATGTTCTTCGGGGCTGGCCTTGACCCAGACCGTATAGCAGTTCATCAGCAGCAGGTTGAAGGTCTCGGTTTCCGAGACGATGCCGCCGCCGACGGTGATCACAGCGCAGTCGTGGTTGGCGATGATGTTCTCCAGGCAGCGGCGCTCGAGCCGGCGGAAGCCGGGCTGGCCGTAGAGCATGAAGATCTCGTTGAGGCTCATGCCAGCCTCGGCTTCGATGGCGCTGTTGAGTTCCACGAAGGGCGTGCTAAGTTCAACTGATAGCGCGCGGCCCAGCGTCGACGTGCCCGCGCCGCGCAGGCCCACCAAGGCAACGCGGCGGCGGCGCGAGGCGTCTTCCTTGCCGAATTCGCGCATCAGGCAGAGCAGAGCGTCTTCCAGGCGGTTGGGCGAGAGTTGTTCGAGGAAGCGCTTTATCAGGCGGTACTCGGTCGAGTCCTGCTGGGCTTCGAGCAGTTCCATGAGGGAGAAGCCCAGTGCGGTACTGATGTGGCGCAGGACCATGATGGAGGGGTTGGTTTCACCGTTCTCCACTTGCGCCAGATAGCGCTCGGAAACGTCGGCGTTGAGGGCCAAGGCCTTGCGTGAGATGCCACGACGGGCACGGCCTTCGCGCACCCGCCTACCGATGGCGCGGATGAATTCGGTGTCGGCTGGCTCGTCGTGAAGCGACGGGGTGGGGGTGCTGGGATCCTTGATTTTGGTTTCCATTTGTCTCGTACCTCGCTGGCAGTTCAGCGACAGTACAGGCAATATAGTGCATGTTTTTGATAAAAGTCAACTAATTTGCAGTTTATAAAATGCTAATGTTTGGACAAAAGCACATAAACAAGCCTATAAACAATGCAGTAGAATATTTTGTCTCTGTGGAATAATACTGCATGTTAGTGTTGACAGATGGACTCGGCTTACCCATACTTCGCTTCAGTTGTGCAGTATGGTTCAGACAAGGAACAATAGTTCCAACATTATCAAGACGGATCGATTCGCGGCGACCCTCGCGGCGGATGGATAACAAAGGAGGCAGCAATGGCTGATGGAATGTTCGACCAGTTCAAAGACTGGTATGAGAAGCGCCACGACTACGCCCGTGACTGGAAAGCGCGTACCGGCGGCCAGGTGGTGGCCACGATGTGCACCTACACCGCGGAAGAACTGCTGATCGCTGCCGGCATGCTGCCGGTGCGCGTGCTCGGCGCCCACGAACCGCAGAACGTCACCGAGCCGCACATCTTCGGCATGTTCTGCCCCTTCTGCCGCGATTCCCTGGCCCAGGGCCTGCTTGGCCGCTTCGACTATGCCGAGGGCGTCACCCTGACCCAGTCCTGCATCCAGTACCGGCAGACCTTCAGCTCCTGGCGCAGCAACGTTCCCAGCGTCAAGTGGGACTACTACGTGCCCATGCCCAACGACGTGCAGAGCCCGCATGCTCGCAAGGCCCACTACGCCGAAATCCAGGCCTTCCGCACTTTCCTCTCGGCGCTGACCGGCAAGGAACTGACGGACGCCATGCTGCACGAGGCCACCGACGTGGTCGACGAAAACCGCCGCCTGCTGCGCCAGCTCTTCGACTTCCGCAAGGAAGCCAACCCCAAGGTCACCGGCGTCGAAGCCCTCTACGCCTCGCTCACCGCCCAGTTCATCGACAAGCGCGAACACAACGAGATGCTGAAGAAGGTGCTCGCCGCCCTGCCGTCGCGCCAGATGGACCGCAAGGAAGGCGTGCGCTTCATGACCATCGGCTCCGAGAACGACGACATCGCCTTCATGGCCATGGTCGAATCGGTTGGCTCCACCATCGTCATCGACGACCAGTGCTCCGGCACGCGCTACTTCTGGAACGAATCGAAGAAGGACGCCGACCCGGTCAAGCGCATCGCCGAGCGCTACTGTGATCGTCCGGCCTGCCCGACCAAGGACTATCCGGTCCACACGCGTTTTGACCACGTGCTCGGTCTGGCCAAGGACTACAACGCGCGCGCCGCGATCTTCCTGCAACAGAAGTTCTGCGATCCGCACGAGGGCGACTACCCGGATCTCAAGGAGCACCTGGAGAAGAACGGCATCCCGACGCTGTTCCTCGAGTTCGACATTACCAACCCCATCGGCCCCTTCCGTATCCGTATCGAAGCCATGCTCGAGACGCTGAGCGAAGAAGAGCTGTTCTGACCAGAAGGGAGAGAAAGATGAATGCACCTAACAAGTATCCGACCGAGTCCCTCAAGCTGTGGGGCAAGGCCAAGCAACTGCGCGAGCAGTACTACCGGGACTACGCTACCGCCAAGGAGAAGGGCGGCCTGCGCTGGTCCGGCTCAGCCTGGGCGCTGGACGCGCTGCCGGCCGGCCTCGGCGACGACGTCTATTCGCTGACCGGCGAGCCGTATGCCGCCGCTGTCGCACATGACAAGAAGTTCGCCAAGGAATGCATGGACGCCGCCGAGTCGGTCGGCTTTGCCCGCGACCTGTGCTCCTACATGCGCATCTATTGGGGTGGTATGCACCTCGACAAGTACCTCTACGGCGGCAAGTTTCCCAAGCCCGACTTCATCTTCCAGACGCAGATCTGCTGCTCGCATTCGAAGTGGTACCAGCACGTCGCCAAGGTCGAGCAGGTGCCGCAGTTCTATGTCGACGTCGGCGTCGGTCCCTACAAGGACATGAATGCCGCGCGCCTCGACTATGTCACTGACCAGTTGCTCGACGGCATCGAATTCCTCGAGAAGACCACCGGCCGCACGTTTGACGACGAGAAATTCCTCAAGGCCGTCAAGAACGAAATGCGCTCGACCAGCCGCTGGGCCGACATCTGTGCCCTGAACAAAGTCAAGCCGGCGCCGCTGGACGAGAAGACCATGTACTCGCTTTACGTGCTGGCCACGCTGTCGAAGTCCTCGCAGTGGTGCGCCGACTTCTACGACGAGCTCTACGACGAAGTCAAGGATCGCGTCGCCCGTGGCATTGCCGCGGTGCCGAACGAGAAATGCCGCATGATGTCCGACACGCAGCCGCCCTGGTCCTTCCTCAAGATCTTCCGCTACCTGGAAACCTACGGTGCAGTATCGATCGGCTCGCTCTACACTTTTGCCCTCGAAGGCATCTGGGAAGACAAGCCGGACGGCAGCTGGGGCGGTCGTTCCCTGCCCTGGGAAAAGGGCATCGAGATGAACACCCGCGAGCAGATCGCCCGCCTCTATGCCGACTGGAACCTCTCCAAGCCGCAGTGGCAGCACTTTTTCGATCCGCGCCTGAAGACCGAGATGATGCTGCGCATCGTCAAGGAGTGGCAGGTCGACGGCGTCATGCTGCACCTGAATCGCGGCTGCGAAGGCCTCAGCCTCGGCATCATGGAAAACCGTGGTGGCATCGCCAAGGCGGGCGTGCCGATCATGACTTTCGAAGGCAACATGGGCGATGAGCGCGAGTTCGACGAAGTGCGCACCCAGGCCCGCGTCGATGCCTTCATGGAACAGCTCGGTCTGCGTCGCCAGGCCGCGTAAAACCGGAACCAACAGGAGGAATCACGAATGATTACCGCTGGAATTGACATGGGTTCACGCAGCATCAAGGTGGTGCTGGTAGAGGAACTGAAGGTGGATGGCGCGCCGCAACTGAAGTACGGCGTCAAGAAGTCGCACATCATGATGCCGGGCGACCTCGACCAGGACGTCGCAGCCGACAAGGCCTACGACGAAGCCCTGGAGGCCGCCGGCCTCAAGCGCGAGGACGTCAAGGTGGTGTTCGCCACCGGCGCCGGTCGCAAGCAGGTGACCTTCGCCGCCGAGGGTATCACCGAGATGACAGCCGGTGCCAAGGGCGCGAACTTCATGTACCCGATGGCGCGCACCGTGGTTGACGTCGGCGCCGAGGAAGGTCGCGGCATGAAGACCGACGCCGACGGCAAGGCAATCGACTTCGCCGGCAACGAGAAGTGCGCCGCCGGCGCCGGATCATTTGCCGAAGCCATGAGTCGCGCCCTGCAAATGACGCTCAAGGAATTCGGCGAGGCCAGCCTGAAGTCGGACAAGTCGATCCCGATGAACGCGCAATGCACGGTGTTCGCCGAGTCGGAAGTGGTCTCCCTGATCCACTCCTCGACGCCAAAGAACGACATCGCCAAGGCGGTGCTCGATGCCGTCGCCAGCCGCGTCTGCGCCATGGTGCGTCGCGTCGGTATCGAAGGCGAAGTGGTGCTGATCGGCGGCATGGTGCACAACGCCGGTTTCGTCCAGTCGCTGAAGACCGCGATGGGCGTCGATGCCGTGTCCCTGCCCGACATGCCCGAGTACATCAGCGCGCTGGGATGTGCCCTGATTGCCGCCGAACGTCAGAACTGATCCGAAACAGGAGAGAGAAAACATGAATGCAGAAGTGAAAGCCGATACGCTCCCCGAGAAGAAGGAATTCTGGCGCTGGCAGGAAAACGTCTGGGTTGACGAGACCAAGGACTGGAAGACCGCGAAGATCATCACCTGCGGCATCGATGTCGGCTCCGTGTCGTCCCAGGCCGTGCTGGTGGTCGATGGCGAGCTCTACGGGTTCAATAGCATGCGCACCGGCAACAATTCGCCGGATTCGGCCAAGAACGCGCTGCAGGGCGTGATGGACAAGTGCGGCATGAAGCTGGAAGACATCCACTTCGTGGTCGGCACCGGCTACGGCCGCGTCAACGTGCCCTTCGCCCACAAGGCCATCACCGAGATCGCCTGCCATGCGCGCGGCGCCAACTACATGGGCGGCAACGGCGTGCGCACCATCCTCGACATGGGCGGCCAGGACTGCAAGGCCATTCACTGCGACGAAAAGGGCAAGGTCACCAACTTCCTGATGAACGACAAGTGCGCCGCCGGAACCGGTCGCGGCATGGAAGTCATCTCCGACCTGATGCAGATCCCGATCGCCGAACTGGGCCCGCGCTCCTTCGACATCGACGCCGACGTCGATGCCGTGTCCTCCGTGTGCGTGGTGTTCGCCAAGTCCGAGGCGCTGGGCCTGCTCAAGGCCGGCTACACCAAGAACAAGGTGATCGCCGCCTACTGCCAGGCAATGGCCGAGCGCGTGGTTTCGCTGCTGGAGCGCATCGGCGTGGAAGAGGGCTTCTTCATCACCGGCGGCATCGCCAAGAATCCGGGTGTGGTCAAGCGCATCGAGAAGCTGCTCGGCATCAAGGCCATGGACACCAAGATCGACAGCCAGATCGCCGGTGCATTGGGTGCAGCGCTGTTCGGGTATACCCTGCAGTCGAAGAAGGCTGCTGCCTGAGATCTGATCGCTCATTGAAGAGGGGATACACATGATCGCCAACTACGGATACAAGGACGGCTCGGGTGAGTATTACATCAGCATCGACACCGACAAGTGCATCTCGTGCTCCGCCGGTCGCGCCTGCATGACGGCGTGCCCGAAGCTGATGTTCGAGACCATCACCGACGATTACGATGACGAGGTGACCTGGATCAAGAAGCCCAACTGCCGCACCCTGGCCTACGACTGCGCCGATTGCAAGCCGTCGGGCGGCTACACCAGCCTGCCCTGCATGACCGCGTGCACACCGGGCGCCATCAAGCATTCGTGGTGATCGAGGTGATTCCCATGGCAACGACCAAGCGCGTCATTCCGATCGCCCAAGCCAAGACAGTCAGTCCGGAGGATGCCTTGCTCCGTGACGGCTGGAAGCGCCAGACCACGATCGGCGAGCCGAGGCTGTCGGAGATCGTCAAAAACTACAAGACAATGGGCTTCGAGGTCCATGTCGAGGAGTACAAGGTCGAGGGCGAAGGCTGCAACACCTGCTTCGATGCCGGCCAGGAATTGGGATTCAGCTACGGCACCGTCTATGTACGCAAGTCGGCGGATGCAGCGCCTGACAATGAATTGTTCGAGGATTAGGCGCGTCGCTGGCGTCGCCTTTACAAACTAGGTAAAAGGAGGAACAAATGCCTGATCAGAAACGAGTGCTGCGCGTGCTGCGCCAGAGTGACCTGGATGCCATCGTCGCCATCGATGCCTTCGCCACCGGCGAGCCGCGGCAGGAATACTACGAGCGCAAGATCGCCGGGATCCTCAACCGCGCCGCCAACATCAACACCTCGATCGTCTGCGAGATCGATGGCAAGGTGGCCGGCTTCATCATGGGTTACGTGTTCTTCGGCGAGTTCGGCATCGCCGACAGCACGGCGACCATCGATACCCTGGGCGTGCATCCGGACTATCGCAACTTCGGCGTCGCCGCCGAGATGCTCGACCAGTTCATGATGAACATGAAGGCGGCTGGCGTGAAGAAGGTCTACACCCTGGTCAACTGGAGTGACTTCGCGCTGGAGAAGTTTTTCTCGCGCAACAAGTTCGTGCCGTCCAAGCGCATCAACCTCGAGTACGAGCTTCCGTAAGCAGCGAAGGCGCGGCGCAGGCCAATGTGGATCGACACCCACTGTCACACGAAGTATTCGTACGACAACTGGCTCGAACCGCTGGACCTGATACGCCGCGCCAAAGCGCTGGGCCTCGACGGAGCGGTGATCACCGAGCACTACTCCTACGAGGCATCGGCGCCGGTGGAACAGGTGGGTCGTGACGAGGGATTCCTGATCCTGCGCGGGGTGGAGATAGCGACGGACAAGGGACACCTGCTGGCCTACGGGGTGGAAGACGACGGCTGGAACCTCTGGGGGCGGGACAGCTACCTGCCGCTGGAGGAAGTGATCGAACGGGTTAACCGCCTCGGCGGCATCTGCGCTCCGGCCCATCCCTTCCGCAACGTTGGGCTGGCCAGCCTGATGGAAGGCTTGTTGGAACTGAAGGACATCGCTGCCGTGGAGTCGCATAACGGGGTCAATGCCGAGAGCGACAACGACCTGGCGATCAGTACGGCCAGTCACCTGGGCCTGCCGACGCTGGGGGGCAGCGATTGTCACAAGACGGTGGCCGTCGGGCGCTGCGCGACGAAGTTTTCGCAGCCGGTGCACGACATGGCGAGCTTCATCGCCGCGGTGCGGGCAGGTGCCTGTCGCGGCGCGTATTTCCCGCCCTACACGGGCGGCGCAAAAGAATAAAGCGGTAGCGGAATGGCACGCCCGGACGAATCCGGGCCGGGGTGCACAAGAGCGTCGAGGAGGAAGGCATGGAGGCTGTACAGACGTCCGAAATCAGGTGGTACAAGGGTCGGCCCTGTTCCGGTGCGGCGGCGACCGACGTCGCGCTGGTGAAGCTCAGTATCGACGGCAAGGACGTCGAGGCGCCCGCCGGGGTTTCGCTGCTTTCCGCTGCCAGCGCCGCCGGCATCTACATCCCGGCACTCTGCGCCCATCCCGACCTGCCGCCCAGCGCCCAGCGCGGCGGTGGTTCCAGTGGCTGCAACCTCTGCGTGGTCGAGATTGCGGGCACGACCGGGATGCGCACCTCCTGCTCGATTCCGGTCGAGGCGGGCATGGTCGTCAACACGACGTCTCCCGCCATCGAAAAGCTGCGCAAGGAAGGCATCGCCAGGACCCTCGGCACGCACCCCCACGTCTGCCTGACCTGCCCGCAGCGCGACGGCTGCAGCCGCACTACCTGTTCCTTCGGCAACCCGGTCGAGCAGCGCTGCTGCTCGATCTTCAACAGTTGCGAGTTGCGCAAGGTAGCCGACTTTGTGGGCATTCCGCCGACCACGCCGAACTACAAGCACATCCAGTTGCCGGTAATCAAGGACGAACCCTTCTACGACCGCGACTACAACCTCTGCATCGACTGCCGCCGTTGCCTGGTGGCCTGCAACGACGTACGCGGCGTCGGTTGCCTGGAAGTCAAGAATACCGATGGCCGGACCTGGGTCGGCACCATCGCGGCGACACTGCTCGACTCCGGCTGCAAGTTCTGCAGCGCCTGCGTCACGGTCTGCCCGACCGGCGCCCTGACCGACCGCACGCTCGACCCGGCACGCAAGGAGGAAACCCAGGTGCCGTGCAAGGCCACCTGTCCGGCCGGCATCGATGTGCCGCGCTACGTGCAGTTGGTGGGCCTCGGCAAGTATTCCGAGGCAGTCGCCGTGGTGCGCGAGAAACTGCCCTTCCCGGGAATCCTCGGCCGCGCCTGCTTCAGCCCCTGCGAATCGGCCTGCCGGCGCAAGGATCTCGATGATCCGCTGTCGATCCGCAGCCTCAAGCGCATCGCCGCCGACAACGACACGGGCCTGTGGCGCCAATATTCCTTCCAGTTGCCGCCGACGGGCAAAAAGGTTGCGGTGATCGGCGCTGGTCCCGGCGGACTCACCGCCGCCTACTACCTGGCCAAGAAGGGCCACGGCGTCACCATATTCGACGCGCTGCCGGCGGCCGGCGGCATGGCGCGCTATGGCATTCCGTCCTATCGCGTGCCGCTGGCCGTAATCGACCAGGAAGTCGCCGAAGTCGAAAAACTTGGTGTGGCCTTCCGCTTCAACACCCGCATTGATAACGTCGACGACCTCAAGGCGCAGGGGTTCGATGCCACTTTCCTTGCCATCGGCGCGCAGAGCGGCGACGCGCTCGGGATTCCCGGCGACAACCTGCCCAACGTGATCGACAGCCCGACTTTCCTGCGCGCGGCCACGCTGGGGAAAGTCGGCGCTGACGGAACGGCGATTTCCATCGGCAAGCGGGTCGCGGTGATCGGCGGCGGCAATGTGGCAACCGACAATGCGCGCTCCTGTCGCCGCCTCGGCGCCGAGGTGGTGGACATGGTCTATCGCCGTACGCAGGAGGAAATGCCGGCACGCGACGACGAAGTCCAGGGCTGCGTCGAGGAAAAGGTCAATTTCCGCTTCCTGCTGGCGCCAAAGACAATCGAGCTCAACGACAGCGGTACGTCGCGCCTCAAGATCACCTACATCAGGATGGAACTCGGTGAACCGGATGCATCCGGGCGCCGTCGGCCGATGGAAGTGGCCGGCAGCGAGTTCAGCGAGGACGTGGACCTGGTGATAGGTGCCATCGGCCAGCGCCCGGAGCAGATCTCCGGCTTTGGTGTGCAACTGGCGAAGAACAACCGGGTGCAGGTGCGCGACGACAACATGTTGACCAGTCGGCCCGGCGTCTATGCCGGCGGCGATTGCGTACTCGGGCCATCGACCCTGATCGAATCCGTGGCGCAGGGCCGCAAGGCCGCCGCGGCGATCGACGCGTATCTGGGCGGCGACGGCAACATCGAGGAGAAATTGCTGCCGGACTGGGACACGGATCCGCGCATCGGTCGCGAGGACGGCTTCAACCAGAAGAAGCGCCTGCACCCGATCTTCATCGATCCGGAACAGCGCAACAACTGGGACGAGGTCGAACTCGGCTTCGACGCCGCCACGGCCCGGGCCGAGGCACTGCGTTGCCTCAAGTGCAACCTGGCGGCGAAGATCGAGGACATGGTGCTGCCGCCGGAGGCCTGGCTGGAGCTGAACGCCGAGAACGTTGCCGGAGTGCAGACCGAGTCCGGCGTCTACCAGTTGCTCGATGCCGACAAAAAGGTGCTGGCGATCAAGGGGGTGGAGAACCTGCGCGAGGGCCTGGAAGCCATGCTCGACAAGGCCGACGTCGCCAAATTCTTCGTCTGGGAAGATGCACCTTTCTTCAGTCAGCGCGAGAACCAGCTGGTACAGGCCTACATGCAGCAGTATGGCGGCATGCCGCCGGGTGTCGGCGGCGACGACATGGACGACTTGTTCTGACCATGGGCCAGGTCATCGATTTTTATACTGCACGGCCGCTGCGCCCGACACCGGCGCCCGAATCGCGCTGCCGCTGCGGCATCTGCGGCGCCGACCTGTGGCATATCAACCAGAGCGGCGAGGTCTGCTGCGCCGATTGCGAGACCGTCTGCCCCTATCGCCTGCAAAGCGATCCGGCAGCGGCTGGCAGGCGCCAGGCCGAATGTGCCCTGGGCGCGACGATCACCGATTTCAACGAGGACGACATCCATGCCTGATTTCAAGTTCATTTCCTACGAGGACCAGGGCGATGTCCTGCGTCTGGCCATCAATCGGCCGCCCTACAACGTGCTCGACATCGCCACCATGGAGGAGATGAACACGGCGCTGGACATGGCGATGGAGAACACCACGGCCAAGGTGCTGCTGATCGCCGGCAACGGCGACAAGACCTTCTCTTCCGGCGTCGACGTGGTCGACCACACGCCGGACAAGGTGGTGAAGATGATCGACGTCTTCCACGGCATATTGAAGCGCCTGATGATGGTGCCGATCCCCACCGTGGCGGCGGTCAATGGCGCGGCGCTGGGCGGCGGCTGCGAACTGGCGATTGCTTGCGACATGGTGGTGGCCTCGGAAAACGCCAAGCTTGGCCAACCTGAAATCAAGCTCGGTGTCTTCCCGCCGATCGCCGCGATCCTGCTGCCGCGCCAGATCCCGATGACCAAGGTGATGGAACTCCTGCTCGGCGGCGGCATCATCGATGCGAAAGAGGCGCACCGCATCGGCCTGGTCAACACCGTGTTTCCGAAGGAGAGCTTCGCCGTCGATAGCGCGAAGTTTCTCGAGCAATTCACCACGCTGTCGCGTGTGGCGCTGATCCACACTAAGAAGGCCGTCAAGGAAGCGGCGACACGGCCTTTCTACGAGGCGCTGTTCCATATCGAGCAGCATTACCTCAAGGACCTGATGGCGACCGAGGATGCCAAGGAAGGCTTGAACTCCTTCATCGAGAAACGCAAGCCGGTCTGGAAAAACAAGTAAATCGACACAAGGAAGAGAAAATGATTCCAAGCACCATCCAGACATGGCAGATGACCGAACCGGGCACGCTGCGGCGTACCGAGATCCCGATGCCCGAGCTGCAGGCCGGCGAGGCGCTGGTGGAAGTCCATGGTTGTGGCGTCTGCCACACCGACCTGTCCTACTTCTACATGGGCGTGCCGACCGTGCACAAGGGGCCGCTGTCGCTGGGGCACGAGATTTCCGGCGTGGTCGTCGCCGGCGATGCGCGGGTGCTGGGCAAGGAAGTCATCATCCCCGCCGTTTTGCCCTGCAACAAGTGTGAACTGTGCCAGACCGGCCGTGGCAACCGCTGCCTGGCGCAGAAGATGCCGGGCAACTCGATGGGCATCTATGGCGGCTACTCCAGCCATATTCCGGTGCCGGCGGCCGACCTTTGCATCGTCGAGAATCGCGGCAAGATTCCGCTGGAACACCTCTCGGTGATCGCCGATGCGGTGACCACGCCCTACCAGGCCGCCAAGCGCGCGCGCCTCGCGGCAGGCGATCGCGTCATCATCATCGGCGCGGCCGGCGGCGTCGGCAGCTTCATGACCCAGGTGGCCAAGGGCATGGGCGCCGCGGCGGTGATCGGCATCGACATCAACGAGGAAAAGCTGGAGTTCATGAAGGGCTACGGGGCCGATTTCACTATCAACCCCAAAGGCAAGAGCGCCAAGGAGGTCAAGGAATCGTTCAAGGCCTTTTGCAAGGAGAAGGGCCTGCCGGCCAACTACGGCTGGAAGATATTCGAAGTCACCGGCAGCAAGCCCGGCCAGGAACTGGCGCTGTCGCTGCTGTCCTTCACCGGCACGCTGGTTGTGGTGGGTTACGGAACCGACGAGTCGTCCTACATGCTGTCCAAGCTGATGGCCTTCGACGCCGAACTGATCGGCACCTGGGGCTGCCTGCCGGAGTACTACCCGAAGGTGCTGGAGATGTGCGTCGACGGGCGGATCAACCTCGCCAACTTCGTCGAGACGCGGCCGATGAGCCAGATCGAACAGGTGTTCGACGAGGCCCATCATGGCAAGCTCAAGCGGCGCGTTATTCTTACACCCGATTTTTGATGAAAAACAAACTCTCTCGACACGGAGTGCACGGAGACACAGAGAGCACGGAGAAGAACTTCTTGAATGAGGTTTTCTCTATGTGCTCTGTGTCTCCGTGTACTCTGTGTTGAAAGAGGTTCAACGACTCAACAAGGAGAAAAAAATGGCTTTGGAATGGCTACGCAGGGAAAACGATCTCAAGGATCACCAGCTGATCGACAACAGCCACTTCGGTGGCGACGCGCCGACGGTGATCTATGAAGAGCGCCCGGTCATCGACGACAAGGGCGCCGTGGTGCCGGGGCTGTTTTCGGCCTGGATCTGGCTCAACAACCCGACCCAGTACAACTCCTACACCACCGACATGGTCAAGGGCGTGATCGCCGGCATGCAGCGCGCGTCCTCCGACCGCAAGATCGTCGCCGCCGTGTTCACGGCCGTCGGCGACAAGGCCTTCTGCACTGGCGGCAACACCGCCGA
>SXGT01544528.1_pt1 | contig 12625 bp, 12 predicted proteins | sample 3176221 | NCBI WGS metagenome assembly SXGT01 (sample SAMN11356862, study PRJNA531348) | freshwater metagenome | isolation source: freshwater sample F1-120 | place: China: Fuxian Lake, Yuxi | collected 2017-12-25
CGCACCGGGTCGGTGGTACGGCCAAACTCCGAATCCAGCGACGACGCTGCAGCCTCGGCCTCCTCCTCGATATCTTCGGGAGGTGCGGTAGGTACGCTTTCGTTCAGGAGCAGGGTTTCGGCATCCGGCGCCTGATCGAACACCGAAATCCCCATGTCACTAAACGTGGAAATGATGGCTTCGATCTGCTCGGCATCCACCACATCGTCCGGCAGGTGGTCGTTGACCTCGGCGTAGGTGAGGAACCCGCGCTCCTTGCCGAGCTTGATCAGGATCTTGAGTTTGTTGCGGCGCGCCTCTACGTCCTCTGGCGAGGGAGCACGTTGCGCGAGTAGAAACTCCATGCGCTCACGGGCCTTGCGAACTGCGCGTTCGCTTTTGGGCTTCACCACTTTTGCCGGCTTGGCGGGCTTGCCCTCAGCTGTGGCTTTGCCCGGCACAGCGGGGGCGCCAGCGGGCTTGGCAGCAGTAGCGACGTCCTTGGCCGGGGCCTCCGCTCCTTTGGCTGCGGCCTTTTTCAGCGCTGCCTGGGCAATTTCCTTAGCCGAAGCCGTGGCGGAAGGCTTGGCCGCCTTGGCCACTGGTACGGGCTTGGCAGCCGGCTTCACGGGACTGGCCTTTTTCGCGACCGGCGTGGCCACAGGCTTCTTGATTGGCACTTTATTGGCGGGAGCAGCTTTTTTCGGCACAGGTTTGGGTGCTTTCTTGGGGGCGGTCTTCTTGACGGCTTTGGGAGCTGGTTTCTTGGCCATGCGATTGCCTCGAAATGGTCGCGCCGACGTCGGATCCGCGCGAGGGACAGCGCGGCGGAAAATCCTGCCGCGCGAAATCGAATAAAGCTTTGAATTATAGCATTATTCTTGTGCTTTTATCCCGCTTGCGCAGCGATTGTGGCAGCACGAACCGAGCTCTCTTCAGCGACCAGCGCCGCCAGTTCCTCGCGCGCCGCCGGATTCGCCATTTCTTCGGCGATGATGCGGGCCGTCCGCTGACGACGCCACTGGTCGCGCAGGGCCCGCAACGCATGGCGAAATTCAGCCTCGACAATGCCCGGTTCCTTCTCGATCTCGATCGACTCGATGGCCGCCTTGCGCAGGAACGGTTCGACCTCCGAGCCGGTAAACGATTCAGCCAGACTTGCTGGTGAAAGGCTCGGACCGCCGGCCACAATCGCATCGATCACCACGCGCACCGGCGAATGTTCGGGCAGCACATGGCGCTGCTCCTCGGTTTCGGGTAGCAACGCAAATCGTGGTTCACGCACCAGCAAGCGCAGTATCTGCTCATCCAGCGGGGTAACGGGGGCGCGCGAGGCACGTGGCGGTGCGCTGCGCACATACGAAGCCTGCGCCTTCAGCTCGCACAGCCGTTCCACTTCGGCTGGCGTCATACGTGCCAATTCCGCAATCTCCTTCACGATGGCAAGACGCAGGCCGGCGGCACTGATGCGCTGCAAATGCGGCTTGGCAGCATTGACGAGGCCCGCACGCCCTTCGGCTGAAGTCAGATCCTCTTGCACCACCAGTTCGCGTACCAAAAACCGGGAAAGCGGCATTGCCGCATCCACAAGTGCCTCAAACGCATCCTGCCCAAACTCGCGAATGTAAGTATCCGGATCGTGCTCTTCAGGCAGGAAAAGGAATGAGAAAATCTTGTCATCGCTAGTCAGCGAGAGGCTGTTCTCCAGCCCGCGCCAGGCGGCACGACGTCCGGCAGAGTCCCCATCAAAGCAGAATATGATGCGATCCGCCTGCTTGATCAGCTTTTGCACGTGAGCGGGAGTGCAGGCGGTGCCGAGCGTTGCAACAGCATAGCCGACACCCATTTGCGCTAGCGCCACCACATCCATGTAGCCTTCGACCACCAACACCTTGCCGGCCGCCCGAATCGCCTGCCGCGCTTCATAGAGGCCGTAAAGCTCGCGCCCTTTTTCAAACAGCGGCGTCTCGGGAGAATTGAGATATTTCGGCTCACCCGCGCCAATCACCCGTCCGCCAAACCCAACAATTGCGCCACGGCTGTTGCGGATCGGAAACATGACGCGCCCGCGAAAGCGGTCGTAACGGGATCCCTTGTCATTCTCGATCACCAGCCCGGTGTCGAGCATTTCTTTCTTGCCATACTCGTCCGGGAAAACAGCCTGCAGCAGATTCCACTCATCCGGCACATAGCCCAGTCCAAACTGGCGCGCCACTTCTCCCGAGAGTCCGCGTCCCTTGAGGTAGCTGATCGCGACGGTCGACGTCTTCAGGGTGTCCCGGTAGAAGCGGCAGGCGCGATCCATCATTCCGATCAGTGCGGAGCTATCCGGTCCATCGCGGCGCGCCCCGGAACGCTCCTCCTCAGGGACAACCAGGCCGGCTGACTGGGCCAAATCCTTGATGGCTTCCACGTAGGTCAGCCCGGTGTGCTCCATCATGAAGCCAATCGCCGAACCGTGCGCCCCACAACCGAAGCAGTGGTAGAACTGCTTGCTGGGACTGACGGTAAAGGAGGGGGACTTCTCGCTGTGGAAAGGGCACAGCCCCATCAGGTTGACACCGCCCTTTTTCAGCTGGACGTACTTGCCCACCACGTCGACGATATCGACCCGGTTGAGCAATTCCTGAATGAAGGATTGGGGAATCATGGCGCCGTCTTAGAAGGTGATTTTACGCCTGCGACCAAGCGCGAGCGAGCGATTGCAGCGGGCGCACTATGAAAAACGCCCCGTCAAGAACGGGGCGTACGCAACCGGGCTTGCAGTTTCTACCTGGCGTGCTTCTTGATCAACGCCTTGGCAGTGTCGAGCAACATCTTGCCGTTGAAGTTCTTGCCATTCATTTCCTTGATCCATTCGTCATCGACCAGGTCTGCGGCCTTGCGGAAGGCATCCGTCTCCTGGGCCGTGAAGGTGTAGTGCACGTTCTTGCGGTCTTCCGACGCTTTCTTGCCGGCGGCGTCATTGCCCTGCTGGGTCCGCCCCAACCAGCCTGACGTCTCGATGCCGGAATTGTCATCGATGATCTTCTTCAAGTCGACGGGCAGGGAGTCGTATTTGGCCTTGTTCATGGCCATTACGAAGGTCGTGGTGTAAAGGGATGTTCCAGCCGGAAATTCGGAATGGAACTTGGCCAATTCTTCCAGCTTGACGGCAGGCACCACTTCCCATGGAACCACGGCGGCATCGATCACACCCTTGGAAATCGAGTCAGGAATTTGCGGAAGCGGCATGCCTACCGGGGTGGCGCCCAAGGCGCCCAGCATCTTGGTGATTTGCCGTGTTGGTCCCCGTACCTTCATGCCCTTGAGATCGGCAACCGATTTGATCTGCTTGTCGCGGGAGTGAAAAAAGCCCGGCCCGTGCACGTTGACGGCCAGCACCTTCACATCCTTAAATTCGTCCGCTGCCACCGTGTTGATGTACTCCCAGTAAGCCCTCGAAGCCGCTTCTGCGGAGGTCATCATGAAGGGCAATTCAAACGCTTCCACACGCGGGAAGCGCCCCGGAGTGTTGCCTGGGAGCGTCCAGGTCACGTCCACCACGCCATCCTTGGTCTGGTCGTACAGATTGGCAGGCGTACCACCAAGCTGCATCGCCGGGAAACGCTCGAACTTGATGCGCCCGCCGGAGTCCTTCTCGACTTTCTCCATCCACGCCACGTGCATGGTGCGCCATACGGCCGACTGGGGCGCCATGAAGGTGTGGAACTTGAGGGTGACTGTTTGCTGTGCCTGGACGAATGTCCCCGACAGGGCGAGGCTTACGCCAAGGATGAGGTGCTTGATCTTCATTGTTTTTGTCTCCTGATGAAAGATGCACGCTTCGAAACATTCCCCAAGCGATGCAAAAGGGGGCTCCCCGCTTCGAAGTGAAGCGAAGATTACGTCAAGTTAGGCAAAAAGCCACGCAAAAGCAAAATAGCGCAAATTAGCGCCTGCCCGGCGTTTAAATAAGTGTCGCCCGGCAGGGCCTGATGCTGCCCGCGCCAGCAGCTCGCGGCCAAGCGCCTACAAGCCGCCATTTTGCTGTGCCACCATGCAATACAGCATCGGGATCGACAGCATGGTATTGAAGCGCGACACCAGCATGGCCAGGCGAGCCGCAGCGGCTTTTTCGGCAGGCTCCACAGCAACGATGCCCAAGGCTTTTTTCTGGTTCGGCCAAATGATGAACCAGACATTGAAGGCCATCACCAAGGCCAGCCACATGCCAATACCGATGGCCAAAAACGGCTTTTGCAGCATCAACGCCAAACCGATCGAGCCGTTCATGAGGGCCAGCAACAGCCCCGTTACCACCGTGGCCAGTGCCGCCCAGCGAAACCAGAACAAAGCGGTTGGGGCGATGACTTTGGAAACTGCCGGCTTCTGTTCGTCGGGGATCTTCGGCATGGACGGAATCTGCACGAAATTGAAATACCAGAGCAAGCCCACCCACATAACTCCGCATAGGACGTGCAACCAGCGCATGATAAACGTCCCCCACGCATGGTCTAGATTGCCGCCACGCAGGGCGGCCACCATCAGGACGACGAGCACTACACCTGCGGCGACGGTGCGGCCAAGAGACTGAAAAATTGCACTCATGAATTCCTCCTTTTGTGAAAAATAATTGCACCCGTTATGGCCCCCTAGGAGCCGGCACTGCACCCGCCTTAAGCGAGATTCTTAGCGACAAAATACAAGTTCACCCAATTCCAGAGACCCTCGAGATACTTCGGGCGGGCATTGCGGTAATCCATATTAATAGTAGGCGTGTTCCCATACATCACAGGTCAGGAGCGGCTTGTCGGCAGCCGTCAGCGGTGTGGCTCCGTTTGGGGTGGACACCAGATTCAGCGAGCCATCCGCCTTCTTGACTAACCCGGCCCAACCCGAGCCAAAAGTGCCCACTGCACACTTGTAAAACTCTTCCTTGAACTTGGCGAACGAGCCCCAGTTCTGGTTGATCGCATCAGCCACTGCACCGGACGGTTCGCCGCCACCACCAGACTTCAAGCCCATCCAGTAAAAGGTGTGGTTACAGATTTGTGCGGCATTATTAAACATGCCGCCATACGACTTCCTGGCGATGTCCTCGAGACTCAGTTTCTCGAACTCGCTACCCTTGATCAGGTTGTTCAAGTTGGTTAGGTAGGTCTGGTGATGCTTGCCATAATGAAATTCCAGCGTCTCTTTCGACAGGTGCGGGCCGAGACCATCCAGGGCATAGGGCAATTCGGCAAGCTTGTGTTCCATGTTGAAATTTTTCGGGTTTGGTGGCTTGAGGTTCTTGGTTTGAACGAGGACTGCAACCGACAACACGATACGCGCCACCCATGCATTCTAGGCGTTCCACGCGCGGCGCGCAAAAGGCGTGCAAATGACGACAGTAGGGTTATTCCTCATGGGACTTCTGGTCGACCCGATTCACCTGGGCGCCTGCCGTTCCCTTCGCAAACGATAACACCAGCGGTTGCCCGGGATGGAGTTGGGCACTATCGCGGACAATCTGGCCGTCTTCCTGCTGGACCAGAGCATATCCACGTTCCAGCACACGCGAGGGGCTCAGCAGCTTCAAGCCCTGATCCAAACGCATGAGTCGCCGTTCCTGATCATGCAGTCGCGAGTCCATTGCGTCAACAAGCCGCCGGCGCGCATGGTGCCACTGTAATGCCGCTTGCGTCAGACCAGGACGTCGTAACCCCGCTCTGGCTGTGCTCCATGTCATGACACAACCCGCGAGCCTGCTCTGCATGGCAGCAGTGAGTCGCCCGACCGAAGTCTCCAAAGTCTGGCGCCGTAGCGCCAGCCGGGTCGCAGGTGAAACGAGGGCGCGTGCCAGCCAGTCGAGGCGCTGCGAAAGGGTGTTCAGACGTCGCGACAGTCCGCGGCGCAAGTGGTCGGATTGGGAGGCCGCGTGACGCCGGAGCATCTCCACCTCGGGCGCCGCCAGTTCCGCGGCGGCAGTCGGTGTCGCTGCGCGCACATCAGCCGCCCAATCTGCAATGGTCACATCGGTTTCGTGTCCCACGCCGGCCACGACCGGAACCGGACAAGCCACAATGGCGCGCGCCACGTTTTCTTCGTTAAAGGACCACAAATCCTCAATCGAACCTCCACCGCGGCACAGAATCACCACATCGAGACGGTCGGCTGACGCCCGCGAACCGGCCAGCTTGAGTGCTGCCGCAATCGACTCGGCGGCACCCTCTCCCTGCACCGGCGTCGGATACACAACGACCGAAATCATCGGCGCACGCCGCGTCAGCGTGGTCAGCACGTCACGCAACGCTGCGGCCTTGAGGGACGTGATCACTGCAATTGCGCGCGGCAAGTACGGCAATGGCCGCTTGCGCGCAGGATCGAACAGCCCCTCTCCTTCCAGCTTTTGCTTCAGCCGCAGGAACGCCTCAAACAATGCACCCGCACCGCCCCGCCGCATCGATTCCACGTTCAACTGGTACTCGCCACGCGCCTCGAACAGCGTCACCGCTGCCTGAACCTCGACGGCATCGCCATTGCGTGGCTCAAAACCAAGCGTGGCCGCGCGCGCGCGCCACATGGCGCAGCGCACTTGGGCGGTGGCGTCCTTGAGGGAAAAATACACATGGCCGGACGCGGCGCGGGTAAAACCGGATACTTCGCCGCGCACCCGGAGCGGTGGAATGCCGCTCTCAAGCAGCTGGCGCGCCCGACGATTCAGGTCCGATACGGAAAGCGCGCCGTCGGCCACCGGCACCGCCTCCTCGGCTGGGAAATCGGGACGGCTCAGCATCGGCACCGCAGTGCGCCCGAGATTTGGGCAGCCCGAAGCGAATCCCTGCGTGACAAGGCAGTTAGACACGTTTCCCACAGGATTTCCACAGACTTATCCACCTCGATTGTGGATAACCGGGGCCGGTTTCCGTTACACTGCACGGGGGGGTGTTACCTCAAGTTGCCAAGGGAGAACGCGTCGTGCTGGACATCATCAAATCGGCGGGATGGCCAATCTATCCGTTGCTGCTGGCGTCAATCATCGCGGTCGCGCTGATTATCGAACGCCTGATCGTACTGCGCAAGTCCAAGGTCCTGCCGGCCAGCTTGCTGCCGGAAGTGCTCAGCCTTTACAAGGCCCAGCAGGTCACGGACGACGTCATCGGAAAAGTCGAAGCCAATTCGCCCTTGGGTCGCGTGCTGGCGGCCGGGCTGCGCAACGACAAGAGTTCGCGCTATGTCATGAAGGAAGCGATTGAAGAAGCGGGCAGGATCGTCACACACGAACTGGAGCGCTTTCTTAATGGTCTGGGCACCATCGCTACTGCTGCCCCCCTGATGGGCCTGTTCGGCACCGTCGTCGGGATGATCGAAATTTTCGGCAGTCAATCGCCCTCCGGCACCAATCCCCAAGCCTTGGCCCACGGCATCTCGGTCGCGCTCTACAACACCGGCTTCGGTATCATGATTGCCGTGCCCGCGTTGATCTTTTATCGCTATTTCCGCGCCAAGGTAGAAGACTTTGTCGTTGAAATGGAGCAAAGCGCAATCAAGCTCCTCGACCTTGCACATGGCGAGCGCAAGGCCTGATCGGAGGGCAGGAACGTGAATTTCCGCCGCAAGCCCCCCGAGGAGCCCGAGATCAACTTCATTCCGTTGATCGATGTGTTGTTGGTGATTCTGATCTTTCTGATGATCACCACCACCTACTCGAAGTATGCCGAGTTGCAGATCAACCTGCCGACCGCTGATGCGGAGAAACAGATGGAGCGCCCGAATGAAGTCAACGTCGGGGTCACCAGCGGCGGCAAGTTCGCCATCAGCGGCAAGACAATCGTGTTCACGAATGTCGAAAGCCTGTCGGGCGACCTCAAGTCAGCGGCAAGCGGCAAGAAAGATCCCGTGGTTGTGATCAACGCTGATGCACAGGCGACGCACCAATCCGTGGTTTACGTGATGCAGGCCTCGCAAATGGCCGGCCTGGGTCAGGTGACCTTTACCACCCAGTCCACCGGCGCCAAATAAAGCGCTGCCGTCTTGCTGCCGCCGCACCTTTGGCTTGACTGGTGGCGGCCGGGATTGACTGCCCGTACCGCGCTATTGCTGCCTGCCAGCTGGCTGTTTGCCGTGTTGATCGGATTTCGCCGATATTTGTTCCGGCACGGCGTGCTGCCTTCGTTCAGTCTCGACGTCCCGATCATCATCGTTGGCAACATCACCGTTGGCGGGACTGGCAAGACCCCGCTAGTGATCGCGCTGGTCGACGCCTTGCGCGCCGCGGGTTGCACACCTGGCGTGATCAGTCGTGGCTACGGCGGGTCTTCCAGTTCCTCCGATCCGATTGAAGTCACCGCGCTGACATCGCCGGAAGAGTGCGGTGACGAGCCGCTATTGATTCGACAGCGCACTGGTGTACCGGTATTTGTGTGCCGGAAGCGCGTTGCGGCGGCACAGGCACTCCGCCGGTCTTACCAGAATGTAGATGTCTTGGTCAGTGATGACGGCCTACAGCATCTGGCACTGGCAGGTGGCATCCGGCTGGCTGTGTTCGACGAACGCGGGGTCGGCAATGGCCGCTTGCTGCCGGCCGGCCCACTGCGCGAGCCGCTATCGTCTCTGGAAGGCCTTACCGCTCTGGTTTGTAATGGTTCTGAAGCACTATTGGCGAGGATGGCTGGCTTATCCGGATTCGCCAGGGTCAACCCGCCTGCCTACCGGATGCAATTCTCGCCCGGCTTGGCCTATCAACTAATTCAGCCGGATCGCCTCACCCCTGTGGCTTCGCTTGCAGAAAAAGGGCTGGTTGCAGCCGTTGCGGGGATCGGGCATCCGCCGCGCTTTTTTGAAACACTGGAACACGCGGGCTTAGCCTTCAGTCGCCACCCGTTTCCCGATCATCATTTGTTCAGCGCAGATGATCTCGAAGCCATCGATGCCAGTGTCATCATGATGACCGAAAAGGACGCGATAAAATGCAAAGCATTCGATGATGCACGCATCTGGGTGCTTCCTGTCGATGCGGCTCTCGACCCCCTTCTGATCGCACGAATCCTGGAGACACTGCGTGGACCCAAAACTGCTTGACATACTAGTGTGCCCCATCACGAAGGGCGCCCTGATCCATGACAAGGAGAAGCAGGAACTGATCTCAAAATCAGCACGGCTGGCTTACCCGATCCGCGACGGCATCCCGATCATGCTCGAAGACGAAGCGCGTGCTTTGACCGAGGCCGAACTGGCGTGAGTTCCCTCTCCGGCGGCAAAGCGTCGCCTGAATTCGTGGCACTGATCCCCGCACGGCGGGCCTCTTCGCGGCTCGCTGACAAGGTATTGGCGGACATCGGTGGCAAACCCATGGTAGTGCGGGTTGCGGAAAGGGCTGCCCTTAGCGGAGCTACCCGCGTCGTGGTGGCAACCGATGACCGCGAGATCGAGTCGGTAGTCCGACAGCACGGCTTTTTGACCATCATGACGCGAAGCGATCATGCCTCCGGCACCGACCGATTGGCAGAAGCGGCCGCTTTGTTGGGTCTGGCGGATACTGCCATGGTCGTCAATGTGCAGGGTGACGAGCCGCTGATTTCACCTTTGTTGATCGGTGCAGTCGCGACCGAGCTTGCCAAGCGGGATGACTGTGCGATGGCGACTGCCTGCCATGCGTTGACCGACGCTGCGGACATGTTCAATCCCAACATCGTCAAGGTGGTTTTGGATCATCGGAGCACGGCACTGTATTTCAGCCGGGCGACCATTCCCTGGGCTCGTGATGCGTTTGCAAACAGCGGCAGTCGCGCACCAGCATTGGATCCGGAGCGGGTCATTCCGTCGGGCCTCCCCATTTTCCGGCACATGGGCATCTATGCCTATCGCGTCGCCTTTCTCAAGCAGTTTCCAGACCTGCCTCCAGCGCCGATCGAGCAATTCGAGGCGCTCGAGCAGTTGCGTGCGCTGTGGCACGGGTTTCGAATTGCCGTGCTGCAAACCGACTCCACACCGGCGCCTGGCGTGGATACCCACGCAGACCTGGCGTTGGTGCGAAAGTTGTTCAGCACGCAGTAGGCGGCTCAGGCTAGAATCACTTTCGCGACGTCAGCTGCAATACCCACAGAACCCATAAGACGGAGATAACCCGATGCGACTCATTCTTCTCGGCCCGCCAGGCGCCGGCAAGGGCACCCAGGCCACTTTCATCAAGGAGAAGCTTGGCATCCCGCAAATCTCCACCGGCGATATGCTGCGCGCTGCGGTCCAGGCCGGAACCGACCTTGGACTGGCAGCCAAAAAAGTGATGGACGCCGGCGGGCTGGTGTCGGATGACATCATCATCGGATTGGTAAAAGACCGGCTCAAACAGGACGATTGCAAAAACGGCTATTTGTTTGACGGTTTCCCGCGCACGATTCCTCAGGCCGATGCCATGAAGGATGCCGGCGTACGGCTTGATTTCGTACTCGAGATCGACGTGCCGGATTCGGAAATCGTGACGCGCATGAGCGGCCGCCGGGTTCACCCGGCCAGTGGCCGGACTTATCACGTCAAGTTCAATCCGCCCAAGGTGGCCGGTCTGGATGACGTGACGGGCGAGCCGTTGATCCAGCGCGATGATGACAAGGAAGAAACAGTCAACAAGCGTTTGAGCGTATATCACCAGCAAACGCGTGAGCTGGTCGGATACTACACCCGATGGTCTGAAAGCGGCCTGGCCGGCGCCCCAAAGTACCGTCAGATCAGTGGCACCGGCCCGGTGGAAGAAATCCGCGAACGCGCGTTTGCCGCATTGAAGTAAGCACGCGCCGGCCCATGGCGAAAAAGGCTCCACGCAACGCCTTCTACGCCCAATCGGGCGGCGTCACTGCGGTTATCAACGCGACGGCCTGCGGCGTCTTGCAAGAGGCGCGCAGGCACCCTGCCCGCATTGGCAAGGTGTTTGCAGGCCGTGACGGCATCATTGGCGCCCTTACCGAAAACCTGATCGATACCTCCAAGGAATCGGCGGCAGCCATCGCCGCCTTGCGCTATACACCCGCCGGCGCCTTCGGTTCCTGCCTCTACAAACTGAAAAGTTTTGCCGAATCCGAAGCCGAGTATCGACGCCTGATCGAAGTCTTCAAGGCCCACGACATCGCTACGTTTTTCTATAACGGCGGCAACGATTCGATGGACACCGCAAACAAGGTTTCCCGGATCAGCTCGCAACTGGGTTATCCGATCACCTGTATCGGCATTCCTAAAACCGTCGATAACGACCTGGTGCTAACCGATAACTGCCCCGGTTTCGGTTCGGTGGCAAAGTATGTCGCCATATCGATGCGCGAGGCAGGGATGGACGTCGCCTCGATGGCCAGAACATCGACCAAGATTTTTATCCTCGAAGTAATGGGGCGCCATGCCGGCTGGATTACCGCCGCCTGCGGCCTCTCTGCAACCACACCAGGTTCTGCACCCCACGTGCTGCTGTTCCCTGAAATTCGCTTTGACGAGACCGCCTTTCTTGCCAGGGTGCAGCGCGCGGTCGATCGCTACGGCTATTGTGCAATCGGCGTATCGGAAGGATTGCGCACCGCAGACGGAACGTTCCTGTCAGAGACCGGCCTCACGGACGCATTCGGACACGCCCAACTGGGTGGCGTCGCCCCCGTGATCGCCAACCTTATCCAGCAACGGCTCGGACACAAGTACCACTGGGCGGTTGCCGACTATTTGCAGCGTTCTGCGCGCCATATCGCATCGGCCAGCGATGTCGAGCAGGCCTATGCGGTGGGTGTGGCAGCGGTCAAGTTTGCCATTTCCGGAAAGTCTGCCGTGATGGCGGCCATCAAGCGAACTTCCACCCAACCCTACCGCTGGAAAGTTGAGCCAGTGCCGTTGGCGCAAGTGGCGAACCGCGAAAAGATGATGCCGCGTGCGTTCATTTCGGCGGACGGCTTTCATATCACTCCGGCCTGCCGTCGGTATTTGCTGCCGCTCATTGCAGGCGAGGACTATCCCCCGTACCAAGGTGGGCTACCACGCTATGTTTCCCTGAAAAATCAGTTGGTTCCGAAAAAACTCTACGAATCCTTTACAATTCGGTAGTGGTTTCGGCGGCGCTCACAGAGGCGAACCCGAAAGTGCATATCTCGTTCAAATAATTCCCATCGGAGGAGTCAATGTCTCTCGCATTGTGGATTGCCATCGCCTGCGGCTTGGTCGCAGTTGCTTATGGCGTCTTTACGTTCAAGTGGATTCTGGCACTACCCGCCGGCAATGCGCGCATGCAGGAACTCGCTGGCGCCATTCAGGCAGGAGCCCAAGCCTACCTGAAGCGCCAGTACACCACCATCACCGTGGTCGGCGTGATCATCATGGTGATCCTCGGCATTGTGCTCGGTCCGATGACGGCCGCCGGCTTCTTTGTCGGTGCGCTGCTCTCCGGTCTGGCAGGCTTCATTGGCATGAATGTGTCGGTGCGCGCCAATGTGCGCACGGCGCAAGCTGCCACCGGCGGCATTTCTCCGGCGCTGGACGTTGCGTTTCGCGGCGGTGCGATTACCGGCATGCTGGTGGTCGGGCTTGGCTTGATCGGAGTAGTGGGTTTCTACATGGTTTTGCAAGGTGCCGCCCCGCATGGGCTGGGCAAGACAGCTAGTCTGGCCGACCTGCTCAAGCCGATGATTGGTCTCGGATTCGGCGCGTCGCTGATTTC
>SXGT01675326.1_pt1 | contig 12625 bp, 7 predicted proteins | sample 3176221 | NCBI WGS metagenome assembly SXGT01 (sample SAMN11356862, study PRJNA531348) | freshwater metagenome | isolation source: freshwater sample F1-120 | place: China: Fuxian Lake, Yuxi | collected 2017-12-25
CTGTGCCCCAGGATTACGCGCGGTTCCCGGATTCGATGTCACTGTTCCAGCTAATCCCTGATCCACATAAAACCTGCGGTTGTTTGCATCAACACGATTCGTGACTGTCCCCGCCGGAATATTCGCCGCATTTCCGACATCTGCTGGCTGGCGAATGTACTGGAGATTTGTCTCGTGCGCAATGTCGACAAGTGCTACCAGGTCGCCGCGTTCACGGTCATATCGTGCGCCGCCTGGATTCTCCGACTGGTAATACCCCGCTGCAATACCGTTATGGAAATCTCCCCAATCATCGGTCGGAAGTTTGTCGCGAAGTGGCGCTGGCAGCGGCCCCATCCAAAATCCCGGATAGCCCCCGCGTGTCTGAAATCCAGAACTGGTCTGTCGCGATCCATTATGATTCAAGATCGTGTCAACGTACACCAATCCATTGGCCTGGTGAAATTCCTGAACAACAGCTCTGAAGTACTGCTCCGTTCCGTATGCAGTCTGCGCGCCAGGCTTTCCAAGATCGAAACGATCCCACACGTCATAGCCCGCACTGTCGCTGTTCCCGCTCGGTTCGATCCCAGATCGCGAAACCGGCGGCACCCAACTCGCCCCATAGCCCGCAACAAAATAATCCGGCATCCGTCGTTCCATGTCAGTCCACTTGCACTCAAACCACTGCAAAATGACAGGATTCTCCTGTGCCGCGGCGATGCTGCACATGCCCGCTGTCAGCACAATCGCTAGCACCGATAGACTGTTGGTTGAACTCGAGTTTCCTTCGCAACGCATTCCGTACTCCCAATTGACCTATGCCAATACGCCCGATAACATCGGAGGCTGCCGGCGCACATACCGCGCCAACAGGACTGGAGTATCTCAGATGCACACCTCCAGATCAAAGTTAATCTTTGCAAATCAACGGATATTACAGCCCATAACAACGCCCGAGTTCAAACTCGCCAAACCAAGAACCAAAACTGGGCTTGCGCGTCAAATTCCTCCGACTTAGATCACGAACAATGTGCGAACTATCATCGGAACAGAACAGTCCGCTCCATTCGCGGCGGCAATTCAAAGGACCAGTCCTCTCATGCAAACCAAAATGGTATTAATCGGTGTTCTTATGACGACCTTTGGCTTTACAAGTCTTGCCGCCGCTGGCCCAATGGTGGCAGAAACCTTGAGCAAGGGAATCACTCGATTCTACAAAGACACCGATGCCCAGCGACTCGCTCTTCCATCGCTCGCATTAGAAAAGCCTGTTACAGGCAGCGCAACCGATGCAGACAAGGCAGCACTCAAGCCAGAGTATTCTGAAGTCGAACTTCGCACTCGCGCTGTGATTTCAATTCCCGAGGGCACTTCACTTTACGGAACCGGCGAAGTTGCAGGCCCGCTCCTTCGCAACGGTCGAACGGTCAGCACCTGGAACACCGATGCGTACGGCTATCAAGATGATGCTCCCTCGCTCTACCAGTCCCACCCCTGGGTCCTGGGCGTCCGTCCAGATGGTTCATCATTTGGCGTTCTCGCCGACACCACCTATCGCTGCGTGATCGACCTGACAAAAGACATCACCTTCACTGCAGAGGGGTTCCCATTCCCCGTCATCATCATCGAACGCGACAATCCCATGGATGTGGTGAAGGCTCTCGCAGAACTCACCGGCAAGATTCCCATGCCGCCGCGCTGGGCCATCGGCTACCACCAGTGCCGCTATTCGTACTTCCCAGAAGCTCGAGTTCTGGAAGTCGCCAAGGGCTTCGTCGATAAAAAAATCCCTTGCGATGTCATGTGGATGGATATCGACTACATGGACGGTTTCCGGTGCTTCACGTTCAACAAGTCACACTTTCCCGACCCCAAGAAACTCAACTCTCAGCTTGCCTTCGGCGGTTTCAACAACGTCTGGATGATTGACCCGGGAATCAAAGCAGAAAAAGGCTACTCAATCTACGACCAGTTGATCGCCGGAAATAACGCCGTGTTAAAAAACGATGGCTCCGTATATCAAGGAGACGTCTGGCCTGGCGCGTGTGTGTTCCCGGACTTCACCCGCAAAGAGACCCGCGAATGGTGGTCCACAACCATGGCCGCCTTTGTCAAAGACAATCGAATCACCGGCATCTGGAACGACATGAACGAACCAGCGGTGTTCAATGTCAAATCCAAAACTATGCCAGAAGACAATCTCCACCGCCCCGATGCTGATATTCTGGGACGCCCCGGTGCTGACGCTTCACATGCAAGATTTCATAATGTTTACGGCATGATGATGGTAAAATCTACATTTGATGGCGTCAGTAAGGGCAACCCCGGCGGACGCCCATTTGTGCTCTCCCGCGCCAACTACATCGGCGGCCAGCGCTACGCCGCAACCTGGACCGGTGATAACAGCGCCAACTGGTACCACGTCGATACCTCAGTACCCATGGTGCTCAATCTCTCGCTTTCAGGCATGCCCTTCTGCGGTCCCGACATCGGCGGCTATGCTGGCAATGGCGATGGCCCGCAATTCGCTCGCTGGATGGGCTTTGGCGCCATGTTCCCGTTCGCACGAGGCCACACCGACAAAGCAAGTGTCAACAAAGAACCCTGGGCATTTGGACCAGAAGTTGAGAACACCTGCCGCCAGGCGCTCGAACGGCGCTATCGCCTGCTGCCCTACTACTACACGCTTTTCTGGGAAGCTCATACCACCGGTGCTCCGATCGCACGCCCCGTTTTCTTCGCTGACCCCAAAGATCCCGCCCTTCGAACCGAAGATGATGCATTCCTCATTGGCGGCGACCTTCTTATCGCGCCCCAGCTCGTCCCCGATCGTTCCCGTGTGATGACGCTGCCCAAAACCGCATCAGGCCAATCCTGGCGTCAGTTTGATTTTGGCGATGGAAGCAATCAAGACCTTCCCGCCCTTTACCTCCGCCCCGGCGCAATCGTCCCCACTGGCCTGAGTTTCGAAGATTCCAAAAAAGTCGGAAGCCCGCTCATCGTTCCGCTCACAGCCGACATGCCCGTCAATCAGCTCGAAATGCTGGTTGCACTTGATGCCGATGGCAAAGCCGAGGGACACCTGTATAGCGATTACGGCGATGGATGGGAATTCCGCGACAAGCTTCTATACCGATACGCAACCTACACCGCGACAACTGAGGGAGACAAAGTTGTCGTCAGAGTAACAAAAGAAGATGGAGAGCAAATGCGCATGCTGCCCAAGGGACGGAAAATCCCCCGCAAGTGTGTCATCCGCCTCTTGCTCGCTGACAAAGAACTTCGCGGCGAAGGTATGGATGGCGACGAAATCACCATTAACCTCAAGTAGCTCTTCAACCTGATGAAACTTTGCGGGCCACTCCGATCTCGGGGTGGCCCGAGTTGTTTTTGCTCACACACTCTTGGTCGCCAGATTCATAATATTAGTCTGAGTCATTTGATCGCCGACCAACTCACCTGCAAGCCAACCCGCGTTCATCACCAGAATTCGGTCCGAAATCGCCAGCAACTCCGGCATCTCACTCGACACCACCAACACCGCAGCGCCCTCATCCGCCGCCTGACGGATCAGCTTGTGTACCTCAGTCTTTGTACCAATATCAATTCCGCGTGTCGGCTCATCCAGCAGCAGCACCTTAGTAGATTTTCCCATCCACCTTGCCAGCAACAATTTCTGTTGATTGCCGCCAGACAACTCGCCCGGCCGCGAGGCGGTCGACGCCGTCTTAACGCGGAAATTACCGATCTTTTCCCCCACCGTCGCCCGTTCCCGCCCCATCGATCGCAATCCCAGAAGACCCGCCAGCCGATGCATGAACGGCATCACAATGTTCTCATCCACACCCATCTCAAAGAACAGCCCTTGCAACTTTCGATCTTCCGGAACATAGCCCACGCCCGCCGCAATCATGGATCGCGAATCGCCGACCGCGAGTTTTTTCCCATGCACACAGATCCCGCCACTCGCCTGGGAATCCAGCCCGAAAATAGCATCAAGCACTTCGCTTCTGCCACTCCCGACCAGGCCGCCAATTCCCACGATTTCACCGCGATTCACTTTCAGTGAAATTCCATTGAGTTTGCCAGCCGATTTCAAATCCTTCACTTCCAGACTCGCAGGATCACTTGCAGCCGGAGGCACCCTCTTTTCTCCAACCTCGACTTTTCGACCAATCATCTGCTCAACCAGCGTGGCCTCGTTGATTTCCTTCACAACGCTCGTTGCCACAAATTTCCCATCCCGCAAAACCGTAACGCGATCGCACACCGCAAATATTTCGCCCAATCGATGACTGACATACACGCACGTAATTCCATCTGCCGCCAAGCGCCTAATAATCGCGAGCAAGCGGTCGGTCTCCGCCACCGAAAGTGAACTTGTTGGCTCATCAAAAACAATCAACTTCGGTTTACCGCCGTGCGACTGTCCCTCATCGAGACTGCTGGCAATCTGAACAATCTGGCGTCGCCCGGGTGTGAGTGATCCCAGATCTGCTGTCACATCAATTCCAGGTTCCAGAGCATGCACCAGGCGTTCTGCTCTCAACCGCATCGCCTTGAAATCCACAAAACCAAACGCGTTCCGCGGCAGGTTGTGCAGACTCAGATTCTCCGCAACCGTCAAATTGGGACACTGTGCAAGTTCCTGATGAACGATCCGCACTCCCGCCGCAAACGCGGCATCGATCGACCCTGATTCAATCACACTTCCTTGCAGCGAAATCTCACCACTGTCCTGCTTGTGAAGCCCTGCTATCACCTTGCCCAGGGTGCTTTTCCCGGCCCCGTTTTCGCCCATGAGCGCATGCACTTCCCCAGCGCGAAACGACACCGTGACATTATCCAGAGCCTGTGTAATTCCAAATCGCTTGGAAATCCCCCGTGCGGCAAGCAAAATGTCAACGTCGTCAGCCATGCGTCCTTCCAATAAATCTCTGATCAGAAACAGGGGCCAAAAACAGGGTCGGAGCTTTCGCCCCGACCTGCATGTGCGTCTTGCAATTACTTCTTCTTACCCAGCCACTTGTCCCACTGCCCTTCATATTCATTAACATTCTCTTTGGTCACACGCACTGGTTCAAACGTGGTGATGACCTTTGCGGGCGACTTCCCGCCATGCACCTTATCAACGAGCATCGACACGGTCTCATAGCCCCACTCATAGCACTTCTGCCCGAGCAACACCTGCACCTGGCCGTTCTTCACATACGCCAGTTCCTGCGGCAGCGTATCTACTGAAACCACCTTGGCCACCGGAGCAATCTTGTCCAGTGCATTCGCGGTAAAGAGCGGCCAGCCACCCACCATCACCCAGCCATTGATATCAGGATTGGCCTGCTGCACTTGCTCGAGCTTTGCCACCGCTTCCGGTGCTGTCTCGCCGTGGTAGTACTTGTCCTTGATCTTCACATTTGGAAAATCCTTCAACCCATCAACCACGCCGCGGATGCGGTTCTGAAGATTGGGGGCATTCTGATTGCCACCGAGAATTGCAACCGTGCCTTTGCTACCAAGCTGTCCAGCGATTTCTTTCGCGAGCAGCTTGCCGCAGTTGTAATCATCCATGCCGTAATACGCCAGACGCTTGGAATCTGGTGCATCCGAATCAAAAGTAATGGTTGGAACTCCCTTATCCGCGGCGGCATTGATCGCACTCGTCAGCACTTTTGCATCAGTGCACGACAGTGAAATGCCGTTCACTCCGGCAGCAACCAATTGCTCAACAAACTGCGCCTGTTGCTGTGCATCTTCGCTTGTGGGTGTTCGCCAGTTGATACTGATATCAACACCGAGTTTTGCAGACAGGTCCTTCGCCGCATCGACAGCTCCGGTATGCGCTGCTTGGAAAACTGGATTGCTCTGACTCTTTGCAATCACACCGATGACATACGACTTCTTGGCATCTGTCGCCGTCGGAGCCGGCGCAGTAGTCGCCGCTGTCTCAGGAGGCGCAACCTTGGGTCCACCTGCCGCCGGCCCACTTGCTGCCGGAGCTGACGGGGCGGCCGGTGCCGGTGCCTTTTTGTCATCACAGCCACCCAGGAACATCGCGCCCATGGTCGCGACCGCGGCAAGCAAAATCTTATTTCTCAGTTTCATACACCAATTCTCCATTTTGAAGGGCCTCTCCGACCAATGTCGTTGAACCCAAGTTGTGAACCTGATCGTACCGACACTTTCGCCTGTCCGCCGAATCACCGAACCTGCCGACCACCAAGACGTGTCTTAGTCTGATCGAGCACCACGGCGGCAATAATTGCCGCTCCCATCACGATCTGCGTATAGCTCTGCGGAATATCCAGGATGATCATCCCGTTATTGATCAACTCCACAATGATCGCACCCAGCACCGCGCCAAATGCCGATCCGCGTCCACCCGAAAGCGATGCCCCGCCAATGACCGCCGCAGCAATCACCCGCAATTCGTAGCCGCGACCAGAATCCGGTGCGGCGGCACCAAAGTAACCAATCGAAACACAGGCAGATAGACCTGCCAACAGCCCCATCAAGGCATAGGCAATGATCTTCACTTTCCCAACTGATATCCCCGCGTATTTGGCCGCGACTTCGTTACCGCCAATAGCCATGACCTGTCGACCCAGCACGGTAGAAGTCAAAAGCCCAGTTCCCAAAAGTCCCACAAGAACCATGGTCGCCAGTGGCGCGGGATACAAACCCAATGCCTCGGCTTTAAAGAAGCCTGTTGTGAACGCTGATGGCAACCCCGATATCGATTGACCTTGCGTGACAACAAACACAATTCCTGAATACGCCGACATCATTCCCAGCGAAATGATAAATGGATGCACGCGAAGCCCCACAATAAGTGCACCGTTAAACGCCCCCATTGCCGAGCCGACTACGCCCGAAACCAGGAGTCCTAAGCCAAGTGACGACACCAAGCTCGCCGACTGAGGATTATCACCTTGCAGACGCTGAAGCGCCATCGCGGCGAGAATTCCACACAGACCGTAGATCGATCCCACAGAAAGATCGATGCCACCCATTGCGATAATGGCAGTCATTCCAACAGCCATAATCGCAATGTAGCTTGCAGCATTCAAAACACTCGCGAGATTCCCCAGATCAAGAAACTTGTTGACAGACTTCACCAGAATCAGTCTGGTTGTCTCGCCAGTCACCAGCCTTGCCTGTGGGAAAAAATGCGCCTTCCCATCCACAAGCACGACAACGCCATCACCGGAATATGCACGATCAAGAACAGCGCCGCCGGGCGCAGGACTCGACAAGTTTGCAATTGTCGCCGCCGCATCACCCGCCTGAACCACTTCAATCACCGATGCGGAAAGTTCGCTTGCCTTACTCGCGCCAGCAAGTTCAACCGGAAACTGCGCAAGTTTCTGACCACCCCGAAAGGTAAGCAGGATCGCAATCATCGCGATCACCAATAGCAGGCCAGTTTCCTGCACCAACAGCAATCGCTTGAGCCATGATTGTTTCGGACCGACACCGAGCGCATCGGGCAGATTCTTAACTTCACCCACGAATCGTTCCCTTCAAAACAGTCGCCGAGTGTAGCCGATTTCGGCTCCGGCTGCTCTGCCCCGGGCCTTAATCCATGGTGTAGACCTTGCGGCTTCGGTTCACATTGATCACATTCACCGATTGTGCCGGAGCAGGTATGCCGGGCACTGGTGTCTTGAAGAACATGTCGTGCACGCTTCCGCTGATCAACGCCGCATGGCCATCGGCAAACACGAAATTGCCACCAGATGTCCCGTGATTGTCATCCTTCCGGTATTTCCCGGAATTGGCGGCGTTGTTCCCCGCCCCATACCACGCCGCCGTGCCGAAATCCCATTCATTGGTCTCGTCACCAAACAACGGCGGAGCCGTCACGATTTCCTGCTCATCCGTCTTCAGGCCCGCGATATAAAGATAACTTACATTGTAATTCGTAACATCGTACTCGCTGCCCGGCGCCTTCGGAATCACCGACACGCCGCCGATAGCGTTCGCAATAGAGTTGATGCCACTGTTCATCGGCCGCCAGTGATAGTCCATCTTGTCAGATGGGCATGTCAAATGGCCGTAACCTTCGTTATATGGCTTCAAAAGTGCCACTTTGTTGTTGTCGTTGTACTTTGCATCGTCCTCAACCGCCGCTCCCAGCCACCCGCGTGCTGCATCGCCGGTCCCACGACCCTGATACAAACTCCAGAGCCCGGCAACCCCACCATACTGTCCTTGATTGCTCAGGAACCCCGTCGGCGACTCAAAATTCGCGCGGTCGCTCGTTGCCGGATTAAACGGCAACAATGGATACCAACCCTTCCAGTCGTTGGCATACATCGTCATCGACAAACCAGTCTGCCGCACATTCGCCAGGCACTTTCCCATTCTCCCCGTCTCACGAGCCTTGGCAATCGCTGGAAGCAGAATTGAAATAAGCAGCGCGATGATCGCAATCACCACAAGCAGCTCAATAAGTGTGAAGCCTCGCCTCGGGAAAGCAATCGAATTAATCCGTGCAGTGTGAATTCGCATGTGATACCTTCATCTTTGTCAGAATGTCCACTTTCAATTCCGAAGACCTTCATCTGACAATTTCAGGAATGGTACACCATTCAACGCCAGAAGTAGTCCGTTTCTTAGGCGTTTGGTTCTCGGAACATGCTGACATACCGAAAACTTCCCTATTTCTCACCAATAGGAATATGAAGTCCACAGATTTGTCCAGATTTAGGTTCTCTCACCGTCGCATTCCGTGTAACATTTACACGTCTTCGACGAAAGGCGAACCCACGCCAGCATTGTGCTGGCCTGAGTACACACGCCCATTGGTTGTCGACAAGGGCATTGCTCGGGGGAGCATCTGCTCAATTTCCAGAATGAGGAGTAGAGAGAATGAAATCGCTTTCAGTGACATTGGCACTCGCCACCTGCGCAGGCCTTGCATGCGCTCAACCAGTAATTGATGGAACCAAAGATGCCGAGTACGGCCCAGCTCAATGGGTCAACGCCGACAATCCCACCGGCTTCGGCGACAACGCCCCCGTTGGCGGCTGCAACGAAAACTCGATCGGCACACCGGCTGCCGTCACAACCGGCATCGAATGGTCGATCCCGTTGTCCGCAATCGGAAACCCCGCCGCGGCCTCGATCAAGATCTCTGGCTTTGTCACCAACGGCGGCTTTAACGACATGTCCAACCAGATCATCGGCGGCTTGGCTGCTGGCACACACAACCTCGGCGAATCACGCGCAGTCAACTTCTCCACCATCGCCGGCACACAGCACATTTCTGGCGTCGGTGAAACTCTCGACCCAGCACCAGTTATCGATGGCACGCTTGATGCCTCCTACGGCGCGGCACTCTTTGTCCAGACTGTCCGTACCGGATACGGCGATAACACCAACGCCACAGGCGGCGCCAACGGCTCCGAAATCGACGCCGTCTACGCCACCGTCAAAGACGGCGTGCTCTACATCATGGTCACCGGCAACCTGAATTCTGATTATTCAAAACTTTCCATCTTCCTTGACACAATCGCTGGTGGTCAATCCTCGCTCGCTGCCGACAATCCCAACGTCGATTTCGACGGCCTCAACCGCCTCGGTGGCCCCGCCGCTGAAGGCGCTGGCGTCACCTTCGACGCGGGCTTTACCGCTGATTACTGGCTCGGCGTCACCAACGGCGGCACCCCCACCCTCTATGCAAACTACGCCCGCCTCCGCCCCGATGTCTCTGATCCCGGTGAAGGCTACTACATGGGCAGCCACGATGTCGGCCTGGGCGCCACACTCGCCGGCGGCAACAACCCCAACGGAATCACCATCGAAATCAATAACTCCAACATCGGCGGCGTTCTTGAAACCTGCCCACCCCCAACCGGCACAGTCGATTACGCTGCTGGCAGCGAAATTGACGGCGTCTACGCGACCGTCGCTGGCAGCCGCCTTTACGTCCTGGTCACAGGCAACCTCCAGAGCAATTACAACAAACTCGACCTCTTCTTCGATGTTGATTCCGCTGGTCCGGCCGCCGGACAGCCCATCATGCGTAACAACAACGTTGACATCGACTTCAACGGCCTGAACCGTTACGGAGCGGGCGCAGAAGGCGCTGGCCTCACCTTTGATACCGGTTTCGCGCCTGACTACTGGGTCGGCGCAACCAACGGCGGCGCAGCAGGCAACACGCAGATGTACTCCAACACCGCTGTCCTCCGCACCGATGGCCCAATCCGCAACTTCAATGATGAGAACCTTGATTACGGTGCCTACGACGGCGGCCCTCGCGCTTCCAACAACCCGCTCGACTACGCCGGAACTCGCCTTGATATCCAGACCGGTGGCATCGCCAACCTCTTCTGCAACTACGCTCCTCGCGCAGCCCAGCTTGAAGTCTTCAACTTCCCAGCATCCCCCGCTGTCATCACCGATGCGATTCGTATGTCACTCAACAACTCGAATGCACTTGGTGTCACAGGCACCACCTCCTCCGATGCCGCAGCTCGCGCTGTAAGCACCGGCTGGGAATATGAATTCCGCCTCGATGAACTTGGCTGGGACCACGTCTCACCCATCCGTCTCGCTGGCTGGATCACCAATGGCGGCCACAGCTACATGTCCAACCAGGTCATCGGCGGCATCGCACCAGCCGCTGCCAACCTGGGTGAAGTTCGCGCCATCGACTTCAACACAATCCCAGGCAACCAGTACATCACACTCAACGTCACCCCATGTGCTGGCGACTACAACGCCGACACCGTCGTTGACTTCTTCGACTACCTCGACTTCGTCGACAAGTTCTCAGCCAACGACACTCGCGCCGATTTCAACAACGATGGCGTAATCGACTTCTTCGATTACCTCGACTTCGTCGATGCCTTCTCAATCGGCTGCTGATTCTTGATTTCTGCTAACACTTCACCCCGGGCACCATGCCCGGGGTTTTTGTTTTTACACTTTGGGCTGTTGCTGGGTCAAACAATGAATCGACCCTAGTCCCCAGATCAATTCCCAGCAATCAATCGAAATAACCTTGTGCTTCGGCAGAGCTTTTTGCAAGATCTCCGCGGCCAACTCATCTCTCTTGCGATTCCGATACACCGGCAATAACACCGCCCCATTCACAAAATAGAAATTCGCGTACGTCGCTGGCAACGGCTGTCCGTCATACTCAACTCGCCCCGGCATTGGCAGCGTGACAATCTCAAACTTCTTTCCATCCTGATCCCTTGCCAACTCAAGCCGCCGCAGATTGTCCTTCAGCAGCTTGTAATTGTGATCCTTCGGATCTTCTTCAATCGTTGTCACAATCGTTCGCCGGTCGATGAAACGCGCCAGATCATCAATATGCCCATCAGTATCATCGCCGACAATCCCATCACCCAGCCACACCACATGCTTCTGCCCGTAATAGTCCTTCAGATACTTCTCAATCTGCTTCTTCGTCAAATTCGGATTGCGGTTCTTATTGAGCAGACACGACTCGCTCGTCAGCACAGTCCCCGCACCATTGAATTCAACCGACCCGCCTTCCATGATCACCGGCACGCCTTTGTGCTTGGGATAAAACACGCCCGCGCATTTCCCCTCAATCCCCGACTTCCCATCCTTCATCAATTCCGCAATCCGCGTCGGCACATTGTCATCAGAATCAAACGGCGGGTACTTCCCGCCCCACGCATTAAATCCCCAATCAACAATCGCCATCTCCTTCTTGCCGCCGCGCCCTTCCCGCACCACAAACGCCGGCCCATGATCGCGACACCAAGACTCATTCGTCGGAATGTGGTGAAACCTCACCCGCTTCCCAATTGCAGCCTTAGGCACACCGCCCGCCACCAACTGCTCACTCACAATCCGTTGCCAGTTCCCATTAGGCACATTGATATGCACCAGTTCCCGCGGCACGATCTCGCGGATAATCGCCGCGATATTCGCAGGAACCGTGTGATACTTATCCGGGAACGAAATCCCCTCAGGACGCGGCCAACTGAACCACGTCGCCGAATGCTTCTCCCACTCCGCCGGAAAACGAAACCCCATCTCCGCGGGCGTGCCCGTTAATACTTTCACCTTTGCCATGTACTTCGAACTCCCATTCACACACTGAACCGCTTCGTGATTCCTTCATACGCATCAATGCGACGATCGCGCAAGAAAGGCCAATGTGTGCGGCTGAATTCCACCTTCTCCAAATCACATTCCACAATTCCAATCTCTTCCTTATCAATACTCGCGCGATGCACAACCTGCCCATTAGGCGAAGCAACAAACGACTGACCCCAGAACTGGATCCCGTCTTTGCTCACAGGCTTGCCATCGGTGCCCAGAATCGTCTCATGTCCAATCCGATTCGGCGCACACACATAGCACCCATTCGCCACCGCATGTGACCGCTGCATCAATTCCCAACTGTCATGCTGCGCCTCGCCATACTCCGCCTTCTCCGTTGGGTGCCAGCCGATCGCCGTGGGATAGAACAAAATCTCCGCACCGGACAACGCCGTCAGGCGAGCCCCCTCCGGATACCACTGATCCCAGCAAATCAAGACACCAATCTTCGCCAGCTTGGTGTTCCAGGTCCTGAACCCAAGATCACCCGGCGTGAAGTAAAACTTCTCGTAATACAACGGGTCATCGGGAATATGCATCTTGCGATACAAGC
>SXGT01355263.1_pt1 | contig 12624 bp, 2 predicted proteins | sample 3176221 | NCBI WGS metagenome assembly SXGT01 (sample SAMN11356862, study PRJNA531348) | freshwater metagenome | isolation source: freshwater sample F1-120 | place: China: Fuxian Lake, Yuxi | collected 2017-12-25
ACCCGTCGCGCAGGCGCCGCCGCCGGTCCCTGCGCCGCCGCCCGTCGGCCCGCCGGCTGTCCCGCTCCCGGCCGTCCCCGTCTGCCCGCTCCGCGCCGCGCAGTCGCAGAGCGTGCAGGTCCCGAGCGTGCAGCACGTGTCCATCGTGCCGCCCTTGCCGCCGGTCCCGCCCGTCGTCCCGGTCGCGCAGCTCGAGTTCCCGGCCGCACTGCCGCCGCCACCGCCCGAGCTCGTCTCGCACGTGAAGAACTGCTGGCTCGCGTTGCCGCCCGTTCCGCCCGTCGCCGCCGCCGTCGCCGACGCATTGCCGCCGCTGGTGCCCGCACTTCCGGCCACGCCGTGGCCCTGGATGAGGTCACAGCGGAGTATCGTCACTGTCGACGTCGTAGCGTGTACCACGTAGCTGCTCTTGCCATGCCCGTCCGTCGAGGTCCCCGTCGCATTGACGCCAACCAGCTTGAGGTCGAGCAGCTTGACCCCGGTGACGGTCCGCGCGCGTATCGTCATGGTCTCTTGATCGGTCCCGTGCAGGCCGCCCGAGATCGTCACGAGGTGCCCGCTCACGTTGCGGTCGGCGCGCGTCCAGGTCGTATTGTAGGCGCCATAAATGCGCACATTGGACTTGACGTCCACGATCTCCGCGTACGCTACTGCGTTGGCCTGCACGTAGACATCGGACTTGCTCGTGGCGACCGCGCGGCCAATCGCATAGTTGATGGTCTTGCACGGCGCGGCCTTGGTGCAGTTGCCCGTGTCGGTACCGGACTCCGCGACGAACACCGCCGAGGTGATCGTCCCGTCGAGCCCATCGCAGTTCTCATCAAGGAAACTGCCATCAGGCTCCTCGTACAGCCCGTAGAGGGGCACGGCCGCGTAGTCGTCCACGAAACCGCCGGCGCCCGTGCATTTCTGCTTCGTCCCAGCGCATGCCCCGAGCTGCACCGAGTTGGTCGGCGGGCTCGCGATGTTGTCTGCGGTCGCGTCGCAGTCGTTGTCCTTGGCGTCGCACTTGGTCTCCGTGGCCTCGTAGTCCGTCCCGTACTGCGTTGCTCCGCATGCCTGCCACGCCCCGCTCACGCACTGGCTCGCCGAGTGCTTCTTGCCACTACAGACCCCGCTCTGCTTCTCGCAATTCGTCAAGGTCAACGACGTGTCCGCGGCGTCCGTTTGCCCGTCGCAGTCGTCGTCCTTGGTGTTGCAGGTCTCCGCAACCGCCTTCGACTCGGAGTCGCACACGATGCCGGTCTTGGCCACATCACACGTCGTCTTCCCGTTGGCGCACACGCCGACGCCGCACGCCGTACCCACGCCGCTCACCTTGGTGCCGTTCTTCAACGTGACCGAGAAGTCCTCGTCGGTGCTGTCGTCGCAGTCGTTGTCCTTGGCGTCGCAGCTGGTCTCGGTCGTGGCTTGATAGGCGCTCGACGCCGCGGCGTACTCCGTGTTGGTGCAAGGTTTCCATGCGCCGGAGACGCACAGCGCCTTCGGACGCACGGCTCCCGCACAGACGCCCTTCTGGTTGTCGCAGGGCACGAGGGTCATGTCGGGGTCGGCAGCGTCCGTCAGCCCGTCACAGTCGTTGTCTTTGCCATCGCAGACCTCCTGCGACGCGTTCGCCTCGGTCGGGCAGGTGATCCCGGCTCCCGTACCCTGGCAGATCGTCGTCCCCCCCGCACACGCGCCGACGCCGCACGACTTGCCCGCACCAGTGACCGTCACGCCGTTGATCTGCAGCCACGTGAAATCCTCGTCGGTGCTCCCGTCGCAGTCGTTGTCGAGCGCGTCACACTTGCCTTCGGTGCCGGAGGCGAAGTCGGCCGAGTGCGACTGATACTGGGTCGCGCCGCAGGCCTTCCAGCTCGAGCTCACACACAGCGAGGCGACCTTCTTCGACCCCGCGCACACGCCTTTCTGGTTCTCACAGGCGTCGAGCACGAGCGACGTGTCCGCTGCGTCCGCCGTTCCATCGCAGTCGTTGTCCTTGCCGTCACAGGTCTCGGACGTAGCTCCAGCCTCGGAGCTGCACGTGATGCCGTTCTTGGCTCCGTTGCAGAGCGTGGTCCCTCCGGCGCACGCGCCGACGCCGCAGGCCTTGCCGGCGCCCGTCACCTTCACTCCGTTGAGCTGCGTCATCGTGAAGTCGTCATCGATCGCCCCGTCGCAGTCGTTGTCTTTGCCCTCGCACACCGACTCGGGCCCCGCTTGATACGCTGCGTCCGCAGCGAGGTAGATGGCATCGGTGCAGGCCTTGAACGCTCCGGACTGGCACAGGGCCGCGGTCTTCTTCGCCGCGGCACAAACGCCCTTGGTCTTCTCACAGGCGGGCAGCACGAGGCCGGCGTCTGCGCCGTCGGTCGCGCCGTCACAGTCATTGTCCGCGCCGTCGCAGAGCTCGCTACCGGCCCCCGCCTCGGACGTGCACATGAGGCCATTCTTTTGAGCGTTGCAGAGCGTCGTGCCGTTCTGGCAGGCGCCGGTCCCGCAGGTGTGCCCCGGCCCGTACACGGTGGTCCCGTCGAGCAACACGATCCCGAAGTCCTCATCCGCCGCGCCGTCGCAGTCATCGTCGCGACCATCGCACTTGGTCTCCGCAACAGCCGAGTAGGTCGGGTCGTACGCGGCGTAGTCCGGTTGCGTGCAAGCGCTCCAGCCTCCGCCACTGCACCGCGCCAGCGGCTTGAGCAAGCCCGCGCAGATACCGGCCTGCTTCTCGCACGGAGGCCGTACCAGGCTCGGGTCCGCGACGTCGGTCGTGCCGTCACAGTCATCGTCCAGTCCGTTGCAGGTCTCGGCCGTGGCCTTCACCGACGTGCTGCAGACGATCGCCGTGCCCGCGACATTGCAGGTCGTACTCCCCCCCTGACAGACGCCCACTCCGCACGCGACACCCACCCCGCCGACCGTCTTGCCATCTGGCAGGGTCACGCTGAAGTCCTCGTCGGCCGTCCCATCGCAGTCGTCGTCCTGCCCGTCGCAGGTCGTCTCGGTGTTGCCGTGCCAGTCAGGCCCGTACTCGCTCTGTCCGCAGCCGAACCAGCTTCCATTGATGCACAGCGTCTTCTGCTTCTTGGAGCCCTTGCACACACCCGCCTGACGCTCACAATCGACCACGGCGAGGTTGGCGTCGGCGGCGTCGGTCTTGCCGTCGCAGTCGTCGTCGGCGCCATTGCACACCTCCCCGCTGGCCTTCGACTCCGACGAACACGCGATGCCTTGGCCATCCGCCGTACACTCCGCGATGCCGCCACCACAGGCGCCGACTCCACAGGCGCTCCCGGCCCCGGACACGACCTTCCCGTCGAGCAGGACCGCCGAGAAGTCCTCATCCGCTTGGGTATCGCAGTCGTTGTCGAGCGTGTCACAGCTGAGCTCGGCGCCCGCCTCGTAGCTCGTGGCGTGGGCCTTGTAGTGGAGGCTCGTGCACGGCGCCCATGTGCCACCCGAGCACAGCGTGGCGGGTTTCATGGCCCCGGCGCAGACGCCGCTCTGCTTCTCACAATTGGACAGCGTCAAGCTCGGGTCGGCGGCGTCCGTCTCTCCGTCGCAGTCGTCGTCCTTGCCGTTGCACAGCTCGGCGGAGGCGTTCGCCTGAGTCGAACACACGAGGCTCGTGCCTCCCTCGCCGCACTGCGTGCTTCCACCGGCACAGAGCCCGACGCCGCAGCTCTTGCCGGTCCCCTGCACGACGACGCCGTTGGCCATGGTCACACTGAAGTCCTCGTCGCCGTTCCCGTCGCAGTCGTTGTCGAGGGTGTCGCAGTGAAGCTCCTGGCCCGCCTCGTAGCTCGACGACACGGTGGCGTAGAGCGAATCAGGGCAGAGCTGCCAGCTCCCACCCTGGCACAGGGCGGCGTTGTGCATGGCGCCCGTGCACACGCCCGCGGTCTTCTCACAGGCCGTCAGCACGAGGTCGGGGTCGTCCGCGTCGGTCTTGCCGTCGCAGTCGTTGTCCTTGCCGTCACAGGTCTCCGGCGCGCTCTGGCCGGCCGTCGAGCACACGACGCCGAGCTTGTTCGACGCACAGGCGAGCACGCCATTGGCGCAGGCACCTACGCCGCAGGACGTTCCGGCGCCGTTGAGCGTCGCGCCATCGGCGCCCAACAACGCGAAGTCCTCGTCGGTGTCGCCGTCGCAGTCGTCGTCCTTGCCATCACAGAGCGACTCGGCGTTCGCCGAATAGCCCGCAAACGTCGCCTGGTAGTCGGCGGCCGCACACGCCTCGAAGACCCCATCGACGCAGGACGCAGCCGGATGCAGCGCGCCCTGGCACACGCCGGCCTGGGTCTCGCACAGCGCGAGCGCCATCGAGGGGTCCTGAGCGTCCATCTTGCCGTCGCAGTCGTCGTCCTTGCCGTTGCAGACCTCCTCGCCCGCGAGCACCTCCGTCGTGCACGTGATGCCAGTCTTCTCTGCCGTGCACGCCATCGCGCCGCCGGCGCAGTTCCCCGTACCGCAGCTGACTCCGGCTCCCGTCACGACCGTCCCGTCAGCGAGCGTGGCGGTGAAGTCCTCGTCGGTCGCGCCGTCGCAGTCGTTGTCGAGGCCATCGCAGTGCAGCTCCCTGCTCGACTCGTAGGTCGCCGTGTGGTCGGCGTAGTTGCCTTGCGTGCACGGCTGCCAGCTGCCGCCGACGCACGCCGTGACCGGGTGCAGCGATCCCTGACAGACGCCATCCTGGTCCTCGCACGCCCCCACGACGAGCGACGGATCCTGCGCGTCCACGAGGCCATCGCAGTCATCGTCGACGCTGTTGCAAGTCTCCGGGGCGATCGCCACCTCTCCGGGACAGGTGATGCCCGAGCCGTCCGGACTGCACTGCGTGACGCCACCCGAGCACGCGCCCGTGCCACAGGCCACGCCGGCGCCGATGACGGTGTTTCCGCCCGCGGTCTCCACCGCAAAGTCCTCATCGGCCTGGCCGTCGCAGTCGTCGTCCTTGCCGTCGCACTGGGTCTCCTTGCCTGGCGCGTACCCTGCCGAGAGCGCGCTGTATTCCGCGTTCGTGCACGGTCCCCACTGCCCCCCCTGGCACAAGGTCGCCGGCTTGACTGCGCCTGCGCACAGCCCGTCCTGCTTCTCGCACGAGACCAAGGTGAGATCGGAGTCCTCGGCGTCCGTCTTGCCGTCGCAGTCGTCGTCCTTGCCGTTGCACACCTCGGCCTCGACCTTCACGGTCGTCGAGCACGCGATGCTCCCCGGGCTCGCCGTGACGCACAGCGTCGTGCCGCCGCCGCACACGCCGGTGCCGCACGCGACGCCGACGCCCTGGACCGTCGTCTGATCGGGCAGCGCGACCGCGAAGTCCTCGTCGGAGGTGCCGTCGCAGTCGTTGTCGAGGCCCTCGCAGGTCAGCTCCGTGCTGCCTTCGTACTTGGGCGCAAAGGCCAAGTACTCCACGCTGGTGCAGGGCTTCCAGCTTCCAGCAGAGCAGAGGGCGGCGGGCTTCGTCGCACCGGAGCACACCCCGTCCTGCTTCTCGCACGGCGCGAGCGTGAGATCCGGATCGTCGGCGTCCGTCTTGCCGTCGCAGTCGTTGTCCTTGCCGTCGCAGCTCTCCTTGCCGGCGGTCGCGTCGTCGTCGCAGACGAGCGCGCCTCCCTTGCACAGGAACACGCCGTCCTTGCAATCATCCGGGTCGTCGCCGTCGCAGGCGTCGCCTTTGCCCTTCACATTGTCGACCGTGCCATTGCAGTCATCGTCCTGGTCGTTGCACGTCTCGACGACCGCCTCCTTGGCGTCACAAGCCGACAGGCCCTCGGGCCCACACTTGCGCTCGCCCTTACACGCACCGGCGGCATTGGTGCGGGTGCACGTGGTCGACGCCTTGATCTCGGAGGCGTAGGTCGAGCAGGCACAGCCCCCGACCTTCGGTAGACAGACGTTGCCCGTCCCGACCGCTTGGCACGTCGCGCTCGGCGGGCAGCCCGTATCGTCCTGGCAGGCCGGGGCGAAGAACGACCCAACTCCGCCCGCAGCCTCGAGACACCGCGCGTCCTTCTGCCCGAGTAGCGGGTTTTGGCAGTCGGTGTCCGCGTGGCACGGCAGGCAGTAGCCGAGGTGCGACGAGAGGCAAACGAACACGTGGTCCGTCCCCGTCCCGACGTCCTTGCACGAGGTCCCCGACGGACACGTCGCCGACTCCGCGCAGGTCCGGGCGCACTCGTAGCCGCCACCGCCGATGACGCACAGCGTGTTCTCGCAGTCGTCGTTCTGGGTGCATGGCGCGCCAGGGCACCCGACGCACGGGGCCGAGTCACCCGGAGCCGCCCCGGGATCGACCCCGCTCACCGCCTCGGTCGCCGTCGCGACGTCCCGCGTATCGGTCGGAGGGAGCACGACCTCACCCGAAGGTGGCGCGCCCGTGTCGCTCGTCGTCGTGGCTCCGGACCCTGCCGGTGCGCTGGTGTCCTCGGCGCAGCCCAACGCAGCCAAGTGTGAGAGCGTGAGGAGGAGCAACAAGGGGCGAGGTGTTGAGGTGTGCACCCGATCGCTATCGGACTTGACGGCGTTCTTGTCAACCGTCTTGGCTGCGCCGGCTTGGCCCGTCACAGGAGCGTGTTCCCAGTCGCCATCGGTCCCGATGACGACACCGGATCGTCGATCACGGCGGCGTCGTGAGTCCCTGTCGAGATCGGGTTGACACCGACCTTGCGCGCCAGTAAGGTCGCTCCAGCACGTTGCCGACTGGGGGTCCCGCATGATCACGCCCTCGCGCCTCCGCGCCTCCGCGCCTCTGGCAACTCGTCCTTTGTGCAGCCATGTCCGCTCTTGCGCCGTTCCTGACACGAAGTGCTGGCGCCGACGTTCTGCTCAGGGAAGACGCGTTCGGCTACCTCGGTCCCTCCCCCAGCGCGTATGGTTGGGCCGTCTCGACGCGCAACGTCCCGGGGCCCGGGGTAACTGTCGATACCAACGAGCAGGCCCTCTCCTTCGATTCGGGCGACCCCGCCGAGGCGTGGGCGGCGGACGCCACGGCGGAGATTGACCTGGGAGCTTCGGCCATCGACGGCGCGTCCATCCAGCTGATGCTGGCCGTCAGCGGGCGCTTCTCCCAGACCACGTACGCCGTGGCGGTGCTCCACCCCACCGGAGCCTGGGTGGTCGTCCGCTCGGGCACTGCCGATCCGCGCGAGGTGCCCGCGGCTGGCGGCGCACGGGACTTGCTCAATGACGTCGCGGTCGTGACTGCGAGCTTCCCGGAGCCTGTGCCGAGCCCGCTGCGCATTCGGGTGCACCTCGAGGGCCCCGCCCACGAGAGCGGACGCTTCCTCGTGCGCAACGTGCGAGTCGTACTGGGCGTACCGGCCCGTCCCGATTCGGCACGTCCGCTCGGCGGTGACGGGACAGCGCAGGACCCGTGGCGCTACCGGCTCTTCGATGCCGATGGGGACGCCATCGCACCCTTGGAGGCGACTGCCAGAATCCAGCCCTCTGGCCTGGATCGACCTGGACACCCAACGCGGCCCCAGCCACTGGGGGGACTTGCACCTTCACAGGGCTCGTTCAAAGCGATGTCCCGATCTTTGGCGACGGTGTCACGCTCGACGGCCAATCCACCGGCCGAATCGCGCCACCCGGGGGAGGGATTGCCCTTGTGGCCATCGGGACGCCCGGAGGCCTTGGGACCTCGGCTACGAACCTCATCATCGACGGCGGCGACGTGGGCATGTTGGTCTCGGGCGATGAGGTCGTCGTCTCCGGCGTGTCCCTCGAAGGCGCGAGTGTCGGTGTGGCGGTCAAGCTCGCGACCGACGTCATGCTCGACACCGTGCGCATCTCGGGCTACGTCCCGCCCAGCGGGACGCCCTACCCGAATCCTGGACTCTACGTTGCCGACTCCACTGACGTCATCGCCGAAGGAGTCGACCTGGATAGTTTCCCCAGCGGCGTGGTCATCGACGCGAGCGACGACGTGACAATTTCGAGCTCGACGGTCGAGGCCTCTCTGCCGCCCGGCACGGGGTCGACGGGCTGGTCGGGTGTCGGCCTCGCGGCTCGGCACTCGCGGAATGTGACCATTCATGGGACGGCGATCGAGATCGACGACAGCATTCTTGAGGCCGTGGCGGTCCGCGGAGCTCCCGTGACCCAGGGTTGGTCGACCTGCTCGAACGTCTCGCTCAGCGGCGTCGACGTCACGGCAGCGCCGACCAACGCCGGTTTCGGCATCGCGGTGCTCGTCGAGACGTGTCGGTCGTTCACCATTCGTGGGCTCGGCGACGGGCCGGGTGTCGTCGAAGACGCCTGCTCCGAGGTTGCCGCTTCGGGCCAGCCGTCGACCCTGAGCGGTCAGGTCCTCTTCCACGAAGTGCACGACGCGGCCGTTCAGAATGCGGTCCTCGATACCTCCAATCCGCAGTTGTTCGGCCTCTACGCGGTCAATGGCAGCAGTCTTCGGGTCGGTCCACACGTGGTCATCGGTTCGCCCGCACCTGGTGTAGGACAGCATCGCTACGGACTCACCGCGATTGACACGGAGAGCGTTCGCGCATGCCAGGTCACGGTCCGCGGTGCCGACCTTCCGGGCGCCTCCGGGCTGCCTGCGACTACGCTGCCGCTCAGCCCCTCGTTGGGGACCGCGCCCTGGCTGGGAGCCTACGGCGTCGCCCAGGTGGGCATCCTCGTTGGCGCCGTGGCCAGCAGCGTCGTCGATGCCGCCAACCCTGCGGGGCCACCAAAGAAGCCATTCTCGTTGGAGGTCATCGACTCGGAGATCTCGGGCAACGCCATTGGCCTGCTCATGGCCGGACTGCCACAGGCGCAGGTCATCGACAGCGTTGTGCGGGTGAGCCGCCTTGCGGGGATTGCGGCGCTGGCGACCTCGTCAGCGGCTCCGAACTTCCCCCTGATCGCACCGGCACGTGAGCATCGACTGAAGGACGTCCGTGTGTTTGGCAATGGAGTCGGCGTCATCACCGATCAATGGGCCAGCGGGACGTTCATCGGCCCCGAGGCCGCGCTGCCACCGATCCCGCTCGTGCCGCCTGCTGTGCCGCCATTGGCAACCGACGCGCCCACCTCGCAGATCTTCGACAATGCCTTCGCGGCCGTCCGACTCGGCGGCGTCCGCGAGCGCGTCGTGGGTGCTCGCATCGGCGGCCCGCCCGCGGCCATGCCCGGCGTCCCCGACGGCCTCTCAGCCGACGGGATCGGCCTGGCGCACGTCCCCGCGTTCCTGGACCTCGTGCCTGCCGGGCTCGCGGTCACGCGCCTGGCTGACATCGGCTACAACCGCGTCACGGGGGCCCCGCGCGGAGTGCTGCTGCACGGGGCGTTCAACTCACGTGTCCATCACAACGCGATCTCGGACTGCGGAGCTGGGGTCTTTTTGGCTCCGGCCGTCTCCCCCATCCATCAGCCCGGCCTGAAGACGCTGGGAGACCTTGGCATCGTCGAAGGCATCGATGTCCTGTCGCGGACCGTCGACCCCGTCGAAAACCAGATCGACCGCAACACCATCGATCGTCGCTGCCACCTCGAGGAGTCCGACGCGTCCGGCGCCGTCGTTGGACTGCAGGACAGCCTGTGTCCTGCGATTGCGTACCTCGGACGAACGACCTGCCGCGGCGAGGTCTGCCTCGACCCCTGCCGCGCGGACGGGGGCGCCTGCGCCTGCGACGGCGCTTGCGAGGATCTGGCTGGAGACCCATGCACGTGCGGTGAGCCGGGATGTCCCTTGCAAGAGTGTACCTGCGGCGCCAAGTCGTGCATCTGCGAGGTCGGGACGAGCCAATGTGAGTGCGAACTGGCTGGCGCTTGCTGGAACGGTATGGCCCCTCCCGGCACCCACCGCGTCGAGGCCGGTGACAACCCCTTCCATCACAACGACATCCGGCAGTGCGACGACGGGACCCTCGACTGTCTGGCCGATCCGCGGCCCTTTCCAACGGCATTCGAGCCAACAACGTTCGCTGAGGCTGCGATGACCGAACCGGTCTACCAATCGCTGCTCTCGGGACCGGCCGCCATCAATCGTCCAGCAGCGCCCCACCAGCCGGTGGCCGCGTGCGCCTTGTCCGTCCATGTGGGCAGGCGCGTCGGATTTGCGTACTTTCCAGGACGACTGCCGGGTCGCGTGCAGGTCTGGGAGGAGTGCAACCGCTTCCATGGCTTCGATGGCTCGCCCGAATATCCGTCGCTCTGGCTGTTCGACACGCGCGATGTCATCCCGGAGCATGACGTCGACTGCGCCTCGCCGAATGTGTCCCAGACCCCCCAAGACGGACGTGTCGGCAACGTGTGGAATCATCGTCACGAAGAGCCGGGCACCGGAGTGACGGCGGATGACCCGGCGGGACTTCCGGCGTATGCGCCTCACCCGGCGTCGTGTGGCATCACCGAGGCGAGCTTGGACGCGTCGCTGGACACGGCTCCCGGAGCGCGTTGCTTGGCCTACACGAGGCCGACCTCGTTGTACTGGAACGGCTTTCGCATGAGCAACGGCGCGCGGATCGTAGACTGCTTTCCGTTCACCGAGCTCCCGCAATCGCTGCCGTCTCCAGCCGGAGATCCGACGTGCGTCCAGGTTGGCGTCGACACGCAGTGGCTCGTCGGCGACAGCGGCACCTACATGTCGGGCTATCCCAATGTGAGGTCGCTCTACACACGCGAGGCGGATGCGCTCAATCTCGCCAACGCCGGCGTGGTGCCGGGCGATCTCGGGCTTGGCGTGATGAACCCTGAGGTCGCATGCCATCTGTTGCGTCACGACGCCGCGGAGCTGAGCGTGTGGGACGTCGACTACCCCGACATGACGCACGACTGGCGGATGGACGAGCAGGAGGTCGCCCTATCGTGCTACGGCGGCGAGCTCGACCTGCTCCAGGTGCCGCAAGTGACGCCGACGTGCCCTCCCACGGCGGAGGCGTACTCCTATTGCCAGAAGGCGCCCCCCGCGGGTGGCGAGCTCCTGCCGGTCACGTTGACCCGCGGTGAGGCGACGCCCGAGCGCTGCACGCTTTGCCCCCGCTCGGTACCGGCAGCCACAGATACCGCACCCGATGTCGTCGCTGTGACCCGCCGCCTGCGGCCGCTGCAGCACCTGCTCAGCCTGTCGTTGGACGAGGACCAGTCTCCGGACGCCGGCACCGACCCCAAGCCTCGTGCCGGGCTCGTGACCCATGGCTCGCAACTGTCGCCCCGGGCCCGCGCCGCGTGGAACGATGCGCGCTTCGAGGTCGGTCAGGGCTTCCCGGAGCTCGCCTACAGCTATCAGGACGGGCTCCTGTTCGTGTATCAGCCCGCGAACCAGCGCATCTACCAGTTCGTGGGTCACGGCAAGGTGCCAGCGCCCATCTTGCCGATCACGGCCCTCGATCCGGCCAACGTGAACGTCTCCAAGATGGTCACATCGACCTTCATCGACCTCGAGCTGCCCAAGGGCTACACCGTCAGAGACATGACCTGGTCACGTCAACATGCCAAGCTCTACCTCCTGGTCAAGGCAACCAACGGAATCGTGGACGCGGCCGGGAACCCGATCGCGGGCACGAGCTACGATGTCCTCTGGGTGCGACCGCCCGAGAGCGGGTCTACCAAGGCCGCGTGGGGCAGCGTGAGTGGCTACACTGTGGGTGTGGGCGACCCGTGGGTCAACGCGTACGGGATGGCCGGCACCGGGTGCCCTGCGAATCCGCGGGCGCTCTTCCTCGGCGATCCGGTGGCGCTGTACGCCGCTCGGGACGGCAATCTCTACGTCTCGGACAACGCCACGGAACCGGAAACCGGCGCCTGCGGCACGGCGACCGTCAAGCGCCTGCGACTTTGGCAGAACCTGAGCGGCATCAACAGCAACTCGGCCGTCACGGCCGTCGGCGCCTGTCTCCAGCCGATCGCCTCGGCGCCGGCCAACGCGATGCCGCCCGAGATCTTCGCGTATGGCTTCGACCGTCTCGGTCCCGGGCTCTCGGAGGCCTACCGGAGCTTCAGCCACGGCGGTGGAGGCCCCACGTCGTTCGGCGTCCCACTCCACGACGGCAGCCAGCTCAGCGCCATCCTGGTAACCGGCGTCGCGACCATTTTTGGCCCGAAGTCGGGCGTCTGGGCGCTTGAGCGGTCGACGGAGCACTGCACGTGGTGCCCGGGGGCGCGTACGGCATGGAGCCTGGGCCCGCTCGACGATCCCGATGGGCCCGAGGGTCCAGAGGTGGCCCCAATCCAGGGCCAGTCCCTGACGCCGGCTTCGACAGTTGAGCTCAACCAGTGTCCCGAGTCCCTCGGCGGCGGGCTCATCCAGAACGCAGCGCCGGACATTGTTCTGGTGCACTTCACGATGCGCATGTCAGCGTCGTCCTCTCCCCTGTCTGACCCCGAAGTTCCCGCCGCCTGCGGCGTGACGGCCCAGCAGGTCGGCGCTACCCCTGGTGTTGCGGCGAGCACGCTCGGAAAGCTGACGACGGTGTACTAGCCCATGGGGGCTCACAGAATCGCTGTTGTCGTCGTCCTGGCCGTCGCCGGCCATGGGTGCGTTCCGCCCGTCGGTTCCGGGGACCGTCGTCGGGTCGTCCGCGCGGGTGCGCTGCAAGGGACAAGTGAGGCGTCAGAGGCCGGGAGCGAATTGCCGCCGGCGCCCACGCTGGTCGAGTCGCCGGCCACATTTGACGGCATCGCCGATCGGTGTCGAGT
>SXGT01864000.1_pt1 | contig 12624 bp, 9 predicted proteins | sample 3176221 | NCBI WGS metagenome assembly SXGT01 (sample SAMN11356862, study PRJNA531348) | freshwater metagenome | isolation source: freshwater sample F1-120 | place: China: Fuxian Lake, Yuxi | collected 2017-12-25
CACCGAGGCCGACACCGCCACCGCGGACGACACGACCGCGGGCGAGACCTCGGCCGGCGTCGCGTTCGACGACCCGCACGCGATCTTCGCCGCGAAATGCACGCCGTGCCACGCCGGCGGCGGCTCCGGCGGCCACAACATGGCCGCCGCCAGCGTGGACGCGGCCTACACCGACTCGCAGAAGGCGGCCGCCAACGCCGCGTGCGCCGGCAAGACCAAGGGAGCCTGCGCCCTGGTCCGAATCCAAGCGGGTCAGATGCCGCTCGGGCGCGGCTGCTCGGGGAACCCGGAGACCGATGCCGCCAACGACGCGTGCCTGACGGCCGCGCAGCAAGCCACGCTCAAGGCGTGGATCGACGACGGACAGCTGGCGCCGCGCTGAGGGCGACGACGCGAACGCCAAGCGAAGGCCGCCCACGCGGGTGGCCTTCGTCGTTTGCGGCGCGCCGCGCGCACCGACGACCTCAAGGCGCGAAATACGGCTCGACGCACACGCCCGCCGTGCACACGAACGGGGCGGGGCATCGGCCCGCGACGCACGAGGGTCGACGGCAGAAGTTCGAATCGCACGCATACGGCGGCGTGCAGTCGCTCGCCTCGGCGCACGCGACGAGGACGCAGACCTGGTGGGTGCCATGACAGCGCAGGCCCGCGGGGCAGTCGGCGGCGGCCGCGCAGTCTCGGCTGCACGCGCCGAACTGGTTACAGGCCGTGCCGTCCGGGCACTGTTCGGCGCCACAGCCGTTGCAGATCCCGCCCGGCGCGGTCTCGGCGCAGGTCAGGTCACCCGGGCAGTCGGTGCCGCTGGCGCACTGGCCGTGCGGTCGGTCGGTCGGCCACGTCGGGTCGCTCGTCTCGCCCGCGTCGCTCGTCTCGCCCGCGTCGCTCGTCTCGCCCGCGTCGGATGCGTCGGTGGCGACCGTCTCGCTCGGCGAATTGGTGTCCGCGGGCGGTGCCGTATCGGGGTCGAGGTCGGCGTCGGCGATGCTCTCGTCGATCATCGTTTCGGCCATGGCGTCGGACGGGGGCGTCGTCTCGGGCCCGACGATCGCGTCGGTCGGATCGCCGTCGGGCGCGAGCGCGGTTTCGATGGGTTCTGCGTCGGGGTCCGTGGTCTCGGCTGCGATCGACGTCTCCGCGCCGGGCCCGGTGCCGAGGTCGGTGCCGAGGTCGGTGCCCGCGTCCGTGTCGCCGCCGCATGCGGCGAGCAGCGCCGCGCCGAGTCCCATCCATGTCCGTTTCACATTGCCTCCGAGGTGGCCGATTCGGGACCAGCTAGCACGGGGCGCCGCTGGACTCTATCACGTCGCGCACGCTGACGATTTGCACGGCAGCGCGGTCGGCGTTATCGACGAGCGTCTCCGGGGAGGTCGCGATGGCTCGATGGCTCGTGTGTCTGTCGCTCGTCGTGGCCTCGCGGATCGCGGCGGGTTGCGGTTCACCGCCGCCGCAGGCGGACGTCGCCACACCTCTTGGAACCGCCACGGAGGCGGCTTTCGACGCCGGCCTGCGCTCGCCCCCCGCGACGCCGGCCGCGGCCGCGCCGGTCGACGTTCGCGTCGCGGCCGCCGATACGCTCGACCGCAACCAGGAGATCGCGGCGGCCGCGTCCGACGACGCGGCGTTTGCGCCGCTGCGCGCGCTGCCGCTCACGCTCCACTACGTCGTCAACGGAACGCCTGTCGCGTGCCAGTTGCAGGACGCCGGCGTCCCCGAGAGCGACCGCGACTTCACGGTCGCCTGCACGCCCGAGGTCCCGTGGCGCTGCGCCGAGACGAGCGCCTTGGCCGGCACGCCGACGCGCGCTGCGCCCGATTTCTGGCGCTCGCTCGGGTGTTATGCGGCGCACCCCGACGGCCTCTTCTATTTCGCCGCGTGCCCGACCGGTGACGGCGCGCGAGCCGCCTTCGAGGACCCGCCCGCGGCCAAGGGCGTGCGCATGCTGTCGGCGCGGATGCTCGAGGCGCGCGCGTCCACGCCGGACGAGGAGCCCGATCCGCGCAAGTCGAGCCTGGCGCGCACGTTCCGCGTGACGGGCACGCCCGACGTCGCGACCACGTGCAATGCGTTCGCCGACGCGGTGATGATGAAGACGATCCGAACCGCGACCTGTCTTTCGCCGCGCTACGGGTACGTCGCGAGCGAGGCCGAGTTCGCGCAGATGCTCGAGCCGATGTGCCACGACTGGAGTGCGCTGGTTGCGGTCGCGCCGGGCCACGAGCCCGCGCGCGCGTGCGCCGTCGAGTCGGACCTGCGCGGCACGTGGCGCGTCGAGACGCGCGTCGTCGTGGCCAAGAACGCCAAGGCGCTCGGGACGTACGGACGCTATCGCCTGACGGTTGGTGCGTTGGCGAAGGCGGTCGGGCCAAACCCGTGCGCGCTTGCGGCGCGCCTCGAGAAGGTGGGGATCAACGATCGCGACTTCGACGCGGCGGCGATCCAGCGCGCGGACGCCGAGGCGCTGCCGACCCCCTGCCCGCCCGGGATCGGTCGGAGCTGCTACCAGATCGCGGGGCGCGTCGCGGACGCCAAGCAGGTCGGCATCGATCTGCGCTTCGTCATCGCGGTCGACGGCGATGCGCTCACGGGGCTGTGGCAGTACGAGAAGGGCAGTTGGAAGAGCGCCGGGCTCGCGGGAACATTGTTCGGCACGCGCGGCGACGCGGCACCCCAGGCGGAGCAGCGGCCGCCGCTGTCGGAGTTCGTGCGCTGTACGCTCGAGCGCTGTCATTTCGAGGAGCTGGCCGGGCGCCCGGCGCCGCTCGTATGCCCGGACGGTGCGCGCGCGGCGTGTCTGACCGACACGCCCTGAGCGGGGGCGCCGGCGGCGGTCAGCCATCGAAGGTCAGCCATCGGAGGTCACGTCGATTGCATGTTGGCGCAAGTGTTCCGCCGCGCGCTCGAGCGCCGCGCGCGTGGGCGGCTCGGTCGCCATGAGGCGCGGCGTCATCCCCAGGTCGCGATACTTGTCGAGGTAGAGGCGGTGGTAGGGCACGAGCTCGAGCGCCGTGGCGCCCAGGGCCGACAGAAAGCCCGCGACGGCATCGAGGTTGACGGCGGCGTCGTTCACGCCCGGCACCAGCGGCATGCGAAACGCGACGGCGGCGCCGTTCGCCACGAGGTACGCGGCGTTGGCGTGAATGCGCGCCGGGTCGGCGCCAGTGAGCGCGCGGTGGCGCTCGGGATCCATGTGCTTCAGATCGAACTGGAAGAGATCCACGAGAGCGAGCACGGCCGCGAGGTGCCCCTCGGCGACCGCGCCCGACGTCTGCACGCAGGTGTGAAGCGCGTGGCGTTTGGCCTCGGCGAGGAGCGCGTGGGCGCGACCGAGGTGCATGAGGGGCTCGCCCCCCGAGAGGGTCAGGCCGCCGCCGCTCACGGCGTAGAAGTCGCGGTCCGCGAGCACCTCGGCGAGGATGGCGCTGACCGGCAGCGCCGGAGCGCGGCCCGCGACGAGCCCCTCCGGGTTCTGACACCACGCGCAGCGGAGCGGGCAGCCCTCGAGGAACACGGTCGTGCGGATGCCCGGCCCGTCGTGGATCGAGAAGCGCTGGATATCGAAGACGCGGCAGCGCACGTCGCCCGGCGGGGTCAGCTGCACGCCGCGGGCTCGCGCGCCAGGTCGACGGCGCGCGCGAACTCGGTGCGGCCGATGAGGTCGTCCTGGATGGCGCGGCCGAGGCGCGTGAAGTAGGCCGAGTAGCCGGAGACGCGCACGATCAGGTCGGCGTAGTCCGCGGGGCGTGCTTGCGCGGCGCGCAGGGTCGCCGAGTCGACCGCGTTGAACTGGACGTGAAAACCGCCCTTCTGGAAGTAGCCGCGCACGAGGTGGGCGACGCTCGCGAGGCCCTTGTCCGAGCCCAGGAGGAGGGCGGGCAGGCGCAGGTTGACCGAGTTGCCGTAGCCGATGTGGGTGTGGTCGATGCGCGCGAGCGAGTTGAGGGCGGCCGTCGGGCCGCGCCGCTCGGCGCCGTTGCTGGGTGACATGCTGTTCGAGAGCGGCTCGCCGGCGCGGCGGCCATCGGGCGTCGCGGGCTCGAGCGCGCCTTCGTAGACGTTGAGGCCGTACGAGATGAGGCTCGCCTTGTAGTGCCCGCCGGTGGCGGTGGATCGGGCGGCCACCATGGCCGAAAAGCGCGCGACGAGGTCGCGGGCGATTGCATCTACGTGCGCGTTATCGTTACCGAATCTCGGCGCGCCCAGAAGCTGCTGCCGCAGCGCCTCGTGGCCGCGGAAGTTCGAGGCGAGCGCGCGGCGAAGTTGCCGCATCGTGACGGTGCGCGCCTCGAAGACCAGCGCACGGATCGCCGCCAAGGAATCGACGACGGTCCCGAGACCGCCACCGCCGACCGCGCCGAAATTGTAGCGCGCGCCGCCGGCGGTCATGTCCCGCGCGTGCTCGATGCAGCCGTCGATCGTCGCGGAGAGGAGCGGGTTGTGAAACCGTTCGGCCCAGATTTGGTCACGCAGGTTCGTCGCGTCCGCCACCCAGCCGACCATCGCTTCGAGCTGCTGGTAGAAGGCGGCGAGCACGGCGTCGAAGGTGGCGAAGGCATCCGGATCGCCGGTGTCGGCGCCGTCACGACGCCCGAAGAACGTCGTGCGACCGCGGTTCATGACCAGATCCAGTGCGGTCGGGAAGTAGACCTTGGTGCCGCCGGTGGCGCCGAAGGTGTCGCCGTTGCCGCTCGGCTCGACGCAGCCGACGAGGCAGTAGTCGCGCGCGTCTTCGAGCACGTAGCCGTCGCGCACGAGCGCGGCGATGGCGGTCTCGTCGTTGAGGAAGGCCGGCGCGTTCGTGCGGCGGTGCATGGCGACGACGCGCTGGACGTACGCCGCGGGGCTCGCGCGCGAGACGCGGAACGAGGCGGTCGTCGCGAGGTTGGTGTTCTCGATGGCCTCGATGAAAAGGGTCGAGAGGGCGTTCGTCGCGTCGCCCCCGAGGCGGTCGACGCCGCCGATCGTGATGTTCTCGACGTCGGATCCGAGGTGGTTGAGGCTCACGCCGCCCAGGTTCGGCCAGATGACGACGTTGTTGTTGAGCTTGATGATGAGCTCTTCGACGAGTCGCAGGGCGTCCGCGCGGGTCAGCGTGCCGGCCGCGAGGTCGGCCTCGTAGTACGGCCAGAGAAGCTGATCGACGCGGCCTGGGGTGATGCCGCTGCCGGCGCCGTAGCTGATGATGGCGGCGTTTTGCGTGAACCACAGCGCTTGGAGGGCCTCGGCGAACGTGCGCGGCGGAAGCCAGGGGACGCGCTCGCAGGCCTCGGCGATCGCGGCGAGCTCGGCGCTGCGCGCGGGGTCTGAGGTGGACGCGGCCTCGTCGCGCGCCAAGGCGGCGAAGCGAGCGGCGAACATGCGCATCGCGTCACAGGTCTCGACGACCGCGTCGAGAAACGCGAGCTCGGCGGGGCTCTCGGTGCGCGCGCGGCGCTCGAGCGCGGCGCCGCGGATCCCGCCGAACCCCTGGGCGAGCACGTTCTTGTGCCCGAGCACGATGTGCGCTTGCGTGTCGGTGCAACGACCGCGGCCCTTGACGTTGTCGCCCGAGCCGGCGCGCACGGCGCCCAGCAGACGCGGGAGGCGAGCGGCCAGGCGGACGCCATCACGGGCGCGGGCCATGAGCGTCGCGGTCGGGGCGGGCTCGGCGACGAGGCGCGTGAGCGCGCGCAGGCCGAAGCTGCGGACCTTTTGGTGCAGGGCACGCGGCGTGAGCGCGAGCGGGCTCGCGAGGCCGTGCCGCGCGAGTGCGGCGAGCTTGGCGTCGCGCACGGTCTTGCCCTTCCAATAGGGGATGAGCTCGCCGAGGAGGAGCGCTTCGTCGCGCGGATCGATGCGGTAGCCGAACGCCTTCAGATCGGGCAGGAGGTGCTCGAAGACGAACGTGAAGTCGCCGCGTTCGAGCGCCAGCGGCGGCGCGATCAGCTTGGATGAGCGGTTGCCGACGAGCAGCTCGCCCGGCTCGATCCGGATCGACATCCCGGCCAGGACGCGCGAGAGCGCGCGCGCCGCACGCAACGATGGATGCAGACCCGCGGTCCGCTGGTGGGCCTCGGTGTAGAGGCGCGCGCGCTCAATGCAGAGCCAGTGCGCGGCGCCAAGGAGGCGCGCCTTGTGGAGGGCGTTCGCGGGGTGGAGTCCGGTCATGCTGCACCCCCTTGCGAAGAAGCCGCGTGCGAAGAAGCCTCGGACGGAGCGCCGAGATCGGCGATGAGGAGCGCGACGACGCGACGCACGTGCGCCTTGCGCGACGCGAGCGCCGCCGGCCCGAAGGGGTCGGCACCCACGAGCTGCTCGAGCACGCGGCCGTAGGTGAAGTACGTCACGATCATGCCGTAGATGGTCGTCAGGACGTGCGTCAGCTCGCGCGCCGACGCGGCGGGCACGGCCTGCGCGAGCCACGTCGAGGCGAGCTGGAACGACGGCAGCGTGCGCGCCACGAGCCGCGCGACGTGCCGACCGCTCACGACCTCGCGCTGGACGATGCTGCAGAAGGCGAGGTTCTCGGCCAGAAAGTCCGCGTAGGCGTCGACCATGTCCGCGGCCTGCGCTTGGAGCCCGCTGCGCTGCGCGAGCGCGACCACCAACCGGGCCGTCAGGCGCTGGTAGTAATCGTCGAGGAGCGCCTCGAGGAGGTCTTCCTTGTTCCCGAAGTGATAGTGGATGAGGCCCTTGTTGACGCCCGAGCGCTCGGCGATGTCGCGCGTGGTCGTCGCGTCGACGCCGAGCTCGCCGAAGAGCGCTTTGGTGGCCGCAAGGATCTTGGCCCTGGTCTCTACCGGATTCATGGTGCTGCCTCGCTTCGGCGGCCACATTAGTCAAACGACTAATGCGGCGCAAGGCCTTATGCAGCAAGGCGCAATCTCGCCCTCAGGGATCTGCGACCACGCGCCAGGCGATGCCCTCGCCGGCCCGATGCGGCACGACCGTGCTCGCGCCGAGCGGGTAGCTCGCGGGCACCGTCCACGGCTCGCGCACCAGCGTCACCGTTCCGGAATTCCTTGGTACACCAAAGAAATCCGCACCGCGCCGATGCACGAACGCCTCGAGCTCACCGAGCGCTCCGGCCGCCTCGAACGCCTCCGCACACAGCGCCAACACCGCCGGCCCCGTGTACACGCCGGCCGCGCAGCAGGCGGCCTCCTTGGCCTCGCGCGGGTGCGGCGCCGAGTCCGAGCCGAGAAAGAAGCGCGCGCCGTCAACGCCGCCCGCCCCCGTGGCCGCCCCCGTAGCCGCCCCCGTGGCCGCCCGCACGAGCGCCTCGCGATCGGCGCGCGTCTTGGGCACCGGCAGGCAGTACGCGTGCGGCCGCAGCCCGCCGCGGAACATCGCGTTCCGATCGTCCATCAGATGATGCGGGGTCACCGTGGCCGCCACGTTCGGACCGGCCGCCGCGACGAACGCCACGCCGGCCGCGGTCGTCACGTGCTCGAGGACGATGCGCAGCCCCGGATTTTCCGCCACGAGCGGCGCCAGCATGCGCTCGACGAACACCGCCTCGCGGTCGAAGACGTCGACCTCGGGATCGGTCACCTCGCCGTGAAGCTGCAGGACCAGCCCCACCTCGGCCATCGCCGCGAACACCGGCTCGAGCGCGCGAACATCGGTCACACCCGCATCGCTGTGGGTCGTGGCGCCGGCCGGATACAGCTTGGCGGCGAGAAGCCCGGCCGCCTTGGCCCGGTGGATCTCCGCCGCCTCCGTGCGATCGGTGAGATAGAGCGACACCAGCGGCGTGAAACCCGACCCGATCGCGGTCGGCACCGCCGCCTGAATCCGCGCCGCATACGCCAGCGCCTCGGCCGTCGTCCGCGCGGGCGGCTTCAGGTTCGGCATCGCCACGGCGCGCCCGAAGACGCGCGCGATCGGCGGCACCGTATCAGCCAGCGCCGCGCCGTCGCGGAAGTGGACATGCCAGTCGTCGGGACGGCCGAGGACGAGCCGCGGAAGCGTGTCCGTCACCATCCGTGAACCCCCTTCACATCGTCACATCTCTCGCGAAGAGCGCGAAGCGCTTGCCCGCGAAGGAATTGTCACTTGCCGGAGGCCTTCAGCAGCGCGTCCGGCTTCCCGATGACCGCATACAGCCAGCCGGTCGCCTGGAGCCGCGCCCAGATCGCGAGCTGCCCGCTCGGCAGCTCGAGCCGTCCGCTCGGCGACTTCGCCGCGGCCGCCAGGAGCGCCTTGCCGTCCTCGCCGAGCACCTTCGCGTCGGCCGCACTCGGGTTGTCGTAGTCCTTGGCGTTGCGCGCCGCCTCCTTCAGGCTCGAGCGCACGATGACCAGGCCGCCCTCGTCGATGAGAAACGCCTCGCCCGACGACGCGAGCTGCTCGATGTCGAGCAGCGCATCGATGAAGAACGGGAACGTCAGGTCGACCGCGGCGACCCCGAGCCGCACGCCGGTGTGGGGGTCGCGGACGGCCTGGGATGCGGTCATCAGGAGGCCGAGCCCGCTCTCGTCGACGCCCGCCGAGGTCCAGCGAGCGGCCGAGCCGTCCATGGCCGGCCGGTACCAGTCGGTCTTGCGCGGGTCGTAGGTCTCGCCTTCCGTCTCGGCTTCGTAGACCCACAGGCCCGGATAGCCCGAGACGATCCCGGCCTCGGTCCCGAGGTACACCCAGACGAGCGGGCAACCTTTGTCGAGGACCAGCGCCCGTTGCTCGTCGCGCGAGGCGGTCACGGCCTCCTCGCCCTTCGAGCGGAGCTGAACGCGGCGCATGATCTCGGTGAGCTTCGAGAGCCGCCTGAGATCCGCCGAAGCCGCCTCGCGCGTGAGGGGCGGCGTCAGAGCGAAGTCGACGTAATCGAAGCTGATTTTCTGACCGCCGTAGACCTTGGCCTCGCGCAGATCCGCCGGCGCCGTGTCGGGCTTGGCCACATCGTCCGGCAAGAACACGCGCGGACTGTCGGCCGGCACCTCAGCGGTCAACGCCAGCGCGGCCGCGTCCGCGAACCCCTGCAAAAGAGCCTCGTAGCGGAACAGGCTCGCGTCCATCTTGTGGGCCTGCTCGCTCACGACGTTGCCGAGCTCGATGAGCTGCCCCTCGCGCTTACGCGCCGCCTGCCGCTGCTCCTCCTCGCGTTGCCGCGCGACCTCGCGTTCCTCTTCGAGCGCCACCGCCCCGCGCCATTGGATGAACGCCGCCACGACGAAGACGAGCATGACGAGCCCGAAACCGAACCCCAGCGCGAGCCCGCGGTTGCGCCCGATCCAACGCTGCACGCGCTGCACGAAGTTGTCGGGGCGCGCGAGCACGGACTCGTCGCGCAAGAAGCGCCGGAGGTCATCGGCGAAGTCGCCGACCGACCCGTAGCGCGCATCGGGATCGCGCGCGGTCGCCTTCTCGATGACCGCCCGCAGCTCGCGCGCGATCTTCTCTTTTGCATTGAAATGCACGAGTGGCGCGCGCTGCCCGGCGGCCGCCTTGACGACCGTCTCGAAGCTGGACTCGGCCGTGATCGCGCGCCGCAGCGTCACGAGCTCGAACAGCATGAGCCCGAGCGAGTACTGATCGCTGGTCCCATCCAAGGTCTCGGTCTCGCCCGACGCCTGCTCGGGCGACATATAGCTCGGCGTCCCGACCAGCGCCCCGGTGCGCGGCTTCTCGACCTTCTCGCCCGAGGTCACGCGCTCGCGCTTGCCGATCGGCCGCGCGATGCCCCAGTCCATCACGAGCACTTCGCCGTACTGCCCGACCATGACGTTGTCGGGCTTGAGATCGCGATGGATGACGCCGCGCTTGTGCGCGTAGTCGATCGCGTTCATCACCGGCAAGAGCGTCTCGATGCGCGCCTTGAGCGAGTGCTCTTCGTCGGGCGGGTGGCCCTTCTCGTAGGCCTCGCGCGCCTCGTCCATGAAGTCCTTGAGCGTCTTGCCGCGCACGAACTTCATGGCGTAGGAGAGCCGCCCCTCGGCATCGCGCTCGACGCCGTAGATCGGGACGATGCTCGGGTGGTCGAGCTGCGCCGTGATCTGCGCCTCGACGAAGAAGCGCGTCGCGAAGGCCGGCTTGTGGATGAGCTTGGGATCGAGCCGCTTGACCGCGACCGTGCGCCCGAGATCGGGGTCGCGCGCGATAAAGACCTCGCCCATCGCGCCCTTGCCGAGCAGCGCCACGAGCGTGTGGCGCTGGGTCAGACGCTCGAGCGGGACCTCCGGGTCGGGCGGCGGCGAGAGCGCGATCTCGTGCTCGGTCAGGATGTCGCGCAGTGTCTCGATCGACACGAGCCCTTGCTCGTGCAGATGCATGACGAACGCCTCGACGTCGTCCCCATGTTGCGCGGCAAAGCGCTTGAAGAGCGCTTCGATGTCGCGATGGCGCTCGGGGGGGAAGAAGTCCTGGAGTTGTCGGAGCTTCACGGGCTCAGCTTACCAGCTCGCGCAGGACGCGGATGGTCTCCGACTCGGCCTCGTCGATGCGACCGTCGGCGGTCACGACCTCGAGGAACGCGTCGAAGAAGACCTTCTTGTGTTCGCGCGGGATCTCGAAAGGATCGAAGTCGGGCGGCATCTTGGTCAGCCACTTCTTCACATCAGCGAGGTCCTTGCCCTGCATGCCCATCTGGTTCGCGAGATCGAGGATGACCTCGCGCTCCTCGGGGCGCACCTCGAGGTCGGTCCAGGCCGCGACACACGCCATCTGGAGGAGCTTCTTCCGAAGTGGAGGACTCATGTCGGCGATGCCCATCGGGTCTCCTTGTTCGCCAAGCGCGCGAGGCTCTTGGCCGCAGGTTCTTTCGGTGGGCGACCCTAGCACGCACCCCGCGGATGCGTCGATCCGTTCGCACCCTGCCGCCCCGAGGGCCCGAGCGACCGCTCGGGATGCGGCCGCGCGAGCATTCGCGGCGTCGGCGTGAGGCGAGGTGATCCTTCCCTTGCCTTCCGAGGACTCGGTCCGATAATGCGCGGCGCTCCACCTCCGCCCCGCATTCGAAGAGGACGACCCATGACGCAGGCCACAGCCAACCCGGGACCCGGCAAGCGCGTCGGCGATTACGAGATCCACCTGCGCGGCAGTGGCACGCAGTTCAAGAACCCGGTCCTCGAGCGGTTCTCACACTGCCATGGCCTCGTGCCGCTGTTCCTCTATGCGCCGGTGGTCGCGCTGTGCTTCGTGATGATGGCGACCGACACAACGATCGCCGCGGCCACGGCGGTCGCGCTGACCGGGGCGGGCATCGTCTTCTGGACGTTCTTCGAGTACTGGATGCATCGCGAGTTCTTCCATTGGAAGCGCTACCCGAAGATGCACCACTTCATCCACGGCATTCACCACGTGTACCCCAATGACAAGGGCCGCATGGTGATGCCGCCGGGTGCGAGCCTCGCGGTGGCGATCCCGATGTGGTTCCTGGTCCTCGGGATCTTCGGCTACGAGAACGCGCTGCCGTTCTACGCCGGCTTCGTCATCGGCTACGTCTGGTACGACGAGACGCACTTCTGGACGCACGTCGGCAAGGCGCGCAGCCGCTGGGGCAAGTTCCTCAAGAAGCATCACATGATGCACCACTTCCACTCGCACGCCCTGCGCTACGGCGTGTCGACCCCGATCTGGGACAAGGTGTTCGGCACCATGCCCAAGGTGGATCCGAAGGACGAGCGGACGAGCCTCTGACGTCGGCCGGCTTTCGGCCGCGGTCGCGCGCCATGCTTGGGCCGCGCGCTATTTTCCGCCACCGCCACCGCCACCGCCCGACTGCGCGCCATCGCCGTCGTAGGGTTGGTAGCCGTTGCACCAATCGGTGATCGTGCCGTTGGCCGATTCCCCGGGGCCGTACTGGAAGCAGAACGTCGTGAGGCCGCCGATCTGACCGGGGTAGCGGTACACCGGTTGAACGTAGCTGCCGGGCACGCCGACCGGGTTCTGGCCGCACACGACCTGACCGTTGGGGCCCGATTGGGAGAGCGGCACAGCGTAGTGGATGAAAGGATAGACCGTGTCGGACGGGGGCTGGCCGTTCGTGAAGCTGGTCCCATCGGAGGCCGAGGCGTCGAAGTAGGCGACGCAGTTCGTGACGGCGGGGTCGAACCCGATGGCGATGTTGAAGTAGCGCTTGTTGCAGGAGACGCCGGCGCAATCGAGCTGCTCGTCGCCCCAGTAGGTGGCGTATTGATAGACGGTGTCGTTGCCGTCCGGATCCGGCGCGTACTGGTTGCCCTTGGAGCCGTCGAGCGGCAGGATCGTCGCGACGGTCGTCAGCGGCGGGATGGCGAGGTCGCTCGGCATCGCCAAGACGACCGGTGAATCGACGCTGACGTCGCCGATGTCGCCCCAAAGGCCGAAGAGCTCTTCCGCGCCGCTCGGCGAACCGTAGGCGGTCGAGATCCCGGCGATGATCGAGAGGGTGTCGCGCGGCGCGAACTGCGCTTCGGAGTTGACGTCGCCGAAGAGCCCGAAGCTCCCTTTGAGTTCGGCACCGAACGCGCCGGGGATGGCGGGGGCGGTGACGACGTGCGCATGCGCCGACGACGGCGTGAACGTGCTCACAGCGCCGCTCGGGATCACGGAGCGGAAACTCGACTTGCACCTGAACGTGTGATCCAAGGAGGTCTGCCGGGTCAGGAGGCCGTATGACACAAGCTCTTTCTCTCGATCTGCGTCGTCGGATCGTCGAAGTGTATG
>SXGT01111899.1_pt1 | contig 12623 bp, 4 predicted proteins | sample 3176221 | NCBI WGS metagenome assembly SXGT01 (sample SAMN11356862, study PRJNA531348) | freshwater metagenome | isolation source: freshwater sample F1-120 | place: China: Fuxian Lake, Yuxi | collected 2017-12-25
CAAGAATTTTTCGAGGGATTGGGAGGCGGGTGGCAACAAACTGGTGCTTTGCAAGAACGCGGTGATCGAGCGCAGTACCTTTCGCGACAATCACGGCAATGGCATCTGGTTCGACATCGGCAACGAGGAATGCACGGTCCGCAACTGCCTGATCGCCGACAACGACGACGCCGGGATTTTTTACGAGATCTCCTACCGGCTGCACGCTCACGACAATGTCATCTTCCGCAACGGCTTTGCACCGCGACATCGCGCCTGGGGCGCGAACGGTGGAATCTCGCTTTCGAGTTCAGCCGGGTGTCAGATCGAGCGCAACCTGCTCGTCGGCAACAAAGAGGGTTTGCAGTTCCGCGATCAAGTTCGAGTGACAAATCGGATCGGGCGCGGCGGCGAGAGTTTTGCCATCTGGAATCGCGATCATCGCATTCACCACAACCTGATCGCCTGGAATCGCGACATCCAAACCGGCGGTTGGTTTGACCTCGCGGAACAATCCCATTGGCGGCTGGCTGACGTTCCTTCGGCGAAACCGCCCGCCGCTGCCGAACAAAACGAGCTAAGACAGCGACCGGCCGGACTCACCTTGTCAGATCTGCGATTTGATTTGCACCACAACCTCTACGCCGCGAAGCCCGGGCAGGTGCTGGTCCAATGGGGTTGTCATTGGCACCGACATGAAAAGCTATCCGTGGAAGAAGTCCAGCAGAAGCTGGGCCTGGAATCGGGGAGCCGCATCGCGTCGCCGGAATTTGCCAACTGGACGACGCTCGACTTGCGTCTGCCAGCCAGCAGCCCGATCGTGACCGCGAAGTGTTATCCCCAGGGGCAGGTACCGGGCGTGCTTTTGGGAACTGTTCCGTAATGTGGCCCTGCCTTGGGGCTGTGAGTAACTGGTGAACTGAGGCGGTTTCTCGGTAGAGTCGCCGCACATGGAAGCCGCTTAAACTTGCGGCTTCTGCTAACAGCGAAGTGTCGGTGCGTCGATTGGTCGGAAGCGCTGACTCTTAAATTTGAGGATGGACCTATGAGTCGAATTGGTCAGTTCTCCGTTCGTCGCGTTGCGACGGTTCATGCCGTGTGTCTGCTGGCAGTCGTTGCGGCGCTGATGCTCGACTCTTTGGCGAGTGCGGCCGACCCAGACCCGAAGCCGAAGACCGAAAAGGAAAAACAGGTTGAGGCTCTCGTTAGTCAAGCTCGACAGCGTCTGGAGAAGTCCGAGTGGGATCAGGCGATCCAGGTGGCGAATCAAGCGTTGGTGATTGAGCCGACCAGTGGTGCCGCGTTGGTCTCGCGAGGGCGAGCGTACAACGGCAAGGCCGAGTACGACGCGGCCATCAAAGAGTTTGATCAAGTGACGGCTCAGGCCGGCCGTGATACCGCCGCGGTGGTCAATCGAGCCGATGCGTTTGCGGGGCGATCCTTCGCGCTTTACCAAAAGGGTGAGTTCCTGAAGGCGATCGACAGCGCGTACTTCGCCGTATTGGAAAAAGGCGATCACATCGAGGCACACATCAATCGCGGAGTTGCGTACATCGCTCGTGGCCAACACGACAAGGCAATCAACAGCTTCAACCGGGCGATTCAAGCGAACGAGAAACACGCCGAAGCCTATAGCCATCGAGGCGCGGCTTACGGAGCCAAAGGGAACTTCGATCAAGCGATCGCCGATCAGAAAAAAGCTCTGGAGTTGCAGCCCAAACTGGTCATGGGGGTTTATCGGCTCGGCTTGGCGAAGGCTTCGAAGAATGACGTCAACGGTGCCATGGCGGATCTGGACGAGGCCTTGAAATTGAAGCCCGGTGACGTCGATATTCTCTGCGACCGGGCCGTGCTGTTCGGTTTGAAACGGGATCTGCCGAAGGCGATGGCCGATCTCGACGAGGCGCTGAGACTCGATCCGAAGTCGGTGAAAGCGCACTACCAAAAGGGAGTGGCGTTGCTGGATCAGGGGAATTTCGACGGTGCGATCAAAGAATTTGATGAGACGATTCGGCTGAATGCGAAGCACTCGGGAGCGTTTTGTTATCGCGGGTACGCTCGCGGTGCCAAGAAAGAGTATGAGTTGGCCGTTGAAGATCTCAGCGAGGCGATTCGGCTGGAACCGAAGTTCCTTCAGGCTTACGCGGCTCGCAATCAGAGTTACAAGAAGCTCGGCAAGTCGGCGGAGGCTCTGGCCGATGCGAATAAATTGAAGGAATTGTCGCCGCCACCGTCTCCAGCCAAGGCGGCCAAGAAGACTGATCCCAAAAAGGACGATCCGCTGGCTCAGCGATTCTTGGTGAAATCCAAAGAGGTCGCGCCGGGCAAACGGCCTCAGGCACTCAAGTCGGCAAAGCAGATCGACAACCTGATTGCCGTCAATTATCAGCAGCACAACGTCAAACCGAATCCACTGACCACCGATGAGCAGTTTGTGCGGCGCATTTATCTCGACATCACCGGCACCATTCCGTCGCTGGTGCAGACCAAGCGATTTCTCTCGGCTAAAGAGCCTGATAAACGCTCGCAGTTGATCGACGAACTCTTGAGCAGCGACGGTTATGCCAGTCACTTCTTCAATTATTGGGCCGACGTGCTGCGCTACACGGACAACCTCAACGGCAACGTGCGCGGCGAACATTTCCGGCAGTGGATCAAGCAGTCGCTCGCCGAGAACACGCCGTGGGACAAAATGGTATCCGAGATGATCAGCGCGGAAGGGCTGATCTGGAAGAACCCGGCGACCGGTTACCTTCAGCGCGATTCCAACATGCCGCTGGACAACATGAACAACACCGTCCGCATTTTTCTGGGAACGCGCATCGGCTGTGCTCAATGCCACAACCATCCGTTCGATCGCTGGACTCAGAAAGAGTTCTATCAGGTGGCGGCCTTCACGTTCGGCACGCTGACGAGCACCGGCGGCGGCGACAAACGATATTGGGAGTCGAACCCCAACGATCGGCTTCAGGAACAATACGCCGAGATCGAACAGGAAGAGGAAGATCGCCGCAACAACTCGTATCGCTTCAACCGGCTGATCGGCATCAACATGATGGTCGTTAACGATCAGGTGGATCGCAAAGTCAGCTTGCCGAAGGACTACGCCTACGACGACGCCAAGCCGGGTGACGTGATCGAGCCGAAAACGCTGTTCGGCAGCCCCGCCAAGATCAATTCTGGCGAGCCGCCTCGCAAAGCGTTCGCTCGCTGGTTGACCGCCAAAGACAATCCGCGATTCGCGTTGGTCATCGCCAACCGCTTGTGGAAGCAGGCTCTCGGAGTCGGCCAAATCGAACCGGTTGACGACATGATGGACTCGACCGTCGCCGAGAACCCGGAGCTGATGCAGTTCCTGGAATCTGAAATGAAGCGACTCGACTTCGATCTGAAGGAGTACCTGCGGATCGTCTTCAACAGCGAGACGTATCAGCGACAGGCATGTTTCGAGGAGGTCGGCCACGGCGCGCCGTACCACTTCCCCGGCCCGCTGCTCCGCCGCATGTCGCCCGAGCAAGTTTGGGATTCGTTCCTGACGCTCGCTGTGGTCAAACCGGACGAATTTCGCGAACTGCCCGCGCAGGTCCGCACGGACGTTATGGGTGTCGATCTGAATTCCATCACGGCCCCGGTGCTGCTCGCGTCCGACGACAAGTGCAACCAAATTGATGGCTCTCAAGGAACACGGCAAGCAAAGTACACCTATCAAGGAGCCTTGCTGGCCCGCGCATCCGAACTGCCGTCTCCGGTGCCGCCAAATCACTTCTTACGAATGTTCGGACAATCGGATCGAGAATTGATCTCCGCTTCGTCCACAACCGGATCGGTGCCGCAAGTCCTGTTCATGTTCAACGGCCCGATCACTCACATGCTCTTGGAAAAGAACTCCACGATCTACAACAACGTCGTGAAGCAATCGTCCGTGAGCGAAGGAATCAGGTCTGTCTTCCTGACGATCTTGAATCGCGAACCGGACCTGGAAGAACTCAAGCTGGGAGTACAAGAGGTCAAACAAAACGGCCCGGCCGGCTACGGCAACGTCATCTGGTCATTGGTCAACACTCGCGAATTCCTGTTCATCCAATAAAGTTTTGTGGCATAGGCTTCCAGCCTGTGATTCGTCGATGAACCGATGATTCTTCGATCAATTCGACAGTCTGGAAGCTCAATTCGACAGTCTGGAAGACGATCCCACGCCACAACTCGAACCCTCAATTCATCGCACAGACAGAGAACAATCTCATGAAGAATCTCCTCGCCAAGCTTGATGGTCTTGATCGTCGGCGATTCATCGAATACGCCGCCAAGTCGATGTTGGGTGTCAGCCTGTTATCGCGGTTGAATGCGACCGTCACCGCCGCCGAAGGTACGGCCGCCGGCAAAGCGAAACGGCTAATCTACCTCTTTATGAATGGCGGGATGACGCATCTGGACACGTTCGATTTAAAGCCCGGCCACGCGAATCAGGGCGAAACCAAGCCGATCGCGACGTCGGTCTCCGGCCTGCAAATCAGCCAGTTTCTGCCGACGCTCGCGACGCAGTTCGACCAGATCGCCGCGATTCGCTCGATGTACACGCAGACCGGCGATCATCAGGCAGGCGAATACCTGATGCGAACCAGCTATGAAGAAATCGCCACTGAGCGGCATCCCTCGCTCGGCCCGTGGATGCAACGCTTCAAAGGTCGACAGAACAAGTCGCTCCCCGACACCGTGCTGATCGGTGCGCCCGCGCGGCATCCTAGCGCCGGCTTCTTCGACCCGACGTTTAGCCCGCTCCCCATCGGTGACCCGAACACCGGACTTGAGAACACCAAGCCCCCGGCGTATCTCACCGAGCAGTCATTCGGGAAACGAGTGACGCTGATTGACGGCTTCGACAAGAAGTTCCGCGACAAATTCAAAGTGCGAAAAGTCCAAACCTACACGGACTTTTACACCGAAGCGGCGAGTCTGCTGTCGAGCGGCGAATTGAAGGCATTCGACCTCAACCAAGAGAAAAAGGAAGACCGCGATCGCTACGGCCGTGACCCGTTCGGCCAAGGCTGTCTCTTGGCTCGGCGGCTGGTCGAGAACAACGTCCGCTGCGTGGAAGTGACGTGCGGCGGCTGGGACATGCACAGCAGCATCTTCAATGGCGGGACGCTGCCGGCGCGCGCGGGGATTCTCGACAAGGCGGTCGGCAATTTGATCAAGGATCTTTCAGAGCGAGGTCTGTTGCAGGAAACGCTCATCGTGTTGACGACGGAGTTCGGCCGATCACCCGTGATCAACTACAACGCCGGCCGGGACCATCATCCGGCGGTTTTCTCAGCCATGCTCGCCGGCGGAGGCATCAAGGGTGGTCAGTTCCACGGCACCTCCGATGCCGCTGGACACGGCGTCGCGACGGATGGTGTGCCGCCTGCCGACTTCAATGCCACGATCGCCTCAGCCCTCGGCCTGCCGCTCGAAGAAATCGTCCACTCACCCACCGGACGCCCATTCAAAGTCGCTCACGACGGCAAACCGATCGCCAAGCTGCTTAAGCCGCAATGAATTCACTGATCCAAAGTGGCTCTCGCGACGATTCGCGATCGCAGACGCGACGAGTCAATGAGCGGCGCATCGTCTTTCAACAAACCATCGAATGACGCGGCTGTTGATCGCGATCGGCCGACGGAGAGATTTCATGACTCGCTTTCTGATTCTGATCACTTTGCTGAGTGTGAACGTGATTTCTCTGGCCGACGAGCCGGTGAAGATCGGCTCGCGGCGCGAGTTGTTTGTGGACGACACGCTTGTCGAACGACTGGCAGGCCGGGCCGAGTTGCGGCTGCATCCACCGATGCCGCGCGAGGTCGCGCTGGAGACTAACGAGTCGTGGGAAGGGAATTCGACCAACTACGTCACCGTGTTTCAGGACGGCGACAAGTACCGCATGTACTACCGCGGCAGCCACTTTTCCTATCTCGGCGGCAAGGACCGGCCGAACACGCGCGACGTCTACTGTTATGCCGAAAGCTCGGACGGCGTGCGTTGGACGAAACCGGAGTTGGGGCTATTCGAATGGAATGGCTCGAAGAAGAACAACATCATGTGGGACGGCGTCGGGGCGCACGCGTTCGTGCCGTTCCGCGACACGAACCCGAACTGCGCGGCCGACGCGAAGTACAAGGCGCTCGGCGTTGGCGGCAAGAAGCATGGGCTGTACGCCTTTCAGTCCGCCGATGCGATTCACTGGGCTTTGATGCACCCCGAGCCGGTCATCACCAAGGGGGCTTTCGATTCGCAGAATATCGCGTTCTGGGATGCCGAGCGGAACGAGTACCGAGAATACCATCGCGACTTCCGCGAGGGCCGCGATATTCGCACCGGCACTTCGCAGGACTTTCTGAAATGGACTGAACCGGAATTCCTGAGCTACTCGGCCAATGTCGATCCGGGGCGGCGCGAGGGCAAGCCGGGAGACGTGAAGGACCCGGTCGGCGAGAAGTACCCGTTCGGCCGAGTCAGCGAACTTTACACGAATCAGATCGCGCCGTATTACCGCGCGCCGCATCTGCTGCTGGGCTTTCCCACGCGGTACATCGATCGCGGCTGGACCGAATCGGTCAAGTCGCTGCCGCGTTACGATTATCGTCAAGCGCGAGCGAAAGATTCGCGCCGCGAGGGAACGGCCGTAACCGACGGCATGTTCATGACCAGCCGCGACCGCCAGCAGTTCTCGGTCTGGCCGGAGTCCTTCTTGCGCCCGGGACCGCGCACGCGCGACAGTTGGTTCTACGGCGACGCCTATCAGAACTGGGGCCTGGTCGAAACGAAATCCGCGATCGGCGACGCGCCTCCGGAACTGTCGCTGTACGCCACCGAACGCACGATGCAAGAGACCGGTGGTGTGCTGCGCCGCTACAGCCTGCGCATCGACGGCTTTGTCTCGCTGCATGCCCCGCTGATCGGCGGCGAACTGATCACCAGGCCGCTCACGTTCACCGGCAATGAACTGACGCTCAACGCCTCGACCTCGGCCGCCGGATCGGTAAGGGTCGAAATTCAAGACGCCGACGGTCAGCCACTGCCCGGCTTCGCGTTGGCCGCTTGCCAGGAAGTGTATGGAGACGATCTGGATCGTACCGTGATCTGGGCCGGGAATCCCGATCTCGGAGCGTTCTCCGGTAAGCCGGTGCGGCTACGCTTCGAGGTCAAGGATGCAGACCTGTATTCGTTCCAATTTCGAGACGGTTCGCGTTAGGCTGCGTTCGACAATCGGATCTCCAAATAGCGGCACGGCGCAAGCCGTCCGGTCTGGAGAAACCGGAAGGCTCGCGCCCTTCCGCTACTTTTTAATCGGTCTGTTTCAAGGAACCACCAGGTATGCGACGACTGATTGGCTCGATGGTCATCACGGCCTTGATGACTTGCACTGGCATCTGTCTCGCCCAACCAAAGGTCGAGTTCGGCCAGCTCACGGAGTTGCGCACGGATGAAGGCCGAATGTCTTTCGGCACCATCGTCAGTGCGGATGTGGTCTCCTGGTCGGCGCCCGATGCGCAGGACCTGTTGATCGCCCGGTTGTGGGACGGCGTTTATCTGTATCCTTCCAAAGACTTGCAAACCATCGGTGAGCCCATTCGCCTTTGCGATCAGCTCGGTCATGTGGTGCTGATGATCGAGCCTGTCGATTGGGACGGCGATGGCCGGGAAGAGGCCATCGGCACGGATCGGCAGGGGAAAATCTCCTGCCTGAAGCGTGTGGGTGAGTTTCCCGATTTGCGACTGGAAGTTGCTCAAACGCCGTTGCTGACTGCGGATGGCATTCCGTTCAATATTCCCTTCGTCAATCCGAAATATCGTCTTGCCGACAAACCGGAGATATTGTGGCCGGAGAATTTCAATTACACGTATCCAACGATTTATCGTCCGGCTGGGTCGAAGTCAGCGGACTTGATTATCGGTGATTGGGGCGGGGAATTGTGGTTTCTGCCTCACGTCGGCGCAAAGGACGGTTTGCCCGTATTTGCAGGCAGCACCTATGTGAAAAGAGACGGCAAGCAGTTCGCTAAGCCGAAGTATTTGTTAGCCGATGATCAGGGGCAAACTCTGCTGGTTGGCGAGGGGACCGAAAACGGCATCCGCTATCCCGGCGGGGCTTCGCGACCGGTGATGTATCGTAACGCGGAGACAATGTCGGACGACCTGATCGTCCTCAGCGGCATGGATGGCAATCACGTTCGCTATTTGCAACGTGCAAACACCGGCACGGACGGAGCGCCAGTTTTCAAAGACCTGGGCGAAGTCGCCGTCGAAAATCTGCCCGATGAAGGTTACGACGCCTACAACTACCATGCCGTTCTGGCAGTTCACGGTGGAGTTCCGTGGCCAGACCTGTTGATTTCGCGTGGGTGTGACCTGGCGATTTGCCGGAACCAGCGCGTTTCCGGAGCCAAGCCGAAGTTCCGATTTGACCGCTGGATCAGCGGTCGCAACGTACCGACACGGGGATACAACTTCACCGAAATCCTGACCGACGCACGGGGCCGACGGTTCTTGCTGGAGAACGATTCCCAATGGTCGTTTCGCGAATTGTTGACGACGGCAGGGAAACCGCAGTTGTCGTCGCAGCGGTTCCCCCTTTACGACCAACAGGGCATCTTTCAGGTGGACGGTGACACCGACATTCAACACCTGACCAAGTGGGGCTTTCATCGTGCGGCGTTGTGGGACTACGACGGCAGCGGCCGACAGCATCTGATTGTCGGCACCGACAAGGGCTGGTTGTATCTGCTGCGATTGGAACGTCCGCTCGGCGAGAACGATCGTTTCGAGTTCCGTTCGTTTGGTCCATTGAAAGACTCCACGGGTAAGGTGATCCGTGTGCATCATCGGGTTGTCGCTGCCCCGTTGGATCTTGACGGAGACGGCAGACTTGACTTGGTCCTGGCTGGGGCAACCTACGGCACAAGCGATCCGAATCCCGGTAGCGGCATCTATTTCGTGCGCAACGAGGGCGAAACGAAAGGACACACGCCGATCCTCTCTCCGCTGAAGCCGTTGGAAACAACAGGGCACACGCACCCGGCGTTCAAACACTCTCATGCTCAACTCCAGTCGTTGGACTTGCTGGGCAATGGAGAGAAAGTCGTGGTTGTGGGGACGCAACTCGGCGACAATTTCCAGGGCTACGTTTACCGCCCTTCGAAAAACCGGATCGCTCTGGAACATACCGGGCTGGTCTTGCCGCCCATTTCAATCGAAGAACGTCTGCTCGATCTCGATGGCGATCGAGACTGGGAATACATCCGCAGCGGCGGTGAATCTCTGATCGCCAAATATGCGCCGGTGAATATCGCCCCGGCTGGCTCACCTGCGACTTCGCAAAATCTGGCACAAGGCGTCAAGTATCAGTGCGTCACGGCACCCAACTATTGGGGGTGGAAGAACCCGCAGCATGGCGACTTGGGGCAGTTGACCGACGGAAAGCTCTGCGATACGTGGCGGACGGATGAGGGTGAGATCTACTCTCTACGCAGTTCGATGGGCTGGAGCGGCACGGCGCCAATCGTTGTGTTCGATTTGGGCAGGGTGCAATCGATCGGCGGGATTGGACTGCACACCGTGCTTTCCTTGTGGGGTCCCTGGTGGCCGGCGACAGTCACGGTGCTGGTGAGTGATGACAACACGAACTTCTACCAAGCTGGTTCGATAAAAAAGATAACGCCCAATCAGCTCGATCCCGCCGTCTCGGATGATGTTGTGCAGGCGTCGATCGATCGCGAGCTGACTCAGCGGGGGCATCAACCTTCCACGCACTGGCTGCGACTCAGCGGATTATCCGGCCGCGGACGATACGTCGCGTTGGTGATGTCGCCAGTGGCGGACACCGGAACCATTGTGATCGACGAGGTGGAAATTTATCCCGGCTCAGCCGAGGCACTCAGCGCGCCGCGACCGGCGCAAGTTTTCTCCGAAGGGCCGGCGGGTTGGAAGAGCTATCGACTGTTTCAGGCGATCGACGAGCGCGTGACGCGAGACATTGCCGCGCTGCGAGCCAGCGTCGGGGCCAGCTCTGTTTCGCCGGAGCAAAAAGCCGCCTTGGAACGAAAACTGGATCAGTCGGCTGCCAAGCGAAGTGAGTTGCCAGTGCCATCGTCGGAGGGGTTCCGGGCGATCTTGCCGCTGAACGACTTGCACCGCGAGGTATTTGCGGTGCAGGCCGAGTTGTGGCGCGGGCAAGGCCTGCCGCCGATCGCGGTTTGGCATTCTCACCGCTGGGATCCGCTCTCGCCGATTATGCAACCGGATCGGCAAGCGGCCCAGCTTCACATCGTGTTGGAGAAGAACGCTGTCCGCAGCGATGTGTTGAATCTGAGCAATGCGGAGGGCAGGCCGCGGACTGTCAGACTGCGAGGATTGTCGAGCGACTATTTTGATGTGTTCGACGTTCCGTTGGTCGATACGCACGCTCTGGAACCGGTCGCCTCGGCATTGGTTCCTCTATCGACGATCGAGGATGCCTATCAAGTCGAGATTCCCGCCGGCATGACGCGGCAGATCTGGATTCGCTGTCGGTCGAAGAATCTCCCAGCGGGGCGGTCAGAGTCCACGATCAAGCTGACCTCACCGGACGATCCCGCATGGTCCGCCGAGGTCCCCATTACGATTGAAGTTGTCAACGTCCGATTGCCGGACGCGTTTTCGCTGCACCTGGGCGGATGGGATTATCCGGTGGCGGGGACCTATCAAGTGACCCAGCAGAATCTGGGACCGTATGTGGCGATGCTTCGTCAGTACGGCGTGAACACGACTTGGTCGTCTAACGCGATGCCGACGGGGCAGTACGACGTCGAGGGCAATCTTGCCGCGCCGCCATCGCGCACCGCGATGGACGGGTGGTTGGCCCGCTTTCCCGATGCCAAGCTGTACTGTTCCACAAACTTCGGTGACGTTGCGATGGACGATCCACATCGCGACAAGAAACGTGCGGCCTGGGCGGCGGATTGGTCCGCGTATTTGCAAACGAAACGAATCAGTCCGGATCGGGTGGCATTCTTGATTCGCGACGAGCCAATCAGCGAGAAGGAACTGAAGATCATTTTGGACGTCGGCCAGGCGATCAAACGCGGTGAGCCACGCTTCAAGATTTTCAACGACCTGCACTGGTCCGATCCGACTGCGGCGCCACCGGTCATTGACTCGGTCATGCGCGAGGCTTGCGACATACAGTGTTTTGGCGTGGAGCATTACTTGAAGAGCGCCGAGGCCAACGCCCACTTCATGGAGCGTCACCAGCGTCCTGATTTGCAGTGGTGGTGCTACACCGGCGGCAGCAGCCATCGGCTGGCCGATCCGTATGTCGCTTATCTGCTGCGGTCATGGTTTTGCTTCGATCGCGGGCTGACGGGCGCTCATTTCTGGGCCTTCGGCGACGGGCATGGTGGGTTTTCGTTCAACGAGTATCTCAACGACGGCCCGACCCGCTCGCCGCTGTACTTGCAACCCGACGGTGTTCTGGCGAGCAAGTCGATGGAGGCCATGCGCGAAGGGGCGCAGGATTATGAACTGTTGATGATGCTTCGCCAGCGGGCGCAACAATCAGGCGATGCGGCGGACATACAACGAACACTCAGCGACGAGGTCGCTACCGTGCTTCAGGCACACCGCGTCGATCAGTGGAACTGGAACGTCGCGAAGGATCGATCCTTGGCCGACGCGGTTCGTATTCGTGTGCTGCGACAACTTGAACAGAAATGATCGAGCGTTCCGCACGAGTGGGATAGGCTTCCAGCCCGTCACAACTCTCGGCAAATCAATGACAGAAACCCATGCCAGGCAGGATGTCTATCCCACGACTCGCTCGGGTCGTTCAACTTCGCAAGTCAGGAGACTGTCCACATGAACCTTCGAAGCAAACCTTGGATTCACTCCCTTCTGGCGCCGCTGCTGACGATGACGGTCGTGATGTCGTCTGCCCATGCCGAAGCGTGGAAAGCTCACGAAGTTCGGCAATTGGGCGAACAGGCCGGCGGCGTTCGCATGCCGGCGAAGCTGCAGATCGTCACCGAGGCTTGGAATCGCGTTGTCGCCGTGCCGTACATCGTTTACATGCCGGAGAAAGACCGGCTGTTGATGCTCGTCAGTTGCGACTACCCCCATCGCCCGATGGTGTTGACGAGCGACGACCACGGAGCGAATTGGAGTAAGCCCCAACTTGTTCTGCCCGACGAACCAGCCCATGCGCGGCATTTGCTGGGGGTGTCGCTGACCTACCTGGGAGACGGACAGGTATTGTGTGGCGTTGAAGGAAAGCTGCGCTGCCGCAGTATCGACTACGGTCAGACATGGACCTCCGAGCCGATCCCCCCGAATTCTCATGGCGGCGGATGGAATCAATGGGATCCGTACCTGGTGGATCGCGATGCAGCAACTGGCAAGGTCACCCAACTCATGGAAACGGGCTACCGGGGTTCCACGGACGGCGGTCAGGAAGCCTTTCTGCGCTCCAGCCGGGATCTCGGAAAGACCTGGAACGACGCCACGCGCGTGCCGCAATGGGCGAAAGTCAGCGAAGTGGCGCTGGTGCGCGCGGCCAACGGTCACATCGTGGCGGCCTGTCGAACCGATATTCCCCCGAGCAAGCAAGGTGAGACGCTCGATCATTTCGAAGG
>SXGT01179903.1_pt1 | contig 12623 bp, 13 predicted proteins | sample 3176221 | NCBI WGS metagenome assembly SXGT01 (sample SAMN11356862, study PRJNA531348) | freshwater metagenome | isolation source: freshwater sample F1-120 | place: China: Fuxian Lake, Yuxi | collected 2017-12-25
GCCCAGCACCGGCGCGGCCGCGGCCGGCACCGCAGGCGCCCCGGCGAGCGGCGCCAGCGAAGCCGACACCGCCAGCGTGCCGAGGAATCCGCCGAGCGTGCGCCAGCCCGAGATGCTCTGCACCTCGGCGGCGACGACGTCGTCCCAGCGCCAGCCCACGCGCGCCGGCACGCCGCGCACCGCGCCGGGGGTGGAGACGCCGCGCTGGTCGACGTACAGGCGATCGGCCTCGAGCCAGTCAGTCCACAGCCCGGCGCGATCGCGGAAGCGGATGTGGCTGCTGGGCGCCAGCCGGATCCGCCACAGCCCCGTGGTGTGCATCACGACGTCCGAGGTCTTGCCGGGCTGCGCTAGCGACGTCAACTCGGGCTGGCGGACGGTGCGGCGGTACGAACAACCAAGGATTCCGGAGCTGGCCGCGACCGCAATCATCACCCCGAGCATCAGGTGCCGCATGAGGTGGGCGGGAGTGCAACCGCGAGACCACGCGCGCCGCCGGCCGAGATCGCCGAAATCACGCGCGGCGATGCCCACTTGGCGGTCGAAGATCCACCACGCCCGCCCATCCCTGGACGCTGGCTTGTCCGGGGATCGGCGGTCCCCTGCGGCTGAGATGTCCGAGGAGCAACCGGGGTAATCGAGTGAGAGTACGCGGGTCTGTCGCGGGTCGGGCCGGTGCCGGTATCTACGACGCTACGAACGCGTCCCGCTCCTGCTGCCGTGATCGGTCTTCTCGACCCCATGTTACCGTCGAGAGTCATCCTGCCCCCCAAGCGACAAGAGAGCCGTCCATGAAGAAGCACTTCGCCCTCGCCGTCACGGTTGCCCTGGCTTCGACCCTGGGGGCCGTGGGGACCGCCGCCGCCCAGGCCGGCGGCGTCAGTGACCCGGACGAGCCGATCGTGTTCACCGAGGCCTCGGAGGTCATCGGCGCCGCGGCCGCCGACGGCCGCGTGCGTGGCTTCATCTACACCGGCGAGCCCGCCGACGTCGTCATCGCCGGCGGCACGCCCGGCTCGCGCATCCTGTACCTCAACAATTGCAAGGGCGAGACGACCTCGACCGGGGCCGCGGGTTGCCGCGTCACCCGCGGTGGCAGCAACAACTCGACCACCAACACGTCGTCGATCGCCGGTGGCAACCTGGCCGCGTACACGGGCAGCGACACCACCTGGAACTCGATCGTCAACTGCGTCCGCCAGACCTACGCACCGTTCGGCATCACCATCACCACCACCAATCCGGGCACCGCGCCGCATTACGAGGCGATGGCAGCCGGCACGCCGACCCAGGTCGGCTTCTCCAACGGCGTCGCCGGCGTGGCGCCGTTCTCGTGCGGCATCATCAACAACGCCATCACGTTCAGCTTCCTCAACCTGAACCCCTCGGACGTCAACGACGCCTGCTGGACCATCGCCCAGGAGTCGGCCCACGCCTTCGGCCTCTCGCACGAGATGCTGGCCGCCGACCCGATGACGTACATCTCGAACCCGCCCAGCAAGCGCTTCCAGAACCAGTCGGCGTGCATCGGCACCCAGGGCTGCTGCCAGCCCCAGCAGGAGTGCCAGTGCGGCCAGACCATGCAGAACTCGTATCAGCGCCTGCTCGATATCTTCGGCCCGTCGAACCCGACGCCGCCGACGATCGTGATCGAGACCCCGCTCGCCAACTCGCAGGTGACCCCCGGGTTCGTCGTGCGCGCCACCGTCACCGATGACCAGGGTGTGGACAACGTGCAGCTCCTCATCGACGGCGCCGCGATCGCGACGCTGCAGTCGCCGCCGTTCGCCTTCAACGCGCCGCCCACCCTCACCATGGGCACGCACATGGTCACCATCCGCGCCTATGACAGCAACGGCTCCGAGGGTACCGCCACCATCTCGGTCATCGTCGGTGATCCTTGCAACGACAACGACGACTGCTCGGCCCAGGGCGCGGACCTGGTGTGCGTCGACGGCCGCTGCGTGCCGGGCGCCAACACGCCCGGTGGCCTCGGTTCGACCTGCAACGCGCCCACCGAGTGCATCTCCGGCCTGTGCGCCACCAAGGACGACGAGAACCGCTGCGTCGAGAGCTGCGACATCGCCGCCGACGCCTGCCCCGACGGCTTCGACTGCCTCTCCAACGGCGCCGGTGGCGGCCTGTGCTGGCCTGGCGGCGGTGGCTGCCTGGGCTGTTCGACGGACGGCAGCCCTGAGCCCACGCTGCCCATCGGCGCCGGTCTGCTGCTCGCCGCCGTCCTGGTCCGGCGGCGCCGCCGCAATCGGGCGTGAGCGTCCGCGACTTCGCACGTCGCGTCGTCGCGTCGACCGAGCTCGGGGAGAAGCTAGCTCCGCCGCCGTCCGGGCTCACGCTCGACGAGCCCGCGGCGCCCGAGTTCATCGCGGCGCCGGGCCGGCCGGCCGATCTCGCCATCACGGCGGGGCGCGAGGTGTCGGTGCCGCCGATCGCTGGTATGCGCGATCCGGCTCAGCGGGCCCGCATCCTGCACGCACTCGCCAACCACGAGCTGCAAGCCGCCGAGCTCTTCGCCTGGGCGCTGCTCGCCTTCGCCGACGCACCAGCCGGGTTCCGCGCCGGCCTGCTCGCCATCTGCGCGGACGAGCAGCGCCACTGCCTGGCGTACATCGAGCGGGCCGCGGCGCTCGGCGTCCGCTTCGGTGACCAGCCGGTGACCGGCCACTTCTGGAACAAGCTCGATCGCCTGACCACGCCGCTCGGCTTCGCGTGCACGATGGGCCTGACGTTCGAGAACGCGAACCTGGACTTCACGGTGGAGTACGCCGCCGCCGCCCGCGCCGCCGGCGATCACGCCACCGCCGACGTGCTCGACATGGTGCACGCCGACGAGGTCGATCACGTGCGCTTCGCCTGGACCTGGCTGGGGCGGCTCGCGCCCGGGGAGCCGGCCTGGGACGTCTACACGCGCATCGCCACCCACCCGCTCGGGCCGCACCGCGCCCGCGGCGCGACCTTCGACGACGCCGCCCGTCGCCGCGCCGGGCTCGACGACGACTTCATCGCCCACCTCGCCGCTGCCGTGCCCCGCCGCCCCGGCGGCGGAGAGCGCGCGTGACCACCGGCGGGCGCCAGATCATCGGCAACCTCGATTGCGAGGTGGTGTGGGCGGGCGGCGCCGCGCTGCCAGCGGCGGTGACCGCGCGCCTGGCGATCCTGGCCACGACGCTGCGCGTCCTCGACGACGACGCCGATCTGCTGTGGCTGCCCGCCGCGGTCCCCGATGGCTGCATCCCCGACGACGGTGGGCCGCGACCACGGTTGTGCTGGGGCCCGATGCCGTCGGGACCGTTCGCCGCCCGGCTGGCCTGGGGCGTTGACCGGCGCGTCAGCGACCTCTCGGCGGCCGCGGTCGCGCGCGGCGTCAACGACCGTCGCTTCGCCGCCGCCCTCGCCGCCGGGTTGGGGATCGCGTTGCCGGGGGCGCGCACCATCACGACCGTCGACGAGCTCATCGAGCACCTCGCCGCCGGCGCGGCGAGCGCCAGCCCGACCGGCGCCTGGGTCGTCAAGGCGGCCTGGACCGCCGCCGGGCGCGAGCGGGTGCGCCGCACCGGCGACCGCATCGACGCTGCCACGCGCACGAGGGTCGAGAGGCTGCTCGCCGTCCACGGCGCGCTGGTGTTCGAGCCGTGGATGGCGCGCACGCTCGATGTCGGTCAGGGCGGGCACGTCCTGCCCGGCGGCGCGGTGGCGATCCTGCCGCCGCACCGTGGCCTGGTCGACGACGGCGGCGTGGTGCGCGGCATCGTGATCGACGACGGCGCCGCGCTCGAGGACAGCGAGCGCGAGCAACTCGCGGAGGTCGCGCTCGCCGCCGGCCGCGCGCTGGGCGCCGCCGGCTACCTGGGGCCGTTCGTGGTCGATGCCTTCGTGCACGAGCACGGCGGCCGGCGCGCGCTGCACCCCCTGTGCGAGCTCAACGCGCGCTGGACCTTCGGGCTGGTGGCCCGAGCCTGGGCCGACCGGCGTGGCGCGCCGCTCACCCTCGGCCTGGGTGGGGCCATGCCCCCGGGTGGGACCGCGCTCGTCATCGACGAGAATGGGGCTCCAGCGGCGTGGGTGGTAGACTCACACGGCAGCTGAACTCGCCAGGAATCGGGGCATTTTTCCACGCTGATGCGAGGAACCCGCAACTCCGTGATGTACTGCCATGCATGCGCCCTTCGTGGACACGTGGTGACACCCACATGATGCCGGCCATGCGGAAGCACGGCCTCGCGTTCGTCGCCCTGGTCATGAGTCTTGCCGGCACGGTCGGCACGGTCCGCGCCGACATCGCCGAGCGCGGACCCGATGAACCACCGCTGCCGGTCGATGAGTCCAGCATCGTTGGCCGCAAGAACGACCAGGGCATGCTTACCGGCTACGTCTTCACCGGCGAGGTGACCATCGCGGGCGGCTCGCTCAACTCGCGCCTCATCTACCTCAACAACTGCAAGGGCGAGACGACCTCGACCGGCGCGCCCGGCTGCCGCCTCACCCGCGGCAGCAACAACTCGATCACCAACACCTCGTCGATCGCCAGCGGCAACCTGGCCGCGTACACCGGCAGCGACGCGACCTGGGCGGCGATCCTCACCTGCGTGCGCCAGACCTACGCGCCGTTCAACGTCACCGTCACCGACATCAACCCGGGCTCGGCGCCGCACTTCGAGGCCATGGCTGCCGGCCTGCCCGGGAACATCGGCTACCCGTCGTCCGTCGGCGGCGTGTCGCCGTTCAGCTGCGGCATCATCCAGAACGCGATCAGCTTCAGCTTCCTCAACGCCAACCCCAGCAACGTCAACCAGGCCTGCTACATCATCGCGCAGGAGACCGCACACGCCTTCGGCCTGTCTCACGAGATGCTGGCGGCGGATCCGATGACGTACATCCAGAACCCGCCCGTCAAGCGGTTCCAGAACCAGCTGGCGTGCATCGGCACCCAGGGCTGCTGCCAGCCCCAGCAGGAGTGCCAGTGCGGCGTGCAGATGCAGAACTCGTATCAGGAGCTGATGGACATCTTCGGTCCGTCGACCCCGACCCCGCCGGTGATCACGTTCGAGACCCCCATGAACGGCGCCAACGTGTCGGCCGGGTTCGTGGTGCGCGTCGCCGTCGCCGACGATCAGGGGGTGGCCTCGGTCGAGTTGCTCATCGACAACAACCCGATCGGCAGCATCCTGACCCCGCCCTACGCCTTCAACGCGCCGGCCTCGATCACGCCCGGCACGCACATGGTCACGGTCCGGGCCACCGACACCGGCGGAACGGCCGGCACGGCCTCGATCACGGTCAACGTCGGCGATCCGTGCACCAGCGACAGCTCGTGTTCGTCGCAGGGCGCGGGGCTGGTGTGTGTCGACGGGCGCTGCGTGCCCGGCTCCGATCAGCCGGGCGGGCTGGGGACCACCTGCAACGCCGCCACCGAGTGCGTCTCGGGGCTGTGCGCCACCAAGGACGGCGAGAACCGCTGCACCGAGAACTGCGACCTGGCGGCCAACGCCTGCCCCGACGGCTACGAGTGTCTGTCGAACGGCGCCGGCGGCGGCCTGTGCTGGTCGTCAGGCGGCGGCTGTCTCGGCTGCTCCAGCGGCGGCGGCCCGCAGCCGATCCTGCCCATCGCGGGCGGCGTGTTGATGGCGCTGGTGCTGGTGCGCCGGCGGCGGGCCACCCCGGGCTGAAACGTTGACGTTGACCACGTTGTCCTGAACCTGAACCTGAACCCCACCGTTGACGTTGTCCTCGACGGTGCAGACCGCGTGCATGAGCGACGTCTGTGCAACTGTGCAACCGGGAAGTTCGGCGACGTCTTGGACCGGGGACAGCGTCTGCACCGTCAACGACCACGGTAGAGTTCAGTTCAGGTTCAGGTCGAAGACCACGTCAAGGTCAAGGTCAAGGTTCAGGTCAAGGTCAAGGTTTCATGGGGCGGTGCGTGGCAGCGTGGTCACGGCGAGCTCGAGCACGGGCGAGACGTGGGGCATGGTGTCGCCGGGGCGCTTCAGGCGGCCGCCCTGTCCGTGGTAATCGGGGAACGGCTGGGCCGGATCGACCATGGTCGCGACCATCTCGCCGCGTCGGGTGAGAAAGAGGACGGGCTCGAGGGCGCCTGGCGTCGACGGCCGATCGAGGCGCACACCGATGCCGCTCTTGCCGCGGGCCTCGACCGAGGCGCCGACCCGATCCATCTCGGGGAGGAGCCCGGTCAGCTTCCAGGCCCGGCGATCCTCGTCCTGGAAGTCGGGTGGACGGCCGGCGAGCGCCTTGGCGTCGAGGGGCGCGTGGGGCGCGCCGTCGACGGTGACGTTGATCCGCAGGTCCCCGGGGATGGTCACGTCGGCCGGCGGCGGCACCACCGGCACGCGCTTTCCGCCCGACTCGTTCTCGGCCCGCGAGCATCCGCCTGCGACGACGAGCCCGAGCGCCACGACCAGGATCCGGTTCACGCCCCGATTCTAGCGCGCCGCTGGCTCACTGGCAGACGGTTGCTTCGAGGAAGAGGCTGTCGAAGTAGAACGACGTGGCGAAGCTGTCGTCGTTGGTCGTACGGAAGCGCAGGCGCACGGTCTGACCGGCGTAGGGGCTGCCGAACTGGACGTTGAACGGGGTCCACGCCGCGGTCGGCGCGGCGTTGGACAGCGACATCACAGTCTGGAGCAGGCCGTTGCTGGTGTTGACCAGATCGACCGCGCCGGTGTCGTAGACGGTCCCGCCGGTCTCGCCCGTGCGGACCTCGTACTGGCCGCGCAGGCGCAGGACCGTGGTGCCGGCCGGCACCGTGACCTGCTGGTACATGGTGTCGCTCGCGGTCGAGAAGATCGGCGCCACGATGCCGCCCATCCACGCCTTGTTGGGCGCGGTGTGCTCGGGGATGCCGTCGTCGGCCGTGATCAGCGGGTACTGGATATCGTACGGCGTCTGCACCCAACCGGTGCCGATCGGGGTGGCGTCGAAGGCCGGGTTGGTCAGGATCTGCAGGACGGTCGTGGTGCAACCGGCGTCGATGGTCATCGCGTCGGTGGCCGCATCGATGGTGGTCATCGCGTCGATGGTGCCGGCGTCGGTGGCCGCGGCGTCGGTGACCGCGGCGTCGGTGACCGCGGCGTCGATCGACGGGGCATCGGTGGCCGGCGCGTCGGTGGTCGCTGCGTCGGCCGTGGCCGCGTCCACCTGCAGCGAGCCGTCGACCGGGTCGCCCTGGTTCTCGCTCCCGCTCGCGCAGGCGGCCCAGACCAGGACCCACGCCGAGGCCAACGTACGGAGCGTCATCGAGGCGATCTTCTCGCTCTCCGGGTGCGGGACGCAAACACAAACGCCTTGCCGCGTCTGCCTAAGTGTGTATATTAGACACTATCATGTCTGGTTCCGACGACGAGCTCGATCCCACCCGCCTCGCCGCGCAACTCGCGTGTCACCGCTCGAGCACGCGCGGCGTGATCTTCCTCACCGGCGCCGGCGTGTCGGCCGAGAGCGGCGTCCCGACCTTCCGCGGCAAGGAGGGCTACTGGACGATCGGCAGCCGCGAGTACCACCCGCAGGAGCTCGCGACCCATGCCGCCTTCGCGCGTTTGCCTCGCGAGGTCTGGGCCTGGTACCTGTTCCGCCGCGGCGTGTGCCGCGCGGCCGCGCCCAACCGCGCCCACGTCGCCATCGCGCAGGCGCTGGTGCGCCTCGGTGACCGCGGCCTGCTCGTCACCCAGAACGTCGACGGACTGCACCTCCGCGCCGGAGCGCCGCCGGCGCGCACCTTCGAGATCCACGGCAACATCGACTTCATGCGCTGCGCCGACGAGTGTTCGGTGGCGCGGTATCCACTGCCCGACGATCTGCCGCCGCTCGAGCGCGGCGACCCGGTCGACGAGGCGAGCTGGGCTCGCCTGTTGTGCCCGCGCTGCGGCGGTCGCGCCCGCCCGCACGTGTTGTGGTTCGACGAGAGCTACGACGAGCCGCGCTACCGCTGGACCAGCACGCTCGAGGCCAGCGCCGCCGCCGGCCTGGTCATCATCGTCGGCACGTCGGCGCAGACCAACCTGCCCTGGCGCGTGGTCGAGCGCGCCGCCGCCGCCGGCGCCACCATCGTCGACGTCAACGTCGACGAGAATCCCTTCGCCGAGGTCGCCCGCGACCATGGCCTCGCCGTGCGCGCGCCGGCCGGCGACGCGGTGCCCGCGTTGTGCGCGGCGCTCGAGAGCTGAGTGCCGGGGGTCGGACTCGAACCGACACTCCCGTGAGGGAAGGGGCTTTTGAGACCCCCGAGTCTACCATTTCTCCACCCCGGCAAATCCAACGCGCCCGTGCCCGCGCCCCTGCCCGTCCCCGATCCTCCTCGGAAGATCGGACACGAGCACGAGCACGGGCACGGACGGGATCATCGGCCGACCGAGATCGGCCGATGATGGGCGATCACCCGCAGGGGTTGACTGCGCCGCCGCAGGGGTTCTCCCCCTCCGGCGCGCCGTAGGCGTCGCCGCCGTACGCGTCGCCACCGGTACCACCGGTGTTGCCCATGTCGTCACCGCCAGCGGCGGGGGTCGCGGTGTCCTTCTTCTTGCCACAGGCGGCGACGCCGACGGCCAGCGCGCACGCAACGATCAGGATGCCAAGCTTCTTCATTCGTAACTCCTTCGCTAGATGTGCACGGTTGGCCGTGCGCCAGCGGCAGCATGCCGCCGGGAAACCAGAGTTGCGCTACGCCCCGGCGTCCTGTGCCGCGGCGAGCGCCGACGCCAGCTCGTTCCTGGCGTGTTGATCACCCTTCGCCGTTGCCACCTCGACGCCGCGCTGGTAGCGCGCGATCGCGTCGTCCTTGCGTCCGAGCTCGGCGAGCACGCCGCCGGACATGAGGTAGCTGGGCACGTAGTCGGGGAACATCTCGATGAGCTCGTCGAAGGCGGCCGAGGCAGCCTCCAGATCGCCACGCGTGCGCAGCTCCATCGCCAGGCCGTAGCGAGGGAACGGATCCCCCGGTGTCCGTGCGATGAAGGTGCGAAATGTTGCGATGCGGTCGACCGCCATGGACGGGGACACCCGCCGTCAACGCGGCGGAGGGGAGGTTGCTTACACCCGAGGAACGCCATTTGTCATCCCAGGGGTGGGCACAAGTGCGCGATCCCCGGTCAAGCAACCGTCCTGGAGGCGGTCCATGCTAGAAAAGATCGGTATGAGGGCACGCCCCAGGGCGGTGACGGCACCGTGACCCGACGGTTCACGACCTTCGTCGGCGTGGACCTGGGCGGGGCTCGCGGCAAGACCACGGCGGTGGCCCAGCTCCGGCGCGGAGATGACGGTCGCGCCAGTGTCCACGCGGTCGCCACCCGCCACCGCGGCGAACCCTGGGTCGACGACACCCTGCTCGGCTTCGTCGAAGGGCTGGGCGACGACGTGGTGGTCGCGATCGACGCGCCCCTCACCACTCCGGCCTGCGGGCGCTGCTCCCTGCCGGTGTGCCCGGGCGTCGAGGCCTGCGTGGATCCAGCGGTGGTGTGGCTGCGCACCGAGGGCCGCGCCCTGGGCGAGGACGCCGCCGTCGCCGGCAACGTGGTCGGCGGCGCGCCGGTGACCCGCACCCCAGCCCGCCCGCGGCTGCGGATCCAGCCGTACACCCACCGTGCCACCGAGCTCCTGGTTTGCCACGACCGGGGCCTCTTGCCGCCGTCGTCGGTGGGCGGCGCGGTCGGCCTGGTCGCCCACCGCGCCGTGCACCTGCGCCGCCGCCTCCTGCGCGCCGGTTTCGAGCTCAACCAGAACCTGATCGAGGTGTCGCCGGCCGCCACCATCGCCGCGCTCTTCGACCGCCGGCGTGCGCGTGGCTACAAGCGGGACGCCGATCCTTGGGAGACCCGCGCCGCGATCATCGAGTCGCTCGATGATCTCGAGTTCTCCCCGGGCAGCCGGATGGCCCGCGAGGACGTCCTGCGCAACGATCACTGCTTCGACGCCGTGATCGACGCATACACCGCGTTCCTGTGGGCCCGCGACGGCTGGACGATGCCCGATGGGCCGTTCGCCGACGACGGCTGGATCTGGACCCCGCCCGGTCGGCGCTAAGGCGGGGGCGACGGCTGCGGAGCCCGCCTGCTTCGTTGCCGGTCCCCCCCCCCTACGTCCTCACGACCAGTCGGTCGCTCCGGCTCGGGGCCCCACCGGCGCCTCGCATGCGGGCTTCCTCGCGCGTCGCGGGAAGACCCCGGGCGATCGATCCCACAGACGCATCGCCGCCAAGAGAACTTCGTCTCTCTCGTTGTGAAAACCCTCGGACGAAGCCAGCGGGCTCCGCAGCCGTCGCCCCCGAACAGCAGGGCCTCCCTAGCTGGCGGCGCGGCGCGGATCGTCTTCTTCGGCGGTCGACGCGTCGTCATCGCCGGCGCGGTGGCGGCCCATCGCGTCGGCGCCGCGTTGCTTGAGGAACTCGAGGAAGGCGAGCGCGCTGGGCAGGTCGATGGCCGGAATGCCGTCGATGAGCTCGCGGGCCTGGCGGCGCAGCGCCTCGCCGGGCGCCTCGGCGCCGTGCACGACCGGCTTGCCGGGCACCACGGGCAGCTCGGCGGGCGGCGACACGTCGCCCCACGGCGCAGGTGCCGTCGACGCGATGTCGTTGGCGAGCAGCCAGTTGTGGATGTGCCAGTGCAGGAGATCGGCGCGGTAGCTGAACCAGCGCTCGCGCTCGGCTGGATATCCGAGGAGCACGTCCTTGAAGCGACGGAACGCGCCCTTGCCGTCGATCGACATGATCAGGCGATCGCGCAGCGTCTCGTCGCTGACCGAGCCGACGAACTTCTCCATCCAGCGGTACTGCTCGCGCGACGACGCCGGCTCCACGCGCAGGTAGTCGCGCAGGTTGGTCATGATCTGCTGGCGGCGCGCCGCGGCCTCGACCTCGCCGGCGGCGATGGTGACGACCTTGCCAGTGGTGAGCTCGAGAAAGCTCTCGGTGTCGTTGGCGTTGCGTTCGACCGCGACCTCGAGCGCGTCCCAGTCGAGCTCGAGGCTCACGGGTCCGCGGCCCTGACCGGCCCGGGCGGACGTCAGCGGATTGGCGGGAGACTGGGACATGGAGGCTGCCGGCCTGGGGGAGTCACCGAAGCCGGCGAAATACCAGCGTAGTCGCTGGCGCGGCCTTGGGCAAGGCAGCTTGACACTCGACCGGCGCGGGGTAGTATCCGGGCCCTTGCACGCCGGTGGCTCCCGCTGGCAGAGGTGTCCATGGCTCGCGTTACCGTCGAAGACTGCCTCGAGAAGGTCCCCAACCGCTTCGCCCTGGTCGTCCTGGCCGCCGAGCGAGCCCGTCAGATCGCGCGCGGCGCCACGCCGCTGGTCGACTGCGACAACAAGCCGGCGGTCACCGCCCTGCGCGAGATCGCGGCCGGCATCGTCGAGTTCCGCGAGGACGTGAAGGACACGGTCACCGAGTACATCAATGAACGCCGCAAGGCCGGCTTCATGTGATCCGGGTCGGGCGGTGACCTTGCCGCCCCCCTAGCAAAAGTTGCCCCGCGCGCGGACACGCCCCTACATCATGGGCGTGACCCCGGGGATCGCCGAACACGGTCCAGGCTATCGGCAGTCGCTAGCTGCCGGTGACTTCGTGCGCCTCGCGTACCGCCTGGGACGCAGCGGCGCCACCGGCGTGCTCACCGTGCACGCGGCCTGGCAGCGCCCCGAGATCCTGGTGCTGCGCCGGGGCGCGCTGGTCACCACCGAGCAGGACATCAGCGGCCGCGCCGCGACGGCTCGGCTGGCGCGGCTGGCCTCGCTCACTGGCGCGACCGCGTCCTTCGACGGCGGCGCGCAGACCCATCCGCCCGGCGCCCGTGGCCTGCCCCTGGTGGTCTGGGCTCGCCAGCACCTCGAGGCGCAGCTCGATCAGACGCGCGCCGACGCGCTGACCCACGAGCTCGCGGGCGTGCGGCTGTCGTTGCGCAGCGATCAGGCGCCCGACGGCGCGTACCTCGACGAGGCCGATCGCCGGATCCTCGTCGCGATGGCGCAGCCGCGGCGGCTCGATCAGATCTGGCCGCTGGCCCGCACGCCGCGCTTCCGGCTCCTGTGCTTCCTCCACTTCCTGCGTCAGGTGGGCGCGCTCGCGATCGCCGGCGTCGGCGCTGTTGACTCCGCGCCGCACCGCGCGCCGTTCCTCGACGCACGCACCCACGCCGCGCTGCGCACGCTCGGCCTCAGCGAGCCCTCCGATCGCGACACCGTCAAGCGCGCCTACCGGCGCCTGGCCCGCGCGCTCCATCCCGATCTGCAGCCGGGGGTCCCCGACGCCCGCCGCCGCGAGCTCGAGGCTCGCCTGCGCGAGGTCACCGCCGCTGCCGAAGCGCTCCTGAGCTGAGCCGCGCGGCGACCGCGTCTGGTACGGTGCGGCGATGACGCCGGCCGAGTTGCTCGAGGACGAGCTGGTCACGCTGGTGGCGGCCCTGCCCGAACTGCCGGCGGCGCGGCTGCGCGTGCTGGCGGGCCACGCGCGCGCGCTTGGCGAGGGCACGAGCGCCGCCAGGCCCAGCCACAACAGCACGCCACGCATCCACCGCAAGCTGCCACGCAGACTTGCCGCCTTTGCCCTCACCGGCACCTTTCGCGAAACCCGGACCCTGGTGCCCGCCGACGCCTTTGGCCCC
>SXGT01211655.1_pt1 | contig 12623 bp, 8 predicted proteins | sample 3176221 | NCBI WGS metagenome assembly SXGT01 (sample SAMN11356862, study PRJNA531348) | freshwater metagenome | isolation source: freshwater sample F1-120 | place: China: Fuxian Lake, Yuxi | collected 2017-12-25
CTGCCGTTTGGGAAGAACGTGGGGCGTTGTGACGGAACTGCCGGAAGGCACCGACAAGCGCTTGCGATTGCTCATTTTCTTCCGCGCTCTAACTACCCTGCGTAATGATGGGGTCACAGGTTCGAGTCCTGTAAGCGGCACCAGGTCTTTCACAGGGAAAGCGACGAGGATCCGGCGCAACGCGCGTTGGTTCTTCTTGGAGCAACGCCGAAGACCGGTCGCCAACCTGCTCGTTCGATCAGGCGTTCGCGCCGGCGAGGCCGTGCCCGTCCCGATTGATGACCGGCGCCGAAGCTACGGGCGCCACGGGGCAAGCTGCGCTCGACCTCGGCCGCCCCCTCCCCCACCGGATGAATCATCTCGATTAGAGTTTCGCATCGAGTTCGCGCGGCTTAGCTTCGGGATGTCCGATCAGCGGACAGGAGGATGACCCATTTGCCCCCCGGTGCCGCCGCCCTGCCCCTCGTTGCCGGACCGGCGACCGTGCTGACAGTTCAACGCAAGCTTGCGCGGACCGGCGCGCTCGTAACGTACCCGACCGCGGCAGCGAAGGAGACGAGACGTCGGAACGCCAAGGGTTGGCTCCCGGTGTGCGGCACCCCGATTTGAGCAGCTTTCGCGGCAGGAGAGGCGACGCTCAGGCGATCATCGAACCGGGTGTCGCCGCCTTCATCGTGACGTTCGCGCTTCTGCAGCGCCTCATCCTGACGGACGTGCTGACCCGCTATCAGGTGGCCGGGCTCGGCATGTCGGTCGCGGCGATCGAACTGCTCGTCATGCCGCTGCTGGGGCGTCGCCCTTCCGGTCTCTCGTTCCTGGCCAATCTTGCGCTGGCGGCGCTGGCCATGGCCGCCGCAAAATGGGCTCTGGAGGGCATCAACTGGTCATCCGCCCTGCGGCATCTTCTGCGCCTTACGCCGAGCCTGTGACGCCCTTCGACGAGGCGATCGCCTGCGCGATGCCAACGAGCGAGCCGGCACAGTTGAGCAGGTCGTCGGCGGGAGATGACGGTTCGTCTTGCGGAACCTTCGGCTCGGGAGTTCAGCAAGATTGGTTTCTAAGCCCACACTGCAGACCGATCGCGTCGCTATCAGTATTTTGACTCCGCCCTATGACCACCTTGGAAAGTTCTGGCGTTTGTTGACCCTCACCCGAAAGTGCATCGCGCAGTCAATTCGTAGAAGTTGTTAACCGGTACTTCACTCGTTGAGGCCAATACTTTACGGTCGCGCGCGCTGGCAGACTCCCGTACCCGTATCCTTGACGCACCTGCTTGCTCAGGATCTCATGCTGACACAAACGTTTCAGTTTTACAACATCATAGCTTTAAGCTACTGGATCATGGCCGGTGCGGGAAGCCGGTTCGTTAACCACAAGCCGGAACAGTCTTTGAATTGGTCATGGGCAACAAGAACACCTCAACTTCATATGAAAATGCTGAGCGCCTATTTGCATCCGTCCTGTCGATTGAAGCCATGCCTTTTGCAGCTATCTTTACACAAAGACGTTTTCGGAACACAGAGCCGTCTGCTATACTGGCGCATCATGTCGCGGAGCCCTCCCCTGCACTCCGCTTGGTAGGGACGATGGTTTTGCCTAGAAGGACGCCCGGATTGTCGCCGACGATAAGCTTGTGCGGTGCAGCGCCAGGAATGAACCGGAAAGACAAGAGGGCGGGTCGTCGATGATAGGTTTTCTCTACCGCAAGGTGCGGGAGCGAGTTGAAATTCTCCTGCTCCGCCGCAAGCAAAGCACGAGCCTCAAGCTTCGACAAATCTTCCGCGACCGTCATCGGATCGATGTCGGCCTCTACTCCTATGGCTGCTTCGATCAATGGCGCATGCCGGGACCGATCCGGATCGGGCGCTGGTGCTCGATCGCGAGCACCGTCCGATCGGCACCGATCAACCATCCGATCGAGGCGTTGACCACCCATCCGGCGCTCTACGAGGCCCCGTTCGGAGTCGTCGATCGATCCATCGAATGGCACGACGTGCTGGTCATTGAGGACGATGTCTGGATCGGCCATAACGCCATCCTCCTTCCGGGATGCAAGATGATCGGTCGCGGGGCGGTCATCGGGGCCGGCGCGATCGTCACGAAGGACGTTCCGGCCTATACGGTCGTCGCGGGCAACCCCGCCAAGCCTCTTCGGAAACGCTTCGACGATGAGCTGATCGCGGCCATCGAGGAAAGCCGGTGGTGGGAGCTCAGCGCGGAGGAACTACGCCGACTCTACAAGTCCGATCCGAACCTGCTATTTCATCCCACGGCCGAGGCCTTGCGGCGCTGGACCAGCGATCAACAGGGGCTGCGACGCGCGTGCTGATATCGATCATCGTCCCTCATTACGAGGACCTCGAGCGACTCGATACGCTCCTGAACATGCTTCAGGCGCAGACGGTCTCTCCGGATCAGTATGAGATCGTCGTGGCGGACAACATGTCCCCGTCCGGCGAGGCAGCGGTCGCGGCGCGGATCGAGGGCCGTGCGAAGTTGGTGACGTGCCACGAGCGCGGTGCCGGGCCGACCCGCAACGCGGGCGTCGCCGCGTCGACGCTGCCGTTGCTAGCGTTCATCGATAGCGATTGCCAACCAGAGCCCGGATGGTTGGCCGCGGGGCTGGCCGCGCTGGAACACGCCGACTTGGTAGGCGGCCAGATGAAAGTCCTGGTCGACCAGCCCGGGCAGCGCACGGGCGCGGAGGCCGTCGAGCAAGTCTTCGCTTTCGACAATCGAACGTACGTGACGACGAAGGGATTCTCCGTCACCGCAAACCTCTTCACGCGTCGAGACGTATTCGCGAAGGTGGGGGGCTTTCGGACGCAAGTTTCCGAGGACGTGGAATGGTGCAAGCGCGCGACGGCCGCCGGCTATCGGCTCTCCTATGAAGAAAGAGCCGTCGTCGCGCATCCGGCCCGGCGGACATGGTCGGAACTCAAGCACAAATGGGGAAGGCTGCAACGGGAGAGCCTTGCGCTTTCTTCGGAGCAACCGGGCGGTCGAGTGAGGTGGCTGCTACGCAATTGGGCTGCACTCGCGTCCACACCTCTTCACTTGAGGAAGATCTGGCGGTCCGATGAACTCGACAACACTGCCGAGCGTCGGGCCGCATCGACGACACTGATCCGTCTTCGAATGTGGCGTTTTCTCGACGCCCATAAACTGGTGTACGGGGGCCGGTGATGTTCGTCGTCGTGTGTATCGTCGGGTACAACAACCCGCATGACGTGATGCAGTGCGTGTCCTCGCTGGCGAATTCTACGCACCAGGCGTTCGAGGTCGTGATCTGCGAGAACGCCAGCGCCTCGATGCGGGACGAGTTGGTCGAGACGCTTCCCGCTCGCCTGCCGGGCGGTCAGCCCCTGTCGGTTCTGCCCTTCGCGGGAAACAGCGGTTATGCCGGTGGGAACAACCGCTGTATCGCCGCCAGGCCGGATGCCGATGCCTGGTGGATCCTGAACCCGGACTCTCGGGTTGCCCCAGACACCATGGGTTTGCTGGCCTCCTGGTTGGAGTCGAACAAGCTCGACGCCGTGGGAAGCACCCTTCTGAAGCCGGATGGCACGGTACAGGCCTATGGAGGGCGATGGGTGCCGCTTCTGGGGCGCGCGATCTCCATCGGCAACGGGAGCCGGTTCGACGGCGACGCGCCGCATCAGACACATGACATCGATTATGTCCTGGGCGCGTCGGTCATGTTCTCCCGGCACTTTCTCGAGACGGCCGGCTTCATGCGGGACGATTACTTCCTCTACGGCGAGGAGGTCGAATGGGGCCTTCGCGCCAAGTCCCGAGGTCTCCGTCTGGGGGTCGACAGGGCCGCAGTCGTCCATCACGAGCAGGGCACGACGACCGGCGATGGCGGCAGCTTCAGGGACAAGCCGAAGCTACCGGTCTACCTCGATCAGCGGAATAAGCTCCTGGTCCTGCGTGATACGACCCCTCGCCTACTCGTTCCGGCGGCGGTCGGGACGCTGGTCGCACTGACCGCGCGGGCGGTGAAGAACAAGGCGTGGCGTCAATTGGGATATGGAGTGGCGGGCTTGGCGGCCGGCCTGGCGAACCGCCGCGGGATGCCGCCGTGGCTGAAGAGCTGAACGATCGATCCTGCCGCGCCGGCCCACAACGCCCGGCAACCGCGCACGCGATCGCACAGGCCTCAGCCCACCTCCTCGTACCCCTTGCGCGTCTTCTCGAGCGTCAGCTTGTTCGCCTCGCGCCGGGCGCGCTCCTCGTCCGGGAAGCTCTTGACCAGCCGCTGACCCTGGCTGCCCATGCGCCCGAACTCGACGATCAGGTCGGTGCCCGCGACGCCGATCCGCCAGAACTTCTTCGACGTGCCGGCGACCAGACGATATTCGGTCAGGCCGGTGGCGCCGGCCCCGGTGACCGCTGCTTCACCTTCGGGCGCGCCACCCTCGTCTGGCGCAGGCGTGACAGGAAGCGGCATCCCGCTCGCGGCGTCGGCGTCGGATAAGCGGTCATCGTCCTCCGCTTCCCAGCTCGACCGGCGAAGCTCCTGTTCGATCCGTTCGATCACGCCTTCCCGCGCGCGCAGCCAGGCGGTGACCGGGACATCGATCACGCGCCACCCGAACGCGCGTAGGATGTCGGGCCGGAAGACGTAGCGCTCCTCGACGGCGTCCGCGCCGACCGCGCCGCGATCAAGCAACGCGCCGAGCACGTAACCACCGCCGGCGGGATCGACCACGGCCAGGTCGCAGCGGAAGCTTGCGCTGCCGACACGCTCGTGCACCTCATGCCCCTTCGCCCGCAACGCGGCGGCGATGGCGCTGCGCACCGGATCGGACGGCAGCCGTCCTTCGAAGGTGCGCGCGGCATCGGGGTTGAGCGTCGCCAGCACGGCGCGGGCGCGATCCTCGGCCCCGGCGGACTGCGCCTCGGCGAAGGCGAGGAACCCGCGCAGCGACCGCGCGCCGTCGTTATGGACGTTGGTGATCGCCTCGGGCGCAATGCTGGACACGATCGCCATGTGCCGCTTCGCGCGGCTGAAGATCACGTTGAGCCGCTTCTCGGGGCCGCGCTGGTTGATGGGGCCGACGTTCATCGCCATCCGCCCGGCGGCGCCGGGCGCATAGCAGACGCTCATGACGATGATGTCGCGTTCGTCGCCTTGCACGTTCTCCAGGTTCTTCACGAACAGGCCGCTGAACTGGCCGTCTTCCTCCCGCTCCTGCTCGCGGGTGAGCGCGGCGGAGAAGGTGTCGTCGCGCGCCGCCAGCCGTTCCAGCGCGTCCTCGATCTCGGCCTGCTGCGCCTCGGAAAAGGCGACGATGCCGATGCTTTGCCCGGTCTCGAGCGCGAGCAATTCACGGACGAGTCCCGCGATGTAACAGGCCTCGGGCAGATTGGCGCGGCGCTCGTAGACCCCGTCCGCGACGCGATGAGTGGTGATGGGAGCGGCGAGGAGCCGAGCGGCGCCGGCCGCCCACGCCTCCTCGCTGTCGGAGCGTGCAGGCTCGGCCCCCTCGCGCCGCGTCCGCAGCGACCGGTCGGGAATCGTCACCAGCTCGCCGGCGTAGAAGGCGGCGTTCGAGAAGCTGATGAGCGCTTCGGAACGGCTGCGGTAATGCCAAGCGAGCAAGGTCGCGGGCAGGTTGCGGGCGGCCTGGCTCAACAGGCTGTCGGCGTCGAGCACGACGGCGATGCGCTGGCCGTCCTCTTCCGCCAGCACCTCCCGTTCCTCGTCCGCCGTCGCGGTCGAGAAGAAGCTCGTCGGCGGCAGCTGCATCTCATCGCCGACGATCACCACCTGTCGCGCGCGGCACAGCGCCGGTACGGCATCCTCGGTCGGGATCTGGCTCGCCTCGTCGAAGATCACGACGTCGAATAGATCGGGTTGCAGCGGGAGCGCGTCGGAGACCGACAGCGGGCTCATCAGCCACACCGGCTTGAGGTCGTTGACCACGAGCCCACTGTCGCCGCTCGCCAGCTCGCGGATCGACTTGTAGCGCATCGACTTGCCGAACTCGTGCTCGAGCTCGCGGCGTCCGCTGGCGTACGTCTTCTTGAACGCGCGCCCGGCGCCGTCGAGCTGCGTGACCGACATCTCGGAGCGTTTGACGTGGTCGCGAAAGCGGCGGTGCCGGGTCGCCCGGATGGCGGCGGCATTCTCGCCGCGCAGCGCGTCGCGCGCGGTCGCCGCGCGGCGCGTCAGCGAAACCATGCGATCGATGTCGAAGCGGCGGATGGCCGGGTCGGCACGCTCACGCGCCGCGATCGCCTCGTCTACCACCAGCGCCTCGATCCCGGCCAGCGGCATCGCGAAGGTGGTGAGCGCCGCCCCCACCGCCGTCGGCGCCTCATGCACCTCGAGGAGGTGCGGCAGGAGATCGGGGAGGTCGTCGAGGGCCTCGCGGACGTCGCGCAGCCACTCCGCCAGCGTGTCGAGCGTGATGTCCGACGCCTCGTCCAGCATGCGCTCGCTCGCCACGCCGAGCGCGCGCACGGCCGGGGCAAGGCCGGCAAGACGCGTCAGCGCGGCCTCCCCCTGCCCCGCCCGAGCGCGCGCCAGCATCGCCCCGGCGACCCCAATCGGCCGCTCGTCGATCAGCTTCGCGCGCAGGTCGAGCAGCCCCGCGAGGTCGCGCGTCCCCAGCCGCTCGGCGAGCGCATCACGCGCCGCGGCCTGCTCGGCTCGCGCGGCGTGAAGCGCCGCCAGCGCTTCGAGCACGTCGGAGACGGCGGGTCGCACCGCATGGGCATCGAAGTCGTAGCGGGCCGCGACAGTCGCCTTCAGCGAACGCCAGGAGCCGCTGAAGAATGCCAGCAGCGACCCTTCCTTGGCGCGCGCCACCGTCAGCGCGGCGGCCGTGTCGTCGGGATCGAGCGGATCGTGCCATCCCCTCGCCCGCTCTTCCTTCGCCGCGACGTCCCGTTCGAGCACCGCGAGGTCGCCGAGATCCGCCTGCAGCGCCTGCGAAGGCGCGGAAGCCCGGTCGAGGAGATCCGGCGATCCGGCGAGCCCCGTCGCCACCATTCGCTCGGCCAGATCGACCGCCTCGCGCACCTCGGCGAGACCCGATCGCCCGGACAAGGGCAGGTCCGGATCGTCGATCAGCGGATCGAGCCGCTCCAGCTCGGCCTGGGCGGTGTCGAGTGCCGCCTCCACCGCAGCATAGGGCCGCTCGCTGCGCAGCAACGCGCCGCGAAGCCGCGCGAAAGGGTGCGCCGCGAGGCTGGACGCGCCGACGAGTTCGAGGAGCGCGCGCGAGACCCGCGTCGCCATGTCGCGGTGCGCGTCCCAGGACGCGAGGTCCGGCAGCCGCTCGCGCTGGCCGGGACCGATGCCGGCCGGCAGCGGGGGAAGCGCGGCGGCGCGACGCACCAGGTCGCGCAGCGGCGGCTCCCCCGCGGGGCCGCTCGCGCCGACGGCCGCCTCGAAGACGGCGATCTGACGCAGGTGCTCGTCCAGCGTCGCCACCGTGCGCGCCCGCGCCGCGCGCGCCTCGTCCAGGCCGTCGGCGCCGCGCCGGCAGCGTTCGTAGTGATCGCGCAGGTCGGCGATGAAGCCCTGCTTGTCGTCCTGCGAATCGTGGATGATCGTCGCTAGCCCGTCGAGACCGGCGGCCCCCAGCCGGTGGAACACGACGTCGAGCGCCGCCCGCTTCTCGCAGACGAACAGCACGCGCTTCCCCTGCCCCGCATAGTCGGCGATCAGGTTGGTGATGGTCTGCGACTTTCCGGTGCCGGGCGGCCCCTGGATGATATAGCTGCGCGCGGTACGGGCGAAGGCCACGGCGCGGTCCTGCGTCGCGTCGCTCGGCACCACGCCCCATTGCTCGTCCGCGGGGATGGGTGGGGGCGCATCGGCGACGAAGGGCCGCGGCTCGATCAAGAACACTTGGTCGAACGCGGGCTGCGCGTCGGGGCTGTCGATCAGCGCGTTATAGTCGCGCACGAGCGATATCTTCTTGTAGTTGAAATTGGCGAGCGTCACCTGCGTCAGGTCGATCTCCCACGCGTAGCGATGCCCTTCGCCGTCCGCCTTGGCATAGGCCGCCGCCTCGGTCTCCGCGACCATCAGCTCCCGCTTCGGCGCGGACCCGCCGCCCGCGGCCAGCCGCTGGGGCAAAGGGTCGGGCTTCACGAACTTCTCGAACAGCGCGAGCCCGAGCGGACGGTAATCGTCGCGCGCGTAACTGAAGTCGGCCTTGGTGCTGACCGCCTCGCGCTTGCCCGCTCGCCGGCGGTTGAACCGGTTCACGCGCTGCACCGCGCGCTGCAGGATTAGCCGGATCGGCGGCCGCTCCTGCAGGTCCAGGCGCACGCCGGGCTCGCTATCGTGAATGCGCGCGCGCAGCGTCTCGTGGATCTCCTCGAGCGAGGTCTCCGACAGGTTCACCGTCTCGGGAAGATCGATGTCGTAGAGCTGGCGGAGCATGTGGCGCAGCGCGGGATTGAACTCGGCGATCGGCTCCGCGCACGTCACGACATACTGGTCGCGCACGCCCTTGCGCCGCGCGACCTCGACTGGCAGCCACAGCAGCGGGGAGCTGATGCGTTCGTCGGGCGCCTCCTTGAGGTTGTGCCAGTGCAGGAACGCCACCATCAGGCGCAGGCTCGAAAAGCCGTATTCGTTGCGATTGCGCCGATGTTCCTGGATGATCCGGTCGAGCTGCGACGGGATCTGGGGCTGGTCCTCGAAGCGCAGCCAGCGGTTGAGCGACACCGCCTTGCCGGCCAGCAGGTCCTTCGCGAAGGCGCCCTTCCAGGTACACAGCGCCTCGCCCCGCACGCTCTCGATCCGCATCACGATCGGCATGCTCGCGTCGGTCAGATTGACCGAGCTCTGCGTCGGGCGGAAGTGGATCAGCCGGTTGCGGCGCGACAGGTCGAACAGTCGGTCGCGCAGATGCGCCAGCACCGCCGCCCGCCGGTCGAGGACTCCCCGCACCTCGCCCAGCACGCGCTCGACCTCGATCCCGGTCGGCTGGTCGCGCCAGTTGTCGAGCCGCCGGGCGAGGTCGGCCACGTCGGTGGCGCGCTCGTGACGGTTGAGCCGGGTCGCCTCCAGCACCAGCGACGCGATCACCGGGTGCAGGCGCGGCGCGATGGGGAACAGATTGTCCCGGTTCATCGAGAAGCGTTCGAGGTCCCGGAAAATCGACGGGTTGAAGCCGCACGCCAGCGCCGCCATGACCATCCCGAGCTGGAACACGTCGGTGATTTCGTCATGGTGCCCCACCTCCACTTCCCAGCTGCGTAGGCCGGTGAGGTAGCAGGGGCCGACAACCGTCACCGCCTCGCCGTCGAGCACCGCCACGTCCTCGACCCGGGTTCCGTTGTCGTCGTCCTGCGTGACGCGATAATTGCCGACCAGCTTGAGCGCGCTCGACACCGGCGGCTGCACCGCCCGGATGGCGTCGAGGTCGATCGTGGGCGGCACGCCGTCGGGATCGGCCAGGACGAGCCGGCCGTCCTCGTCTTCGAGCACGCGATCGAGCGTGATCCGCGCCACGAGACCGCGCTCGTGGAGTGCCGCCACTTGACGCAGCAGGGGGAGCATGGCGTGGACGAGATCGTCGGACGGCAGCGGACCGCGATCGTCGCGCAACACTGCGCGAAGCGTTCGCGGCGTCGCGGGGCTTGGGGTTTCCGAGGCGGGGTCGGGCGGCGGAGTCATGCGGCCTTCGCCGCGTCGGCGACGAGCCGGTCGCTGCGCGCCTTGGTCCACTTGAGCTCGCGCCGCAGCGCGGCGGTGAGACGATCGGTCGCTCCGATCTCTTCCGCCGTCCGCGCGGCCGCGAGCATGACCGCGTCGGTCGCGTCCGGATCGGCCATCGCGAGGTCGAACATCAAAGCGATGAAATAGTCGCGGGTCGCGTCGTCGATGCGCTCGGCACCAATCTCGGCAAGGTCGATCGGCGTTTCCTCCTCCCGGTCGAAGTCGGGAAACACGGCGCGCAATTGGGTCTCTATCTCGTCGCCGGGCGCGTCGATCGCGGCGACGAAGCGGGCCAGGAAGTCGCGCGTCATCCGCGTCAGCCGATCCTGTCCGAGGAGGTCGAGTGCCTCGATCGACAACGGTCCATGGAGGTGCTTGCGCAGCCACGAATCGAGCTCGGGATCGCCGTTCCACCAGAGCATCAGCGCCCGTGCCCGCAGATATCCTTCGGGGTGGGACAGCCCCTGCGACGTATCACCCCGCGCCTCCACCTCCTGCGCCTGCCTGAGATAAGCGTCGGCGTCGACGTTGGTGAGCCCGGTCATCGCCTTGAGCAGCACCGCGATCGCAGGCGCCGGGTCCTCCGCCGCGGTCGCGGCGCCGCGGTCGGCGAACAGCTCGGTGTAGAGGCTCAGCAACCGGGCGGTCTCGCGGTGCGAGGGCTTGGCTCCGGCGTAGGACACCGCATGGTCGAGCACGCGGCTGGCGCGGTAATGGTCGCCGCCGGCGAGTGACCAAAGCCGATAGTGCGCGAGTTCGTGCCCCATGAGCGCCAGCAACTCGGCCTGGTCCAGCCTCTCGAGCACCGGGCCGAAGAAGACGAGGTGGATTTCGTCCGGCACATAGAACAGCGCCGCGTTCATCGTGCCGTCGTTGGCCTGGTAGATCGTGACGGGTGCCTCGATCCCCAGCCGGTCCATCGCCGTCCGGCACGCGTCGAACACCTGGGGATGCCCGGCGGGTTCGAGCCGGTAGGTGTCGCGGAGCATGGCGGTGCGAAGCTCGTCGACCTCCTCGCCCGATGCGCCCGATGCCGACCAGTCCCAGGCGTGGGGCTCGTGGCGTTTGAGATACGCGACGACGTCCTCATGATAGTCCAGCGGCTCGAGCGTCCGCGCCTCTTCTTCCCCGTCCATCGGCTTCGGCACTCGTCTTGCCCAATTCGCCCCGATCCGATCGCGACGCCCGGGGCATCGTAAGCGTCGTCACCCGCACGAAGCAATGGCGGCCCGTCGCTTTACGCGGGTCACCCTATATTGAATCGGATCGAGTCCGCGCCAACAGCGCGAGAAAACAGCATCTTCCCGGCGACGACAAATGCTGATGCCGAGGCCTATTCTACTCTTTTTAGCCTATTCAAAAGGTTAGATCGTCGGCCACAATATTGAGAACCGGCTGTTTCATCGCACGATGTCTCGAGCGCTGGCCGATCGAAACGTTGACGCTGCGGGTGACTGCGAGGAAGGTCGATGGAACGCGGATGAGGAGAGCCGCGCATCATTGCCGATGGGCCGCGCATCGCTGACCCCGATGAACGCCGCGTCGGTCAACGCCGGCTGACGAGGTGGTGCAGCACGATGCCCGACGTCGTCGCGACGTTGAGCGAATCGAACCCCGCCGCCATCGGGATCGTCACCGTCGTGGTGCGCGCCAGCAGCGCCGGGTCGAGCCCCGGCCCTTCCGCGCCGAGCAGCACCGCGCTGCGCGGCGCCGGGCGCCACTCGGACAGCGGCAGCGCGCCCGCGGGGCTGAGCGCGACGGCGGCGAAGCCGTGGCGGGCGAGGAGCGCGAGCGGGTCCTCGCCCGCGCCGAGCCGCGCGAACGGCACGGTCAGCGCGCCCCCGACCGAGACGCGGATCGCCTTGCGGTAGAGCGGATCGCAGCAGTCGCTGTCGAGCAGCACCGCGCCGACGCCGAAGGCGGCCGCGTTGCGGAAGATGCCCCCCATGTTGTCGTGGTTGGCGATCCCGCACAGCACCAGCACGCCCGCGCCCGGGTCGCGCGCCACCGCCTCGCCCATCACGGCATCGGCGCCGCGCTCCTCCGCCCGCCGCCCGATCCCCAGCACCCCGCGGTGGAGCGGGAAGCCGGCGATGGCGTCGACCACGCCTTGCGCGGCGACGAACACCGGCACGCCGTCAAGCAGGCGCGACCACAAGGGCTCGAGCGCCGCGACGCGCTTGTCCGCGATCAGCAGCGACAGCGTGGCGTGCGCGCTCCCCGCCACCAATTTCTCGAGGACCACCGTCCCCTCCGCGACGAAGAGCCCCCGCCGCCCGACGAGGTCGCGCTCGCGGATGTCGCGATAGGCCTCGATCCGCGGGTCGGCGGGGTCGTGGATGGCGATCAGCTCGGGCATCGCCCCGCCCTACACCAAGCGGGGCGCCGCGCCACGCGCGCTCGCCCGCGGCCGGAAAAACCGTGTGCCGCGGGGACCTTAGTTTCTTAACTTCGTTTGCCTTCCCGAGCCAGCTCCGGCGCACGAGGAACCCACATGAGCGACATGACGACGACCACCGGCAACGGCGGCGAGACCCATCAGCGGGCAGGCGACGGCGCGGCGGTGCTGACCACCAACCACGGCGTGCCGATCGGCGACAATCAGAACAGCCTGAAGAGCGGCGCGCGCGGCCCGACATTGCTCGAGGATTTCGTCCTTCGCGAGAAAATCTTCCACTTCGACCACGAGCGCATTCCCGAGCGCATCGTCCACGCCCGGGGCTCGGGCGCGCACGGCGTGTTCGAGGCGACCGACGACATCGCCGACCTCAGCAAGGCGGCGGTCTTCACCAAGGGCGAGAAGACCGAGGTGTTCGTCCGCTTCTCCACCGTCGCGGGCGGCGCCGGATCGGTCGATACACCCCGCGACGTGCGCGGCTTCGCGGTCAAATTCTACACCCGCGAGGGCAACTGGGACCTCGTCGGCAACAAC
>SXGT01204126.1_pt1 | contig 12622 bp, 11 predicted proteins | sample 3176221 | NCBI WGS metagenome assembly SXGT01 (sample SAMN11356862, study PRJNA531348) | freshwater metagenome | isolation source: freshwater sample F1-120 | place: China: Fuxian Lake, Yuxi | collected 2017-12-25
CCGCGTTCAACTCCTCGGCGAAAACCTCTGGCCGAAACCAGGTCGTGACGGTCGAGAAACGGCTCTTCAACGACGACGCTCTACGATTCGATTCTAGGCGTTTTGCCTCTGCGATCGGCTCGGTGCAGCACTCGTTTTCGGCCAGTTTTCGGAGTTGAAGCGCTCAACGGTGTCATCAACGTCCAGCGGTGTCGAAAATTGGCTGAAAGAGGGCGTTTTGGACTGCCCGAAATGCGGAGTTGAGGCGAAACACGAGGGCTTAAATCGAGTCCTGGCGAGGAGGCGGCGAGCGTGGTGAAAGATGTCGGCACGAAGGGTGAGATCATGGTTGGATCGCTTGGAGTTGTGCAGCTCGAACCTTGAGGGGTGTTAAGGTTTTTTCCCTTCGCTAACGCGCTCCACCCGTTATCCTTTCCACCATGACAGGTAAGGGCGAGAGATGAGCCGCACAGATTTCATTCGGCTTTGGAAGTGTTTGGTAGGCGTTTTGCCACATCTATTGGTGGCAAGTGTGCTCGTTTTCGCCTTGACCGCCACGTATCTCCGAAGCGCACTGTTGCCGTGGCCATGGTTGGATATGGCCCGCACCGAGATCAGGGGGGCTTGCGAGCATCCCGACGCTCAGTGGATGACCGTGGCGCTGGTCGCTCTCTACCTGTTCAGCTTCGCTGGGCTTCGCTGGCTGCAAGTCGGTTCGTTGCTTAACAGGGTCAGGATACGGACACGCTTGGTGCTGATGCTGATGTTTGCAGGCTGGGCGATCGTAAGCTACACGCTCAATTACCGCACGGCAGCGGGAAGCACCGACCTGCTGGTGCTGCTTACGGCGCTGGCGGTGGGACAGGGCGTTGCCTTTTTTCTAGAGCGGGAAGAATCTACGGGCCGCTCAAGGGCCGATCTCAAGTCGAACTTGTTTAGACTGATTGCAGTGTTGTTAGCACTGGCGAGCCTGGTTCACCCGGCGGCCAGCCGGGAGTTCCAATACCGGGGGCAGACCCGCTGGGTCGGGCTGTGGGAGAATCCGAACAATTTTGGCGCGCTCATGGCGATGGGGATTGTTCTCGCGACGGGCTTGCTCATCGCGAGTTTGGCAGCGTGCTGGGGAAAGACGCGCTCTACCACCGCCTTCCGGATCCGCTTCCTCCCGCAGCTTTCCGCTGCCGTCTGGCTCGCGTGCTTCGCAAGTTGCGCCACCGGGCTGCTGTTCAGCTACAGCCGCGGGGCGTGGCTGGGAGCGGCGCTTGGACTTGGCTTGCTGGGCTGGCGCAGCCTTTGCAGCGTGACCGAACCATCGTCCCCGCCTCGCCTCCGGCTGCTCCTGTTCCGCCGCTGTGCCCCGGCCCTGGTGTTGCTGGCGTTGTCACTCGGCGTGATTGCGTTCTGGAGTCTGCGCCACACAGAGATCCCCTTGCTCCGGCGTGTCTTCACGGTGGGCAATATCAATGACTTCTCCTGGCGCAACCGCGTGGCCACATGGCCTGGCGCGCTGCAAGTGATAGCGCGCAAGCCGATCGCCGGCTGGGGATGGAACCGACCGGTGGCAGTCTTTGACCATGGGCACCAACCCGCGTGGCTGAGTGAAAGCGCGGCGATCACCCTGAACGACTACTTCATGATTGGCATGACCTTGGGCGTGCCGACTCTCTTGGCATTTTTGTTGTGGATCCGGCTCGTCTGGCAGCCCGCCGATTTCCCCTCTTCCCCCGCTTCGCTTCCCCATGCCGCCCTTCTCCCTCTCCTGCTCAGTTTCGGCTTTGATGGCGGCCTGTTCAACCTAGCACTCGCTGTGCCTTTCAGCGTCATGCTGGAGTTGGGGATTAAGGTGCCACCGGGCAGTTAAAGCCAGCCATTTGTAAGCGCTTTAGCCCGTCTTGCCAAGCACTGGCCAAAACACCGGCCCAGCGTCTCGCGGTGATGCCAGATCGCGATGAGCAGACACCTGTCAGCATGATTTCATAGCGGTGGCTAACCTGTTACGTTTTTCATGCAACAAAAGCGCGACCGAAGAGACCGCTAAAAAACCAAGAATCAGCCAACTAAGAATGTCTGTCTGTTTCCATGTAAGGTTTAGCCATTTCTCAAGGATGCCAAGGCAACTGCAAGGATAGACCGCTCGTGTAAAATATCGTCCAATTTTATAAGAGCCTGTCTGAAAAAGCAGTTGTATGAGTTCGTGAGGAACTCACGGAAGGCGGAGCAGAGAATGTGTGTAAACTAACAGTTAATCCTTGACCCACGCCGCACGGTGCGATGGCTGACTTTCGCGGCAGCGGTGTCGGGCGATGACAACCCGTTGTGTCCGCTCTCTCACCGACCTCACCGAAGCTCAATGGCGCTATCTGGAGCCTTTTCTGCCCCGTGCCAAGCGCCGGGGCCGCCCCCGCACGGCCTTGCGGCCACTGGTCGAGGGCCTCTTCTACATCATCAAGACCGGCTGCCAGTGGCGGTGCTTGCCGCCTCACTTCCCGCCGTGGCAGACGGTCTATCACCATTTTCGTCGTTGGAGCCGCGAAGGCATTTTGCGGGCGCTCAACGACCGCCTGCGGGCCTTTGTGCGTGCGGCGGCAGGCAAGCGATCCCGGCCTACGGCCGCCGTGCTCGACAGCCAGACCGTGCGCTCCGACCCGCACGGCGGTACGGTGGGATACGATGCGGGCAAGAAGACCAAGGGCCGCAAACGCTTCCTGCTGGTGGATACTTTGGGGTTGGTGCTGGGCGCGGCAGTGGCTCCGGCCAACACCCCTGAACGCGCCGGGGCGCAAGCGTTGCTGGAGCCTTTGCTCCCGTATTTTCCGTGGCTGCGCAAGCTGTGGGTGGATGGGGGTTACAGTGGCGCGGACTTCGCCGGCTGGGTGCGCCAGCACCGGCCCAAGTTGGCCGTGGAGGTAATCAAGCGTACCGACAAGCTGGCCGGCTTCCGCGTGGTGCCAAAACGCTGGGTGGTCGAACGCACGTTGGCGTGGCTCACACAGCATCGGCGACTCGTGCGGGACTACGAACGCAGCGAGGCCAGCGCGACGGCTTGGATCTACGTGGCCCTCATACGGATCATGCTCCGTCGTCTGGCGTAATCACTCAGATCTCATGCTTTTTCAGACAGGCTCTAAACCGTGACGACACTACAGAACCAGAGCAAGGCAAGACCTCGTCTTTCAAGAGAGGCTGTGAACCAAACATATGCGCCAACGGCAATTTCAAAGCTCCCAGCTATGATCAACAGTTGCCTGTTGGTGAGAAAGGGCATGACCGAATCTGGCTCATTAAAGTAAAGATGCTGCTGAAATGCTTCAAAAAACTTGAGCGCTCCTGTCGCGAGCAGTACTGCCGCTCCCGATCGTGTAGAAAACTGCGCGAGCTGCATATATCCGTGCATTGTCCTGAAAAGGCAAAAATTCACTCAACGGCAGCAATCCGCAGCAATCGGTGAAAAATTGGCATCATGCGACTCTCTCAAGGCGATGCATAACTCGACCAAAACAATGCGCAAAGCCACTTGTTGGAGTCACAAAGCGGGAAGTGACAAGCCCATTAATCGCTTCCAAAACAATGCGCGCACTGATCAATGTTTGTTTTGAGTTGTCTGCATAAGTCATTTAACAATCCTAGCATGCAAGATTGTCACGTCATTCAATCTCGATTGCCCGTCTTACATTGAGCGAGGCTACCTAACGACAATTGCAGAGCTTTCAAGGTTTATTTACAGAGTTTTTCATACGTTGCTGTCCAATCACCAGGAGCTCCGGAAGCCCCTTCAATGCAATTACCACCTACATTAATACACGGGATCACTGTAGTTCTTTTAAGGCATTTTCTTGCATCAAGGTTGTTATCGGTTGGAACGCAATCCGATGATTCAGTTCCTAGAACGCATTGAGTGCATCCCTCATGCTCGGTAATGGTTTTAGTCCCTGTGCACGGCCCACCATTGGCTGGTGCCTTGCCGGAACACCCTCCCGCAGTAGTTGTGGTAACTGTTTGACATTTCTGGGGGTCCACCGCGTATGCCACGGTAAGTGAAATTATCATCCCGAAAACAAGAATTAGCGGCTTGATTTCGATTCTATTCTTCATTGATTTACCTTTCGTTTGTTTGTGTATTTTTGTTGTCCCGAAACTTGAGTGAGTCATTTGTTGTTTCTATACAACCAGAAAACTAACGGGAAAAGTCCTGTCGCAACCAGCAATGCGATGATGATCCATCGGGGATTGCGGAGATCCGGTGGCATTTGCGCAAAGTCAGTATCACGGATGGATCTAGGCAATCTCAAGTCAGCCAATGCCGGAATATGCCCGTTAGTGATTGCATATTGCACATTGTTTATGCGCAATGCCGCATTGCGAACTCGCTTGTCAGTAACAAGTGATTTTTGAGGGATGTCTGGAAGGCTGATCTTACCGTCCAACACCTTTAGGTTGTTTGCAGTTCCGTTGCAGCTAAAGGAAAGGTGCCCATACCAGTAAAAGTCAAATTGCCAAGCAGATGGGATGTTCACTTTTTCCAACGCGCTCCATTCGGTTACCCTAAATGAGGCAATAGTCTGGCCATTCGTATGAAAATTAACGAAGCGAGCGAATTGAGCCTCTCTATCGTTGAGAACTGATCCTGGAGCCTCCGACGAGAGTTGGCTAACCCCTAATTTGAATAATTCTGAATCGAATGTGAACCGGGCAGATTCCGGACATAAATCAGCGCTTGAACGCCACTTTGCGTCCAAACGCGTGCCATGAACATAACAGTCCAACCGAGTATTCCCGAAGGGAAGAATAAGAGGCTGCCCTTGTCGTTCGCGAAGGTAATCTCGAGCGCAATAAGTGAACCAAAAAAGCCTTTGGTCAAAATCCAGATCAACAGGATAGCCGTCCACAGCTAAAGAAACCATCCGCCACTCATTGGTCATGCCCGTATAATTCGGCTTTTCCAGAATAAAATTCGGATAAGAACAGGCATATTTCTGCCTGTTGTCAACGTAATCAACGATCCACTGCGCGTTTTTTGTATCGACCGCCATGCGGGCCCTGCCACTGAAGTCAGGTTTTTTGTCAACTACGTTATTATTTACCCTATAAGAATTCAGCCCCACATCGCAAACGAATGATTGAGCATACGAACCTGAAGCAAAGAAGCGGACTATGAGTAAGATGAGAATTACGAACAGCCCTTTAGACAAAATGAGTCGCATGAATCTTTCTGACCCAGGATGGATCACCCGGACGCATGTAGCGAATAGACCCATAATTTCGCGATTCCTTTCATTAGCGGATACTGGAGGTTGGCGTCAAGCGTTTCTTTGCTCTTTGTGCCTTTGCGAGCTTCTGACCTGATTTCTCTTCCCTGTTTCCATCATTGCCAAAGGAAGCCGTTGTGCCCCCCCTCGGGGGCTACTTGGCCGAGACGACGCCACCGTTTCACTAGTATCTGACTCTGGCACAGGCAGTTGTCGATGCGAAGTAGTGCAATAATTGCCACGGCGAAAGCTCGACTTGGCAATTCCTTGAGCCAGCCGGAGCCCGCGTCGTCGTCCCGCTGGGCTACATTTCCCAAGCTGGGACGAGGCGGTCGTCCGCCGCAAATCTTGAATTGTTGCGTTTTGGTTCGATCTGTCAGTTGACCAACCAAAAAGGCCGGTCATCCCTGTTGACGAACCGGTGCGAAGAAGGCTTCGAGAAAGGGCACAGATTTCAGGAGTAATTAGTATTTACCAAAGAGTATTTCGACCAATTTCATGTTCCGCCGGCTGATGTCGGCAGTTGATTCGAAGATGTGGCCGGCATTGGCGTAGTATTCGATTCGCACTGACACGCCGCGCTTGCAGGCTTGACTTTCAAAAGCGTCCACGATCAGTTGTGCGTCGTCCAATGCCCCGCAGTGCAATGAAAATCTGGTCGGGGTAACCGCCAGAGCTTCCTCATACGGGAATATCCCTGGACTGAGCACCCACACCCCTCTGAACCGCTTGGGATGCGCGTCCAGCACCCGCTTGATGGCCACCGAGCCGGCGCTGTATCCGCAGAGGTAAACCTGAGCCGGATCGACCGCAGAGTTCTTGAGCATGTCCTCCAGCACGGCGACCATGTCGTCAGCGGACTCGGCCATGAAATCGCTGCTGTAGAGACCCCAGCGATCAGGCGCGCAGTAGATGGCCCCCAGATTCGCGAGCACCTGGGATTCGGCAGACCAGTGGCCTTGCATGGCCGGGCCGATGACCAAAGGGTATTTCCGGCCTGCCGCCGTGGTCTGGGGCCGGAGCTGAAAATAGGGCACATCCCCTCCGTCAGTCCCTCGGGCGTGATGCCGGCTTGGCTCGATGATCTTGGCTTTGGAGAAGGGTTGGTCCGTGGGAGGAACCACGCAGCGCAGGTTTCGGGCTCCGAGGTCATACTCCCAGACTCCCCGTGGCTCCGAGCCCACCGAGGCGATCGCGTAAACCTTAGTGCCACCGGCTCCGACCGAGTAGCTGAGCACATACCCGCCGTCGAAGAGGTTGGTGTTGGCGCTGGAATTGGGGAACCGCAGCGCCAGGTAGGTGTGGTTAGTGTGGCTGGACACATAGGCATACGCCTTGGGAACGAAGGTCAGCCATTGGGCATTGAACACCCGCTCCGAAATTGGGCGGGCTACTTGCCATCCGCCGTTACTATCGGCCAGCACGGAATGGAGGTAGCGGAATTTGGGACTGTCTTCAGGCACCGGGGAGCAAAAGAGAAAGCCACCGCTCTTGGCGTTGTAATTCAACCAGTCGAACGACAGATCCTTCGGCATGTCCGTAACCCGCTCAACCGCCTTGGTTTTGAGATCAATCGAGTGGATCTGCCCGGACTGCACAAAAGCAAGGGATTCGCCGGAGAGGGCCAGCAGCGGACCTTTGGCAAGGGAACGGTTGAGTTTGGCCAAGGTTTGTGAACTGCGTCCAAGCTTGCCGGTCTTCAAACCGGGGTTGAGCGTGAAGCGGCTGATGACTCCCGCATCGTCGAACACCGCAAAATCACTAGCGGATAACCAAACCAATCCCCTCAAGGGGCCGAAGACTCGAAATTTATCCGCCACATTGCCCGTGCTGGTGTCAAAAATGAACAGCTCGCCTTGGTCTGTTGTTGATTGCGTGCGCGTCTCGAACAGGAAGAATCGGTTGTCAGGTGAGCATGGGTGCAGGGCAAACTTTTGATCAGCCACCGCTACAGCGACACGCGTCCTGGCGAGCGTGGCCAGGTCCACCTGAAACAGTCCAAGGCCCGATTCGGTGTCCCGCACATACCAAAGACGAGTGCCATCGTGATTGGCGAGCGGAGCGGCTTTGAACGCCCCGACAGCGGTGATTTCGTCGATGACGCGCACAGTGCCAGATGGAAGCCGCCATGCTCTCAATTGGTGCGGAATAGCGAGCGTCAAGGCGGCCAGAAGACTTAGGCTAGCCAGGGTCAGGAGCCTGGCTAGAAAGGATTTGGGCGGGCGGGTAGCCGGAACCTGTCGGCGTTCAATCCTGCGTCCGGCCGTAGGGGCACGCGTGGAACTGGCGGGGATGACCTGCTGCAATCCGCAGCGGGGACAAGTGAAGGGTTGGCCGGAGAGTGATTCATCCACCGCGATCCGCTGACCGCATTCAGGGGCAGCACAATGGAATTTAATCTCCATGTTCGTCAGCGAGCTGCATCAACCCCGGTGGAAGCTGTGGCATTTCGGCGCAAGACCAACAACAACGTCGCCCCCGTGAACATGAAGAGGCAACAACCAAGCAGGACGAGAGACATTGCCCGTGGTGCAAGCGGAACCCACTCCGTGAAGTTCCCGAGGCAACTGCATGGCTGAGGAGCCTTCATCCAAATCAGCGCCCCATGATAAGCCAGAAAGTTTGCGCCACAGTAGGCCGTTAGCAGCAGTTTTAGGGATGTTTGATTGCTGAGGGTTAGAAAAGCCGCCAGCGACAATTCACAAATCGCCAAGACCAGCATTAAGGTGCGGACCTTAATGCCCAGCACAGGGTCGCTGGTTTCCAAGAAGTGAGCTGGACTTCGGAACGCTAGGAACTTCGCCATTCCTGCCACCAGCAAAATGTAGGCGGTGCACTGCAACACGACCGATGAAGTTCGGGCATGCGTTTCCCTGCTTGGAGCTGGAGAAGATCCCGGGACAACTGTGCCTGTGGATGAAATTTCCATCGAAAGCGGTGGCAACTCGGCCCATCAATCTCCTGCCTTGATAGTCCACATGCCTTTGTGACCCCCAATCGCCTCCCCCGCCTTGCCGGTCTTGCCAACTGTTTGGGCCGGCATGAGCAATTCCACCTGTCCTCCGATCATCAAGTAGTTGAAGCGCGAGCCGTGGAGATCATCGGGTGAAAGCACCTTGGCGTCTGTGTGGTCGGCGCTGCGGGTAATCACTGAGCCCGAGCTGTTGCCCATGATGTTGTTTGAATTGGCCTGCTCCGTCAGCAGGATGGTGTCGAGTGGCGCTGGTATCATGCTCATCTTGAGGGAAACCATCTCCCCCAGCTTTTCAGGGTTGTAGGTATGGGCTGGAGGGTTCGCCTTGCCGTTCGGGTCGAATTTCCAATGCAACCCAATCCCGGTGGCGTTTTTCGGACCCGGCGGCCAGTTGGCAGGCAGCATGTCGTGGCGAGGCATCGCATATGTCCTGCGTTCCAGTTTGTAACGCGCCGCCCACTCTGCGGGTCCAAGCGGGTCGGCTGGGCAGCGTAACAACCTGCCGGTAGCGGAGTCGGCCCCAGTTCGCTTGGCACCGACCGATTGGTTGGCTTCAAGTTTGACGAACGGACTGACCAACCGATCCCAACTGACGATGTTCCGGTTGTCCAAGTGCAGGTAGGCGAAGGGGAGTCGGGTCGAATTATCCTCGGAGTAGAGAGCGGTGGCGGCACCCAGCGCGCGGAGATTGTCCGCACAGACCGTCGCTTTGGATTTTGGTCGCAGCTTTGCCACCAACGGGATCATGAGCAGCCCGAGCAGTGAAACGCTTGCGACTGCAACAATGAGATCCTTCCTTGTGAACGCCTGAATTGATCGAGACGACCGCGCCCCTTCGCTTCCTCGGATGCCTCTTGACATGGCCGCATCGTAAAAACACGCTACCCGAAGGTCAACCCCGATGTGTTCACCGGCTGAGGGTTGGCGAGGATTGTTGTGAAACGCGGAGCCAAAACAGTTCAGGCTGGAGGCCGAATACCGGCGGGAGGACGAGCGTTCACGTTGCTCGAACTTTTGGTGGTGATCGCGATCATTGGGATCCTCGCGGGACTCCTTCTTCCCTCCCTCTCCAAGGCTAACCAAAAGGCCAAGGCGGCGAAATGCACGGTGAACCTGAAGCAGGTGGGGGGAGCATTTCTTCTCTACGCCGGGGACCACAATGAGCAGTTGCCGCCGCTGAACAGTGGAGGCCCTTGGAACCACCCCGTTTACCCACACAACCCGACCAACTGGTGGTATCGGATCATCGCCAACGAGAAGTATCTGCCGCCGGACCAGAACGGTGGCGTCTGGCGATGCCCGTCGGTTTCTGATTCTGAGCTTGGAACCGCCTTTGGAGGCAAAGTCCAAGGTTACGGCCCGGTCGAAAGCAAGGCCTACATCCCAGGATTGCCTTCGATTATTCGATACGGCATGGACGGCAACGGCAATGTCACCGGCAGCAGTCGACTGGGTGAAATCAGCCGGAGCAGCGAGATTTGGCTCGCCGGCGACGTTGGCGTGCCGAAGATTCCAACCCAAGTCCCACGCAGCGGCTATCGCACTGACATGGTGACGTTCGCCCCTCATCCTCTACAGCTCTGGTCTGTTCACACCATCAGGAAGCAGCCAGCTTGCCGTCACAGCTATCGGGGGAACGTTGCTTTCGTGGATGGCCACGTTGAGGCATGGACTTATTTGGATTTCGCCTCCAACAAACATGACATCTTCGCCCTCCGATCCCGTTGATTCCACTGACCCATGCACGGTGATGAGGCTGAAAAACAACTCGATTGCTGACTGATGACAGCGGACGCCCAGCTTCCCTTCAGCACACTAATCGTTTTCTACTCGATTTTGTGCACCGGGCACTTGGCGCTGCAATTCTTGTTCGCGCACTTGCACCACTGGCGGGAGGTTCGTGCGGCCCGGCAGCGGCAAACGAGCATGGACCGGTTGTTGCAAGAAGGCCGGTTTCCATCCGTGACCGTGGTTTATCCGATTTACAACGAAACGCCGGAGATTCTCCGTCGCGTCCTGCAATGCGCCAAAGAGTGCCTCCGCATCCCGGGATTGGACCTGATCTTCGTGGACGATGGTTCCACCAATCGTGAAGAATTACGCCCGGTCTACGAGGCGTTTCAAGGGGAGCGAATCCAAGTCGTTTACAAAGAAAATGGCGGCAAGCGGGACGCGCAGTATGTCGGGTTTGGCCTTGCTCGGGGGGAGTTCATTGTAACGGTAGATTCGGACACGCTAATCAACCCCGAGGGTGTTCTCACCCTGGTCGCCCCGATGATTGAAAACCCAGACGTTGGCGCGGTGTGTGGTGACGTCCGTGTGGAAAACGCGTCTCACAACCTGCTCACCCGCCTGATTTCGATCCGCTACTGGACGGCCTTCAACTTGGAGCGGGCAGCGCAAAGCTTTTTCGGCGCAATCCTTTGCTGTTCCGGTCCATTTTCAGCCTATCGGGCCAGCGTCATCCGAACAATTAAGGAACGCTATGTTCAGCAGACATTCTTCGGAAGGAAGTGCACCTATGGGGACGACCGGCATTTGACGAATCTGGTGCTCCATGAAGGATACCAAACTGTCTATCAGGAAGGGGCCATCGCCCATACCTACGTGCCTGAGACGATGCGCGAATACATCGTCCAGCAGAATCGGTGGAATAAGAGCTTTTTCCGGGAATTGCTGTGGACCCCGCGTGATTTCGCAAAGGTTCACCCCTACTGTTTGTTTGATGCGTTCTTTCAGCCCTTGGTGTTCGTGGTCTTCACTTTCGTGATCGGACACAACATTTACCTATTCGCTGAATCCCAAGACTTGAAGATACCAACCTACTACCTTGGCATGCTGGTGCTGATGGCCTCCGTGCGGACCCTGTATGGCCTGGTGCGGACTTGGGATCCGGAATTCCTGGTCTTCATGCTTTACGGATTCCTGCACATTCTGGTGCTCACTCCAGTGCGGTTCAAATCGTTGTTGACCCTTGATGACAACGCCTGGGGCACCCGGTCTCAGGGCAAGTCGAACGTCCTGGGTGATTTTCTCAAATGGTCCTGCGGATATTGGGGGATGGCCCTCCTTGTGGCACTGACGCTCTACAGGTGGCAGACCGGGCTTGCTCCCTTCGACAGCGACGGGCGTCAACTCATCTATTCCGGCTCGGCCGAGGATTTCATCTTGAGCATTGCTGGCTCTTGGAACTACGCCGCCACTTTTTTGATCGCCATGTTGTCGGCATTTATCGGCTCTTCCTTGCTGTTTCCGCGACGCTCCGTGGTTCAAATCCCCGTCGAACACACTTCAAGCCCTCGTGACTTGGGCAGTCGGCAGTGAGCGGGCGAATTGGACAGTTGGATTCGGATCACCCTTCCGACGCTCTGAAAGTGCAAACCATCCTTGCCACCAAACCTGGATGGGTTGGTTCCTTGGTCTATCCGTCTGCACTCCTGCTCATGGCCATTCTCGCTGCGATGATTTGGGCAACAGCGAGACAGCCGGTGAAGTTCGTGGATTTCACTGTCAATTCCAAGAACGGGACGCGAACGCGGGCTGTTGCCGTTGTGCCCAAGCGTCTTAAGCCGCTTCCAGTAGTAGTGTATCTGCACGGTTCAGGTGATAGTCTGCAGCGAAGCACAGGGACGTTAAGGCAATTTGCTGAGCTCGGTCTGGCGGCGGTGTGCATGGATTACACGCAAACGAATGCGGCCTCCTTTCCTGCGCAGTTTGAAGCCCTCCTTTCTTGGGTCGCTGCTCAGGCGTGGGCAGACACGAATCGTGTGGCCTGGGTCGGATTCAGCCTTGGGGCACAGCGAATGTTGAGCTATGCCTGCGCGCATCCGGAGGCCGCTCCGCCGTTCTTGGTCCGACTCGCAGGAGGTCGAGTTCAGGAATTGGAGGCGGAGCCACGACGACTGCACGGCAAAGCTTGGATCGTGCATGGAGAGAAGGATGATGTTTTTCGTGTAGGCGATGCGGAAGAAGTGGCAAGGAAACTGACGGGCGCAGGCATGTCGGTAGAGATGACCGTGCTACCTGGGCAAAGTCATGCCTTCGGTGAGAATCGCCAATTGGTTTTCCGGCTGCTAGCGGAACGGTGCGCTGAGGAGTTCAAGGCTACGCGGAAAGGAGCGGCTGGATCGTGACTCCAAGCTCGGCGATTCAAGAACCCGCCTCGCATCGTCGCATCCGATTGACGGTGTGGGGAGTAGCAATAGTGACGGCGCTGTTCGCGGTAGGCCAGACAACAGCCAATTTGGCATTGGGGCATTACGAAGCTACCAGTGCGAATCTGGCAAAGGCTGAACGCAGACTGTTGCATTCGGGTCTGTCAAGGGACTGGCAATGGCTTTTGAAGTCCGGAATGTCTGCAGGAACCACGGTATCAGAGTGGATTGACACCGTGGAGCTCGCCAATTTACAACGGCGGCAGTTC
>SXGT01252152.1_pt1 | contig 12622 bp, 9 predicted proteins | sample 3176221 | NCBI WGS metagenome assembly SXGT01 (sample SAMN11356862, study PRJNA531348) | freshwater metagenome | isolation source: freshwater sample F1-120 | place: China: Fuxian Lake, Yuxi | collected 2017-12-25
GTCAGGTCTTTGGGGTGGTTTGTGGAGTGTGCGGTTGGAGCGATTCGGGTTCCCAGTCCAGCCAGTCTGCCCCGAACAATTCGACTGGGTGTTGGGCGCGAACGGCGCCATTGCCGCAGAGCATGGCGTTTACGGCACAATATTTGTCGCAGCCCCAACAGATGCGTTCGGGGTTCTTGGGGTGGGTCGGGATTTTCTTGGCCATGCCGTGGGTGTGGCACGCGTCGTGGCGGGGTTCAGGAGGCCGTACGACGCTCGTGTGCGCGCATCCGGGTGGTGGCGCCCCACAGTTCTTCGAGGTTGTAGTGTAGGCGGGTGACGGGGTGCATGATATGTATGACGATATCGCCGGCATCAACCAGGATCCATTCGGCGGCGTCTTCACCTTCCATGCCGACAATGTCGCCCCCGGCCTCTTTGATCTTCTCGCGCACATGGTCGGCTAGTGCCCTGACCTGACGGTTGGAGTCCCCGCTGGCGATGATCATTTTTTCGCAGAGTGAGGTGAGATGGGCGACATCGAGCACGGTGATGTCCTTGCCTTTGATGTCTTCTAGGGCAGTAACGGCGATTTTGGTGAGTTTCTTGGTATCCATGGGTTTATTGGCGATAGAGGTCGTGTTGGTTTAGATAGGTTAGTACGCTGTCGGGTACCAAATAACGCACGCTTTCGCCTTTGTGACAGGCGGTGCGAATGCGGCGAGCGGCAATATCCATTTGAGTGATGGCGTGGAGGTGAATATGGCCTGCGGGCGAAATTTCAAGGTCACTAGGGCGTTCGCTCAAACGCTGATCGAGTGCGTGACGCAGGACATCGGGTAGGCTGTCGCCCCAGGTCTGGGGACTAAAGCCTGGGCGATGGGCTACGGCAAGGTGGGCCAGATCGAATAACTCGGCCCAGCGATGCCAGGTCGTCAGACCCATGAAGGCATCGCTGCCTAAAAACAAGACGAGCGGAGTGTGAGCGCCCACTTCTACGCGTATGGTTGTTAATGTGTCCACCATGAAGCAGGGGTCGGTGCGGTTGATTTCGTGCTCGTCGAGGTTGAAGCGGGGGTTATTTGCGATGGCAAGCGCCACCATGTCTCGTCGGGCAACAGCACTGGCTTGTGGTGGATGGCGATGGGGTGGTGTCCCGGTGGGTAAAAAACGCACTTCGTTACAGCCTAGAGCCGCGCCTAATTCCTCGGCTAGGCGCAGATGCCCCAGGTGGATGGGATCAAAGGTACCTCCGAAGAGACCAACCGGGGCGGTCATTAGCGAGGCGGGTTTTGTTTGCGGCGCACCTGTTGCAGCATGAGGGTGGCGACTTGAACGCGATTGGACAAACCCAGTTTTTGCATGATGTTGGCTAGGTGGTTGCGCACGGTGTTGTCGGACAGGCGCAGGCGTGCGCCGATGACCTTGTTGCTGAGGCCTTCCGCGACAGATTCGGCGATTTCGATTTCGCGCGTCGACAAACGGGCGAGTGGTGTATCAACCTGCCTGTTCGACAGTTTTTGCAGGATGTGGGCCGGAAATGCGCTAGTGTCTTTGAGGACCATGCTGATGGCCATGTGGATCTGGTCGCTATCAGAGGATTTGAGCAGGTAGCCGTCCACTCCGGCCTCGACGGCGGAGCGGATTTCGGCATCGCCGTCTTCTACGGTCAGGATAATGGTCTTGGTGTCCTGCGCTTTCAGGATCGGAAGGAGTTCGAGACCGTCACCATCCGGCAGGCTGCGATCGACGATGGCAACATCGGCGCGCTCGGTCTGCAGCCAAGCCCGTGCGCTGGCTAAGTCGGCGCAATCGGTAGCCACTTCCAGATCGGTTCGGCCTTCGATCAGGCCGCGGATGCCCATGCGTAGCAGGGGGTGGTCGTCAACGATTAGGACACGAATTTTTGACATAACGAGTGATCCTTATATCGATTGGTGCGATTTTGGTATAGATGGATCATAACGGATGCGCAGGCAATAAGGGGGTATGTCAGACCCTGGCGTTATTTGCCGCGTTTTTTGGTCTCTTGGGCGATCAATTCGTCTGCTACGCGCAGCACATTGGCATAACTTCCGGCCATAGAAGGAGAAGTCAGGTACTTGCCGTTAATGATGAGGGCAGGCACTCCTTCCAATGGGTATTCCTGGCTGATTTGCTTGGCGCGGTTAGCCTTTGTATGGACGCTGAAGGATTGGAAGGCGGCCTTTAGTTTGTCCGGGTTAACCCCTTGGGCAGCGGCCCAGCTGATCACACTTTCCGGCGAGTTGAAGCGACGGCCTTCGTTGTGGAGGGCGTTGAAGAGGGGGCCATGCAGGCGCGGGATCTCGCCCAGGCTTTCAAGGGCGTAATACGCCTGGGTCAGTGTCATCCAGCTCTCACCCAGCACGGCGGGTTGACGAATGAGTGTCACATTGGCTGGCAGTTTCTTGGACCACAGGAGGAGTTCAGGCTCCAATTGATAGCAGTGTGGGCAGCCGTACCAGAAAAATTCCAGTACCTCTATCTTCCCCGGGGTTGTGGTGGCATGGGCAGGTTTGATCTCAATGTAGTCTTTTCCGAGTTGGGCGGCGTGGGCTGAGAGGCTTAGCGTGCAGCAGATGGACAGGAAGAGGGGGAAGAGTGGGCGCAGAAAGGAGTGGAACATGAGTGCCTCGGCAGAGAATGATGAGTCAAGGGGGTTATTGGAATACCGGTTCTTTGATGCGACGGGGGGTGAGATTGTTTCTGCTGAGCAGGCCTTCACTCTCGATGGCCTGGGCCTCGGTCTTGTAGGGGCCAACACGGACACGGTAAGTTGCACCATCGTCGCTGAGGGTAATGACAACATCTAGGTTGAGCAGCAACAGGCGGGCTCGTAGGCGGCGGGCATCGTCTTCCTTGCGCAATGCGGCGATCTGCAACCACCAGATCTCACGCGGTTTAAGCGGAGGGGTGATAGTTGGCGTTTTGCCTTTGACGAAGTCGTCATGGAAAGGGATAACCTTGGGGGCCGGTTTGCTGGCTGGGGCCGCTACGATGGGCGCGGTCGGGTGCGCGGGCGCGGGGGTGGGGGCGACCCGGGCCGCAGGGGCTTTTGGTGAGGGCGAAATGCTTTCCATTGGCGCCGGATGAGGCTTGGGTTGGGGGCGATGCTTAGGTGCCGGATCTTTGGCCGATGGGGCCTTGGCTACCGGAGCGGGTGCCTCCGTATCGGGTTTTGAGGTCAGCCACTGAGTGAACGCAATGGTGATGGCAATTCCCAAGGCCATGCCAACAATTAAGATAATTAGGGTGCTGCGCCCGGATTTTCGGCCATTGGCGGCGGGGGTGTGGGTAGCCGTTTTGAAGTCGCGCCGTGCCATGAGGCTTACATGGAGTCCGGCGCCGAAACGCCGAGCATTGCGAGACCGCTGCGCAGGACTTGCTGTGTAGCGGTGATCAAGGCCAAGCGGGCGTTCTTCAGGGCTTCGTCATCGACTAGGAACTGGCAGGCCGTATAAAAGCCGTGCAGGTCAGCGGCCAGGTCTTTCAGATAGTAGGCCACGGTGTGTGGTGCCAGGTCGCGCGCAGCATCGGCGCAAGTGGCTGGGAATTCGGCCAGCCGTTCCAGCAAGGCCATGGCGTGTGGCTCAGCCAGAAGGCTTAGATCAGCTTGGGCAAGATCGCTGCGGTTTCCGTCCCAGGCGGCCAATACGCGACAGATCCGCGCATGGGCGTACTGGATGTAATAGATCGGATTTTCGTTCGATTGGCTCTTGGCGAGGTCGAGGTCAAAGTCTAGGTGTTGCTCGGACTTACGCAGTACATAGAAGAAGCGGCAGGCATCGTTGCCGACTTCGTGGCGCAGTTCGCGCAGGGTGACAAACTGGCCGGAGCGCGTGGACATGGGCACCTTTTGGCCTTCGCGATACAGCACGGCGAATTGCACCAGGGCCACGGTGAGGCGCTCGGCATCGGCACCGGCGGCCGTTAGTGCGCCCTTGACGCGCGAGATGTAGCCGTGGTGATCGGCGCCCCAGATGTCGATGACGCGATCGAAACCGCGCTCGAACTTGTTGAGGTGATAGGCAATGTCAGCGGCGAAGTAGGTGTAGATGCCGTTATCGCGCTTGACCACGCGATCTTTCTCGTCGCCAAAGGCGGTAGAGCGGAACCACAGCGCACCGTCCTGGGCGTAGAGATGGCCGTGCTGCTGAAGCTGGGCCACGGCCTTGTCGATCAGGCCCGCGTCATGCAAGGAGCGTTCGGAAAACCAGTGGTCAAACTCGACACCAAATTCGGTCAGATCATTGCGGCAGTCGCCCAGCTGTTCGGTGAGGGCAAAGCCGTGCACGAAGGCGTAATCCGCACCCAGCAGGGCCTTGGCGCGAGCGATGAGGTGATCGAGATGCGCCTCCGGGTCGGTCGCCACATCGGGGGCATGGGCAAAGAGATCGGCCGCGGCGCGGCGGTAGCGGTCACCGTGGGCCGATTGAATGCCATGGGCCATGTCGCGCACATAGTCGCCCTGATAGGCGTTGGGCGGAAAGGCGACGGCCTCGCCCAGTCCTTCCAGATAGCGTAGCCAGGTGGACAGCGCCAGGATGTCCATCTGCCGGCCGGCATCGTTGACATAGTATTCGCGGCTGACTTTGTAACCGGCAAAGTCGAGCACATTGGCCAGACTGGCGCCAAAGGCCGCGCCCCGTCCGTGGCCGACATGGAGCGGGCCGGTGGGGTTGGCGGAGACGAACTCGATCTGGATCGCTTGCCCTGCACCGAGGCGGCTACGGCCAAAATCATTCCCGGTGGCGAGGATGTGCGGAACGATGGCCTGGCGGGCTGCAGGTTGCAGGAAGATATTAATGAAACCGGGACCGGCGATCTCGGTGCGGGCGATGACCGGTGCATCAAGCGCGGCAAGCAGTTCGGCAGCGACCTCGCGCGGGTTGCGTTTGAGGGCTTTGGCCAGTTGCATGGCTAGGTTGCAGGCGTGATCGCCATGGCTGGCCTGGCGCGGACGCTCAATGGTAATGGTGGCGTCGCTGCCGGGCGCAACGAGGTCACGGGCACGGGCAAAGGCGAGCGCGAGTTGGGTTTTGGGATCTAGATAGGTCATGATGCGGCTACAAAGTTGCGCGATTATAGCCTCGCCGGCCGCCGGCGCGGGGGACTAGAATTCCGCCGGATCCACATCCAGCGACCAGCGCACGCCGCGCAAGGGCAAGGTGTGAAGCAGAGGCACCCAGCGTCTCAGGTAAGCCTGCAAGGCCTCGCGTTGGGGGGCTTGCACCAGTAATTGAGCGCGTTCGCGGTGAGCAAGGCGGGCCATGAGGGCCGGCACCGCATCGTACACGGTGACTTCTGCGGGGCTGGGAAGACAACTCCGGGCCGCCTCCAGAAAGGCCATTGCGGCGCTCATCTGGCTGGCGTCGGCGCGCAATACGGCCAGATGCATGAAGGGTGGCAGGCCGGCTTCTTGCCGCTCGCGCAAGGTGTCTCGGGCGAAACTGGCGTAGTCGTGCTGGCGCAAGGAGACAAAGAGGGGGTGCCGCGGCCAGTCGGTCTGGACCCAGACCGTACCGGGTTTGGCGGCCCGCCCCGCTCGTCCGCTGACCTGCATGAGTTGGGCGAAGAGACGCTCGCTGGCGCGGAAATCGGGCGCCTGCAGGGCGTGATCGGCACCGATCACACCGACTTGGGTGAGATCCGGAAAATCATGGCCCTTGGCCAAGATCTGGGTGCCCACAATGAGATCGACCGCATGGCGCTGAATGGCCTCACGCATGGCCGCAAAGGCGCCTTTTTGGCGGGTACTGTCGCGGTCAACGCGCAGGATGCGGGCCTCGGGGAAGCGTTCGATGAGGTGTTCTTCGACCCGTTGCGTGCCGTGTCCACCCGCACGCAGGTCGTGCGAGGCACAGTTTGGGCAGGTGGTCGGTACGGCTTGTTCGTGGCCGCAGTAGTGACAACGCAAGTGGTCGGTAGGCAGATTTCGATGCAAGACCTGATGGGCTGAGCAGCGGGGGCAATCAACGATATGTTGGCAGGCATTGCAAATTAGGGCAGGAGCGTAACCGCGCCGGTTGATGAAAACCAGGCTTTGCTCGCCGCGCTTAAGCCCAGCCGCAAGCGCTTCGGTCAGGGTGCGAGAAAGGCCTTGGTGGGGCCGGTCGGTGCGCGTGTCAATGAGGCGAATCTCGGGCAGGCTGGCCCCGCTAATGGCCCGCATGGTTAGGCGGTGTGATTGATAGCGGCCGCGCTGGGCGTTATGCCAGGTCTCCAGCGCCGGGGTTGCAGAACCGAGCAGGATCTGGGCATGGCTTTGGCGGGCGCGCCAGATGGCCAAATCACGGGCCGAGTAGCGCAGGCCTTCGCCTTGTTTGTAGGAGCCATCATGTTCTTCATCAACCACGATCAAACCCAGGCGCGCCAGGGGCGCAAAGAGGGCAAGACGGGTGCCGAGGACAATATCGACCTCCCCCCGCTGGCAGGCCAGCCAGGCGGTCAGACGCTCGCCGTCCGCTAGCAGGCTGTGCAGCAGGACAACGCGTTGATTGGGAAAACGCTGCAGGATTCGCTCGGTGAATTGCGGTGTGAGATGGATCTCCGGAACCAGAATCAGGGCCTGCTGTCCTGCGGCGACGACATCGGCGCTGCGTTGCAGGTAGATCTCGGTCTTGCCACTTCCGGTAATCCCATGGATGAGGTGGACCCCGAAGCCATGGGCACGGCGGAGGGCGGCTAGGGTGGTCGCCTGTTCGTTGGTCAGCGAGGGTGGAACAGCGGGAGGGCAATCGGCCATGGGCCGGCAGGCCTCCACCCAGCCTTCCCGGAGCCAGCGGGCAAGCAGGGTATGAAATGGCTTGAGGGCCTCGCGGGTCTGTGCCCCGTTGTCCAGTTGGGCCACCAGCGCATGCTGGGCATGGGCGTTGGCTTTAAGGGTGGCGCTGTGTTGACGCCCGGCTTCCGTAAGACGATAGGCCGCCGGTGGCGGTAAGCGAAAACGCCGTTGCCGCAAGGCCGGAGGTAGCAGACCCAGTAGGGTGGCGCCAAGCGGGAACTGATAGTAGTCAGCCGCAAAGCGCGCCAGATTAAGCAGATCGGCCGGCAAGGGGGGGAGGTCGCGATCAATGCTGTGCAGGGGTTTTAGCCGTGTTTCTGAAGCCCCATCGGACGCGGCATCGGGGGCTGCATCGGGCCCCGCATGGGACGCGCCCGGCGCGCCCGCCTCAACGAGGGCGACCAGAATCCCGACCTGAAAACTTTCTGCCCGGCCTTTGCCAAACGGTACGATAACTCTCCGGCCAATATCGCTCGGTTCGGCGTCGGTCGTCCGGTAGTCAAAAAGGCGCGCCAGGGGAATATCAATGGCGACCTGTGCAATGCGCTGCATCATAAACTGGCCAACACCCCATCCAAGTTAAAGTAAATTCTCCGAAAGTGGGCGAACCGCTTGACCCGACTGGTACGAAAAACTTATCCACAAAATATGTGGATAAGTCTGTGTAAAACCTGCTTTAAACGGGAGCAAACCCTTCTCAAACCGAGCTTCGTACGCTCTTGCGCACAATTTGAACAAAATATTAAGACTAGTAAAAACAATGAGTTACAATTAGTTGATGGAGGTCAGATCTTTGTCTGAGGCCTATGGCTAAGGTTATGCCACCTTGTGTGTAAGTAGTTGCTGTTATTCTGCAAAATTGAGTAATTAAGGACAAGATGGGCGTTTTAATTGCTTAACGGGGGTGCGAGCGTATTCAGTAAGCCGTCTAGGATCGGACCGGCCTCAGGGGCATTGGGGTGGTTGATGATTAGGACCAAGGTCTTCCATTCGTGGCCCCCAACACCGCGTTCGTCATGCAAATAACCGGCCCAGGCGCGTACCGCACGCAGGCTGCCCGTCTTAAGATGGGCGCGCCCGACGAGGTGCGCCGGCGAGCTGCGTTTCTGCAGGGTTCCGTCGATGCCAAGGGTGGGCAAGGAGGCGGCAAATTCAAAAAACCAGGGTTGAGTACGGGCCCAGTGGAGCAGCTGGCCCAAACCCGCCGGGCTTAGCCGGGCCTCGCGCGATAGTCCGGCACCGTTATCCAGCACGAGCCCTGGCAGGGCAAGCCCACGCTGAGCGAGCCAGGCGGCAACCGTTTGCTGAGCCTTTGCGGGGGTCGCAGGCGCCCCAAACTGGGCAGCGCCCAGATTCAGAAACAGCATACGGGTCATGACATTGTTGCTGTGCTTATTGATGTCGCGGACGATTTCGGCCAGTGGGCGTGAGGCAAACCGAAGCAGGCTTTGAGCGCTATCCGGGGTAAGCCCTGGACGAATCTGCCCGTCAATGCGGCCGCCAAGTTCCTGCCACAAGCTGGCGATATGGAGGCGATTGTTGTCGGCGGGGGCCAGCAGATTAAACCAGGCCGTCCGCACCCCGCAGGCCAGAGGATAATCCCCTTGCAGATGGAGTTCTTGGCCCCGGATAACCGGCTTCAGGCGCTCCTGCCAACCGTTGCAGATCCCATTGCTTGGGCGTATTTCTGCCTTGACGGACAAGGTTGGGGGTTCGGCGCGCACTACCACGGCCCCGTTCTGAGGGCTCAAGGTCAGGGCCAAGGTGTTGTAATTAAATAGTAAGGCGGCGGGCGGGGCGTTGTAGGGCCGCTCCGGAGCGGCATCGAATTCAGCCGGGTCCGGGACGCTCAAGGCATAATACTGATTATCCAGAATCAGGTCGCCGCGGATGGTTTGCAGGCCACGGGCACGCAGGGCGCGTAACAGGGCCGAGGCGCGTTCGGTGGTGAGCGTCGGATCGCCACCGGCTTTGATATAGAGCGAACCCTCCAGGATGCCATTCTGGAGGGTACCATCGACCAGCACTTCGGTCTGAAAGGTATGCGCGGGGCCTAGGAGATCGAGAGCCGCGAGGGTGGTGACGAGCTTCATCACCGAGGCCGGGTTGAAGAGTTGTTGTTCCTGATGGCTGAGGCTGGGCAGGGTCTCCGCGCTCGCTTGTACCCAAAGCCCGATGGACTCGGCGGGGATGCCGGCACGGTTGAGGGCCTGGACGATGGGCAAAGGCAAAGATGCGGGTAGGGACGCAGGTAGGGACGCCGATAAAGGCGTGGCCCAGGCCGCCAGCGCCGGGAGGCACAGAGCGGTAGCGGTAAGGCACAGAGAGCGTCGCAAGGCGGTTGGCATCAGGTAGGCTTGGGTGGGTGGTATCGGCATTGTAGCGGTGGAGGTTGGAGAGTGGATGTCCTTTGAAATTGCACCTTCCCGAATCCTGCGCGGGCTTTTGTGGGGCCTGCATGGTTTGGCCTGGCTGGCGCTTGGTCTCGCGGCGCTGCCTTTGGCGGTACAAGGGCTTGCCGCCACCTTGGTGGGGCTATCGCTGTTTGGCTGGGCGCCGCCGCCCGCTTGTCGTTTGCGTACGGACCGCGATGGGGTGCTGCATTACTGCGCCGGTTTTGATCCCGATGCGCCTTGGCTGGCCTGCCAAGTGGCCGGAGCCAGTCATGTAACCCCTCTGTATTGTTCTCTGATCCTGCGGCCGCAAAATCCTGAATCAGTGCAGCGTGGGGCAATGCAGCGTGGAGCACTACGGATTTTGATTTTGCCGGACAGTTTGCCAAGCGAGGATTTCCGTCGCCTGCGCGTTTGGCTTCGGCGCTGGAGTGCGCATGCACACTGAAGCACGGCAGGCGGCCACGGTGTCACCCATGGAGACGCTTAATCCCGCCGGGAGTTTTGTCGTTGAGGCCTGCGCGGGCAGCGGCAAGACCTGGCTCCTGGTGTCGCGTCTGTTGCGCCTCCTGCTGGCGGGTGCGCCGCCGTCCTCGCTGTTGGCAATTACTTTTACGCGCAAGGCAGCGGGCGAGATGCAGGTGCGCCTCGACGAGTGGCTCCTGTTTCTGGCCCGCGCAGATGACGCGCCGGCCATGGCCTTTCTGGGCGAGCGCGGCCTCACTCCGACCGAGGCTGCAAGTGCGCTGCCGCGAGCGCGCGGTCTTCTGGAGCAAGTGGCGCAGGCCCGACCGGGACCGATGATCACGACCTTTAATGGCTGGTTCCTGCATTTGCTGGCGCGCGCTCCACTGGTCGAGCGTTCGCCCAGTCAAATTCTTGACGATGCCGCCTTGCGGCTCGATGAGGCTTGGCAGTCTTGGCTGGAGACCCTGCGCGAGCCGGACAAGGTGGACTTGCATGGCCATTTGCAGGCCTTGTTTGCGGCCCCGGATTGGCCCTTGCAAACCCTGCAAGAGCGCCTGTTTGCGTTTATTGCCCTGTATGGTGACTGGCTGGCTTGGGCCGAAGGGAGGGCGGACCCGGTGGCGGAAAACCTTGCCGCTCTGGCCACGACGCTCGGAGTGAGGGCAGGCGAAAAGCCGGTGGACGACTTGGTGCAATCGGCCGCTTTTCGGGCGGCCTGCCAGGAATTTTTGCCGTTGCAAGCAAACAATGGGGGCGCCCTCTGTAGTGAGCGCGCACTTCATCTTGAACAAGCCTTGGCAAGCGGTTCTTCAGACGCCTTCGGGGCGGCCTTGCTGAGTTCGGAGCAGGTGCCGTATCGGGACATCAAGCCGAGCAAGGCGATGCAGAAGCGACTCGGCGCAGCGGCGATGGCGCGCTATTTTGAGCTTTATAACGCCTTGGCCGAAGACCTGCAGCGTGCCCTCGCCCGCCAGCGCGATGCGCGCGCGCTCTGGTTGCAGGGTCATTGGTTGCCGCTGGCGGTGGATCTGGCCGATCATTATCAGCAACAAAAAGCCCAGCGTGATGGCCTTGATCACTCCGATGTCGAGTGGCTGACGGCGCGCTTGTTGCGCAGCCCGGACCATGCCGATGCCCTACTGGCGCGTTTGGATGCGCGTTGGCGCCATTTATTGCTGGATGAGTTTCAGGATGCCAATCCCGTGCAATGGGGCATTTTGCGTGCGTGGCTGGAGGCCTATGGGGACGATGCTGAGCGGCCGACGGTTTTTCTGGTGGGCGATCCCAAGCAGGCAATTTACCGGTTTCGGCGGGCCGATGCCCGCCTGTTTGAAGCGGCCGGGCAGTTTTTGGTCACCCATTTTGCGGCGCAGCGGGCCGCCGAAAACCAGACGCGTCGTTGCGCGCCGGCCTTGGTCGACTGGGTTAACCAGACTTTCCTTGGGCTGGCTGAGCGTTATCCGCACTTTGCCATGCACACGGCTCAGGCTACGGCGCGGCCGGGGTATTGTTTGCGTTTGATTGCGCCCGACGCCGAGGCGCCGCCAGACCGACCTTCACGCCAAGGGGTGCGCAATCCCCTCCAGGAGGCCAGCGTTGAGCCCGCTGATGGCCGTGCGGCTGAGGCGGCAGCGGTCGCGGCCCATATCCAAAGTCTAGTAGGGCGGATCGAGATTGAGGCTAGCGAGGCTGGCCAGACCCGGAGTCGGCCAGCGCGCTACGCTGATGTGCTGGTGCTGTGTGCCAAGCGCAACGGCTTGGAGACATTCGAGGCCGCTTTTCGTACGGCCGATATTCCCTATGTGACGGGTCGGCGGGGCGGCCTGCTAGAGGCCTTGGAGATCGAGGATGTTCTGGCCCTGCTGCGGGTTTTGGTCAATCCGGAGGACAACTTGGCCTTGGCGCAGGTTTTGCGTAGCCCGATTTACGGTTGCAGCGAGGCTGAGCTGTGGCCGTTGGCGCAGGAATCGGCCAAGGCGCGGGAAAATGCTTCGGCTTCGGCTGCGGATCTGCGGCCCACGGGCTCGTGGTTAAGTCGATTGCAGCAAGGGAACCTGCAACAACCCGCTTGGTCGAGTGCAGTGCAGCGAGCGGTCCGCCAGTTGACGGCCTGGCAGTCTATGGCCGCGCGTCTGCCGCCGCACGATGTGCTCGACCGGATCTATCACGAGGCCAATCTGGAGGCCCGCTATAGCGCGGCGTTGCCGCCCGATCGTGCGCCCTCGGCCGTGGCCAATCTGCGCGCCCTCCTCGCCCAGGGTTTGCAACAGGGCGGTGGCCGTTATCCTAGTCTGCCGCAGTTTCTCAACCGGCTGACCGCCTTGCGACGCAAAGCCGGCGATGAGGCGCCCGATGAGGCGCCGGTCGCGGTGGGTGATGTGGTTCGCATCATGACCATCCACGCCGCCAAGGGTTTGGAGGCGCCCATCGTCTATATCATCAAGGCCGACGAGAGTCCCGGCAGTAGCGTTCCAAAAATTCTGGTCGATTGGCCGCCGGACAGGGATCGTCCGACTCATTTCTCGTTAATGGGCACCAAAGAATGGGTGGGCGAAGGCCGGAACGCCCTGCTCGAGGCGGAGGCGGCCTTGGCCGAGCGGGAGCGTCTGAATCTGCTTTATGTGGCCATGACCCGCGCCCGCCAAGTTCTGGTGCTAAGCGGCAAGCGAAGTGGCAAGGCGAACTTGATTCCGGAAGGGTCATGGCTGGCCTTGGTGGCTGAGCGGGAAGCGGGACCCGGCGATCTGGCCATGGCTGGCACGGGGCATGGCGGATCCGAGGCGTTGCGAACGCAGCCCTTGCCGCCCCTAGCCCCGCCCGACTTGAGGCCCGTGGGCGTTCGCCTTGAGGCACCTGCCGCCGAGACCGAGTTTGGCATCTGCGTGCATCGTTATCTGGAGCTTGCAGATGACCTAGACGGCGTCGCCTTGCGCGCACGCATGGCCTTGGCAGAAACGGCTTTTGCAGCCGTGGCCGA
>SXGT01947489.1_pt1 | contig 12621 bp, 8 predicted proteins | sample 3176221 | NCBI WGS metagenome assembly SXGT01 (sample SAMN11356862, study PRJNA531348) | freshwater metagenome | isolation source: freshwater sample F1-120 | place: China: Fuxian Lake, Yuxi | collected 2017-12-25
CGCCTGGAAATCAAAACGCGTTGCGGTACACTGTGTCATAACGCGATGGCCTCCTGCATTTGGGACAAAGAACTTGTGGTAAAGCCTTTATGCCAAATCAGGGGCCATCGCGCCAGTGTATCGGTGAGAATTGCGGGCTAAACGAAGACGTCCATTACCAATCTACGCTCCACGGAGCACATTCACGGGATCGTAGGCCTGCCCCAGCACCTGCCGACTCGGCACGCCGAGCCATTGGTCAAGGATCGTCGCATACACTTGGCGGAAGTCGATGCGGTGTGGCAAATTGCCTTGGTCAAGATTGACGAGCGGCGGATGCTCCCCCACCAATCCTGAGCGAACGCGGCCGCCAACCAGAAACATCGGGGCGCCGGAGCCATGATCGGTCCCCTGGCTACCGTTCTCGTGGCCTCGCCGGCCGAATTCGGAGAACGTCATGATCAAGACGCGATTCCCCTGTCCGCGGGCGGCCATGTCTCGGTAGAACGCGGTGATCGCCTCCGATACGTCCCGTAACAAATTGGCGTGGGCGGGAAGCTGGGCGGCGTGCGTATCGAAACCGTCGTGGGTAACGTAAAAGAGCCGAGCGCCGAGCCCGGCGTCAATGAGCTGTGCCGCCAATTTGAGATGGTTGCCAAGCGCCGTCGTCGGATATGGCACGCGCGGCTGATAGTCGCGGCCGATTTGAGCGAGTCGCTGGCTGGAGGCGTAGGTCTGCACCGCGGTGCGCTGCACAAAATCGAGCAGGCTTGGCTGCGGCGTTCCGGGGCGTGAAACGTTGTCCAGCAGGTCGCGTTGAGCCCGGCGATCCGGCGCACTGGCAGCTTGAAGACGCATCGTGAAGTCATCCAGCGTCCCGATCGACGGCACTCGCGCCGGGGCGCCTGTGAGGGCGAGCGGCGCCGCCTCGTTTGGATTGGCGAGGTGAAATGACGACGCTGCCGGAATGTGCCGTAGCGCCCGGCCGACCCAGCCTTCATTCAACACATCCGCCGTGTTGGCGGCATGCCAGATGTCCATCGAGCGAAAATGCGATTGGCTTGGGTTCGGATAGCCGACTCCCTGGACGATGCACATGGCGTTGTCTTGAAGGAGCGACTGCATCCCGGTCATCGACGGATGCAATCCGATCGAGTCGTTGACCCGCAGGAAGTTCTGGATACGCAAGGTTGGCCGAAGCCGGGCGTAATTCGGATCGCGGTGCGGAATGACCGTGTTGAGCCCATCGTTCCCCCCTGTGAGCTGTACGACGACGAGGATCGTATCGCGTGCTCCTTGCTGCTGGGCCTGTGGCGATTGCGCTGCCGTGTGGCCGAGGAAGTTCGGTATCGCGCCGGTCAGTGCGACCATGCTGGAGCCGGCGAGGGAGAAACGCAGGAAATCACGGCGAGTATTCTGCATGATCCAGTCTCCTTTTCTTCGTTTAGCCCCGCCTCGGAGGCATCCACTCGCCTCGGCGAAGCGAGGCTAAACGGCATCAATCCAGCTGAAATTCCGGCAAGCACAGTACCAAATGACACAGGGTTCGCATACGATGATTGGCGGCGTCGTCGGCCGTCCAGTAGACGGGATAAGTCTGCCGGTCGGCACTGCTGGCGTATTCGATCAGCCGTGTGCGGGTGTCGGCGGGCACATCGCCCTGCAGGAACAGACGCAGGAGCAGATCGACTTTCTGTTCATTCGTTCCAGCGTTATGCCCGCGCAGGAACGGGGCGGGATCGAGCCGGCGGCCGAAGCGTGTGTCGGTGGTCGAGGTCAGGGCGAGCGCGAGGTTCTGACGCAACAAGAATGTCTGGCCGTTAAGCCAGGCGCGTCCGCCTTCCCACCCTGCGACCGATGGCGGATAAAAGAGCCGCTGGCCTAGCCCTTCCATGGCGCGTGAGAGTTCCACCGTGCCGAGTCCCCCCTGCCCCGTCGCAGCGACGCGATGTCCATCCAACCCGCGCACGATTCCAAGCACGAAATCGACTGGGGCCTTGACCTTGCTGCGATAGGCGTGCGGCGAGAAGAAGAGATTGGAACGCAACACACGCTCCACCAGGGCGCCAAAATCGTAATCGCTGCGCCGAAATTCGGTTGCGAGCGGCTCCAGCAATTCCGGTGTCGCGTCCAGAGAATCGCTGACGAGGAATCGAAACAGCTTGCGCACGATGAAATAGGGCGTCGATTCCTGTTCGAGGCAGATGCGGACGATGTCGTCCGGGCGCCAGCGTCCTCTTTGCGTCAGTACCGTCTTTTCGCCTGGATCGTGTTGTGCCTCACGGAAGACGGCCCGACCATTCTCGATGCGCAAACCGGTAAACGCGCGGGCGGCCTGGCGAACGTCATCCTCGGTATAGTTGCGTTGCCCGGGCCGGCGCGCGTTGGTGACGCCGAGGCTGAAGAGTTCCATCAATTCGCGGGCGTAGTTCTCGTTTGGCTGATTGCGCTGGCTTTGGATTGTGTCTAGCCACACCATCATCGCCGGGTCACGCGACATGTCAACGAGCAAGGTGCGAAAACTCCCCTGGGCATTGCGGCGCATCAACTCGTACTGGCCGAGCATATAGCCTGCGTTCCGCACCTTGATATTGCTGGTCGCGAAGTGATTGTGCCAGAACAGCGTGAGCTTCTCACGCAAGGGCTGCGTGCTGTAGAGCATGCGATACAGCCAGAGCGACGAAATCTGTCCGCCGTTGTTGGCGCCATCCGGGCCGGTATTCGCGGCAGCGATGGTGCGCGACATTGTCGCAAACAACTCGTCGGCCGTGGCATCGTTTCGGCCTTGCAGCAGCGCCGTGATCGCCCGGTCGGCCCCGTCACGCACTGCGGCCTGAAGATCATCCCAGCTTGCGCCGAATGTGGCCCGGCGATACAGGTGGCCGGCTTTCTTCAGGTCCCAGGGAGCCTGATCGCTAGGTCGATAGCGATCCCAGGCCCAGCGCGGGTCGATCGGTTGCGGATTCTGATTCATGCGAGCGTCTCCGAAGGGGGGCGCAAAACCGTGGAGCGCTTCACTCTCCACATCAACTCCATCGGTTACTTTTTCTTGGCTTGCCACAAGACCTCGTAACGGAAATCATTCGTGCCATAGTTTGTTTCGATCTGTAATGTGCCGAGCTGGTCGATCAGGTTGAGGAGAGCCCGCAGCTCCTCCTTGGCGGCCGTGGGGGGCAGTGCCTGGGCCAGGATCATCTGCGTCAATGCCGCATCCTCGTTGGATCGGTAAATCTCCGCCAAGCCGGACGAATAGAGATGGGTGCGCATAGACGCGCGGCCCAAAGTCTGCGTCTGCTCGGCCTTGAGTGCATCGACCAGGTCGCGAGCCAGTTCGGCAGTCGCGCTCATGACAAACTGGTTGCCTACGGTGACATACGTGGGGCTGAAATTGAAGCGTGAATTCTCAGGGTCCCCTTCGACCTTCTTGGTCTCCGAGAAGTAATAGGAAACCAGCTCGCAATCCTTGTGGGTTGTCTCCTTGAGCTGCAATCCGAACGAGAAGGTTGCGAAAAGCGCACCCGCGCGAAAGATCGAATTCATGTCCTTGGCAAACGACGGATCACGCATGTCTGTCACGAGGGCGAAGGCCGGGAACGGCGACGTGGGCCTCACCTTGTAGGGGCGTTCCTTCTGCTGGGCGAAAATCAGGCGCTGGTTCGAGCCCATGGCGTTGAAGACCTTCGAAAGCTTGATGCCGCCGAGAAATTTGGCGATGTTCTTCTCGCCCTCATCGAGCCCTTTGGCATTCTTCTCACCGAGGATCTCGACTCGCTTGTCCCAGAGTTGGCCGAGATCCAGTACGAAACTGGAGCTGGAAAGCATGCGAGGCACTTGCAAGGCGGGCAGCGTGCCTGCCTGCGCCGTCAATGGCAGGATCATGTGCTTGAGGGGGGACATGCCGTCGGATCCGCGTGGCATGTAGGCACTGAGCCGGTAGTCATTCTGTTCGCGAATCAATGCTGCCGTCAGGTACGGGGAGCGCTTGAACAAATCGCTGATGCCGCCGAAGAGGACCATCTGAAAGGGATCGAGTGCGGCGGCGTTCAAGCCGTTCTGGAAGTCTGCATTCTTGCGAAGTTCCTCGAGATGAAGCCAGGTCCACGCCAGTGCCTGGGACGGCGCTTTCTTGCGGGCATCGATAAAGGCAGGCACCCCCATGACACCATTTTTTTTGAGCTGAGCGTCGAGCGCACTGCGTAGGTCTTTTTCCTCGCCAGCGATCAAGAGGGCGCCATCGGCAATGGCGAACGTCAGCTTCGGGCCGATCTTGCCGACCTCATGGCCGTGGTACTTGGAACGCACCAGCTTGTCCTTCGATTCCTGACGATCCAGCTCCTTTTGAAGGATGTCGAACCCAATGTCGAGGAAGCGACGCAGCTTGGCTTCGTCGTTCGACTGGATGATAACGACCGCTCCCTTGGGCGGTGTCAGTCGCGCAGCAAGTACCACGCCGCCGGCGGAAATGTCGTCAAGAATTCCAAAGCGGTCCTTGCCGAGCTTTTCTTCGAAGTAAGCGAGAAGTTGATAAACCTGCTGAAAGGAGGTGGTGTCGTAGACCGCACGCACGGCGGCCAGCTTCTGCGCTTGCCCGAAAAGTTCGTGCTTTACAACAGCTTCGACCAGCGTCCGCGGACGATCGACCTTGACGACCCACTCCGCCTGGCTCGGCACGAACCGCAGCGGATCCTTGGTTTGAGCCGCAGCCGTCGCGACCCACACAATCGACAGGCAAAGGGCAAAGACCCAGCGGTGTATCATGGTGATCCCTCGCGGCAATGCAAGCGTGCGATCGGACGATGTTGATTACTACTTGTTGTAGGGATTGCGGGTTTCAGAAAAAAATGCTGCCCCCGCACGGCTGGGTACAATGAACTCCGTAGCTGCGTTCTCCCGAGCGCGTACTGGCCACCTGCACTCAGAACGAGCCATGTGTACCGTCACCATCATTCCGCACGAAACCGGGATTCGACTTGCGTGCAATCGTGATGAGTCGCGCTTGCGTCCCGCCGCGTTGGCGCCGCGCATCGTCACGGCCGGCGCACGTCGCGCGGTGATGCCGATCGATCCTGCATCGGCTGGCACCTGGATTGCTGCAAACGACCGGGGCTTGGTCATGACGCTTCTAAACCTGTATCCGCACCCCTACGCCCCGGGTGTTCCACCGCCGCGGCGCAGTCGCGGCACGATCATTCCTTGGCTCATGACGACAGCCACGCTGGAAGAAGCGTGTACACAGGCGCAGGCGCTTGCTGTCAGCGAATACAGCTCGTTCCGACTCGTGATTGCCGATCACGCAAGGTGCGTAGATATGTTGTCGAATGATGGAGCGCTCATTTGTGGGCCTTTGCTTTCGCTGGACCGCCCGATCCTGTTCACGTCCTCGGGGCTAGGGGACGGACGGGTCGAGCCGCCGCGGCGCGCGTTGTTTGAAGACGTCTTCCGCACTCGCGGTGATTGGCGTGCCCAACAGGACGCATTCCATCGGCACTCGTGGCCAGACCGTCGTGAGGTGAGTGTTTGCATGAGTCGGCCCGAGGCTTGCACCGTCAGCTTCACGTCGGTGGTTCTGAATGCGCTGGTCGTTCAGATGGCCTACTATCCCAAGGCGCCGGACGAGCCCACGGTCCCCGTCGAAATTGTGCTCTTCCAGGGTTCAGCTTGAATCGTGCCTCAACGCCATCGTTTCCAATCTCGGTCCGAATGCCAGCAAATCGAATTCGGTCGGCGTGCGACGGGTCCGGCGAACGTGCCCCGAATTGATTCTGATTTCAACAATTTGTGCCGCGCCTTTAGGCATCTATCAGGTCCCAGGGCCCGATTCCGCGGGCCTCACATCGCCATAACTCAATGCCTTACTTAGTCTTAAGAATTCCACAGGACGCCAGGCATGAATGCTGGCACGATAGTTGCGAATAGCTGGCGTACGAAAGCCGTATTCAAGGTTGTCTCTCCAGCGTTGTCTACCACCCGAGGAGTGGGGCGCTGGCGGTATGCGCCGAGCTAAAGGAACCTCGATTGAAAGCACTGGGCGAAAACATCTGCCCATACTGCGGCGTCGGCTGCCGGCTCTCCTTCGAAGGTGAGTCCGACAAAGTCTTACGCGTCCGCGGTGTCGAGTCCGCCGCAGCGAACCTCGGCGGTATCTGCGCCAAAGGAGCCCAGCTTGGCCCGACCATCCACACCCCCGATCGATTGAGTCGACCGCAATTACGCCTGGGCCGACGCGATGATTTTCGCACCGTCGATTGGCCGACGGCAATTGGCTATGTCCGCGAGATCTTTGTCAACATCCTCAACACCTACGGCCCCGAATCGGTTGCCTTCTACGGCAGCGGACAGCTCGATACCGAAACCGTGTATCTGATCGGGAAGTTGTTCAAGGGGCACTTTGGCTGCAACAATACCGATTCGAACAGCCGGCTATGCATGGCAGCCGCCGTTGCCGGCTATCGCACGAGCCTCGGGAGTGACGGCCCGCCTACTTGTTATGACGACATTGATCATGCTGACGCCATCGTTATCATGGGCAGCAACATGGCCGAGGCGCATCCGGTCACGTTCGATCGCGTCAAGGCCTCGAAAAGCCGGCGGCCGGAGCAACAGATCATCGTGATCGACCCGCGCCGCACCGCGACGGCCGTCAATGCAGATATTTACCTACCCGCGGCCCCCGGTGGCGATATCGCCCTGCTCAATGCTCTGGGCAGAATGCTGCTGGACCTTGGCGCCATGGATCAGGCGTTCGTGGCGGCCCACACTCGAGGCTTCGACGAATACCGCGCCTTTCTGTTGGAGCAGAATGTCAACGAACTATGCCACGTCGCGGCAGTCGCTCCCGAAGAACTGTATCGCGTGGCCAAGATTCTCCAGGCTTCGAAAGGATTCCTGAGTTTCTACTGCATGGGGCTCAATCAAAGCACCGTGGGGATGTGGAAGAACAATAGCCTGATCAATCTCCACCTTCTGCTCGGGCAGATCGGCAAGCCCGGCGCCGGGCCTTTCTCTCTGACGGGCCAACCGAACGCCATGGGAGGACGCGAAGGTGGTTTGCTCTCCCACCAGCTTCCCGGGTATCGCACGGTCGAGGACGCCGGGCACCGCCAGTACGCCGAGGAGTTTTGGGGCCGCAGTCCGGGGACCATCAGCTCGAAACCTGGCTTGACGGCAGTCGAGATGTTCCGCGACCTGGAAAAAGGTAAGCTCAAGGCGATCTGGATTGCAGGCACCAATCCGGCGGTCAGTCTTCCCGATTTGCACCAGGTTCGGCGTGCGCTCGCCAAGGCGCAACTGGTGGTCGTCAATGAGGCTTATCATCCGACCGAAACCTCTCGCCTGGCCGATGTCATCCTGCCATCGGCGCAGTTCGGCGAAAAGGACTGGACCAGCACCAACAGCGAACGCATGATAGGCTACAGCCCGAAACTCTGGCCCGCGCCTGGCGAAGCCCTCCCTGACTGGCAGATCATCGCCCGTTTTGCACAAAGCATGGGTTACAAGGGCTTCGACTATGCGGATGCGGCTCAGGTGTGGGACGAATACATCCAGATGACCGCCGGCCGTCCGTGCGACATGGCCGGCGCGACCGCCGCCCGTCTTCGCGAAGTTGGCAGCCTGCAATGGCCATGCCCGACAGCCGACCATCCTGGCAGCAAACGCCGCTATCTCGATCACAAATTTGCCACGCCCGACGGCAGGGCGATCTTCCTGCCTCGCGAAAACAAAGAACCTCGCGAAGTGCCCGATCACGAATTCCCATTCGTTCTGACAACGGGCCGGCTTTACGCCCATTGGCATACGCTGACGCGGACCGCAAAAGCAGACAAGCTGGTCCGCCGCGAACCGGGACCGTTTGTCGAGATTAACCCGGCGGACGCCGCCAAGCTGGAGTTGGAAGCGGACGATCTGGTGCAGATCACCAGTCGTCGCGGCACGATTCAACTCCCCGCCCGCTTGCGCGAAGGCGTTTCCCCCGGCATGATCTTCGTCCCATTTCACTGGGGCGATCTGTTCAATGAAGGCAATGCAACCAATTACCTGACCATCAGCGCCATCGGTCGCGTCGCCAAACAACCCGAACTGAAATTCTGTGCTGTTAGCCTCGAGAAGGTACCCCAGCCGCGCAAACGCACCATGCCGCTGCCCATGGCGGCGGCACAGCCCGTGACCATTGTTTAGCCGATTGCAAGTGAAGTGTGCTTCACTCTGAATCCTTGCCAGGAGCGAGTAAATGAACGTCCGGGACTTTCTGAAAGCCGGCCACCCTCCCTCACTTTTGGCCGCCTTCATGTACTTCGACATCAGTTTCATGGTTTGGGTGCTGCTGGGTGCACTTGCCAATTCGATCGTGCCTGACTTTCAGATGAGCGAAACGCAGCGCGGCCTGCTGGTGGCCGTGCCGTTGCTGGGAGGAGCCATTCTGCGTCTGGTCCTTGGACCGTTGACGGATCACATCGGCGCCCGCAAGACGGGCCTCATTGGTTTGATCTTGACCCTGATTCCCCTTCTGCTCGGTTGGCTCTGGGCGGATAGTTTCGAAAAGATGCTGGTGGTCGGCCTGCTGTTGGGCGTTGCAGGTGCGAGCTTCGCGGTCGCCCTGCCGCTGGCCAGTCGCTGGTATCCGCCGCAGTATCAGGGCCTGGCCATGGGGATCGCCGGCGCAGGCAACAGCGGCACGGCACTTGCGACCTTCTTCGCGCCCCGCCTGGCTGAAATGTTCGGTTGGCAATCGGTGATCGGCCTGGCTCTCATTCCGATAGGCCTCACTCTGATCTTTTTCTTCCTCTTCGCCAAGGACAGCCCCAGCCAGCCGCCTGCCAAACCAGTCGTGGAGTATGTAAAAGTTCTACGCCACATGGACACCTGGTGGTTCTGCGTGTTCTACTCCGTCACGTTCGGCGGCTTCGTCGGACTGGCCAGCTTCCTCAATAGCTTTTTCAAGGTGCAGTATGGACTCACTCCCATCCAGGCTGGCACCTTCGCGACCATCTGTGTCGTCGCGGGCTCATTCCTGCGTCCGATCGGGGGCTACCTTGCCGACCGCTTCGGCGGCATTCGCATGTTGATCCTTCTGTACGTGGGCGTGATGGCAACCATGATTGGCTTGGGATTCCTACCTGAACTCTATCTCGGCACCGCGTTAATGTTCTTGTGTATGGGCTTCCTCGGCATGGGGAACGGCTCCGTGTTTCAACTCGTGCCGCTGCGTTTCTCCAACGAAATAGGCGTGGTCACCGGCATCGTGGGGGCGGCCGGCGGCGTCGGCGGATTCTTTCTGCCGACATTCCTTGGGTATCTCAAAGACCAGACCGGTTCGTTCGCTGGCGGGTTCTTCGCCTTTGCGGCGATCGGCCTGATCTGCGCTGTCGCCCTTGCGATCGTCAGCCGAAGCTGGGAAGGCGCCTTTGTTGGGCGCGGCGGCAAGGCAGTGACGGCGCCCGTCGCAGAACCTGCCCAGGCTTGATTCGACGGAATGGCTTGTCATCCTCTCGCCCTGAGACGAGGCGGGATCAATACTGGCCTTGGCATAGACCGTTCCCGTTTGCTACATTTCGTGTGAATCCCGGATGTTACTTTGACCCACGGAGGGGATCATGCGCACACGGTACTTGCTCGCCATCCTTCTTGCCCAGACGCTTGTCTCGCCAGCTCTTGCCCAGGTCCCCTGGCAATTTCAGTGGAGAAAAGGGCAGACACTTACCTACAAGATCAAGCACATCACCTCCGTGGTCGAGGTAGTTGAGACCACCAAGAACGGGTCGAATTCCACGCTCGATCTTGTCAATCGCTGGCAGGTAACGGATCTCGATGACAAGGGCGTCGCCACCCTTTCACTCACGCTGGTGTCGATGCGCAATGAGCAAAAGCGAGCCTCGGGCGACACGTTGCTATTCGATTCGAATGACCTGGAAAAAAGCACGCCTGAGCTGCGCGATCAGATGAACAAGTTCATCGGCCAGACGGTCGCTGTTGTTAGGCTTGACGGCTACGGTCGGCTGGTCGATGTGAAACAAGGGACCGCGGCAACGTTCGAGGCCGAGCCGCCGTTCGTGGTCGTGTTCCCCGCAGCGAAGGCGGCCGCTGGGCAAGCCTGGCGCAGGCCGTACAACCTCGTCCTCGATCCGCCCTACGGCACTGGCGAAAAGTTTGAAGCTGAGCAACGTCTCGAGTGCAAAAAAATCGACGCCGGCAAGGCGACCATCGGCATCGGCACCACGTTCAAGACCATGCCGGACAACGCCCGCGATCGCCTGCCGATGTTGCAAAAAGAAGTGAACGGCGAGGCGGTGTTCGACCTGACGGCGGGCAGGCTAATCTCCGCTCGACTGAATATCGACAAGACGATCGAGGAACACCGAGGCAAGGGGAGCAGTTACCAGTTCAAGAGCCAGTATTCGCGGGAACTCGTGGATTGAAGCGCCTACGATTTATCGGCGAATCAAGATATCCTCAACAACCTCGAAGCGTTAACGAGGGCGAGACTCATGCCTCGCCAACGCTTCGGGTTGGTATTATTGAGTCGGAGAGCTAAACGACGATCGTTAGCCCAGCAGATCCTTGACCGCATCGCGTTCTTCTTCCAATTCCTTGAGCGTTAGCTTGAACTTTTCTTGGGCGAATGGGTCCAGGGGGACGTTTTCGACCACGCTGTAGTTGCCCTTGCCGTCGCTTCGGCAAGGATAACCAAATACCAATCCCGCCGGAACGCCATATTGGCCCTTGGACACGACGGCCATGCTTAACCAATCGTTCGCAGGCGTGGGTTTGAGCATGCTCTTGACGTGATCGAGAGCGCCATTTGCAGCGGAGAAGGCGCTCGACAAGCCACGTTTCTCGATGACGGCCTTGCCTCGCTCCTGACAGCCCTTGACGTAGGCGGTTTCAAGCCAGGGGCGGTCGGCAATCACCTCCGAGGCCGGCTTGCCGTTGATCTTGGCGTTCGTGAAGTCTGGAAATTGCGTATTGGAATGATTGCCCCAAATGGTCATGCAGGTGACGGCGGCATTGCCGACGCCAGCCTTCTTGGCGAGGGCGGCAACGGCGCGGTTGTGATCGAGGCGTGTCATCGCGGTCCAGCGCTCAGGCGGAATGGCCTGGCCGTTCTTGTAAGCGATCAAGCAGTTGGTGTTGCACGGATTGCCAACGATCAGGATGCGCACGTCCGAGGCCGCCTTGGCCGCCAGTGCCCTCCCCTGCTTCTGGAAGATTTGGGCATTCTTGAGCAGCAAGTCCTTGCGCTCCATCCCGGGCCCGCGCGGGGCGGCGCCGACGAGGAGGGCCCAGTTGCAGCCATCGAATGCCTTGTTTTCATCATCCGTCACGATGATGTCCTTGAGCGTGCTGAAGCCGCAGTCTTCCAACTCCATAGCCACCCCTTCGAGCATTTGCATCGGCTTGGGGTTGATGGAGGGAGGGATTTCGAGAAGTTGCAGAATGACTTCCATGTCGGGCCCGAACACTTCGCCTGACGCCAACCGCGGTAGCAACGTATAGGCGACCTGGCCGGCCGCGCCGGTGACTGCGACTCGTACGATATTTGCCATGGGATTCCTCGGTTTGATTTTGGCCGTTCCGCTGTGGTCAGCGGCGTAACTCTCGACTCATGCGGCGACAAACATACTTTAATTGATATGAATTGACGAAAAATCGTTCAGACGTTTTGGAGGCATCCATGATCAGACTCGGAATCAACGGCTTCGGCCGCATCGGTCGGCTTGTGTTTCGCGCCCTCGTCGAGCAAAACCTTCTCGGGAAAACCATCGACGTGGTTGCCCTCAACGACCTGGTGCCGGCCGACAACCTCGCTTACCTGCTCAAATATGATTCAACACAAGGTAAGTTTGCCGGCACGGTGACCAGCGAGAAGTCCAAACCCGACGTTGCCGAGGATGACACCCTGGTCGTCAACGGCCACAAGATTCAGTGTCTCGCGGTGAAGGAAGGTCCTGCCGCATTGCCCTGGAAGGCTCTCGGCGTCGATTACGTCGTCGAATCGACGGGCCTGTTCACCGAGTCGGAGAAGGCAAAAGGCCATCTGACCGCCGGCGCCAAGAAGGTCATCATCTCTGCACCGGCCAAGGGAGAAGACATCACCGTCGTCATGGGGGTCAATCATGACAAGTATGACACGGCCAAGCATAGCATTATCTCCAACGCAAGCTGCACGACCAATTGCCTGGCGCCGGTGGTACACGTCCTCCTCAAGGAAGGCTTCGGCATTGAAGAGGGCCTGATGACGACCGTGCACAGCTACACCGCCACGCAAAAGACGGTGGACGGTCCGTCCAAGAAGGACTGGAAGGGGGGACGATCCGCGGCCATCAACATCATTCCTTCAGGAACCGGGGCCGCCCGCGCGGTCGGCCTCGCGATTCCGGAGGTGAAAGGGAAGCTCACCGGCATGTCGTTTCGCGTGCCGACGCCAACCGTGTCGGTTGTCGACCTGACCGTGCGAACCGTGAAAGAGACCAGTTACAAGGACATATGCGCCGCCATGAAGAAGGCGAGCGAGACGTACCTCAAGGGGATTCTCGCTTACACCGCCGACGAGGTCGTCTCGAGTGATTTCATTCACGATGCGCATTCGAGCATTTTCGATGCGGGATCCGGAATTGAGCTCAATAGCCGCTTTTTCAAGCTGGTGAG
>SXGT01438554.1_pt1 | contig 12619 bp, 18 predicted proteins | sample 3176221 | NCBI WGS metagenome assembly SXGT01 (sample SAMN11356862, study PRJNA531348) | freshwater metagenome | isolation source: freshwater sample F1-120 | place: China: Fuxian Lake, Yuxi | collected 2017-12-25
CGGCGGCCTCGCGGTCGGATTTGGAAAGATGGCGGTTGGCGGCGCGGGCGATCAGCCCGACGGTCGATCGCGCCTATGTGCTAGCGTCCGACCGGATGGACCGGCATCTTTCCTATGTGGCCATGACGCGGCATCGCGAAGAGGCGACGCTTTACGCCGGCCGCGACGAGTTCAAGGACCTCGCGGCGCTGTCGGCGCGGCTGTCGCGCTCCGGCGCCAAGGAGACGACGCTCGATTACGCCGAACGGCGAGGACTTGCTCCGCGCAGCGAAATCGTCGTGCCGCGTGAGGCGCAAATGGCCGAACGCTCGCTTGGTGAAGCCGCGCCAGAGCCATCGCGCGCGCGCGAAACGCGGGCCGAGGCGCCGGCGGGCAAAAAGCGGGGCAGGTTCGCCGGGCTCAATCTCGGCGCCGGCCGGTCGCAGGCGACCGACGCGCAAGCTTTCTCACGCGTGAAGGTCGCGCCACGGGAAACGGGAATGGCGCCCGCCGCCGCGCCGGGAGGCGGGCGCGACGAGCTGGCGCAGGCCGTGGACGGCTTCGCGCGGGCCTGGAGCGACGCGGCGCGAATGCGGGCGGCGAATCTGCCCGTGCTGGAGCATCAAAAACAAGCGCTCGACAGGGCTGGGGCGGCGCTGGAGGCAGAGCGGCCAGGCGCGACGCGCGAATTGCTTTCGGCGCTGCGGCACGATCCGGCGACGGCGCGGGCCATGGGGGGGCTCGAGGGTGCCGAGCGCGGCGCGCAGCTCGTCGCCGGCATGGAGCGCGAGCGCCAGGCGCAGCTCGATCCGAACGTCAGGGCGGAGCGCGCGGTCGCGACCTGGCAGAGGCTCGAAAAGGAACACGGGCGGTTGCGCAGCTTCGAGCATGAGGAGGCGCGCGGCCAGATCGAAGCGCGCATGAAGACGCTCGCCGGCGCGATCAAGCGCGACCCGCAGATGGAATCCGTGATGCGCGCCCGCTCCCGCGAGCTCGGCATCGAGCACGGATCAAAGCTCGACCAGCTGACGCGGGAGAAAAACGTTGAGCGGGCGATCGACCGCAGCGTGACGCGCGAACGCGATTTGGGAATGGAGCGATAGGAGAAGCAACGGCGTGAACGAGGAGCACGACCAAATCGACGACGAGGACCAGGCCGACTCCGCCGCGGCGGCGTTCGAGGAGCTGCGCGCCGAGATTTTGGTGTTGCGGCGGGCCGTCGAAGCCGTTCCGGCGACTCTTCGCGAAAACCGGCCGCCCGACTACGCGCCCTCGCTCGGCGCCATCGTACGGGCGGTCCAGGGAGTCGAAAAGCGCCTCGCGGGCATCGAAGGCCATCCCGCGATCAAACTGACGCCGGAGCAGCACGGACGCGCGCTCGAACGAGCCGCGGCGAACATCATGCGCGAGCCGATGGAGACGTTTCGCAATGAGGCCGCCGCGCTCGGCCTTGAGCGGCGACAATTGAGTCAGATCATCGGCGTGGCGCTCACCCAGGAAGCGCAGCGGCGACGGCAGCTATGGTTCGCGGGTGCCGGCGCCGTTGTCGGGCTGATGCTGTTCCCGCTCATAGCGGCCCTTGCGCCAGGCGGCAGCCATCTGGCGGCGCTCGCCGCCGGGCAGCTTGATCCATGGCAGGCCGGAAGCGCCCTGATGCGCGAAGCGAGTCCGGAAGGCTGGCGCGAGTTCGTTTTCGGCGCGAATCTGGCGCGGGCGAATTCCGATGCGATCAGGGCGTGCCGCGAGGCGGCGGCCAATGCCCGTAGGGAGCAGAAATGCACATTTGTCATGCCGACGCCGGCGCGGTGAGCGGCGCGGTTATCCGGCGAATCCCGAATAACGATGTCCTCGTCGCCAGCTACAGCACTACGCGGGCCGCGAGCTATCGTCTCATTCAAAAAATACATAGGAGGAATACATGGCAGACGATGACGAGTCTCTGGAAAACCGTTCTATTCTTGGTGCTTTGACTATGTGGGAAAAATTGAATTTCATCGTCCTTATAATTTCGATAATCGCCGCGTTACTCATTGGCCGCTTTTTCGGGCTAGACTACCGCTACAAAGCCGACTTACCTACCCCCGTAAGTGCCGCTATGAATCTCTTTACAGCCACTGTGTTTTTAATCATCATAGGTTCGTATATAAGAAACATAGCGGTGATAATATCAAATTGGGGGATTAAACAATATCCAATGTTGCTGGGAGTGTTCCGTGTAATCTGGATATTCATAATGCCAGTAGGCACGGTTGCGGGGTTGGCAAGCGACAAATTCTGGAAAACAATTTTTGGGAAAGTATTCAAGGACCGGGACCCATAAGCCGCAATTGCTCTGTTGCATTGACGAGCCAATGCGTCCGCCGTCGAATGCGGCGGTGATCTTCTTGCGGCCAACGGCTGGAAACGAAACGGCGGAAGGCTATCTTCAATCATGGCGGGTGGGGCTGTGATGCGATGGCGTGAGGGATCAGCGTAAGCAACTAATCCATACGCTAAATCAACGCATTACGCCACATCCGCCAGCCCAAAATTACCCCGTCGCTGAATAAGATGGGTTAAGGTGATATGATTTCATCATGAGCCAGCTCGGAGATCGAACTTGTCTTCCCGCCCCCTCAGGCGTTCGCCGCGGAGTAAGGGGGAGGATGTGTGGCATTGCTGATTGCCATTGTTTCGTGGGGAGCGGCCATGCTCTTGGTTCGACAGTCTTCAGGAAACACCGCCTATCACTCGCACTTTTTACTTTTCTTGAGTGTGCTGGCGCCCCGTCCACGCCATCACCGTAATCTTTGTGAGAAACCGTCATGGCAAAATGGTGGTACGTTGAAAAAGACAAGCAAGCCGGACCTGTTGATGCGACCGAACTTGAGTCACTTATCCAAACGGGAAATATCAATTTTCAGACGTTGGTGTGGCATCAAGGTATGGAAGATTGGTTGCCCCTTGAAGACATTGACGAATTGAATTCAATAAGGGCTTCCTCTTCCATCTTGGCGTCGCAGGCGGCGCCATCGCAGGTTGTGCTGGAATTCGATGACACGGCTCGCGACACTGCGGTCGGCGCCACTGATTTTCTCGAACAACCATCCGAAATGACTTTAGGACGACTTCTGTTCTCGTTCAAGGGGGGCATCGGAGTCGGGAAATTCTGGTTGGGAGTGGTTAGCATTTACATTTTAGTTTTTGCATCCATCGTGCTCCCCACTTGGATACCTGATTTCTTACCTAAGATACCTGATTTCTTACCTAATAAAGTATCGGATGCATTGTCGTCTATACTTGATAAAGTACCGCTATGGGTCATTCTTGTGATTTACACGGGGCTCGCGGTCTCGGTAAAGCGATGCCATGATCTCAACGCCTCGCCCTGGATATTGCTTTTCCACTTCATTCCTATCGCCAATCTGATCTTGCTGATCTACCTTGGGTTTAATACGGGACAGGAGGCGCGCGTTCAATTGGCGCTCGACATCGCCAAGGCGCGCGCCAAGGCGGAAGGGCCGGAGGGCGTCAGGGACTACGCCAAGGGCATCATGGAAATCATGAAGTTCCAGTCCGAGAACAATCCCGGATTCGTAAAACTCTCGGCGCTGGAACAGGCGGCGCAGAGCGCGGACATTTACGAGCAAGTGCGGGCGCAGGCCGCCGGCCGGAGCGCCGCTCCCGCGACGCCTCCCATTACACGATTAAGCCAAAACGCGCCCATTTGCAGCGATAGTTTCCGGACGCGGCCTTAGTTACCCAGGTTGCGCTCGAACGCTTTCGGTCAAGCGCGAACGAATGCCCGCCACAACGGCATCGCCTTTGCAAAAATCAAGACTTTCGCATAACCGCCCTGCCCCAGGTTTTCCAAGGGCTCGCGTTATGCAAAAGATGCTTGCAAAAGTAAGGCGTGTTGTTACCCTTCCAGCATGGCGATTTTCGGCTACGCGCGGGTATCGACGGACGGGCAGACGCTCGACGCCCAGGTCGCGGCCCTAAAGGCCGCTGGCGCCGAGAAAGTATTTCGCGAGACGGCGAGCGGCGCGAAGACCGACCGGCGCGGACTGGCGCGCGCCCTCAAATCCCTTGGCGATGGCGACACGCTGCTTGTGACGCGGCTCGACCGCCTGGCGCGCTCGACGCGCGACCTTCTCAACACGCTCGACGCGATCGCCAAGGCCGGCACCGGATTCCGTTCCTTGCATGACGCATGGGCGGACACCACCACGCCGCACGGGCGCTTGATGCTCACCGTGCTGGGCGGCCTCGCCGAGTTCGAGCGCGAGTTGATCCGCGCTCGCACCGGCGAGGGTCGGGATCGCGCCAAAGCGCGCGGCGTTCACATGGGCCGCCCCCCTGCTCTCACGCGCCATCAGCGACAGGAGGCTCTCGCGGCGCTTGCCGGCGGCACAGCGACGCAGGCTGACCTGGCGCGCCGCTTCAATGTCAGCCAGAGCACGATTTCGAGGCTCGCGCCATGAGCGCGTCGTTAGGCGGAATGAGGCAGAGGTTCCACCGCCAGTTTGAGGCCAAGAGCGTTGATCACGCCAAGCAGTGTAGAGAGTTGTGGGTCACCTGTTTCGCTTAGTGCTTTGTACAGGGCTGGGCGTGTGACGCCGGCTTTTTCGGCGATTGTGGACATGCCGCGTGCCCGCGCTACTGCGCCAAGAGCGGCGGCAATGAATTTTTGATCGCCAGAGGCAAACGCTTCCGCCAGCAGCTCGACTTGGTCCTTTTCGTCGGCAAGGTCTTCTGCCGGATCATAAGGAATTGTTTTGATCGGCATGGTCATCACTCCAGTTCCGGGATCATGGCTTTGGCCTTTTCGATGTCGGCCGCTTGCGTTTTCTTGTCGCCTCCGCAAAGCAAAATCACCACGACGTCTCCGCGACGATGGAAATAAACCCGGTATCCCGGCCCAAGGTCGAACCTCAGTTCGCTGACGCCATCGCCAAGATATTTGGCGTCCCCGAAATTTCCGGCTTGGATACGGATCATCCGTTTCGCTATGGCGGCTCTTGCGCGCCCGTCTTTCAGAGATTCCCGCCATTGCTGAAAAACAAGCGTCTGGCGAATTTCGAGCATGTGTCTCATATAGGAGACATTCGTTAGCGCGTCAACGCGCGATCTTCTCAACACGCTCGACGCCGTTGCGAAAGTCGGCGCCGGATTCCGATCCTTGGCCGACGCCTGGGCGGACACCACGACGCCGCACGGGCGGCTCATGCTCACCGTGTTGGGAGGCCTCGCGGAGTTCGAGCGCGAGTTGATCCGCGCCCGCACCGGGGAGGGCCGCGAGCGGGCCAAGGCGCGTGGCGTTCACATGGGGAGACCCCCTGCCCTCACGCGGCATCAACGCGAGGAAGCGCGAGAGGCGCTCACCGCCGGCACGGCGACGCAGGCCGACCTGGCGCGGCGTTTCAATGTCAGTCAGAGCACCATATCGAGGCTCGCTCCGTGATAATAACTGCCTACGCGCAAGGTTCACACGCTCGAATCCATGCCGGATGACCCCAATGGATGATTGGGAAGCGATCGATGGGTGCCAACTTATGCGACCGTGCCGAGCCCGTGTTTGGCGACAAGCGACAGGAGCTTGAGCGACGGTCCTTGCGGATGCTTCTCGCCCCGTTCCCATTGGCTGATGAGGCCCGTGGTGACGTTGAGATAGCGGGCGAACACGGCCTGGCTGGCACCTTCGCGCTCACGCAGGGCACGGATTTCTTCCGGGGTGAGCGGGCGCACGGGCGTCAGACACGCATCGTCAAACTTGCGCATCGTCTGCTTGTCCATGACGCCGGCCGCGTGCAGCCCTTCGGCTGTTTCGTGGATTGAGGCCATCACCGGGCTGCGATACTGCTTAGTCATTGCAAATCACCTCCATCAGGGTGCCGTTGGCTATCGCCCTTGCCAGGGCCTCATCCTCGTAAGCCATCATCTCGGCCGCGAGCAGCTTGAAGGCAGCCAGTTCGTCGTCACGAATGTTGTCCTGCTCGTTCTTGGCAAAGCCGTGAACGAAAAACGCCCTCTCGCCGTGACGGAGCAGGATGATTGTGCGAAACCCGCCTGACTTGCCTCCCCCTTGCCGGGCGATCCGCTGTTTCACGACACCGCCGCCGAGGTCGGCATCAATCAGACCACGCGAGGCGTCGGCGATCGCTGCACACAGAACGGCATCCGCGATCCGGGCTTTCCGGGCAAACCGCGCAAACGGCTTATTTTTGAATACCCTCATGAGCCCCGAGCCTTCAGCCCATAGGGTGTTACTCCGCTTATCTATAGCACGGAGTGCTACAGATAGCAAGGGAGTCGTGGCTGTGCCCATCCTCTCAGGGGCGAGGACGATATTGCTGGCAAGACAGCAAATAGGCAATGTGCCTTGAAGGCAAGACATATTGCTGCTATACTAGCAATATGAAGATTGTCGCTATCTTGAGCCAGAAAGGCGGTGCAGGGAAAACGACCCTCGCCCTTCACCTTGCCGCCGCCGCCGAGGCGGCGGGTAAGCCTTGCGCGGTCATCGACCTTGACCCGCAGGCGAGCGCGGCGGGCTGGAAAGACACCCGCGAGGCTGAAACGCCCGTGGTTGTCCCCCTGCCCCATAGCCGTCTTGCGGCGGGGCTACAGGCGGCAAAGGACGGCAGAGCTGCCCTTTGCATTATAGACACCGCCCCCCATGCCGAAGGCGCAGCTATGGCCGCCGCCCGCGCCGCCGATCTTGTGCTTATCCCGTGCCGTGCCGGAATCCTCGACCTTCGCGCCATTGGCACCACAGCCGAGCTTGTGAAAATCACGGGCAAGCGGGCTTTCGTCGTTTTGAACGCCCTGCCCCCTCGCGCGTCGCACATCTTGAGCGATGCGCGGGAAGCCGTCGCCGTTCACGACATCGAGGTTGCGCCCGTGACCTTGCAACAACGCGCAGCCTATGGGCACGCCCTCACCGCAGGCCAGACCGCGCCCGAATATGAGCCGGACGGAAAGGCCGCCGAGGAAATCGCCGCCCTGCGCGGTTGGCTTTTTGCTGAATTGCAGATGTAGCAGCAATACATATTGCCAGCAATTAGGCAAACTGCTATGCTGCCAAGACAGCAGAATGCGGGATTCCTCCCTATGAGCAGCAAACGCCCTAGCCTCGCCGACACCATGAAAGCCGTTGCCGCACAGAAGGCCGCGCCGCCCACGCTCCCCGTGCGTCGGCCGGAACGCAAAGCCGATGAAGGGGAAGGGGAGGGTAAGCGGTATTTCGCGGCGACGCGCGAAGGCATGAAGCGAATTACGGTCGCTGTCGCACCCGAGGAGCACAAGAAGCTTAAACGCCTTGCCGTGGACGTCGGCCGCTCAATCGAGGACTTGATGCGCGAGGCTCTTGCCGACTTATTCGCTAAACACGCATGACCCAGCCATGATTATTGCCTTAATGCCTAATTGCTGTGTTGCCAGCAATTAGGCATTAAGGCTTGACGGCAAATCCGCCCGCTAGGCGTTCCGCTTGGCGGGCTTTTTCATGCGTGCGAGGGGAGCCGCTCAATCGGGCTTGCTCGAATCGCGCGACTCGGACACACTCCACTAGTTGAACGGGGTGAGTCGAGTTGGACCTTCGAAAACTGAAAGCCGTGTCTATGGCAGCATCACGGAAACGGATGCAGGAAGCGGGATTCTACGAAACGACCGTGTTCGTTCACGAGAGCACCCGCGAGGCCATGGACGCCGCAATCGCGCGAGGCCAATTCAAAACACGTCGCGAGGCCATGGAGCACGCTATCCGTAGCGCGTTTCGTGCGGAGGAAAGCGCAACGAAGCCGCTGACCCCTGAAAAGCAAAACGGCCCGGTGCTGCTAACACCTGGCCGTTGTGACGACTGCGGGAGCCGCCTGTAAGATCGGCGAAAATCTCCCACAGTCCGCGAATGGTGTCAACGCAAAACCATAGGGTTTTGCGGATGGCGGAGCTTTGTCTTCAGCCCGGCGAGATCATCTTGCCGGGAACGGGGAGGCGTGCCCTGTCATGAACTGTCACAATTCGCGGCGTCGCCGATCAGGAGGCTCAGGCGGCCCCTTAGGAGGGGCCTATGACAGCACTCGACTTATTGACCGCGATCAGCGGCGCGAAATCCCTTGCGGCCCTCGACGGCTTTTGCCGGGCGGTGTGGAGCGATTGGGGCGCGGGCCGGCTCACCGACGATCAGGCGCAGAGCCTCGCGGAGACGATCGAAGGGCAGCGACGTGAGGTGCGAGGGAGGGATACGGTCGCCGCCCGCGCCCCGCAGGTCGCGGCGCAGGCCAGGGCGGCGGGACGGCCGAGCCATTTCCCGCCCAAGCGCAAAACGCCGCGCTCGCCGAACCGGCGCGCCTCGATCGAGCGGCGCCGGACGCTTGCCGCGTCCGGCCCCATGCCGCCGCAGCTTGCTTGCCGGTTCACGACGGGTGAGCTCGCCGCCTTGCGGATCGTCGCCGACGCCGTGCGCGACCGGGGAGCTTGCATGATGACCATGGGCGAGATCGCGGCGCGGGGCGGGGTTTGCGTCACCACCGCCAGGAACGCCTTGCGCCAGGCGGCGCGCGAGGGGCTTGTTACGATCGAGGAGCGCCGGCGCGATAAGCGGCCCAATCTTGCCAATGTCGTGCGGATAGTCTCGCGCGAATGGACGAGCTGGATCGAACGCGGCCGGAGGCCGAAGTCGTTAACCCCCGCGTCTAAGGGGGGAGGGTGCAAAAAAACAGGGGCCACGGATAAAGCTTCTTTCAGAAGCTTACGCGGAGACCGCGTTTCACGCGGTCAACATGTTCCAAACGTCCCGAGCAAGACGCCAAAAGGCGCCATGCTCGGGACGTAACCAAATCGCGGCTTCGCCGCGAATTGCTTTTCGATGAAAAAGTGACAGCAACCGTTCGTTTAAGCGAACGGCATAAGAGAGTTTGGGGATGTCCCGCTTGATGTTGAAAAGCGGAGATCGGCGTCGCTGGCATGAATGCTATGCGGCCTTCGCGGTTTGAGCAAGATGCTCGTTCGAGGGGACGGCTTTCGCCTTGCGCTTTGCGCGCGCCGCCTTCAGAAGTGGAAGCTGCTTATGGGCCTTGAGGCGCCTGAAGCCCTTGGCGGCCTCCTGCATGGCGGCGCCCGTCCAGCGCAGAGCCATCGAAGGCGGACGCGCCCATGTCCGCCGCGCCCTCTACATGGCCGCCGTCTCCGCCAGCAATCACAATCCGCCCCTCAAAATCTTCTATGACCGACTCGTCGCAGCCGGCAAAAAGAAAAAAATCGCCCTCGCCGCCGTCATGCGAAAACTCGTCATTCTCGCAAACACCCTCATTCATCAGGACCGACCATGGGCCAAATCTTGCCCTTGACAACAATCACAGATGCTCACCCTCGCGGGTACTCCACTGCCCACGCTCGCCTGAAAATAAAAATAGATGCGTGAGCAATTACCCGATAGGCGAGCCGAAAATGGGGGTGGGTAATTACTCAAAATAAGTTGCCGCTCTGTTGGTGTCGTCAGTCCAGAGATGCCGGAACTGATCAGGTGTAATACCATTAGTTTGAAAGTGTCCACCTTGACCACCTACCATTACATACAGGTTAGAATGAAGAAGAAACATTGCTGCTGATTGATCCCATAGCAGAGATTTCCCACCGGCTCTGAAATAACCATCAATCGCCCAGTAATATACTCCGGCAACCGATCCCCCAAGTGAACCATTGTAAATTATGCCGATAAGAGCCCGTTTCAAGGCATAAGGTAGACCTTTTTCACCTAGCGCCGTTACCATCGCATATGTAGGGCCAAATACATCCGAGGCGTGGCCAATAGGGGTTTTGTCCCACGGTGTCCTTTTCACATCAACAAAAAAATATTTGGCCCTCCACAGTCTTAAATAAAAACTTGAGCGACACGACACTATGTCATATTCGCAGTTGAATGAAATGTCACCGGGTTGTTGTGTTGTATCTCCAGTATACGGTACACCAGATATGACGACTTTGTTAATCTTCGCGCGCAGGAATCGGCTGTATTGTACAAAAGAGGTGAACGGCCCTAGTATTAGGACTTCAACTGAGTTGCAGGGCGCCAAAGCGTTATTGAGTTTTTTATTGAAATCGTAATTAGCAGGGACCGCGGGGTGCAGTTCAGTTCCCAGTAGGGCGAAAGACTTATTCATCATTTTCCGGTAGTCGAGTATATATGGCTTCTTCCACACGTTTATAATGGTATCTTCTGACACGTTTGACGACGCGCCTGTGATGACGGGGATTTGACGCTGGTATGGGTCCTCTATCAGGCGTGACAAGGCATCTGCACCAGCTGCAGGGAGCGTATATCCTTCGGTTGTAATAATGGCGGCGACATATCGGTTTCCGATGACAAGAGGGATTGCCATCATATCATCGATATCATAGTCAGTGTCTATTAGCGTGCAAGTAACTGTCCGTGGCGAACCAATTGAATTCTGTTGAGCATCAACTGAACTCATACCCCACATCAGGAGTGTGCAGATGAGGAGCAGCGGAACATAAATACGCGATAGGACTGTCCTAAGCATGGTGATGTCCCGTTTGATGTTGAAAAGCGGAATCGCCGTCGGCTGTATCGAGTGCTATACGGCCTTCGCAGTTGGAGCAAGACTCGTTTCAAACGTCGGCGATTGCTTTTTCTCCCGATAGTCGTTGGATTGCTGCCGCAGTTTCTGGACGCGAGTACAAATATGCGAATTCCGAGGCAATCCGGCCAGGGATTCCGATTTGATCCCGGCTGGCCACCGTTCCGATTTGAAGTCGGCCACCCGAGGTCCTTCCGGTCCTCTTTTCGTCTGCTGCCCGCAGGTCAGCAACTGCGGCATTCCGCCTTGTCGAGATGGGGTCGCCGCACGATTTGTTCAAAATCGTACGCTAAGCCGCTTGGGACAGGAACGCAGCAGGAACATCGCGCAGCGATCGGAATGCCTGAGGGTTCAAATAGGTCCCGCGACATGGACGGGGGGAGTTGCTCGGCCGCGGGACCTATTTGAAGCCAGATTGAACGAAGCCGCGGTGGCGTTTGCCACGATCTATGGGCGCTCAATGCGCGATGCGGGATTTAGACGGCGCCATCTGGAATTTGAGAAACTGCGACGCGCAGACGATGGACTGCTGGAAGGGCGTCGACAGTTGATGACAACGGCGGTCGCGCGCGATTTGCAATGGGGTGAGCGGTGACGATCTATGGATGGCGTGATTGAAAGGCGTGGCTCGCCGAGCGCTCCCATTCGGCGCGGGGACGCGTCCGTGGGGAAGTTCGCGGATCTGGACTGACAGCGATCCATTCGTCTCATGAGGTGTCGCATCTTGGCGTTGAGCGCGGCGCCTCTGAAGGACGCGGCCAGGGGCCAAGGTCGACCATGCGGCCGCCGCAGCAAGGGCAGATGTCGATGCTCCGGCCGGTGAGCATGGCGTAACGCTCGCGATAATCGGCGGGTTCGACGCTCGAGGTCGGTTCGGGAATATCGAGAGCGGCGCGGATATGCGCGAGTTTGCTGGCGCGACAAGCATTGGCGAGGAAGCCGAAGTGTCGAATGCGCCGAAAGCCCTTGGGCAGAACGTGCAGGAGAAAGCGGCGCATGAACTCATCGGCATCGAGGGTCATCGCCTTGGATTTGTCGCAAGCGCGACAGTCTTTCCACCGAAAGCGCACGGCTCCGTTGGCGCAATTGAGGAGACGGCCGTTGGCGATCGCGACGCGATGCGTGTAACGGCCGAGATAGTCGAGCACCTGCTGCGCGCTCCTCCGAATGGTCTCTTGGCATAGACGACCCAACAGGCATGCCGCAGCGGAGCGAGATATCGCGCGAACGTCTCGGGGTCGCGCAGCGGCGCGAGGGCACCGAAGAACTTCAGATCGCTGGCGTCGAACGCTGGCTCGGGCGTCGCCAGCGTGCGCAGGAAATTCCCGAGATTGTAAGCAAGCGCATGAAGCTGGAGACGGACGGCGTTGGCGGCGAAGGAACGGCACGACAGCCGCGTCCATTTGATTGCGCCCTTGCCCTCTTTGATCCTTTGCTCGCACGTGCCGCGCTTATTGTAGAAGGCGACGACATTCTCGGAAGGCCGCGCCATGTTCGTGACGATAAAGCCGACGCGCGGATAGAGTTCGCCCGGACGCCATTCGACCTTGGCGACGACGCGGCGCGGTTTCGTCCAGCTTCCTGCCTGATAATTGAAGTTCGCATAGGCACGCCGTACCTCGTTCGGCGGCCGCCCCAGGGGACGCGTCAGCAGGTGAGCGATCCTTTCTTCGAGTTTGGTCATACACGATTTGCTCAAAATCGTATGCGTTACGAATACCTTTAGCGCGGGAACGATTTTCGGATGACCGGCGTCACGCCGGATCGAACATGCCGGCGAACTCACGATCCTCGAAATATCTAAGCTTCGTTGCGACGATCGGCCGGCGCCCGGCGAGGAACAGCAACTCCGTGTCCTGGGGCAGGTTGCGCACTTCATCGGGGGTGAGAAGCGGGCGGCCAACATGGTGTTGGCTGAGCGAGATTCCGGACTTTTCGCTATCGAGCGCCCGGCTCATCGGCTGAAAAACGACGGTTTGCTGGCCGAGCAGTTCGGAGATCAGGCGGGCTCTGTCGTGATCGTTGACGCCGAAGACTTGCAAGACGCCGGCGTTGGACAG
>SXGT01856185.1_pt1 | contig 12617 bp, 14 predicted proteins | sample 3176221 | NCBI WGS metagenome assembly SXGT01 (sample SAMN11356862, study PRJNA531348) | freshwater metagenome | isolation source: freshwater sample F1-120 | place: China: Fuxian Lake, Yuxi | collected 2017-12-25
ACAATGTATTCTTTATTCTTTAGCCACGATAAGACAATCTTATCAGGCACCCCCGTTATCAATGACCGCATAGAGAGAAGATTTCTTCAACACTAGCGAGTTCGACTTCTTCGCCGTTAATATATTTCTGCATCGCTTTCAGAGAGGCCCGTAATAGATGGTTAGCCGAGATGATAATGTTATATGGATGCTCTTCTGGTAAGACATAAGTAGTTGGTACGGCAATCAGTGTTAGGCGTGGATACTTCGCTCGGAGTTCGTTACCAACTTCCATGACTTCGGTGCTATCAATCTTCTGTTTGGAGTGAACCAAGATACCGTCAGCCCCCGCTTCGATATAACTAATGGCCCGTAGGATTGCCTCATTCTTGGACTTCTTCGCAATCAGACTTTCGAGGCGAGCAAAGACTTTCATCTGACCACAGTTCCTTTTAGCGACTTTAATCTTCTCACAGAAGAGGTCAATATCTTCAAGTTGATGATGGCCTTCTTCAAGGAGGGAGTTCTGCTTTGGGTACTTTTTATCTTCCATGATTACCGCCCATGCACCAGCTTTTTCAAACCACTGAATAATTGGCCCAAGGTGTTCGATACTCTCACCAGTATCAATGTCGACGATGATGGGCTTGTGGGTCAGTCGTCTAATCTCACTCACGAAATCAACTCGCTCCTTAAGGGGAATTAATTCGTTATCGGGAAGACCATGTATTGATGCGTGTGTCAATGATGAGACCCAGACACCATCATACTCAGACTTCTCCGCGAGCAAAGTACTTAGACCACTATGGACTTCGATTATTTTCATTTTAGTGGAAAGGCTTTATCAAGAGAGTCTTTTAATACTCGACCAACGGCTTCACCGTGAGGCATTCCTTTTAAGGTAAGAGGATACGACGCGGGGTGAGTTAGATTAGTGGGATGCTGTTCAATCAGTTTTCCCATGAAGATACCGACTTCAACCAGTTCGTTATCAGAACACACATTAAGATAATCGACAAGATGACCGATAATATCGTAGCAGGTATTCGTCCGGTCGGTTTTGGATAACTTAATCGGGAATGGTGGAATAACGGTAATCGGTTTATCAGTGGGGACATTCTGTTTTGTTTTACCCCAGACAACGGCGTGGGTCGTCTCAGTTGCGCCCGCGCCCGTCGTCGGGATAGCGATACAATACTTGTGGTGTTTCTTAGCATATATCTTCGCCTTATCAATCATTGCGCCACCACCAATTGCAATAACAAATTTGTCTAAGGTATTTTTGTTTTTATTACTTAGGAAGGTTTTCATATTTCGTTACTTGATTTTGTCCTTCGACGTTTATCATTTCAATTTGATCTTGATGAGCCTCAAAAAAAGTTGGTGAATGATCTCTCATATCTTTATTCTTCCAATCCTTATATGAGAAAGCTAGATACTCATCAATCGGGCTTGGAGTGAGATACTTGACACCATTGATTTTAATTGTTGAAGTTTCCTTAAAGAATTTAGTAGGAGTCGCAATCAATTTCAAAGCTCCGAGCTTTGGCACACAGACGTATTCTTCATCGTGGATATTACAATCCTGTTTCTTAAAGAAGAAGATGGTGAACTTAAAGTTTCGTTCACAGACAATAATTCCCGTCTCACCATCACCGTTATAGCCAAGTTCACTTGGTTCCATTCGTCCAAAAACATTAAAGCCAATCTGTTGTGGATTAAAACCGAGGTTATATAATTCCCAACCAATATCCTTACGAGTCTTCAAATCGATTGGATCGATTACCGCGATATCGATGTCGTCATCTCCAGGAAGAAAATCTTTATCTCGATAGAAACCTAAGAGAACTCCATAGACGATAAGGAATCGCACTCCATGTCTATCAAATATAGATTTGATTTGTTCTAAATCCTTAATCGCTAATTTTTTTAAACCATTGTCCATTCTATTAGAGTGTCAGCCTTGATATCTGACTTAGCTTTTTTACCAATAATCTTTTCGACTTCTTTGGGCCAGATACCAGTACCTGGTCGCTTATAAGTGAGCATCTCACTCGTAATTGTATCTCCCGCTTTAATATCTACCTTTGACACAATACTTCTTTTATCGTGTAACCTAGTTTGTTGCTCACAATCAAAAACTTTCTTTTCTGAACTGCCTTTGAGACTTTCAACGATTTTACTGAATTGAACGATGGCCGCTAACTCATCAGCATCAACTGAGAACCAATGGTCAGCAGACTTGCCAAGAGTTTTATCTGTTGTGTAATGTTTCTCGATAACAGTTGCTCCTAAAGCACTCGCAATTATCGACGAGAAATTACCTAGAGTGTGGTCAGAGATACCGATTGGATAATCTGGAAATTCGTGTTGTAGTGTTTTGATTAGATTAAGGTTGGCATCTTCAAAGTGAGGAACCTTATCTTCATACATCGTGGGGTAAGCCAAGGTGCAATGCAAGATAATGATTTGGTCGTTACCTTCATCTTCAATCGCTTTAACGGCTTCATGGATTTCTTCCATCGTGGCCGCACCAGTAGATAGGATCATTGGTTTCTTATAACGCGCGAGATGACGTAGATACGGGAGAGTTGATAAATCTGACGAGGCGACCTTGAAGGCTTTCATTCCAAGAGCATCAAAGAAGTCCGCGGTCTCTTCGGAGAAACAGGTAGTGAGAAATTCGATACCGTTTTCCTCGCACTCCTTCATCAATTCTGGATACCACTCCCGCGGTTCACCACCTAAACCATCATAGGCTTGATACTGGTCTTTGTCATCATCATCCTTGAAGTTCCAGAACTTCGGTGTCCCCTTACAGACTAACTCATCAGCCGTATAGGTCTGGAATTTAATCGCGTCAGCACCCGCTTTCGCGGCGAGCCGGATACCTTGTTTTGCTCGTTCGAGTGAACCATTGTGATTCACGCCAAACTCCGCAATGACATAGGTACCTTCACCAATTGTTTTATTACCGATTTGTATTTTTTTCATTGCTTTTTGCTTCCCACTTTTTTCGTTCCTCTTCATCCTTCGTCATATTCCCCTCGTGTTGACGATACTTATAGAGCGGAAGAATTAAATGGTAACCGTTAAAATTTTTAATATATCTCTTTAGAAGATCGAAGTCTTCGGCGTTACGGAGGTCTTTATCGTAGAGACCAATCGCCTCAAGATAAGACTTACGGAACATCACACCTGCCCCGTGACGGAAGAGAAGATCCAACGTGTTGATGTTTACCCTTTCTAGGACAGCTTCATTCTTATCCACCCGATAGTGATCGCTGTAAACGAAACCAATTTCGGGATTATTCGTGAGTATCTCAGACATAAAGAGAATAGTGTTTTCGCTAATGTAGTCGTCAGAATCAACCCGAATAATGAAGTTGCCTAGCGCACTCTTTATACCGATGTTGCTCGCTTCGGCTACTCCGACGTTCTGGTCGAGGTAGATAGGGATAACCTTATCCTTGAAACCGACAATAACCTCTTTACTCTCATCAGTTGAACAATCTTCAACAACAATGACCTCGTATGATGAACGGTCAGCCGTTTGTTTGAGACAACTTCTAATCGCACGACCGAGATAAGCCTTGCGATTGAAGTTGGTTATGATGACTGAAGTTGAGATTGACATAGGTCAAAATCTGATTGAGTTTCTATTTCGATACTATTGTCGACTAGGAGTATCTCGGGATTTGGTTTATATGGGTCAGGATAATGCTCGAGACGATATTTCGACATCCCCCGAATTGACCCATTTACTTTGTTGGCCTGTTCTTTATAGACATCACCGTGGGTCATTGGGTGGCAAGTCATTACCTCCTCACTACCCATTAAGAGTAGGTAGGCAGTCTTATTAATCAGGTCAATATCAATTAGTGGGTTATTGGCATGGACAGCCACTATTCCATCGACATTACCCATATGGCGTAGAGCATCTTGGAAGACAGGAATATCTGGAGTTTCACCACATAATTCTTCTCTACGCAAGATAGGTTTAGCCCCGACGGATTCTGCAAGTTCTAATATTTCGTTGGAGTTTGAACTGACATAGACATCATCAAAGATCATTAAGAGCTTTTTCAGATTCCAAAGAAACATTGGTTTCCCATTAAACTCTTTTAGATTTTTTCCTGGTAGTCGATTTGACTGCCCCTTGGCTATCATTAAGCCTGCTAATCTTTTTATCATTGATCAGTTTTTCAAATATCTCATAAATCATGTCGAAGTTAAGTTCAAATTCGCAACATAACTCGGCAAGCGACCTTTTACCATCTAAGGAATAGAACAGGTAATCATAATTAAGATTAAGGGCAGGACTGACACTTTGCATATCGTAACGACTTCGCATTAACGGCCCAGTCCAATTACGGACAGGAACATAGTCCTTCTCATAGGTCTCAATCAATTTAAGAATAAAGTCTTGTGTTTCAGTAATCATCTCGTAATTGATTATCTCTGGGGTATCTAATTCAGTGTGATATTCCTTGTAGGGGAAACGACTAAGCAAGATGCCAGGGATATTTACCTTTGGATCATTGAAGTAATACTCGTCAGACCCAATGACATTACGGAAATTACCCTTGCGATATGATTTACCAATCATCTGTAAAGTACAGTGAGCGATTCGATTAAGTTTATCTTCTGGGTTAAAAGACTTCTGAAGAAGAAGACTATGGTCATTACCACAGATATCCACGGCGACGACAAAATCAACCTTAGAGATATCTTGAAGTTTCCCATAAGCGATAGAACCAATCGTTTCTGGACAGAAGATAATTTTTATTGTGTGATCTGATTTTATCTTCTTCGCTAAATCAACCAAACAAGCGACACCTGATAAGTTGTCATTAGCTTGCCAAGGGTGGTCTAAGTGAGCAAACAGAAGGATCTCTCGCTCTGACTTACCTTTGATCGTGTGGACGCCAAGTTTCATCGTTCCCGGACGATACTCAGTATCAATGAAGACTTCATACTCTCCTTCTTCGAGAGAATCTTCCCACTTCGGTTTATAGTCGATACCTTCGATCTGGATCTTACCTACCTCTTGGTCAATTTCTTTTAATTCTGGGGTACAGGTACCACCTTCACAGGCCGTTTCAGTCTTCTTCTGGATAAAAGTTTTTGGTACGCAGAAACCCCAATCCTTATCATAAAACTTATAGACATAAGGAGTTGATTCTGGTTTGTCGTTTGAATAATGTAAATGATTCTTAAGTTCCTCAAGGGTAACCTTCCCACTAAAAGGTAATGATCCGATGACGACACTTAACTTATTGGTATCCCAATCTAAAATCTTTTCACCGTTACGTTTAATCCAGGCTTCACGGATAATCCATTCGTCTGGAACAGTCCAAGTATCTAACTCAGTACCACTCGGTACCTCGATTGTCTCTAACCCAATGAGTTGGTTGATATACTCAAGGGCATTATCATAGCCACTACCAAGTAGATAACGATCAAATTTGTATAATTCTTTTATTGTATTTTCCATTTTTTTAAAACAAATGGGGGATGGACGGCCATCCCCCATGATTACTAATTGGGATTCGTATATTTAAGCGCAATCCCGCGTCGCTTGTCTCGGATACGTTCGATTTGACTACGACCATGAAAGATAGCGCCCCCAACTTTCTTCTCCAGATTGGGGAAGATGTTTGAGACGGCCATCGAAACATTGGCCACCGCCAGATAGAGTTGTTGTTTCCGAGGCTGACCTTGGAACATGAAGCGAAGATTGTGGCGACCGATCTCCTTCACTAACCGTCGGACGGCTTGCTTATACTCGGGCGTGTACCTAAAGAAGTACTCGTCACGGATATAGGTGTCGTCAAACAGATAGCGTTGGTAGAAAGTACTCACCGCAAACGGATTGACGGCGTTCTGGTAAACCTGAATACCAAAGTTCTGGTAATCGGGCTTGAGCCAGTATTTGTCGAATCCATAGACGGGAGCGTACTTGCGGTAGATCGGAGCGCCAGGAAACGGCATCAATGAGCCAGAGACTTGGAAGAGCGAGACATCATCCCATAGTTCGTGAATGAACTTGATTTGATTCTCGACGTTCGCCGGTGTCTCCCACGGGAAGCCAGTCATGAGGCAACCATAGACTTCCAGACCAACCTTGTGGGCGAGTTTGGGAGCCATGATATTCTCTTCGAGAGTTACGCCCTTAGCGATTTTGCGCAAGGTTTCTGGATCACCACTCTCTAGGCCAAAGGCTACCGAGTGACAGCCAGAATCCTTCATCGCTTGGAGCATCTTCTCAGTGACGAGATTCGCCCGTGAGTTAGCTCGCCAATTGATTCCTTGTCCCTTGATAAGGCGACAGAACTCAAAGACACGCTCGGCATTGACGGTGAAGCAGTCATCAGCCAAAGAGAAACTCCTCAGACCGTAGATATCGCGACGACGTTTGATTTCGTCAACTACGGCCCTGATATCGTACTCTTTGAACTTCTGACCAAAGACCTTCCAGTCACAGAAGGTACACAGCCCTGGACAGCCACGGCTTGTGTAGATGCGGTGGAAACCCTTAACAAACCCCTCTTCATCGAGGAATTGCTGGGGGTCGAAGATTTCCACATCAGGTAATGGCAACGTGTCTATGTCAAGACGAGGACGTTTGCCGGTTTTGAAATCCTTGGTAACGATGCCAAGAATCTCGGTGAGGGGTTTGCCAGAGAGAATTTCCCGAATGGTCTCTTCGCCTTCGCCGACAACAACAATGTCAGCTCCAGCTTCGATTCCTTCTTCAGGACAATCCGTGGGGTGTGGGCCGCCGAGGATGTCTTTGAAGCCATGGCTCTTCAGCTCACGAACGATGTCATAAACAAACAGGACTCGGAAAGTTAACATAGAGATACCAACGTAATCCGCTTTCACCTCTATGGCTTTCCTCACAAAGTCCTCCACGCCTAGCGGTTTCGCAAAAGTGTTGATACACGTATGTACCTGATAACCCTCTTGCTTGATAACCGCCCCGAGCATCGCCAAGGTCATTGGGGCCTCGGTGATCTGAGTCGGATAAATCAGCAAAAAGTTTCCCATTGCTTTCTCCTTTCATGTTCTGTTTACAAAGAACTCTATTTATATTATAACATTAATTCAAAATAACTTGAATGATGTTATCCACAGGATCAACTAAATTCATGCCCCCATCTTCGATTGCTGCCGTCTGACGTTCATTTTTCAGTCGTTCAGGATGACGTAGCTCAGACATAATTGTTTCATTCAACTTATTGATATCCTTAACTCGCGGACAGGCGTTAGAATATTCTCGTTGATAATCTTTATAGCGGATATCACCACTACTCGCTTTTGGAATCCAGATGTCAGCGATGACGACCGGGATATCTAAAGTCTCGGCCATTAACTCAAAGGTACTCTCTGATATTGCTACGACTAAATCAGCTGTTTTGAGAACGTCGGCACAGACCTCGAGGTGGTCAGGCGATAATCGTTTAGAGGCAACAGGTTTATCATAGAGTGATTCATCGTGTTCACCCGCGAGGATCTTGGTCGTGATATTTACCCCCTTGAGATTTCGTAACTTACTGGCCACGATGACATTCTCGACAACTTCTTGATCCCAGTGTTCTGGTGAATAAATAACATTGATTCCCATATGCTGTTCACGCGGTTTGAGATGACGAAGAACAGGTGTTCCTGTCACCTTAATCTTCTCAACAGGAATACCCGCCTGAGACATTCGACGCTTATCACCTTCACCCCATACACAGATATAGTCACAAACAGGCATCTCTCGGAACGGTGGAAATATCCTTGACGTTCCCCATCTTCCGTGTTGGACAAGAACAACTTTCTTTCCAGCCTTCATTAGCATTTCAGCATGGTCTTTCCAACCACCTAGTTCTGTCCCATTCCAGAAGACGAAGACATCAAACTTCTTCCAGCCACTCGCTCTTGGAAATTGATATTGAACATCAACTTCGTGACCACGTTTTTTTAATTCTTCAGCGACTTCAGTGAGGATATTATTCCAATTATATATCTGGACTCTCATCTCTTTGTTGCATCGCGACTTTCAAACCACCCGGTCGTTGGCAAGCTAATTCCCAATCAATACCGATAGCATCAGTGCTACGGTTTTTCATGACCCACTCCCGTTGTTCTTTGGCTAGTTTCTCACGATACTCTTTATCGACAATAAGTTTTTCCAGTTTGTTATACCAATCAATGAAGGTATTCTTCGCGCGATAATTAGCTTCAGACTTATAAGGTTCAACGTCAGAAGTTAAGACCGCCGAACCTACTGCCGCACACTCATAGTATTTGATACTTGATTTACCAGCGTTGAACGGTGTGTCCTCGAGTGGAGCGAGAGCAATATCGAAATCAGCCCGTGATAAGACAGAGGGATGTAACTCTGGTGGCATAAATGGAACATGAAGTAGCTTAACGCGTTGTAAGCCAGAATAGAAATCAAGCGCTGATTTAAAATATTCATTCTTCTCTGGTTGGAGATTCAGGGCTAATATCTTCTGGTAACTGTACATTGCCGCCTCAAGTGGCTCACCAGTTAGACCATAGATACAAAAGAAGAAATTATACTTACGAGTTAACTCTTCAAGGACGTCAACAATAAGTTTTAAATCTTTCCAGTGAGAAGCCGCCCCCATATAACCAATCATTAATTGCTCGTGTTCACGAGGACGTTCTTGATAAAGTTTGAAGTCGATACCGTTCGGACAGATAAAGACATCCTTCTTGAAATTCTTTTTAAACTTTTTAGCAAGGATTCGTGATGGAGTAATAATGGCATCAGCTTCACGAATCATCCCCTCGTACTGATCCTTCAAAGCATTTGACACATTCGCTGAAGGGTTGTCTTTTGAAACCATCCAGAAATCATCATCCATATCATAGAGAACACGTTTACCTAACTTCTTATACTCCCGCATGAACTTGATTGGATCATAGGCCGAAGGATAAGTGCGACCGAAGATAACGGTGTCCGGCCACTCCATTAAGTAGTCAGGAATAGATGTCCCAATGGCGACCTGTTTAACGCCGTGGCCACGACTAGTTAAAGCGGTTGTTGGAATCTCGTTTCGATGAAACCAAATCCCAGATTGATAGCTAGTGACACTATCAAGCATGAACAATATCTTCATAGGCTATTTTAATTTCTTAAGAAAATCTACCATCTTATCGGTTTCTTTAATCTCGTTCTGTTTCTCGATAAGGTCTTTTCGGCCTTTGCCAATAAACTCAGCACTACCACCAGCTAAGATGCGAGTGGTGAGGTATTCTTCAAGGATTTTATTTACCTCGTTAAGATATTCATATCGTCTAATAAGTCGCCATTTGGCTAACCAACGATTAAATTTTTTCTTCATATAGTTATTCTCAGTTTGCTGGGTTCTGCAATCCAAACTGAGTAGAAAGCGGAACCCAAACAACTATTAATCTAGCTTTTAATAGTAACCTGACTGAATAGCAACGTTGATACCACGCTTACTATTCTTGTTGAACACATTCGCACCGTAGACAGTCCAGGTGATAAAGTTCGAACCAATCATATCGTCTTTCTTACGAATCTCCAAAGCTGGAGCGCGCATCATAACGACATCAATGGTACCCTTGCGGCCAAAGTAAATTGACTTACAAGAGGTAGCGGAAACAGCACCACCGGAAATGGTAGGAGCGACAGCGGAACACTTACCGGACGGAAGGTTATTGGAGATGTAGATTTGGAAGCCCATAAAGTCTCCAGCATAACCATTACGTAAGGTTGCATCAGCAACATTGTAACCAACCGAAGTGGCTTTGGTTTCAATGGCAGCGGCAATCTTTGGAGTAACGATTGAAATCCAATCACCTAGTTCTTCAACATTTCTTTCTCGTAGAACGCGACGAGCGTTCGCAAAGAGATTGATAATTGTAGCGGAACCAGCGGAGATCGGACGGTGAGCGGTACCACCAATAAGGGCGGCATCACCACCATAGGAGTCGAAACCATCAGAACCAGTAATTGTCTTGAAGACATCAGAGTCGATCTTATTCTTCAATTGGTAAGCGGCTTGTTCAGCTAACTCACGAGCCTCACTAACATTGACGGTTAAGGAACGAGCGTCGTCAACATAGAAGGTGACGTGCTTGTAAGCGGAAACCACCAAGGTATCGTAAGCCCAGTCTTGAGCGGTAGCCGAGATTGTTGTACCTGGAGTATAAGTCTGAGCAGATAGGTCACCGAAGCGTGGAACGTGAACGGTATCAGCATACTTGACAGTATCTGACAATTTCATGTTGGCGACCTCGAGCGCTACCAATGACTTATACAATGGCACTTGAACCATCGTACTCCAAAGTTCTGGTTGGATGGCAGAAACATCATTTGAAACTACTTGTGTCATTTATATTTATCTTAAGTCTTTCCTTCCGATATCAACCCGATCAGTTCTTGGACGATAGGTTTTATACAAACCCATCTCCGTCAAAATCTTTTCCTTATCGGCCATAGATGCATCACGCAGTCTATCAGTCAAAGATCTTGGTTTATCCTGTTCGTCTTGAGTAGTGGAAGGGGCTAATGATAATCTTTCTTTTTCAACTTTTGCTCGATAGGCAGATTGCCAAAGAGAAAAGTCTTCGGACTCGCGGATATCTTTCAACGTTTTTCCAGAGAGTTTATGCTCTTGAGCTAACTTCTCTTTTTCTCGCTGATCTAATCCATCGAGTGACGCACTGATGTCGATGTAGTCCTCAACATCTAAACCATTTTTAGATTTCTTGAGTTCATTGTTCAACCTATTTTCCAGAGCCTTACGCTCGGCTTCGGCTTTCTCCGCTCGAACTTTGTAGTTCTTAGCGAGTTCCGCTTCTTTTTTAAGTTGCTCAATATCGACACTTACTTGCTCAGGAGCGTTTTCAGAGGTTTCCCCAGTCTCTTGGGTGTCTAAGGTGTCACCCATTACCATTTCTTCGTTATCCATATATTAGTCGTTTTTGATAAGGCAGATACGCAACTGCCCGCTAGTTAATAATACTGATTTTTACCCTTACCCAACTTTGGCCTCAGCGCCATGAAGGAGAATAAGTGTTCAAGTGATTTGAGGGCTAACTGACGCCCGATGGTTTCTTCCCAACTTTTACAAGTCTGGATATCATTAAGCAATTCGAACTCTTCATCGAGATACTCTTGAAGAGCTTGCCCGTACTGAGTTTGGGCGAGAGCCTCTAATGTTTGTTTGGTCTCTGGTTTTATCATACTGTTTGCATTCCTTGACCAGGCATCGCTTGGGCCATTTGCGGAGCGGAGACACCGCCACCGGCACGTCTGGCTTCAGGGACAACCTCTTCAAGATTCTTCTTTTCAACTTCAAAGAAGTCACTTAGATTCACGCCACCGTCTTCGGCCATGGAATAGAGAAACTTCTTCTTCACTGGGTCAGTCGTCATGGTTGAGTCAGCGGTCATGGCTTGCAGTATAGCAAATTTCGTGGCGTAACGTACACGGGTATCAATTGATTCACCAGTGATATCAATATCGACATCATATTTGACGTCTTTATAGAAACCTTTTGGTACCGTCATAATCTTTTCTTTACCTTGCTTGATCGCTTCTTCAATGGCAACACCAATAACATCCTTTTCTTGTTGAGTTGGAAATGGATTACCAGCTGTGACGATACGAATGATCTCTTTAAGAACTAATTCGTTCTTCACCATCTGGACATAGGTATCTAAGTCACGACCAACGAGACGAATCGTATGCTCAGCAGTATTTTCTTTTTCGAACTGAGGAATGATGACTTCATAAAGTAATTCCTTCACGGTCATCGCAATATCTTCTTGAATTTGTTCAAAGTACGATAAGGTCTGTCCGAGAGAGATTTGAGTTGAACCAAGGGGCGTTCCCGCTGGGCTACGGTCACCTTGAATGGCATCAGTTGCAAAGGTCATCTCATCACGGTTATTCATCCACTTGCGGTATTCTTCATTGAAGTAAGCGAGGTTACGATCGGACATATCAATCTGGGTAATCTCGGAATCAACATTGAGAATCTCCCCGTTACGAGTATCGGTTAAGAGATTGCGATTGACAGCGGAATCACGAGTTTGGAAGACACGGATAGCTGCCCAGTAGGAAGCCTTAGTCTGGAGGTTGGCTAATTCATTCTGACGGATTTGGGGTTCAAAGAGAGTTTCAACGACACCGATCCCCAACCAACGGCCAGGCATCTTTTCAGCATGGAACTCCCAGTAAGGATGACCTTCCCAATCTTCGGAGGATAATTCAACGCCTGGTCTTGGCGCAATGAGTTGGCCGTATTGATCATACTCATCAGTCCCGACATCAGCGAGGAAAACACGCTTATAAGGATACTTACGATTGCCGTAATTATCTTCCTCCATCACTTCGCCATAGCGTTCATAGAGACGGATGAAAGAATTACCTTTCATTTTATGAAACTCTTCAATTACTTTATCAATATCAGCTTTTTTCCATTTCATCTTCTCCCCAATCTTGCGAAACTCGATTGGAGTGTAATTATGAATCTCAATGATGTAATTAGATTGATCTAAGGTGTCAGCTACTTGTTGGACAACAAAATTACGAAGATCAACAAAGTAGGGTTTGCCATCAACAATTTTTAAAACAACTGTTC
>SXGT01728636.1_pt1 | contig 12616 bp, 13 predicted proteins | sample 3176221 | NCBI WGS metagenome assembly SXGT01 (sample SAMN11356862, study PRJNA531348) | freshwater metagenome | isolation source: freshwater sample F1-120 | place: China: Fuxian Lake, Yuxi | collected 2017-12-25
GCAACGTCGGGATCAACACCGTGCAACGCAATCACGAGACACCGTTCGGCGGAACGAAGCTCTCCGGAGTCGGTCGCGACGGCGGGGTGTTCGGGCTGCACGCCTACACCGAACTCCAGTCGATGGTGTGGCCCGGATGACCGGCGCGACCGTGAACATCGTTCCCGCGGGCACGATGGCGTACGGGATCCAACTCCCGATCCAGGCGAAGTCGGTGCGGACGTCGGCGGAGTGGGAGCGCGGCGACGACATGGGCACCGCGCAGATCGTGCGCGCGGCGCAGGCCTGCGACGCCGCAGGGTTCTTCTACGTCGCGGTGTGCGATCACGTGGTCGTGCCGCGCGCGGCCGCGGTCGACGGTGGGATGTCGACGACGTGGTACGACCCGGTCGCGACCCTCTCCGACCTCGCCGCGGTGACTCGCCGGACGCGCCTCATGACCAACGTCTACGTGGCCGCGTACCGGCACCCGCTCCAGACCGCCAAGTCGTTCGCGACACTCGACGCGTTGAGCGGCGGGCGCGTGATCCTCGGCATCGGCGCCGGGCACCTCCAGGGCGAGTTCGACGCGCTCGGTGTCGAGTTCGCGGCGCGCGGCGCACTCACGAACGGCGCGATCGACGGCATCCGCGCCGCCTGGTCGGCAGAGTACGTCGACGAGCTCGGCATGCAGCCGCGATCGGTGCAGGTGCCGCGACCGCCCATCTGGATCGGGGGCTCGGGCGCGCCTGCGTTGCGACGCGTCGCCGAACGTGGCGACGGCTGGATCCCGCAGGGCACGCCCCGCAAGCAGATGCCGGAGTCGATCGCCGCGATTCGCGCGCACCGCGACGCCGTGCGCCCGGAGGCCCGCCTCGACATCGGCTACATCCACGAGTACCTCTACATCGGCGACGCGTCGTGGGACTTCGGCGACTACACGGTCGGCGGGAGCGATGAACGCATCGTCGAGAAGTGCAACGAGATGGGAGCGATGGGCGTGAACCACCTCCAGATCCGCCTGCGGGCGCGCGACCTCGAGGAGTTCTGCGACCAGGCTGCGGCCTTCGGCGACCGGATCGCACCGCTCCTCCAGGGCGGAGGTGCCTTGTGACGCTCATGTTCACGATGCGACAGGACTTCCGGGCGCCCGCATTCGGGCCGACGTCCGCGGCCGAGATCTACTCCGAGGCGCTCGCAATGTGGCGGTGGGCCGACGACCACGGCTTCGCGATGAACGTCGTGTCGGAACACCACGGCGTGAGCGACGGCTGGATCCCGACTCCCTTCACGGTTGCGGCGATGGGCCTCGCCCAGACGCAACGCATCGCGTTCTTCGTCTCGGCGTCGCTCGCCCCGCTCCACGACCCCATCCGGCTCGCCGAGCAGATCGCGGTCATCGACAACGCGTTCCCCGGTCGGCTCGTCACCGTGTTGGGCGCGGGCTACCGCGTCGAGGAATTCGCGATGGCGGGGGTGGATCACGACCGTCGCGGCCCGCTGCTCGAGGAGCACGCGCGCGTGATTCGCGACGCGCTCGCCAACGAGACCGTCGAGTGGCAGGGGCGCACGATCAGCGTGACGCCGCGCCCGATCACCGAACCGCATCCGCTGCTGTTGATGGGGGGCGGCGTTCCCGCGGCGGCGCGCCGGGCGGCGCGGTTGCGTCTCCCGATGATGCCCATGAACACCGACCCACGACTCCCGGCGGCCTATGCCGAGGAAGCCGCGAGGATCGGATTCGAGGGCGGCTACGTGATGCACCCCGCCGGCCCGACCTTCGTGCACGTCGCCGAAGACCCGGAGCGCGCGTGGGCCGAGATCGGTGCGTACCTCTTCTACGAGACGTCGACGTACGCGTCGTTCCAGACCGCGGGTCAGCACAGCACGCCGGTCGTGCACGCCGACGACATCGACGACCTGAAGGCAGCACCCAACATCTGGGTCGACACACCCGATGGCATCATCGACCGGGCGCGGTCGGTCGGCGACACGGTCGCAGCGCTGAACTTCCACCCGCTCGCCGGCGGACTCCCGCCGCGCCTCGCCTGGGAGAGCCTCGAGTTGTTCGCGACCCAGGTCGCGCCGCGCCTCGCCTGACCGATCAGGCCGCGATCGAGGCGACCTCGTAATCCAGCACAGCGGGATCCGCCGTGACGATGACGAGCTGCTCGGCCCGTGCTTGAGCGATGAGGAGGCGATCGAACGGATCGCGGTGGAGCAGCGGCAGCGCGCGGAGTTCGCCGCAGTGTGCCGCCGTGAGGTCGAGCCACGTGGCGTCGATCGAGCGGGCCAGATCGACGCAGGAGGCCTCCAGCCGAAGCTTGCCGAGCGCGCGCTTGATCTCGATCTCGGCGGCCGAGATCGCCGAGACGAGGACGCGATTCGCGGGATCGGTGAGCGCCGCTCGGGCCGGTTCCGCGAGCCGTTCGGGCTCCGCGGCGGCCCACAGCCAGACGTGGGTGTCGAGGAGCAGATCGGGCATCAGGGTTGCTCTTCGAGCGCGCTCAGGACCTCGGAAGGCGTCTCGTCGAAGTCGTCGGCGATCCAGACGGACCCTCGGAGCGCGCCCAGGGTTCGCCGACCGGACGGGGATTGCGATGTCGTGAGCCCGGCCAGGAGCAGTTCGTTGATGACCTCGCCGAGCGTGCGCCGCTGCTCGAACGCGATCCGTCGCGCCCGCTCATAGACCGCATCGTCGATGGTGATCGTGGTGCGCATATGCGCATCATAGCATCAGGGGATCGACCTCGGCCCGCGAACTCACCCGGCGGAGCTCACCCTGCGAAACTCACCCCGCGGCGGGGAACTGCACCCACGCCGAGGTGCCGGCGCCGTCGAGTGCGGTCTCGAGCAGGCCGCCCTCGCTGCGCGTCCAGACCCGATCGCCGATCACGACGATCCGATCGATGGGCAGGTAGGTCGAGTCGGAACCCGCCGCGACCGGTCGACCCTGATGGGAGATGCGGCCGGCCTCGGCGATGGTGGCCGCGGTGAGGTCGACGGTGAGCGCAAGCGCCCCCATACTGGGCGCCGCCGTGGTCGGCGCCGCGTCGCCTTCGAGGATCCCGATGTCGCGCGCCCAGCCCTCGTACGGCAGGTAGGCGATCCCTGAGGTGTCGCCGGTCGGCCACCAGGTGAACGCGTGGTGGTCCCACTCGGCCGACGAACCCGCGTCGGCGAGCGCGTACTGGGCGACCCGCTGCGGGTTCGCCGGGTCGCTCACGTCGAACAGCGAGACCTGGAGACCGGTGCGCGTGCCGGTGTCGGTGGCGTCGATCCCGACCCCGAGGAGCAACCCGTCGGCGACCGGGTGCAGGTAGGCCGAATAACCGAGGATCTTCAGTTCACCGACGACCCTCGGTGCGCCGGGGTCGGTGAGATCGATCGTGTAGAGCGGATCGGTCTGGCGGAACGTCACCACGTAGCCGGTCGTGCCGATGAACCGCACGCCCTGGATTTGTTCGTCGCGACCGAGGTCGCCGACCCTGCCGATCTGTTCGAGGGCGTCGTTGCGGAAGGCGAACGTCGTCACCGCGCTCTCGCTCGCGATCGTCGCGTCGCTCGCGCTCCACTGCGCCGCGGTCGTCGTGGCGACGCGGAGCACGCCCTCGAACTCGTCCATCGCGAACTGGTTCAACAGCGAGCCCTTGACCGTGCCGCTGCCGTCATAGGTGGTCGTCTCGGGATCGGTGATGTCGAAGCGGTGCAGGTCGGTGCCGAAGTTGCGGTTCGCGATCTCGACCTCGCGGTTCGACAGCGCGTCCCACTCGACGTACTCGGGTGCGGCGACGTAGAGGTGTTCGGCGTTGGCATAGACGGTGGCACCCGTGGCGAGCACGCCCGCACCGTTCGCCCGCTCCAGCCCGGTGTCGAGCCCATCGGCGAGGTCGACCGTGAGCACCGTGAGCATCGAGAAGCCCGAGAACCGATCGGGGTGCGCGGCATCGCTGCAGTCCAACAACGGGGCCGGTTCACCGAGTTCGTCGCCGCCGCTGTCGACCCGGACCGCGGTCGGGAGCCAGTCGGAGGCGACGGACTCCTCGATCAGCGCCCGGTTCATCGTCTCGGCGCGCCGCTCGCCGCGCTCGCCGGGCACGGTCGGTTGCACGAAGCCGAACGCGGCGGTCGGGTCGGCCGACACGACGATGCGGGCGACGCCGCCGACCAGGCGCGCGCTGGTGTAGGCGCCGTCGATGCGCACCCGATCCGTGACCTCGGGTGCGCTCCGGTCCGATAGGTCGACCTCGATGACGAAGGTGCCCGATGCGCTGCCCGGGTACGGGCCGGGGAAGATCGCGTCGACGGCGACACCGGTGTCGGCGACGCCGCCGTACCACGACCCGCCGCCGAGCACGAGCGCGCGATCGCCCGCGATGAGCAGGTCGCGACCTGCGAACGCGCCGTCGTCGGTGAGTTGCACGCGACCGACGATGGAGTCGGTCGTCGTGTCGACGACGAGCAACCGACCGCCCGCGACCGTGTAGAGGTAGCGCCCGTCGGTCTTGATGACGTCGGGCTCATCGACCCCCGAAACCTGGTTGTTCGTCGTCGACGCGACCGCGGTGGTGACCGTGGGCGCCGCGGTCTGCGCGTCGCGCGGCGCGCTATCGGCGTCGTCGGTCGCCTCGGCGCCGGCCATCGTGTCGTACATGACCCACGGGCCGCGATCGGTGAGCCCGTACGGTCCGACGCGTTCGAGCGCGGCGGCCCTGACCCATCCGAGGAACTCGTTGCAGTCTTCGAACGGCTGCAGCGCCGCGATGGCGCGGGTCTCGCCGAGCCCGAAGGGTCGGGGCTCGACGACATCGGAGGTCTGCGCGGCGAGCACGCCGAGGGCGAGCGCGCTCGCACCGACGATGGCGACTGCGGCAACGATGGGCTTCTGCATGACGACCTCCGGTCGGTCATGTTGACGCTGGTGGGGGGGAACGACGCGACGTTCGACGCCGACCGAGCAGGTCTGGTTCCCAGAACGCGGCGCGGGTCGCTCAAGGCGCGAGCGCGAGCACCAGGGAACCGACCGCGAGTGCCGTCGTGCCCAGGGCCGTGATGCGCAACACCGAGGCGTCGGCGAGGCTGCGCCCCTCGATCGTCGAGCGGGCGATCGCGCGCGCGTGGCCGATCGCGGCGAGCCACGCCGCACCGCCCGCGATCAGCAACGAGAACACGAGCAGACGTTGCGACACGCGGTCGAACTCGGTGAGGATCCGCCGCAGGACGGCGCCGGCGCACGTCACGACCGCGAGGCCCGAGCGCGACCATGCCAGGTCGGTGCGTTCGCCCGCGAGCCCGGGGAGGTCCTCGTCGTCGGCGACGATCGGTCGCACGGGACCTCCCGTCGACGCTCCGTTCGACGCTCCGTTCGATGCTGCGGCGGCCGGCGTGTCGTTCACTTCGATGTGCCGACGAGCGCGACGACCGCCGCGATTGCCGACGCCGTCGCGATGCCGATCGCCAGGACGCGCGGCAGCGTCGACGGCGGGAGTGGAACGCCGGTGCGCATCGCTCGCTCGTTGCCATCCCAGCGGCGGTAGCTCGTGTAACTCAGGATCGCGCCGAGCGCGATCAGCGGCACGCCGATCGCTCGCGCGCCCCAGTCCCACTCGAAGTCGGGCAGGAGCGACACGATCGCGAGACCGGCGGCGATCAGGGCGAGCGCGGTGCGGTTCCACGCGAGGAACGTTCGCTCGTTCGCGTACGAGAACCGAACGTCGGGGTCGGAGCCCACCTGATCGACGGGCGGCTTGCGGCTCACGCGAACCCGAGTCGGACGAGTTGTTCGGGCGGAGCCTCGACCTCGCGCAGCACGTCGGCGAGCAAGTCGGCATGGGTGCGACCGAGCCGATCGTCGCGGCGATTGCGTTCTTCGGCGGGGTCGTCGTCGAGGTCGAAGCACACGGTTCCGTACGCGAAGTCGCCGTAGCCCCAGAAGGGGAGCAGGTCGCCCGCTCGGAACGGCTGGCGGATCACGGGCACGGCGGAGCCCGGCATGCGTCCGAGCGTGGCCCGTTCGTCCGGGTGCGGGAGGCGGAGATCGGGGAGGGCGGTGATCGGCATCGTCGACCAGCGGTTCGACAGCATCACGAGCGGTTCGTTCGGCCCATCGGGAGCGCGAGCGTACTTGACGACACCGTGGCCGGCGGCCTGCGTGAGCAGGTGGACCTCGCGGCCCCAGACGCCCGACAACGCCCACTCGCGCACGGCGGCGACCTCGTCGCGCACGAGGGGGACGAGCGAGCAACCGTGGGTCCGATGTTCCACCGACGCACCGAAGATGTCGAGCAAGGTCGCGTGGAGATCGACGTTCGTCGTGAGCGCCGAGCGCGTTCCCGCCGCGACGCCGGGCCAGCGCACGAGCAGCGGCGTATGGCCGAGCGGTTCGAAGACGGGCGAATTCGGTTTGCCCCAGGTGTCCTTCTCGCCGAGGTAGTGGCCGTGGTCGGTACAGACGATCACGGCCGTGTCGGCGGCGAACGGGCTGCGATCGATCGAGTCGAGCAGGACGCCGAACCAACGATCGATCATCGTCAGTTTGGCGCCGTACTGCGCTCGGATCTGCTGCCCGTCGCGCTCGCTCAAGACGCCCTTGGCGACGCCGCTGATCGCGTACGGCGGCCAGTAGAGGTGCGGGCCCTCCCACTCGGGGTCGTACATCGACGCATACGGCTCCGGCGTGTCGAACGGTTCGTGTGGGTCGAACTCGTCGACGAAGAGCAAGAAGCGGTCGTGCGCGGGCGCCTCTTCGGTGATCCAACGCGCCGCCTCGCGCATGACCTTGGGGCCGGGGAAGTCGGCTTCGCCCGCGAACCAACCGCGGCTCACGTCGTAGGGCATCGCGTGACCCATGCGGGGCGCGCCGACCCAGCTCGGATCGGGCCGTGTCCGCCAGAGGTCGCTCTCGTGCCCGCGCTGGTAGTCCCACGCGGTGAAGCCGCAGTGGTAGTTCTCGCCGCCCGTCTCGAACAGGTGTGGGTGGTCGGTGACGAGCTTCGTGATGACGCCCGCGACGCGCAGCGCCGAGGTGATCGGCTGCTCCCAGATCTCGATCGAGCCCCACGGCCGCCACAGGAAATCGAGCGAGCCGACGAGCAAGTCGTGGCGGGCGGGCATGCATGGCAGCGACCCGGTGTAGTGCTGGTCGAACCGCACGGCGTCCGAGGCGAAGCGATCGAGGTTCGGCGTCTCGAACTCGGTCGATCCGTAGGAACCGAGATGGTGGCGGTTCAACGAGTCGAGCAACACGACCACGACGTTGCGGGGTCGGGCGTCGCCGCTCCCGGGTTCGGTGGTCGAAGCCCCGGCATCGGTCGTCACGGGTTCGAACGCTACCGGGAGGCGGCACCGAGCGATCGCTGGGTGACGAGGCGTCGCACGGGTCGCGGCTTATCCTCACGGTTCGACGAGAGGAGCCTTCATGGCCAACACCGTGCTCGAACGTGGACTCGCCCGCGCCGCCGAGGAGTCACGCGCGGGGTGGGCGGCACCCGCCTCGACCGCGACGGCGAGCGCGCCGGGCGCGCCCCGCATCGCTGCCGACCGCCGCGCGATGACCATCGGCGGTGTCGGGTCGGCGTCGGCGGTGCTGTTCGTGCTCGTGCTCGTGGGTGGCGTGTTCGGCTGGTCGTCGGTCGAGTCGGTGCCGTTGGGCGAGGCGCGCATCCCCGGCTGGGTCCTGGGCGTCATGCTCGGTGCCTTCGCGATCGCGATCCTCACGACCTTCAAGCCGCACCTCGCGCGTTTCACCGGCCCGGTGTACGCGCTGCTCGAGGGCGCGGTGCTCGGTGCGATCTCGCGCGTCTATGAGAACCAGTGGAACGGCATCGTCGTGCAGGCCATCGCACTCACGGTGCTCGTGTTCGCGACGATGCTCCTCCTCTACGCGACCCGGATCATCAAGGTCACCGAGCGGTTCCGACGCATCGTGATCACCGCGACGATCGCGCTGATGGTGTTCTACGGGATCTCGCTGTTGCTGTCGCTGTTCAACGTCGAGGCACCGCTCATCTGGGACGCGGGTCCCATCGGCATCCTCTTCAGCGTGTTCGTCGTCGGTCTCGCCGCATTCAACCTCGCTCTCGACTTCGACCTCGCCGAGAAGGGCGCGAAGGCCGGCCTCCCCAAGTCGTACGAGTGGTACTGCGCCTTTGCCCTGATGGTCTCGATCGTGTGGCTCTACCTCGAGATCCTGCGGCTCCTGTCGAAGCTGCGCGACTGAGGGGTTCGATCGTCGGCTCCGGTCGGCTCCGGTCGGCTCCGCCGGTGACGGCTGTCACACGAAGGCCGATGGTGCGCGGGAACTGCAACGGATCGTGAGCGGTGCGCGTCTTGTGCGTGCACCGCCCACCTCACAGATCCGAAGGAGTCCCCATGCCTCACGCTCGTGCCCTCGCCACCCTCGCGCCGCTTGCCGCGGCCATCGCCGTCGTCGTCTGTCCCGCCTGGAGCGAACCCGCCGGCGCGATCGTGCCGCCCGCGCCGACCTGCGCCGGTGTGCCCGCGACGTTGGTCGGTACCGCCGCCGGCGACGTGTTGATCGGGACCGACGGGGTCGACGTGATCGTCGGCCTCGGCGGCGACGACCAGATCTGGGGGCACGGCGGCAACGACATCATCTGCGCGGGGGCGGGCAACGACCTGCTCGCCGGCGAGGCCGGCGCCGACCGCCTCTACGGCCAGCGGGGCCGCGACCTTGCGGGGTACGGGAACGCACCAGGACCCATCCGCGCGAACCTCGCGCAGGGCTCTGTGAGCGTCGTCGACGGCCGTGATCGTGTCGACAGCATCGAAGACCTCGTCGGCTCGACCTTCGACGACCGCATGATCGGCAACGAGCGCGACAACACGCTCATCGGCCATCTCGGCGTCGACCGGGTGTACGGCGCGGCGGGCAACGACACGTGCGTCGCCGAGTACGAGTGGACGTGCGAGATCGACTGAGGTGCGGTCGGGGCGTTGCGGTCGGGGCGCTGCGTCAGGGCGTGCGGTCGTCGAGGTGCCAGGGTTCGCCGAAGTCGTTCATCAGGTCGAGGAACGGCACGGCGTCGAAGGCCTCGGGGCCGAACACGCCGGCGCCCGACCACAGCCCGTTCGCGATGAGTTCGAGCGCGAACACCGGGTTGATCGCGGTCTGCCAGACCACGGCCTGGCAGCCGTGGCGCGCCATCGTCTCCTCGTTGTCGGAGACGTGGTAGAGGTACGCGGCTCGCGGTGCGCCGTCGATACCGGTACCCGTGACATACGTGCCCGCGCAGGTGCGGCCGTGCATCACGTCGCCGAGGCCGGCGGGGTCGGGGAGGCAGGCCGCGACGACATCACGGGGCGAGACCTCGACGCCGCGCACCGACACGGCCGGTGTGCGGTCGAGCCCGAGCTTGTGGAGTGTCGACAAGACGTCGATGAACTCGTCGCCGAGCCCATACTTGAAGGTGACGCGGTTGCAGTCGACCCAACGCGGCACGAGCAGCACTTCTTCGTGCTCGACGTGGACGCATTCCACGTCGCCGATGCCGTCGGGGAAGTGGAAGATCTCCGGCTCGCTGAACGGCGGCAGGCAGTACCAGCCGCGGTCGCGTTCCCAGACGACCGGCGGGTTGAGGCACTCTTCGATCACCGTCCAGATCGAGAACGTCGGCGCGAAGTCGTAGCCGTCGATGACGAGGTCGGCACCGTCGCGGACGGCGACCTCGTCGATCGACGAGAACAGGTGGTCGGCGGCGTACCGCGCGCAGACGTCGGCGAACCCGGGCTCGATGCCGAGGCCGCACACCGCGAGCAACCCGCGTTGTTCCCACTGGTCGGCGACCGCGAACTGCGCGTCGCCGAGCTTCACCCCGCACTCCTCGTAGGGCCGCTCGGGATGCGGTTCCGACAGGGTCATGGCGAGGTCGAGGTAGGTGCAGCCGGCGTCGAACGCGCCCTGGAAGATGCCCGGGTTGAAGCGCGGATCGCACGCGTTGACGACCGTGTCGGCACCGACCGCGCGGGCGAGTTCGGCGACGTCGGCCGCCGACGACGCGTCGACGCGCGCGGCGGAGAACCGCGGATCGCCGACCTTGTCGACGGCACGGCGGGTGCGCGCCTCGTCGACGTCGGCGATCACGAGCTGATCGAAAAAGCCGCGGCGCGCAGCCGCGACCGCCATCGCGCTGCCGACGCCGCCGGCTCCGATCACGAGGATCTTCATCGGTCGAACGTAGCGCGACGTGCGGCCGTCAGGGGCGACGCTCTCACCAGAGCTGGTCGGTGTACGTGTCGGTGCCGGCGATCGTCCGACGGAACGGCGCGACCCACAGCAGTTCGCCGAGGCCCGCGGCGGCGAACTCGGCTCCGAGGTCCGCGAACGTCGCGTCCCACACGTCGTGCAGCTCGTCGTCGACGAACCAGAGCTGCGTGAAACGGTTGACGCCGTCGGACCGCGGCACGTCTTTCGGGGCGTCACCCTGCAGCGGCACCGGCGTGAACTCCGCCCCGACCGCGCCCGGCAACTCGCGCGCGGCGAACCAGGCGTCGATCGTGTCGAGGTCGACGCCGTCGGCCGGCTGACCGATCACGAGCACCGCGTAGGGGGAGTGGTGCTCGAGCGCGAGCTCCACGGGAACGCCGTCGGGCCGCTCGTACTGAGTCCGGTGCTTGTACATCACGGTGTGGACGTGGTCGCGTTCGGTGAACATGCGACCGTTCTCGTGCAGCCAGTTGACCTGGTTGGTTCCCCATTGCATCCACTCGCCGAACTTGCCGGCGAGGATCCAGTAGATGGCGACATAACTGCCGCCGTTGTCGTCCGGGCAGATCTCGGAGGCCTTCGGGTAACGCAACGCCTTGAGGTCGCGCGTCGCCACGTAGCGGCAGCCCGACAGGTTCCACTGGCCGATCATGCAGCCGGCATAGAAGTGGTCACGCTCGTACCAGCGGTTGTACTCGATCTCGTGGCCCTTGCGAGGTTCGACAACGGTGACGAGTGCACCGCCGAGGGCGATGGGTCGGCGGCGGGTGTCGCCGGTGCCGGTCTCCTGGATGGGCATCAGGTGTGCTCCTCGGTGAGGGTCGCGGCTCGTTCGGCGAGCGCGCGCTTGTCGGTCTTGTGGCCCGCGGGGACCGGCAACGCGTCGACGACGACGAGCCGGTCGGGTGCTTTGTAGTCCGCGAGGTGCTCGCGGCACCAAGCGCGGAGTGTCTCGAGCGCGGGTGGCTCCGACGGCGTGACCGGCACGACGAACGCCACCCCGATCTCGCCGAGGACCGGAGCCGGGCTGCCGACGACCGCCGCCTGTTCGACCGCCGCGTGGCTCGTGAGCACGGCCTCCACCTCGGCGGGGTAGACGTTGTAGCCGCCGCGGATGTACATCTCCTTGAGGCGGCCGACGATCCGCAGGTTGCCGTCGTCGCCGATCGCGCCGAGATCGCCGGTGCGCAGGTACCCGTCGGCGTCGAGCGCGGCGGCACTGCGTTCGGGGTCGCGCCAGTAGCCGCGGAACATCGCTCGGCTGCGGCTGCGGATCTCGCCGACCTCCCCATCGGCGACCGGCTGTTCGGTGCCGGGGTCGACGATGCGCAGGTCGACCACGGGACTCGCGACTCCGACGGTGTTCGCGATCGTCTCGTCGTCGTCGCTGATCCGCGTGCCGCTGATGAGTCCGGCCTCGGTGCTCGTGTAGCGCGTGATGACCGCGCAGCCGAGTTGCTCGCGCATGCGGCGCACGAGGTCGGGCGCGACCGCCGATCCGCCGACGCCGGCGAGGCGCAACGACGAGCAGTCGGCCGTGGTGAGCGAAGGGTGCGCCAGCACGAGTTCCCACTGCGTCGGCACACCGGTGACCATCGTGATCCGTTCGGCCGCGATCAGCTCGATCTGGCGGGCGGCCGTCCACGGCTCGCCGACGAGCACGAGTGTCGTGCGCGCGGCGAGTTCGTCCCAGATCCGGGTCATGTACCCCATGTGCGCGAACGGCAGGCTCACGAGCCGACGGTCGCCGGGGCGGGTGAGATCGCCCATGCCCTCGTGGATCGTGCGGAGGGCGTCGTGGTCGTAGATCGCACCCTTCGGTTCGCCGGTCGTGCCGCTCGTCCACACGATCGCGACCTGGTCGGTCGGGTCGGCGGGCGCGGGGGTCCGGCGGGCGGGGGAGGCGAAGGCGAGTCCCAGCTCCGAGGCGCGCACGATGCGGCCCGCGTCGTCGGGAACCTGCTGGTCGTCGAGCGCCACGGTGACGCGCGGTTCGGTGCGCCGCACGATGCTGGCCCGCTCGGGGCCCGCGAGCCGCTGGTTCACCGCACTCGTGATGGCTCCGGCGCGGATCGCGCCCAGGTAGCAAGCGGCAAACTCGATCGAGCTGGGGATGAGGAGACATACGACGTCGCCGGGGACCACGCCGAGTGCGAGCAGCGTGGCCGCGAACCCGGCGCTCGCGCGATCGAGTTCGGCGTAGGTGACCCGCCGCCCCTCGTGCACGTAGGCATCACGATCGGGGTGGGCTCGGACCGCGGCAGCGAGCAGGTCGGCGACGGTGGCAGGGCCGACAACCCGGCGGTCAGCGCTCATGGAGGTCGAACCCTAACCAGAGGCCCACGGCGGCCGATGTAGCAGGATCACGCTTCCGTCCCGACCCCCCAAGGGACACGGAGCGCGGCCCGCCGA
>SXGT01186734.1_pt1 | contig 12614 bp, 11 predicted proteins | sample 3176221 | NCBI WGS metagenome assembly SXGT01 (sample SAMN11356862, study PRJNA531348) | freshwater metagenome | isolation source: freshwater sample F1-120 | place: China: Fuxian Lake, Yuxi | collected 2017-12-25
CAAGGCCGGGGGCCCCGGCCCCGGCGGGAGGCGACGCGCCACGGCCGTGGGCATGGCGGCGTCGCACAAGGCCGGGGGCCCCGGCCCCGGCGGGAGGCGACGCGCCACGGCCGTGGGCACGGCGGCGGCCGTGAGCCGGCGCGGTGGACCGGCCCAAGGTCGGAGAGCCCGGCAACGGCGAACTTCGCGCGGGATTGGGCGACGGAGGAGCCTCAGCCCCGATTTGGCGACCACGCGGGCGGCAGCGCACCCCCGTCGAGCATCGCCGCCGCCAACAGCCGCGCCGTGAGCGGCGCGAGCAGGATGCCGTTCCGGAAGTGGCCCGAAGCGACCCACCCGGTCGGCACCTTGCCCACGAGCGCACGCCCGTCGGGCGAGCCGGGCCGGAAGCTCGACCACGTGCGCAAGAGCGGCGCCGGCGCCAGGCCGGGGAAGAGGCCGAGCGCGTGGTCCAGCACGTGCCGGAGCCCGCCCGCCGAGACGCCGCGGGTGTAGCCGACCTCCTCCATCGTGGAGCCGACCACGAGCTCGTCGACGCGCGGCACGAGGTAGCCCGCGGGGCCGAACACGACCGCCGACGTGGCGCCGACCTGGCCGAGCGCCGCGAGTTGTCCGCGCACCGGGCGCACCGGCAGGTCGCCGAGCCCGGGGAGCCGCGCCGTCCACGCGCCTGCGCAGACCACCACCTCGCCGGCCAGGCGCTCGCCGGTGTCGAGCGTGACCCCGCCCGCCTCGAGTCCGACGACCCCGTGCCCGGTGCGAAAGACCGCGCCCGCCCGCTCGGCGGCGGCGTGAACCACCGGCACCAGCAGGCGGGTGTCGAGCACGGCCTCGTCCGGCAACCACCACGCCCCGCCGGCACGCAACCCCGGCGCGATGGCCTCCAGGGCGCCGCCGTCGATCCACCGCGCGTCGCCGTCCGGCGACGCCTCGCGAACGACCAGCACCCCCGAGCGGCGGAAGCCCACGTCGCCGCCGAGCGAAGAGAGCCACCCTTCGTACATCTGGAGCGCGGCCAGGCCGAGGACGCGGGCCTCGTCGTCGCCGTGCGCCTCCACCCGCGGGGCGAGGATGCCCCCGGCCGCGCTCGACGCTTCGGCGCCCGCCACCGCGCGCTCCAGCACCACCACCGCCTGCCCCCTTCGCGCCAGCTCCAACGCCAGCGCGCACCCGACCAGCCCGCCACCCACGATGAGCATCGCCATGGCCGCGCGCCTATCCTGAGGACGCCGCCCGGGGGGTCAGCGAGTGACCGGAGGGACCGCCCGCCGGAGCTTCCGCGCCAGCGCGTTGGCGGCGACGTGCCCCGGCTCGGCCTTGAGCGCACGACGCAGCCGGCGCAGCGCGCCGTCGTCGTCGCCGGCGCGGTGCAGCACCATCGCGAGGAAGTACTGTCCATCGGGGTAGTCGGGCGCGAACTGCTCGGCGAGCAGCAGCAGCTCGAGGCCATCCTTGGCGCGGTCGGTCGCCGGCAGGTCCGGGTTGTGGACCCGCGCCCACCCGATGTGGGCCAGAGTCTTGGGGCTGTCGAGGTTCTGGTCGCGGGCCGCGCAGAAGCGGCGATCGGCCAGGGCCCACTCCCCGCGCGACATCGCCCGGAGCCCGGCACGGAACAGGTCGTCGCCCGGCGCCTCGGCGCGGGCGGGCGGCGGCTCGGCGGAGGCCAGCGCGGAGTCGACCGCGGCGAGGATCGTGGTCGCGAGCTCGTGAATCTCCCCCGTGTGTCCTTCGACCAGGGCGCGGTAGCGCGCGCGCATCCGCTCACCGGCAGCCTGGACCAACGACGCGGCGGCGTCGTGCGGCACGCCGAGGATCACCCACGCATCGCCGCTGCGCACCAACGCGACCTCACGACGGAGGACACGCAGGATCGACGCTTCGTCCTGCGGCGGGAGCTGCCGCGGGGCGCCGGACGGCGTGGACACCGGCAAGCGCGGCCGCTCGCCGCTGCGGGCGGCCGGATTGGTGAGGTACGACGAACCCCCGCCGGTGGCGGTCGAGCGTGCGGGGGTGACCCGGTCCGGCACGATCGAGGCGTGGCCCGGGGGGCCCTGCACCGGCGCCGAGAGCGCCGGCACGTCCTGGAGCACGACGAACCCGAGCGTGGCGAGCGGACCGAGCACCCGCTGGAGCTCGCCCACGTCCAGACCAAGCTCGTCGGCGAACCGGCCGAAGCCGATGGGCGTGGTCAGCGTCCGGAGCGCGCGCGACAACCCGGGGGCCAGCGGCAGTTCGCCCGCCCGCTCCGACAACGACGTGGGACTGAGCACCGTGCCCCGGGGCAACGGCGGCCGGGGCCGCTCGCCGGCGCAGGCCACCGACCACAAGATCTCGGCCATCGCGGCACGATCGCCGGTGCCGTCGACCTCGCAGGGTTGAAACTCGAGATCGCCCCCGACGAGGCCGGCGCGGACCACCCCCTCGCCCCCCGCCTCGACCAGCCCGCCGTCGGCGAGCGTGGCCCACTCGGTGCCGCCGGGCAACGCGAGTTGCACGATCCCGTTGGCGTGCCGCGCCCATAGGCGCACCAGGCGCGAGGCGTTGTCGATGTCGAGCGCGGCGGGCGGCGCCGGCGTGCGCGGTGGGGCCACGTTCCCGACCCCCACCGACCGCACCAGCTCGGCCAGGTCGAGCACCGAGAACGGCCGCACGAGCACGTGCCGGCTGTCGGACGCTCCGAGCGCGTGGCGCACGCGCTCGTCGTCGCGCCCCACCATCGCCACGGCCACCGCGCCGCTGCCGCCGGGGAAGGTGCGAAAGCCCGCGAGAAAAGCGAGCGCGGCGCTGTCCGATGCGTCGACCGCGAGCAGGAGGACGTCGGGGCGCAGGCGCGCCAAAGCGGGCGGGGCCGCGTCGACGCCACCCACCGCCTCAACCTCGTGCCCTTCCCCCCCCAGCACCGTGGCGAGGATTCGGGCAAAGTTCGGGTCCTCGTCCACAACCAGCAGCTTCACGACGGCAATCCGCGGGGGCATTATAGACCCGGAATGACCGGACCGGTGTCGGCGCTTCGTGCCTGGCAGGTGCTCTCGGACAATTGTCCTGCCTTCTGGGCCGATTTTGGCGCTGCTGGAACAATCGTGGGTGCGCTGGAGCCGGTGACGGTTGCGGGGCGCGGAGCGTGGGCGGCGCAGGCGCGCGCCGGATCCGCGGACGGCCCGCCTTGGACCTCGGGGCTCGTCGGGTGGCTCGGCTACGAGGCCGGCGCCTGGTTCGAGCGGATGCCCGACCCGGTCTCGGGTCGGCTCCTCCCCGACGCGTGGTGGGGGCGGGTGGGCCCGGTGGTGGTGCTCGACCGCGACGGCACCGTCCGGTACCGTCGGGGCGTGCCGCTGGACGCGCTGACCTCGCCCCCGGCCAGGGTCGCGGCCCCGCCCCGCGCCCACCGCCTGGAGGAGCCTGCCGACGAGACCTTCCTCGACGGGGTGCGGACGGTGCTGGACCACCTGCGCGCCGGCGACTGCTACCAGGTGAACCTGTCCCGCCGGGTCGTCGCCCGGGGGCGCTTCGACCCGCTCGCGACATGGCTGCACGTACGCTCAAGCAATGAATCACGACGAGGATTGTTCATACAGACCGACTCTGGCGCAATCCTGGCCAACTCCCCCGAGCTCCTGCTGCGCGCCCGGGGCCGACGGGCGTTGTCGGTGCCGATCAAGGGCACGGCGGCGGCCGAGACCGACCCCTCCGACCTACGGCGAAGCGAGAAGGAGCGGGCGGAGCTGACCATGATCGTCGACCTCGTCCGCGCCGAGCTTGGCCGCATCGCCGAGCCGGGGAGCGTCCGCACCGGGGCGCGTCGGGTCGGCCGTGTCGGGCACCTCTGGCACGCGATGCAGCGGGTCCTGGCGACGTTGCCCCCCGGCCGGGACGCGGTGGACGCCCTGGCGGCGCTCTTCCCGCCCGGCAGCGTCACCGGCGCCCCCAAGGTGCGTGCGATGGAGGTGATCCGCGCGCTCGAGCGGGTGCCCCGGGGGGTCTACTGCGGCGCCTCGGGCTGGATGGGGCCGGCGGGGGCGGACATGAACGTGGCGATCCGCACGATCTCCATTCGCGGCGACGAAGCCCACGTCCAGGCGGGCTCGGGGCTGGTGCTCCACTCGGTTCCGGAGCGGGAGTTGGCCGAGGCGCGCCTGAAGGCGGTCCGGCTGTTGGAGGCGCTGTGATCGGCGGCCTGTACGGGGTCGCCGACGCGGCGTTCGGTGACCCGGCGTGGCAGGTGCGCGTTCTGGCCGACGAGGGCGTCTCGCCGGTGCAACTCCGCTGCAAGGGGTGGCCCGTGGAGGCGGTCCGACACCTCGCGCTGGGGCTCCGTGGGGTCGCGACGGGGCTCGTGCTCAACGACCACGCCGCGCTCGCGGCCGAGCTCGGCCTGTACGCCCACCTCGGCGACCAGGACGGTGCGGCGCTGGGCCCGCACGGCCGCAGCACCCACACCCTCGCGCAGGTGCGTGCGGCGCACGGCGCCGCCTACATCGGGTTCGGCCCGGTCTTCGCCACGGGGACCAAGGACTCGCCGTGGCCGCCGCGCGGGCTGCCCCTGCTCGCCGCCGCGGTGCGCGCTTCGCCCTGCCCGGTGGTGGCGATCGGGGGGATCACGGGGGACAACATCGACGAGGTGCGGGCCACCGGCGCCGCCGGCTGGGCGGTGATCTCGGGGATCTGGCTCGCGCCGGACCCGCTCGCCGCGATCCGTCGGCTGCGCTGACGGCCGGCTCACCGCCGCGGCCACGCCCACCAGACCCGCTCGACGTTCGACAGCGCCACGCTCGCCGACCGGGGGCCGGTGCAGCCCGACCCTCGCGGTTCGGCGTCCCCGCCGACGCTGTGCCCAACGCCTCCCGGGTTGGCGGGTTCGGTGAGGCGGCGGGTGGTGTGCCCGCACCCCAGTGGGTGCCCGAAGTGCGCGCGCAGCGCAGGTTCGCTTGCGAACCTGCGGCGGAGCGAGCGCCAATTTCACCCGGCCCGGCAGGACCCGGCGGTGACGTCGGATTGCAAAACGCCTCGCCGTGCGTTTGCCCCTTCGACCGAAGGACGCCGACCCGCGCCCCGGGTCGCCGCGTCTTGCCCGGCCCACGCGCGCACCGCGTCCGGGTCAGTCCGCCGCCGCCCCGCCGACCACGCCGAGGCGGATCATGTGGGAATGCAGGGTGTTCCTGGCCACGCCCAGCAGGGCGGCGGCGGCCTTCTGGTTGCCGCCGGTCCGGGCGAGGACCAGGCGCAGGAGTGCGCGCTGGGTGCTGTCGGTGACGAGCGGGTGGAGCGCGGGTCCCGCGCCCGGGTGCCACCCCTGCACCACCGGCGCCAGTCGCGTGGCGACGAGCTCCTCGAAGCCCTCGAGGTCCACCCCCTGGGCCGGCGTGCTCGGGTCGAGCCGGGCCGCCAGGTCGGGCGGGAGCGCGTCGGCCCGGATCAGCGGGCGGTCGACCGCGACGAGCACGTCGTGCACGAATCGGTCGAGCTCCCGCTCGTTGTTGGGCCACGACCACGCCTGCAAAACCCCCAGCAGGCGACGGTCGAGCCGCCGCCTCGGCAAGCCGAGCCGGCGGGCGTGCAGATCGAGGAAGTGGAGCGCCAACGGAGCGATGCTCTCCGGGCGGTCGTGGAGCGGCAACAGGCGCAGGCGGGTGGCGCCGGTGTGGGCGACGGGCCGGCGGGTCCCGAGCATCACGCGCCAGCCCGCGCGCTCGACCTCGCGGACACGATCCGCGAGGTCGGTGAGCCGGTGGGCGGCTTCGAAGTAGACCGTGCCCGGCCCCCCGTCGAGGGGGGGCACCGCCTCGGCTCCGACCACGAGGAACGGCGCGCCCCGCCGCCACAAGGTGTGGACCAGGCGCGCGTGCTGCTCCTTGCCGGTGCCGCGCGGCCCCTCGATGATCACCACCCCCTCCGCCGCGGCGGCCACGGCCAGGCGCCGTCCGCCGTCGGCGCCAAGGCCGCTCCACGCGAGCCGCTCGGCCAGCTCACTCCGCGCACCCTTGGCCAGGCGTCGGTGCAGCAGGGTGTGCAGCGCCGACGGCCGCGACGGGAGGAGGGGCACCCCGGGCAGCGGTGCGTCGATGGACCGGAGCAGCGGCCGGTGGGGCAACGAAGCGGCGAGCTCGACGAGCACCCCCGCGCGCAGTCCGACCAGCGCCGGGTCGACGACGACCACTTCGGCCTCCGCCGACACCGTGCGCTGCACCAATCCCGGCCAGTCGGCGACGGTCGCGACGGCCCACTCGCCGGTGGCGAGGACGGGGAGCCACCGGTGACGACTCGTTTCAGAGTCGGTCGCGAAGATCAGCACCCGACCGGTTATCCTGTCGTCCCTCCTTCGATGTCTCCCCTCCCCCTCCGGCCCTCCCTCCTTCGGGGCCTCCTCCTGCTCCTCGGCTTGGCGACGCCCGTGCGGGCGGGCGCGGGCGACGTGCCGCTTTTGACCCCGAGCGACGCGCTGACGCCCGACGCCGACGCGCCGGCGGTCGAGCCCGAAGAGCCATCGGTGTGGACCGAGTTGGAGGGCGGGGACGCCGCCGGGGCCCAGGCCGCGGCTTCGTCCGCCGAGCTGGCCGCCGAGCGGGCGGCCGAGCAGGGGGTCACCTCGGCGGTGGCTCCGGAACCGCCGGTGGAATTCTACCTGGACCCGCTGGGGAGCACCCAGGCCGACCCGCTGCACCTGGACCGTGTCGATCCCAAGGAGTTCGACATCCCGGTGGTCGTCAACGACGCCGTGAAGAAGTGGATGACCTACTTCCTCGGCAACGGGCGCAAGTACTACGCCCGGTACCTGATGCGGTCGACCCGGTGGTTGCCCCTGATGCACGCCGAGCTCGAGGCGCGGGACATGCCCCGCGATCTCGTGTACCTCTCCATGATCGAGAGCGGGTTCACCACCTCGGCCACCAGCTACGCGTCGGCCGCCGGCTTGTGGCAGTTCATGCCCGCCACCGGTCGCCAGTACGGCTTGCGGGTGGACTGGTGGGTGGACGACCGCCGGGACCCGGTGAAGGCCACCTCGGCGGCGCTCGACTACCTGGCCTACCTCAATCGGCTCTTCGAGGGCGACTGGTGGTTGGCGTGGGCCAGCTACAACGGCGGCGAAGGGCGCGTGATGAAGGAGACGCGCCGCCACGGCACGACCGACTTCTGGACGCTGGTGTCGCGGGGGGCCCTGCACACCGAGACGCAGAACTACGTCCCCAAGCTCATCGCCGCCGCCATCATCGGCAAACACCCCGAGCGGTACGGGTTCGTGGGCGTCACCTACCAGGAGCGCTTCGAGTACGAGCACGTGGAGGTCCCCGGGGCGACGGGCCTCGACGTCGTCGCCCGTTGCGCGGGGGTGACCGAAGAGGTGCTCTTGGAGTACAACCCCGGGCTTCGCCGGTGGGCGTTGCCACCGGACGTGGAGACGTGGCCAGTGCGCCTGCCACCCGGCACCAGCGCCCACTTTGCCGAGGAGTTCGCCAAGGTCCCGCCGGAGGAGCGGGTCACCCTGGTGCGACACGTGGTCAAGCGGAAAGAGACACTCGGCGGGATCGCCAAGAAGTACGGGGTGTCCAGCGAGGAGATCGCTCGCCTCAACCACCTGAAGGCCAAGTCGAGTCTGAAGGTGGGCCAGGAGTTGGTGGTGCCGGCGCGGCCCGGGCAGACCCCGACCGCCGCGACCGAAGCGCCGGCCGAGCCTTCGAGCGGCGACGGCGGGGGCGGCGCCACCAAGACCCACAAGGTCCGGTCGGGCGACACCCTCTCGGGGATCGCTTCCCGGTACGGCCTGAGCGTGGACGAGGTGCGCAAGCTCAACGACCTGGACGGCGACAAGATCCTCATCGGCCAGACGCTCAACGTGGGCGCGGGCGGAGCGACTCCGTCGAAGACGACGTCGAAGGCGGGCTCCACGCCTGCGGTGAGCGGGAAGTCGGTCACCCACACCGTGAAGCGGGGGGATACATTGGGAAGTATCGCCGAGCGCTACGACTGCTCGGTTGCCGACCTGAAGTCGTGGAACGGACTGAAGGGAACGACCATCTACCCAGGCCAGAAGCTGAAGATCAAACGCTGATGCTCACGGTCGAAGCCGCGCTCTCCCGCATCCTGGCCGCGGCACCGGCGCCGCGGCGCGAGGCCGTCGCCGTCACCGACGCGCTCGGGCTCCACCTGAGCGGCCCCGTGCTCGCCACGATGGACCTGCCCCCGTGGGCGAACTCGGCGATGGACGGGTTCGCGGTCCGGGCCGCCGACACGCCCGGCAGGCTCGTGGTGCTCGAGACGATCGCGGCCGGTGCCGTCCCCCGTGCCACGGTCGGGGCGGGGACCGCGAGCCGCATCATGACCGGCGCGCCGATCCCACCGGGAGCCGACGCCGTCGTGATGATCGAGGACTGCACCACCGAAGGCGACCAGGTCCAGGTGCCGGGTGCGCGCCCCGGCCAGCACGTCCGCGCTCGCGGCAGCGACGTCCGCGCGGGCGCCGAGGTCCTCGCCGCTGGACGACGCCTCGGCCCCGGCGCGCTGGGGCTGTGGGCGAGCTTCGGCCACACCCAAATCGCGGTGTACGCTCGCCCGCGCGGGGCCGTGATCTCCACCGGCGACGAGGTCGTGCAGCCGGGCACGGCCCTCGGCCCGGGGCATATCTACAGCAGCAACAACGTCACCCTCGCGGCGCTCGTGGCCGAGGCGGGCGGCGTGCCCGTCGACCTGGGCAACTGTCTCGACGATCCCGCGGCGTTGCACGCACGGTTCACCGATGCTGCCCGGTGCGCCGATCTCGTGGTGAGCACCGGCGGCGTGAGCGTCGGCGACTTCGATCACGTCAAGGACGTGCTCGGCGCGGTCGACTTCTGGCGCGTGGCGATGAAGCCGGGGAAGCCCCTCGCGTTCGGCCGGTTCGGCGACCGGCCGTTCTTCGGCCTGCCCGGGAACCCGGTCAGTTGCATGGTGAACTTCCTGCAGTTCGTCCGCCCCGTCGTGCGGACGATGCTCGGCGACCCGAGCCCGTTCTTGCCGGTGGTGTCCGCCACCCTCACCCGGCCGGTGCGCCGGGCGCCCGGTCGCGTGGAGTTCCTGCGGGTGCGCCTGAGCCGCGATGCGGCGGGCACGTTGTGGGCCAGCCCGACCGGCGGCCACCAGGGCAGTGGCAACGTCGCAGGCATGGCCGACGCCCATGGGTTCGCCCTCCTGGATGCGACGCGCACCGAGGTGAGCGGCGACGTGTCGGTGCAGGTCTTCGACGGCGCCTACGATGCGCGGGAGTCGGCCGGGTACACCTGGGGAACCCAACCCGACGCCGACCCCCGACGCTGCTGCTGACGCCGGGCGGCGGCGGGTGCGGTGACGGTCGTTGCGCCTGCCGACGCCGGCCATGGCGGCGGCGACCGATGGCGCCCAAAAATCTTGACACGTCAAGCGAAAGGTGCGACGCTGTACGGGTCACGGAGAGACGCATGTTCAAGAACGTCCTGGGTACCCTCGCGATCCTCGCAATGCTCGTCCCCGACGCGGCCCACGCCGGCTTCGGCGCCACCGCCGCCCTCGGCGGCCTCACCGATGGGACGAGCTGGGCGCCGTCGCTGGACTGGCGCGAGAAGGGCACGCACATCAGCCTGCAGGCGATCGACACGATCGGCGGGTTGACGAGCGACCGACTCGATCTGGGCCTCGGCGCCGCGTTCGTGGTGGTGAAGCGGCAGATCGCCCCCGAGGTGGAAGGTACGTTCAGCCCGGGCGCCCGGGTGCGCTACTTCCAGTTCATGGGCGACACCGGCGACGCGCTCTCCGACGCCAAGATGCAGGCCTCGGGCTTCAACGTCGTCGGCCAGTTCCGCATGGGCATGGAGATGAAGAAGGGCATGGGGTTCGGGGTGTACGTGGTGCCCCAGATCGGCGCCAGCAACCTGTTCCAGGTCGGCACCATCCTCGACAAGGACGCCGAGCTCGGCCTGACCTACGGCGGCTCCGTCGAAGTGAGCGCGTGGTTCCTGAACAAGTAGGGCGCCTGGTCCCGGTGGTCGAGACCCGGGTCGAGATGACCCAGCTCGTGCTGCCGGAGCACACCAACGCCATCGGCACGATCTTCGGCGGCCAGGTGGCCGCCTGGATCGACATCTGTGCGGCCATCTCGGCCCAACGGTTCTGCCGGCGCCAGGTGGTGACCGCGTCGATCGACGACCTGGTCTTCCATCACCCGATCCAGCGCGGCCACATCGCGATCTTCCGGGCGAGCGTGAACGCCGCGTGGCGGGGCTCGATGGAGGTCGGCGTGCGCGTGGAGGGCGAGGACCCCCTCACCGGAGAGCGCACCCACACGGCGAGCGCGTACCTCACCTTCGTAGCATTGGAGGCAGATGGTTCGCGTTCGATCGTGCCGAGGTTGGTCACGACGGATTCGACCGAGGCCCGGCGCGAAGCGGCGGCGAACGTGCGGCGGGGGCAGCGCCTCCAGCGCCGCGGACGGGCGTGAGCAGCACCACCGTGGCGCTCCCACTGTGCCTGGCCTCCGCATCGCCGCGGCGTCGGGCACTGCTGGAGGCGGCCGGGGTGACCTTGGTGATTTGCCCGACCGACACCGACGAGACGGTGCACCCCGGGGAGGCCCCCCGGGCGTACGCACTCCGGGTGGCCCGCGAGAAGGCCTGCGCCGCGGTCGTCGACCCCGTCGGGGTTCAGACCGTACTGGCTGCAGATACGACGGTTGCGCTGGGCGACTGGATTCCGGGCAAACCCGGAACACCAGAAACAGCAAGAAATGTGCTGCTCCGCTTGTCTGGAAAGACGCACCAGGTGCACACCGCGGTCGTCGTGCGACGCGGAGGGCGGCAACTCTCCGCGGTCACGACCACCTCGGTGCGATTCCGGACGCTCTCGGGCGCGGAGATCGATCGATACGTCGCGACCGGCGAACCGCTGGACCGGGCCGGCGGCTACGCCATCCAGGGGGGTGGCGGGGCGTTGGTGGACCGGGTGTCCGGCAGCTACACCGGGGTGGTCGGCCTCCCCCTCCGCGAGAGCCTCGCGCTCCTCCGGCGGATCGGCCACCCGCTGCCGGGTTAGCCGCCCGCATGGGCATCGCCGAGAACCTCCAGCGCATCCGCGCCGAGCTGCCGTCACACGTCACGCTCGTCGCGGTCAGCAAGACCCGCCCCGCCGCCGAGGTCCGGGAGGCGCTCGCGGCAGGCCAGCTCGCCTTCGGCGAGAACTACGCGCAGGAGCTGCGTGACAAGGCGGACGAGGTGGGGGCCGGGCCGGAGTGGCACTTCATCGGCAGCCTGCAACGGAACAAGGTCAAGTACGTCGTCGGTCGTGCGCGGCTGGTGCACGACGTGGACAGCCTGGCGCTCGCCGAGGAGATCGGGAAGCGCAGCGGCGCCACACCGACGGGAATCCTGCTCGGCGTGAACATGGGGGAGGCCCAGAAGTCGGGCGTGCCCGCGGGCCAGGTCCTCGACCTGGCCGAAGCGGTGGTGCGGGTGCCCGGGGTCGAGCTGCGCGGGCTGATGACGATTCCGCCGCCGACCGAGGACCCGGAGGGCGCCGCGCCCTACTTCGCGGAGCTCGCCGCGCTGGCGGCGCGCGGCCGGGCCGCGGGGCTCCCGCTGCACGAGCTGTCGATGGGGATGAGCCACGACTGGCAGGTCGCCGTGCGGCACGGCGCGACCCTGGTCCGCGTGGGCTCCGCCATCTTCGGCGCCCGGGCCCCGAAGGCCCCGCCGACTACTTGAGCTCGACCTTGAGCAGGGTGGCGCGCCCTTCGTCGACCCGCACCTCGTAGGAGCGGCTCCGGCCGCCCACGGCGGTCACCGTGACCTTGTGGATGCCCGTCTCCAGGTCGTAGTCCTGGCTTTCCACGACGCCCGCCGCGGCCCGCCCGTCGATCTTCACCCGGGCCGCCACCGGCGACACGATGCGGAGCCGGCCCCGGAGCACCGGATCGGCCGTCGAGGCCTTGACCGGGGGGACCGGCGGCGTCGGGACGTCGACGGGCGGGACCACCACCGGCTCGACCGGCGGGAGCTCGGGCGGGGGGATGGGCACGGGCGGATCGGCGACGGCGATGACCTCGGGCGTGGCCACGACCGCGCCCGGCACCTCGGCCGGCAGGACCTCACCCGGCGCGGCCTCGGCCGGTGCCGCAACGACCGCCCCGGGGACCTCGGGCAGCGCCGGCGGCGCCTCGAGGTGCGGCGGGCCGTCGAGCCCGGGCGTCGGTTGGACCTGATCACGAATCTGGAGGTAGAGGCCGGCCGCGCCGGCAGCCAGGCAAGCGGCTCCTGCGACGGCCCACACCCAGGCGGGCACCACGGCCCGGCGCGACGCGCTCCGCTGGTTGCGGGGAACGAAGCGGCCGGGGGCGGGCGAAGGCGGGCTCGCCCCGGGCGTGAGGCGACGGGCGGGCGCACGACGGGGCGCCTCGGTGGCCGGCGTCGGGACCGACGGGGTGGCGAAGAAGTCGTCCTCCACCGCCTCGGACACCGCCTCGCGCGGTGGAACCGCCAGGGCCTCGCGCTCGGCGAGACGGGCGGCCGCGCCGCGCGTGAGACGGCGCTCGGTGGGCGACGGTTCGGGCACCGACGGAGCCGCGGCGACCACCCTCGGCGGCGCGGGCGTGGGTTCGTCCGGTGGAGGCGTGAACGCGC
>SXGT01898094.1_pt1 | contig 12613 bp, 14 predicted proteins | sample 3176221 | NCBI WGS metagenome assembly SXGT01 (sample SAMN11356862, study PRJNA531348) | freshwater metagenome | isolation source: freshwater sample F1-120 | place: China: Fuxian Lake, Yuxi | collected 2017-12-25
AACTGCGTGTTCCCACCGAACGCGGAAGTTCCATAATTAACAAAGTCGGTCAGTAATTCCAGTTGATTCGACACGCTCATTGTATTCGCAACAACTGAAAGGCTACTGATATATGGCAGACTGATTATTCCGTTCAAGGTTAGGTTCGTCTGTCCCTGTTGCTCATAAGCACTGGACGCCCTGCCGTCAAGGTTCGTAGCGTTGGCCGCCGTTCCTGCGCTTGTCGCGTAGTTCGCGTTTGTCGCGCTGCCGATGGTCTGCCCGTTGGTTACTACGTTACCTCCGCCAAGGACGGTCACGCCGCCCGTTACCGTCAGCATAGGTGTTACGAAATGCATCCCGCCGCTTGCGCGAACATTGAACGAGTTCGTAAATGCAAGCCGGTTAAAGTCGGCGTCAGTAGAATCAGCAAAGACAAAACTGCCAAGAGGGCCTCTTGCTCCGCGCCCTGCGGAAAACCCATAGTCTCCACTTTCGCTTAAATAACCGAATGCGCCAGCATATGGGTTGGCTATTGATCCGTAACCGAATGAGCCAGCGTAACTTCGTGCAGTAGTAACCCCAAATGCCGCTCCATAAGAACCTACAATCTCGGCGTCTCTACTTTTTACATCCCGCGCAAGGATTACGCTGTCGCCCGTCATTGCGCGGCTTCCTGCAAGGTTAAGGCAGTTCGTTGCGTCTCCCGCGCTTGTGGCGTAGTTCGCGTTCGTCGCGTTGCCGATGGTCTGCCCGTTCGTGACTACGTTGCCACCGCCATTTGCCCAAATTGGACCATACGCTCTGAATACTCCCTCCGGCGTGAGCGTCATGTTAGAACCCCATGATGTTTGGTCGTAAAAATACGTCGGGCCAAAGAATGAGTTGGTGTAATAGGACAGTATGCCGTCAACTGTCGTTTGTCCGGTAAGAGTAACGTCCGCCTGGTTGTTGGTGACATACGACGCCGCCGCGATGCCGCCAAGTTGTGTCGCATTATTCACTGTTCCCGTTGACAACGCGAGTGCCACCTTGTTCACCACATATTGGCGGGTCGCGGAGTTGTCTATGTGCTCCGCGAAAGCGTACCCCGCGAAGGCAAGTACTGCCAGCAACCACTTACCACCACAAGCTCTCCGTGTCGATTCATTCATGTCTTTTCTCCGTTCGAACTACCCATCAAAAAAGCGTCCACACTGTACCCCGTCGCCTCCGAGACCAATACGACCAGCGAATCGAAATCAAGGGGAAACTGAGGAGTCCTCTCCAGCCTCTTGCGCTCCTCGCGGACCTTGGCTGCCAGCGGGGCAAAGTCCTCCAGCAACTCCGATTCAGCCTCGCAAAGGTGGCCGAGGGCGTGCCAGTAGTGCGCGGGGTAGCCGTTACGGGCTTCTTCCAGCAACACCCTGGCCGTAGAAATATGCTTCAAGGAGCAGAGGACGCAGGACACCCTGCCCTTGCGTATCTCCTCACTGTGCTGCGCATTGTAGTGGCCCGCGATTAGCCGGGCCTGCTCTACAAACTCTGCGGCGGTCCAGGACCCTTTCATCCCGCGGCACGCATCGCAACACGGAACCAGGTTCTCCTTCGTGTACCCTTTCGCGCCGTCCGCCATGGCGACTCCGTTATGCTTGAAGCTGCCATGGGACGTCGGCAGGCTGGTCACGTTAGAGCGTTCGGCGCCGCAGTAGTGGCAGGGTTTCTGGACCAATTCCAGGAACTCCGCGCGGGTTAACCCGAAAGGGTAACCCCTGCTCCGTGCCTCTTTTCTGCACCTGCTGAACACCTCGTCTATGGCGGCTTCCCCGCAGGATAAGCAACCTGCTGCGCCGGCTGCATACAGCCCGCAGATGCGACCCACCAGCTCTTGTACTTTCCCGAACATTCTATTGCTGTCCCTTCTGGGCTACCTTCTGCCTGTCCAGCTCAATCTCGGCGGCCTGCTTCTCCGCCTTCAGCTGCAACTCTACCGCTGCACGTTCCCTGTTGATAGCGTGCTGCTCGGAGGTCTTCTCGCGGCGCATCTCGTTCAGGCTTTCGATCTTGAGCCGGGTGTTCTCTATCTCACCCTGGATCTCCATCGCGGCAAGCTGGTCTTTCCTGCTCTGCAGCGTATTCTGCGCTTCCTGGACTACCTGCTGCTCCTGCTCGGCCTGCTTCTCTTCCAGCTGCTGCAACTTGGCGACCATCTGGGCGAGAGGCTTCGCTACCGCGGCCGCTTCCTTCAGCAGCTGCTCCGCCGCGTTGGCGGCGTCAACACGAGTAGGATCGCCGGCGATGAACTGCCAGTGCGAGTGCACATGCTCCATCGCAACCTGCAGGACCTGCAGCATCTTGCGCGGATCCTGTATCTGCTGCTCGTTGAACGCCTTGATGATCCCGATAAGTATGGGGGAGTGAACCTGGATATGAGTCGTGTGCCACTGGTCGCTGGCCGCCATGACCTGCGATCCTTCAGACATGTCGTTGTTCTCCAGCACTGCGTGCGAGGAGTCGTCCGTAGCAAGCGTATCGCGGTTGACCGGGCCAACATAACGACCGACGTTCGGGAACCCGACGCGGATCGCGGTCCAGTCGCGCAGCGCGTTGTGCCTGCCGCGTTCATCGAACGAGTTGGAGGCGTTGAGTATCTGGTTGGTTATGTCAAGCTTCAGGCCCCATGAACCCATTCCGATGGCCCTGGTGGCGTGTAGCGTGAACAGGTCACCCAACTGGGGCAACAGATCCTGTGGCAACCCGCGCAGCACGCATCTCCGAATGAAGGTGCGGGCCTCTTCCTGCCCTGGTCGCTTGACTCCGGAACTGAGATATTTTGGATCGGTGACACGCTTCCAGATCTCTGTGTACAGCCTTTCCAGGTAGCTGTAGTCAAACTGGACGGCGGCCTTCTCGAAGCGCGCTTCCTTGGAGGACTCTTCCGCAACCTGCCTGGCTGTCTTCGTGGCCTGCCTCTCGGCCATGACTTCGGCGTTCTCACGCCACACGCCCGTGTTGTTGCGCATGATGGACATGCTCAAGTCCCGGAGCGGGATCAGGCTCGCTACCTGGGGAACCATGGTGGACCGCTGGATGACTTCGAAGTTGGGAGGCAGGACCGTCACGGCCCCGGCCCGGATCATGGGCGCGTTGCTGTAATCCCCGCCGTTCCTGGGCTGCAGCATCACCGACGCGGACAGGAATCCCGCGGTGTACACCTGCCCGAGATACCTGTTGCTCAGGTCGCAGTGGCCCTCGATCTTCGAGGCCAGGCCGCGAATCGATTTCAGGTATCCGTCTCCGCCGTTGAACGGCAGGAACCACAACACATCGCCGATCTTGTCGTAGGCCTCCTCCTCAACGAACAGGAAATCATCATCGTCATCGCCGGAAATTGGAGTCTCGCTGAACATGTAGCGGCTGATCTTTCCTGAGGCCACTTCCTTGACGTACAGGTTCTTCAGCTTCACGCGCTCGAACTGCTTGACTTCAACTGTGGTGTCGCCGTTGCGGATACGCTGCTGGGTATTCTCCCATGTGGACACAGGATACTTCTTGTCCTCACCGGCCTGCTGCTTCTCTTCCGCGTACACGGAGATAAGCAACTTCTTTACAGCGTCCAGGCGCCATCCTTCCTTTTCCGCCTGCTTCTCATTGGTGAACGCCCAGCGATACAGGTCTCCAGCGGAGTGGTCGTAGTCTGTCAGTATGAAATACTCGATGGATTCCGGATCAAGCTTGGCGTTGGGGTCGAAGAAGAAAGAACCGGCGCTGTACGCCGTCGGACGCCAGTCCCAGGCGTCAGGAAACACTGCCGGCCCGATACCATAGGCATCCGCTTCGCGCCGGACCTTGTCCATGAGCGTAAGGAACCCGGTCCAGGACATCAGCAGGGCGTGAAACTCCTCCGCCAGGATATTGGCGTAGTCGTCGAATGGCTCCGGTGTCCCGGGAGCCTTGGAGAACTCGGCCACCGTCGGGACCTCATAGAAAACTTCATGCCACTGGGACGCCTTGTGGTCGAGGATGGAGGATAGTTCCAGGAAATTCTCGTTGATCATGTTGCCAAGACAAAGCTCGTCCAGCTTGGCCTGGTCGTACGGCGGGGCCCCGTCGATCTGCCCCTTGAGCCTGGCCCTGCGGATGGCGTCCGGCTCGAAAGCCTGCTCCGTGGAGGAGCATAGCGAACGAGCCGCGGCGATACTCGTGATTCTCCTGTCGGCCGGCTCCCCTGCGCTGGTAAACGTCTGGACTTCCTCTTCGCGCCCTGTCGGAGCGAGGTCCGTCTCGGCAGTTACAGCTCCCTGGAGCTGCGGATATTTCTTCGGCGCCGTCTTCTTTTTACTTGCCATGTTTCACCCAACAGGTTTCGGGAGTGCCCTCTTCATCCTCCATGGCACGAAGGTGTACCAGCGCGCAGAGGGGGACCCGGTATACGGAGCACAATCCGGAGTGACTGTCAAACTTTGTCTTCCTTCCCATCACAAACTTGCGGGCGGTGGCGCGAAGCCCGTCGCACGCGGTGCACAGCTGCAGCGTGTGCCTGGGGCACGCCAGGCATATCCTCATGCGGTCCTCGGCTTCCTGCAGGGAACAACACTGGAACTCGCGGCCCTTGAACAGGTCCTCCATTGCCTTGCAGACTTCGAAGAACCCCGGGAGCATCTCGTACCGGGGCCCGCTCGGGGAACCGGTGCACACGCCCGGGGGCATCTTCGCGCAGATGGCGTCCTCCACGCTGTCGGACAGGTCATCCGGGACCGGCTTGCCATTCGCCCGCAGGAACTGGGCAACCTGGGACACCACGTCGCTGAGGCACTGCCGGCTGCTGAACGGCACGCCATCCACGTTGACGGCCCACTCGCCCCCTGGGGGAGCAAACATGGGCCGGCGAAACTTGCGCAGCTCTGGACGGGCAGCGTCAGGCATTACGAACTCTCCGAGTTACTCGGTGGTCACGACGCTCGTGTTATGCGTGGACAGGACGTATACCGCCGTCTGTGGCGCGTCCGTGGAATTGTACGAGACGGAGCCCCCGGTGTACAGGAGTACTGCCGCGGCCACGTTGGTGCTGCCGCCGTAGGACGTAATCACGTACACCTTGCAGGCGTCATCGGTGCCGACGTTCTGCACCGACAGCGAGTCCCTATGGCCGGACGGGCATCTGCGCCAGACAGCAGTACCATCCGTGATCTTTCCGGCGCCGATGGGCCCGGAAGCCGAAGCCGAGTTGGTACTTGTTCCCGCTGTCAGCGCGAAGTACGTCGAGCCCAGGTTCCGCACCACGGAACCCTGCGCGTACACCGTATTCGTGGTCCACTGCGGTGCCCACTTGGCGCCGGCCGGGCCGGCTACCATCGTCAGCGTGTTCGAGCTGACAGAGATGTCCGGAGGACTCCAGGACGTCTGTCCGAACGCGATGTTACTTGCGAACAGTACGGATAATACGCTCAGCGCCACTTTGTGCATGGTCATCTTGGTCCCTCACCTCTTGCCGCTCTGTCTCGTGTATGCTGGAATCCGAGGTCGGCTCCCGGACTTCAACCTTGGGCGGATTGTACGAAGCTTTCCCCTTCATAATCCCGCCCTTGCGCTTGAAAAAGTCAGCCAGCTGCTCCCTGTGATCGAACACCATCGTGCAGTACCCGCCGTACTCCGTAGTGACCCGGCCCATGTACCCCTTGCTCCGGAAGTCACCGTACACGCATTCCACAACCTCGACGGGCCGGCCTGTGATAGGGCATGTGATCTGCTCATCCATTGTCGGCGCCCTCCACCTTCGGGCGAAGCGTGAGTGTCGGCGAAACCGGCTTCTCCCCGGACTTCTCGGCAGACTCAGCGGCCTTCTTTGCGTTCTCTCTCAGCTCTTCCAGTTCCTCCTGGTACTGCTTCATAGCCGCGCGGCCTTCCTCCGTGCGAGTCATCAGCATCTGGTGCAGCGTACGCTGCCACTGCATCGCCTCCAGCAACTTGACCCTGGTGCACTGGTAAGCCTCGAAGAGTTCCATGCGCTCCGCGCGATCCGCGCTGCTCTTTGGCTCCTCGTTGAGCTCCGCAAGCTCCATCATGCTCCCTATAACCTCGAATGCGGCGCGGTGCACCCCCGCATACTTCGCGGACACAATACTGAGTTCCTCTCTCGTCATAAGTAAACCTACTCCTTTCTACCAGCAGCATACTGCCTATAACCGACACTGAAGTCAAGAACATTCGTCACGATCTTATAGAATATGTGGACCGGAGATTGTTCAATGCGCGGGCGCGATCCATGTTCATCGGGGATGCCACGGGCAGCGAGCGCCCCTGTGGCTCAAGCATGGATGCTCCGGGGCGCACGCCAAGCACGAAGCGTGCCACCGCCATGCATAATGCCGCCGCATCCGCCTCGTCCGGTGAACCGAGTCCCGATCGCTTCTTGAACTCCGCCTTCGTCTCAAGGATCTTCGGAAACCTCTTGGCGCTCAGGCGCCGGCGGGTCAACTGGCTGGATGCCACCTTGGAAAGCCCGCGTATCTGCCCGTACCGGCCGAACTCCGCCAGCGCGGACCAGATCTCGGTGCCCATGTTGCCGACCTTCTTGTTGGCCCCCGCGGAATCCGCCAGTGACATGGGAGACTCCGATGCCCTTCCACCGAACAGGACCCTCAGGAACCCCGGGCCGATCTCCTTCGCCACTATGTCGGCCACCGACTGGGATCCGCTGTCGTCAATGGCGAGGTTCGCCATGCGCAGGCCGGTGTCCTGCATGATCGCACGCAACTGCCCCACGATCTGGTAGGACATGGGTACGCCTGTCGACGCCTCGAGCTTCAACTTCAGCGGCTGCCTGAAGCAGATCGTGAGCGCGCCCAGTTCAGTGTGCCCAACATCCGCCAGCTGAAGCACGCAGTCGTCCCCGTCAGCCGTGAATGCGGGGTCAAGCCCGCCGATCACCATGGGTACCGTGTTCCCGCGCCATACGCAAGGCTCTTCCATCTTGAAGGTTATGACTTCTGCATCCGTGAGGATGGTGCCATCCGGCCTGGACAGCGCCGGGAACCCGCGGGCCATGGCCCAGAAGTCAGGGTGGTCCTGGTTGCCGTCAAGGGACTCAAGCAGCGCATCGAGGGAGGCGCGTGTCGGCAGGAACGTCAGGGTGGGGTCGGCCAGGCCAGGCGATTGGAGCGCATCGAACCTGAGGACACTCCGGCCACCCTTCGTCTTCCACTTGAAATCGGTATCCGGATTCAGTCCACCCCATCCTCCCGGGACATCCGGGGTGGCGAGGAGACAACCTGGCGCGCTTATCGACTGCGGGTTGAACGCCACGACCATCTTGTAGTCGATCGCGCCCATGCGCGCGTTCGCCTGGGCGGACAGGAAGGCCTTCGCCCGGGGACCCATGTTCTCAAGCTCGTCCGCGCAACTCCGGACGCGCGGCCGGTGGATACCCAGCATCGATCGCTTGGCGTCCTGGTCGGAGCCCTCGGATATGGCCACTCCCTTCACCATCGAGGTTGTGACCTGCAAATCATCGGAATCAGCCTCAGGAATGATCGCAGTCTTCTGGGCCACGTACTTCAGGGGCACGGGAATCCGGTTCGCCTTGAGGTTGTTCAGGCACTCCAGGGCGCTTGCGAACGAACGCTGCTGCAGCGTGCCCTTGTCCGTGGATACCATGCACGCATACAGGTCCCCGATCGCGATTGCCAGTTCCAGGGTCATGGCGTAGCCCATGAAATGACTCTTGCCCGAGGATGCTGAACCGAGGAATATGACCTCGGTGCCCTCGGTGTAGACCTGGGCTTCCTCCTCGAACCAGCGGTGTATGCGTAACTGCTTGGGCGTGAACAAGTCCCGGCAGGCACGCAGCATGTGTTCGCTGATGGGGTTCAGTAGATTCGATCGGTACTTCGAAAAGGGAGGTTCCTTATGTCGCTGCCAGATAAGGAGATCGGCTTGCCACCTGGCGACGGGGGTGATGACTCCGGAGCCTGAGGTGAAAGGAATGCCATACCACTCAGCTTTCAAGGGACCTTCTGCCATTCGAAGCTCCTACTGGATGTCCATGTCGCGCATGACGTCTATGAACAGTTCGGGCTCCAGGTTGCGAGGTACCCACAAGGTGGTTGCGAGGATCCCATGGGTGTAGTACACACGCCACTCCTTCAAACCGTGGTTCCTCCTGGTTGTATCCTCCACGCGGGTTATCCTGGCGGGAGGTTCCGATTGTGTGACTGTGCCTTCGCCATTCATCCGCGCACCTGGACAAGGCCGTCGACCAACAGGACTTCCACCGGGCAGCGCGTGGTTATCAGCTGGGATTCCTCGCCTATCGCACCTGCGTCGACGCAGAGCATGTCGAGCATGGGGTTTCCTTTTGGCGCCCCGGCTTCCGTAGCCGGGTCTGCCGGGCCGGAAACCAGGTAATCCGGCTGCAGGACCAGGCAAAGCGCCAGGAGTTCCTGGTCAGTCAGGTCCTCCGTGCGGCCGCCCAAGGCCATCTTGTCCACGGCCGGCTGGGCGTACCTGTACAACATCCCGCCGTACCCACACGAAGTAGCTATCGTCACCGTCGGAGTCCGCTTCATACCTATCCCTTCTCCTGCGTCAGCCGGGCCACTCGGAGTTCTTGTAGTCAAGCTCCGGGCTCACCGCGACACGCGCCCACATCTTGGCGCCTTTCCTGCCCTTGCGTTTTACCGGGACCGCTATCGTGGCAGCCGGCAACGCTCTCACGGCCACCGTCCTGTAACCAAAGCGACGCTTGTCGTGCGGATCCCTGCGCAGGAGCAATGGCCGGACCGGCAGGTACGCGTAGCAGCTGCGAACAGACGCGGTTGCCGACTGGCATTCGTACCGGAAGCCATGGCCCGTCTCAAGATAGTTGGCACGGTTGTCGCAACGGGTGCAGAGGGGGACAAAGTTATCCTCCATTGCGGGCCTCCGTCTGGCGGAGGAACTGATCCATGAATTGGCCGGGTGTACTGTCACCGGTTACCACCATCAGTGCGTCGTTCACGTTCGCGGTGACATGGCAACCGAGGAGCCTGGCCAGGTTCCTCATTGATTCGAATGTGTCCATGAGCCCACAGCCGGCGATCGTACTGACAGTGATCGTGACACAGTTCATTGCTGTTTTTTCTCCGGTACCTTTCGTGGCTTGGCTGCCTGTCTTTGCTCCGCAAGCAATTCTCTCCGGCGTCTCATCTGGCATGCCCTGCAATTCGAACAAGATGTAGTCTTCAAAAATACCTCTCCCATTGTATACCGACCCGTGATTCAACAATACCGATCCGTGCCTCGAGAACCTTTAGTGCCCTGTTAGACTTTTGTGCCTTGTGGTTTCCGAGGAGAACCGCAGAGCACAGGGAGACCCAGGCTGCGAAGAGGATGATCGTGTAGATTGATACGCCTTCTTTTCTAACAGGTGCATTCATACGGAAGCAGAGTAGCACGGCTCACGCTGTTGTGTCAAAAGGAATCTTGGATCCTCCCCAAAATTTTTTTAGCCCTGGGGGTCTGAAATTTTTTGGAGAGGCACCCCCTCATATTTTCTGGCGCACCGGCTTCTGTTTGTATGTATAAATATGTGCTAGTACCCATGCGTAGCAGCGGGACATAGGGAGCGAGGGCCCTTCGATGGCCCTTCTAGGGCAAAGAATCCTTTCCGCAGTAGCGGAAAGTAAGGAAGCAGAGGCAACAAGTTGCCCACGTCGCTTCGCGACTTCAAGCGATAGAGTACTATCGCTAGCAGCACGGGAACTTGGCAGACCAGTCGTCTGTCAGGCCGTGTGCGCGCCCAATAAAGCGCACCTCAATAGGAGGACATAATATGTCCCTTGAGCAGCAGGCCCGGATTGACCGGGCGTACCTGTATCTCAATAAGGAGACAGGTATCAGGTCCATCGCGATAGTGGTGGACACAGAAGGCGAGCGCGAAACCTTGTGGTACGCGCTCACGTCCACTCTGTGCAAGGACGGCCGTTGGGCCGGAAAAAGCACGGAGACGCGTTCCCGCGAGATGATCGCGAACGCGGTCCCGGCGGCAAGCGCCCCGGGCGGCAAGATAATCCTCAGCGCCCTCGTTGGCGCTGAGATACGCTTGCTCCGGAGCGAAGAGGATGGCAGCGTATCTGCCCTCCTGCCTCCTGTGATCGACGTGGTCTAGGGACCACGTCGGGGGATACGGGCGGCCACGTGGTGGCGCCCGTATCCCCAATTCTCGGTACGCGCGCTGAAGCGCGCCCTTGGGGCGGTCCTACCGGACCCGCCCTAAGTTTTTAACGCTTCACGGACTCGTGGAGGCGCACCTGGGGCGCTCTCAGGCTAGGCACGGGTTTTCGGTCGACATAAACAAAGGAGAGTGACATGCGCTTCAAGATCTGTATGGCGGCAACGGCGAAGGAACTGAGGGAGTGCCGACCCTCTGTGACAGTGGAGGCAGAGTACGGGGCGGACGTGGTGTTGGGCGAGCTGGCGACGCTGGCCCATCACGTGTTTCCCTTCTTGTGGGAAAAGTGCCCGTGCCTCAGGGAAGAGCGTGAGTTTGTCGCCCTCGAGAGTGACATCGAGGTCATCGGGGTCAGTCACATAGACCTCGACACGGTAGGCGGCATTGCGGCCGCCGTGGGCCTGAAGAGCGGCCCTGCAGAGTTTTGGCAGTTGGCGGCGCTGGTGGACGTAACGGGGCCGCACAACCCCGAGGTCCGCAACCACCAGCATTACCCCTCGTTGCTGGCGTACTGGGCGTGGGCCCAGATGCCAGAGAATCGAGCGCCACGGATGAAGGAAGGCGACGGGTTGAAAGATGTGGCGAGCCTAGTGCGGCGCCACCTGGCCATTCTCTTCGATATATTCAGAGAGTGGGAGTATGGGGCGGGCGTCAACGGCAGCCTGCATCAGGCAGGCGCCGCCATGGCTGCGGCAGAAGAGAAGCTCAACGCGGATAGCTTCCTGTACTGCGCCATGACGCCAGCGGGCCTGACGGTGGCCTTGCGCAAGGCCGACACGTTCGTCAACCACCTGTACAACGTGCCGGGTGGCGTAGCACAGGCGGTGCTGGCTCACAACACCCAGAACAACAGCCTCACCCTGTCGTTCCGCGACAACGCCAGCAGGGGCAACCGTGACGCGGCGGACATCATGCGCCGGGTCTTCGGCCCGGAAGCCGGAGGTCACCCCAACATCGCGGGCACGCCTCGCGGCAGCGTGTACAACGAAGAGAACATGATGGACGTAGTGCTCGCGCTCTAGGGAGCGCGAGGAAACGCAAGGCCCCACGTGGTGGGGCCTTGCGTTTTTCAATACGAGGTACGCGCGCCTGCGGCGCGCCCTTGGGGCGGTCCTGCCGGACCCGCCCCGAACTTAGGGGCCTCACGGACTCGTGGAGGCGCACCTTGGGCTCTACTGGCTCTACGGGCTCTATGGGCGCTCTCGGGCATGGCACGGGTTCTAGGCAGATGTGTAAGTGCACATTTGTCCCAATTCTCACACCCGTGTCGGTGAGGCTTGGCTCTGGGTAAAGGCACGGGGTCTTGGGGGACAATAAGGTCCTTCCAGAAACTAAGGAAACGCATATGGCACCACAGGTAGCAGGCAAGCGGAATCTCACAACGGCGCGCGGGACAATCACGCAAGCAAGTCTCTTTGAGAACAAGGAGACCAAGAATCGCAGCGTGATGCTCCGCTATGAGATCGATGGTGAGGAAGGGGTGGGTTTCCTGCCTCTCACCGACAAGATCATTGGAGGGGCCAGCAGGTTCGTCGGGCAGACCGCGGACGCCCGTACGCGCGCACTCATCTCGACGGCAGTTCCCAGTTGCCTCACGGCCGATGGGAAGATCAACCTCAACGCACTTGAGGGCGCAGCGGTTCTCCTGACCCTCGATGACGAAGATGGCGGATTGGTCAGCGTAGGGTCTATCGGCCCGCGCGAGGTTTAGTCACCACGGGGAAGCCTACTGGCGCGACTGGCACCAGTAGGCTTCTCCATCACCCATGTTGTCCCTGTATACGCAGGGATTTGAGTGCTGTCAAAGGCACTCAACTCGACTTGGATCTTCGGTCGTAAAACGAAGATTAGGTTACGCCGACAGCCTTAAATGTCGGCACAAATTTTGTCACGAGGGGGATCCTGAAGCGCGTGACCTGCTGGCTAAAACCCAGAGGCAACTCGCACCAAGCTAAGGACCTCTCGTGATACGTTTTTTTACCTCGTGAGCAAGCGCACGGGGGACCCCAGGCGTGAGGGGTAGGGAAAGGAAGCAGGCCGCTTCCGAGTACCCAAACACGCCAGCGAAGGGCAACCGTCGTCTTGAAGTAAAGCTCAAGACAGTCCCATGGGTACAGGCGAATCGATCCTGTACTCAGTTGCCCAGTCAGCCACGCGTGCAAGCGCGTGCAACTTTTAAATCCTGTGCAAACAGGTTGCCCAGAACCACCGTGGGTGCAAAAGCAGGTTGTCGGTCTCCAGGGTCTCCAAGGGCACTTAGGTGCTCCTTGGAGACCCCCGTTTTTACAGGTCCTTAGGTGTCCACTGTAACCTTCAGCAAACGAGAGCCCGGCGTGACTGTGCACCTTTGGGCACTATATAGGGTACTTAGGTTCACCTATAAGGCTGATGTGACTGAGGTGACCTGGGTGACCGGTTAAAGTGTAACATAATGTAGTGTAAAAG
>SXGT01003236.1_pt1 | contig 12606 bp, 7 predicted proteins | sample 3176221 | NCBI WGS metagenome assembly SXGT01 (sample SAMN11356862, study PRJNA531348) | freshwater metagenome | isolation source: freshwater sample F1-120 | place: China: Fuxian Lake, Yuxi | collected 2017-12-25
CCACGGTCCATGCCACCGCGGCCACCACGACCGTGACGGTGGCCGCCATCGGCATGAGGGTCTGGCCGCGCCGCCACCGCACCACCAGCCACACCGCCAACACCGGCAGCGCCACCAGGAGGAAGACGTTGTCGATGACGGCGGCCGCCAGATCGCCGTTCAGCAGATCGTGCGTCATCCGCAGCCCGCCGCACGCCGGGCAATCCAGGCCGGTGAGCGCCTTGAAGGGGCAGCCGGGAAACAGGAACCCGGGCCGGTGCGGGTCCGCCAGGCCGATATAGGCCAGGGCGCCGGCGCCGGCCACCCCGGCGCCGATCAGCCCGGCTCGGGCGGTCGCGCTCTCAGGTGCCATCGCGCAGCGGGCGGCCCTGCGGGTCGCGCACCTTGTCGGTGAGCATCAGGATTGCGTCGATGATGCCCCAGATGATCGCGCCGATTCCGCAGGTGAAGATGCCGACCAGCAGCTGCGCCACACCCAGTCCGGTGTAGCCCAGGTAGAAGCGTCCGATGCCGAGGATGCCGAACAACCCCAGCAGCTGGAGCAGGCCGGCGATGACCTTGGACTTCTCGGAATAGGGTTCCCCGGTCATGGGATGCCGCCCGTAGGGCGCCATCGGATCGAAGTACGCACCGGGGGGCGGCGGGTAACCCGGCTGGCCGGGTGGCGGGTAACCCGGCGGGCCGGGTGGCGGGTAACCGGCACCGCCGGGTGGCGGCTGGTAGCCCGGCGGTGGGAAGTTGCCTGGGTCGCCCCCGTACGACTGCGGATCCGTCATGACCTCAGGATGCCAGAGATCAGCGTGATTCCGACCAGCGGAAGACGGTGAGGCAACCGATCAGCCCCCCGATACTCCACGCCGCCAGCACGAAGAAGATCCGCCAGTGCTCCCAGCTGCCTGCCGGTTCGATGGCCGCCATCTCTGGTGGCAGCAGCACCGATCGGAAACCCTGCGCCATCCACTTGACCGGGAACAGCGAGCCGATCACCAGCATCCACGTCGGGAGCACCATGATCGGGACGTAGGTTCCCGACACGAACTGCAGACCGACCGCGGGACCGTTGGTCATGGCCGCGGCCGATACCGCACTGCTCGCGACATTGCTGATCAGCACGCCGAGCAACGAGCAGCTGATGACGCCCAGCAGGAACACCCAGGTCAGGGTGAACCACCCGAAAACGTCGGTGGGCAGCCGAAGTCCGAACGCGAGCACACCCACCACCAGCAGCAGCACCGCCTCGGCCAGACTGACCACGAACACCAACATGATCTTGCCGATGAAGTAGGACGTTGCCGTCGTCGGCGTTCCGTGCAGGCGGCGCAGGGCCCCGGTCTCCCGGTCAGCGGCGATACTGATGCCCAGGTTCACGAAAGACGTCGAGAGGATGCCGTAAGCGAGCATGCTTGCGGCGATCACCGCTCCGGTACTGACGTTGCCGTAGGGCAACTCCGCCGAGAATATGGACCCCAGCAGCAGACAGATCACGGCCGGCATCGAGAAGGTCAGCACCACCTGCTCGGGCCTGCGGTAGAACATCTTCAGTTCCGGGACCACCCGGGACCACCCGATGCGCAGCACCGACGGGAGCGGTGCGCGAGCATGCTGCCCGGCGGTGCTCACGAATGCCCGATCAGCTGTAGATAGGCGTCTTCGAGGGTCGGGCGGGTCACCGTCAGGCGATCCAGTTCGGCGCCGCCGCTGCTGAGCCGGCGGATCAATTCGGTGGGTGTCGCCGTCCGTTCCACTCGCTCCCGGCCGCCCTCCATCCACCGGACAGTCGCAGCGGTGTCGACATGTTCGATCAGCCGGGCAGGTGAGTCGACCGCGACCACCGACCCGCCGGCCACGACGGCGACCCGGTCTGCCAACGCGGCCGCCTCTTCGAGGTAGTGCGTCGTCATCAAGATCGTCGTGCCGTCTGCCGCCAGCAGCCTGATGAGTTCCCAGAACTGTTGGCGGGCTTCGGGATCGAATCCGGTGGTCGGTTCGTCCAGGAACAGCAATTCGGGCCGGCCCACGATGCCGAGGGCGACATCGAGGCGGCGGCGCTGACCACCCGACAGCGTCCCGACCCTCGCCTCGACGACCGATGCGAGACCGACGAGATCGAGCACCTCCGCCGGTTCCCTGGCCGCACCGTAGCAACCACCGAACATCTGCACGGTTTCGCCCACGGTGAGCATCCCGGCATCACTGACCTCTTGGAGAACGATGCCGATCCGTGCGCGCCACTGTCTGCCCGCCGTTCCCGGGTCTGCTCCGAGCACGCTCACCTGTCCCGCATCGCGCCTGCGGTTTCCCTCCAGGATCTCGACGGTCGTCGACTTGCCTGCGCCGTTCGGCCCGAGAATCGCGAAGATCTCCCCGTATTCGACATCGAGGTCGAGATCGTCGACCGCCCGCAGCGCTCCGTACGACTTTGACAGACGCCGCACCTGGACAGCCCGGGCGGGGGCCGCACCATTCACGACTGCAAGCTTCCGGCATCCGGTTGTGCGCCGTCGGCCTCGATCTCCGCCAACAGCGCTCGCAGTTCGGACTCGGACAGATCGTCCAGCAGATCGTCGACATCGTCGTGGTCCGCACCGGTCTGGTCGTCGGCCGACGCCTCGTCGGAGACGGGCGCATCACCGTGAATCGCCTGCAATTCGGTGAGAATCCGGTCGGACAGCGAATTCACGCTGACACCACGCAGGATCTCCAGCACGGGGACATCGATCGAGAAGGTCGCGTTGATGCGCACCCGGAACTCCATGGCCATCATCGAATCCAGACCGATGTCGTCGAGCATGGCGCCGGTGTCGATGTCGGTCACACCGCAGTCGAACACGTCGGCCACGACCTCCAGGACACGCTCGGAGATGAGAGCGGCGCGTCCGGTCTCCGGGGTCGCGGCGAGCACGTCGAGGATCGACGACCCCGAGGCGTCCTGCGCCGCGCCGGTGTCGACCGATTCGAGCTCGCCGAACATCGCCGGCAGCGGCCCGCCCATTCCTGCCTGACGGGCCCGGGCCCAATCAACGGTGATCGCCACGACACTGGGCACGGTCTGCTTGATGAGCCTGTCGAGGATCCGGGCACCGACGGCGGGCGTGATGAGCTCGATCCCCCGCTGCGCGTACACCTTCTCCAGCTTGAGTTCTTCAACCATTCCGACCGACCATGGTCCCCAGCCGATCGTGAGGGCCGGAAGTCCCTGCCCGCGAAGCTGGTACGCGTAGGCATCGAGAAACGCGTTGGCGGCGGCGTAATTTCCCTGGCCAGGGGCAGCGATGGTCGAACCCGCGGAACCGAACATGACGAAGAAGTCGAGATCATGCCCCTCGAAGGCATGGTGCAGCACCCTGGCACCGGTGATCTTCGGCGCGGTCACCTTCGCGTAGTCCTCTTCGCGCATGGTGATCAGCAATTGGTCGCTCACCGCACCGGCGGCGTGCACGATTCCACGCACCGGCCGCCCGCCGCGCGAACGATGGTCGGCCAGCCACGAGGTGACGTCATCGGCGACCGTGACATCGACACTGGCCGTTTCGATGTGAGCACCGAGTCGCTCGATCATCCGCAGTGCGGTGACGGTCTCGAAATGCGGATCGCCATCGGTCAACTCGGCCCAGCGCGATCTCGGCGGGACGGGAGTCCGGCCGAGCAGGGTGATATGGCGCGCACCGCGTTCGGCGAGGTAGGTGGCCACGACCCTGCCCAGCGCACCGGCACCGCCGGTGACGACGTACGTCGCGTCGGCGGACAGCTTGGTGGGGAACGGGTAGGTCAGTTCCTTGCACAGCCGGAGTCGGGGGACGAACGTCGTGGCGCCCCTGATCGCGATCTGATCTTCGCTGCCGTCACCGAGCACGTGGTCGGAGATTCGCTTCGCGATCTCCACCTGGTTGTCGGCGCTGTCTACATCGATCAGGCCGCCCCAGTACCCGGAGAACTCCTGGTGCCCGATGACACGGCCCAGCCCCCATATCGAGGCCTGGTCCGCGCCGGTCAGCGTGGTACCGGGCACCGCCTGCGAGTTGGCGGTCACCAGAAACAGTCTCGGGTTTCCGGCCTTCACCTCGGCCAGCGCCTTCACCAGTCGAAGAACGGTGAAGGGGCCGATGTCGTCGGAGTCGCCGGAATCCGCCGACATGTCCAACGGCCAGCAATCGATGATGCCGGCAAGGCCGCGATCACCGGTGGCGAGTCCGTCGATCAGCGCGGTCCAGTCGACGCCGTCAGCCGGGTACTGCACGGTGTCGACGTGGTGACCGCGTGACCGCATGTCGTCGGCGAGTGCCTTTCCGACACCGGAATCGTCGGCCAGCACCAGCCAGCACAGGGCTTCGGAGTCGGACACGGCGACGGTTTCCGTTGCGGTGTCGGCCATCTCGGACCACTGCAACTCGTACAGTCCCTTGTCGATGTGCTCGACCGACATCCGGGAGGACGAGCTCAACGATTGCACCGTGAACCCGTCGAACACGGCGAGCACACCACCCCGGTCATCGGTGATCGAGATATCGCATTCGACCGCCTCTCTGGTCGCCGAGACCACGCGCACCTGCACCCTCATGTCCGCAGCAGGCGGCCCATAGACGGCGCAGTGCCGTATGCGGGTCGGTAGGTAGGGGTCCTCGTTCACCTCCTGCCCGGAGAACGGTGCACCGAAAAGGGTTTGGAAGGCCCCGTCGATGAGTGCCGGGTGAAAGCGATAGTGTCCGACCTCAGCGGCGACCCGGGCGGGTATCGTCAGCTCGGCGACCGCCCAGTCGTGACCGGCTGTCACACCGGATACCGCCCGGAACGCATCGCCGTAGTCGAACCCGAGGTCACTCGTGCGGCGGTAGAACTGCTCACCGTCCATCTCGGCGCGCGGGCCCACCTCCTGCACACCGCCCAGATCGGTCGGCGCAGCAAGTGTGCCGAGTTCGGCGGTCGCGGTGATCGCCCACTTGAGATCACCGTCCGACGTGACCGTGAAGGACGCGAATTCCAGTGTGCCGTCGTCCTTGTTCAGGGTGGTCCTGATGACGGGATCGCAGGTGTCGTCCAGGATGACGGCACGGTGCAGCACCAGATTGTCGATGCTGTGGTCGGATCCGTAGGTTTCCCTGGCTGCGGCCAGCGCCATCTCGACGTACACCGCTCCGGGAACCACCACGCTGCCCTGCACCCGGTGATCGGCGAGGAATTCGAGGGTCGCGGTGCTGATCTCGGCTTCCCAGGTCGGATGTACCCCGCGGATGGGCTGGCCGAGCAGCGGATGCACCGGCCGGTAGAACAACGTCTCGTCGATTTCGTAGTTGTCATACCAGAAGCGCTTGGTCTGCCATGGATAGCTCGGAAGTTTCAGCAGCCGAGCGTCGCCGCCGGGATGCACGCAGTCCCAGGCGATATCGTGGCCGGCGTTGTGCAGCACGCCGACACAGTTCAGCAATGTACGCACGTCGTCGTCCTCGCGCCGCTGCGTAGCTGTCACCGAGACCCGCTGCGTTCCCGCGATTTCCAAGATGGATGCGGCCAGCACCGGGTGGGGCCCGAGCTCGATGAAATGGGTGTAACCATCGTCGAGCATCCGGCGCAGTGCCGGTTCGAAGAGAACCGTGGCCCGGGTGTTCTGCCACCAGTAGGCCGCGCCGGTGCCATAACGGGTCAACAACTCACCGGTGACCGTCGAATAGAGCGGCAGGTCCGCGGACTTCGACGACAGAGTCGAGAGAGCGTCGTAGAGCTCGTCCTTGATCGCGTCCATGTAGTGGGTGTGGTACGGGACCTTCACCGCGAGGTACCGGTTGAAGATCTGCGCCTCATCCAGTTGGCGGGCAATGTCTTCCAGGACGTCACCGTCGCCCGCGACGGTGACCGCTGCCGGACTGTTGATGGCGGCGATCGACACCCGGCGACCGAATTCGTCGATCATCTTCTCGTCGAGAGTCTGCATGAGGGTTTCGGCGTCCAGGCCGACGGCCAGCATCCGGCCCTGCCCGCTGGTGCGCTGTTGCAGACGACTGCGGTGATGGATCACCTCGATGGCCTGCTCGAAAGAGAGCAGCCCGGCAAGGTGGTGCGCCGCGACTTCGCCTGCGCTGTGGCCGATCACGGCATCCGGTGTGATCCCGAAGTGGGCGAGCTGTTCGGCCAGGGCCACCTGGATCGCGAAATTGGCCGGCTGGGCGAATTCGGTGTCCCCCATCCGGGAACCGGATTCGTCACGTCGCAGTTCCTCGATCAGCGACCAGTCCGCGTACTTGGACAGTTCTCGCGAGCTGCGCAGGATGCTCGCGGTGAAGACCGGGAACACGTCCAACAATCCCCGGCACATCTTCCACCACTGCGGACCCATGCCGGTGCAGACGAAGGCCACCTTGGGCGCGGTGGATGCGGTTCGGCCGGTGGTGATGTCACCGCCGTTGCCGACGGCACGCAATTGTTCACGCGCGTCGGCGATGTCTTCGGCGATCAGGGTGTGCCGATGGCTGAGGTGCGCCCGCCGCCGGGCCAGTGTGTGGCCCAGGTCGGGCAGCGTGATGTCGGGATGGCGGTCCAGGTGGTCGGCCAACCGAGCGGCCGACGCCATCAACGCCTGCTCACTGCGCCCCGAGATCGGCAGCACGGTGAGCGGCAGCGCCTCGGTGTCTGCTGCGGTGTCCCGCCGCGCGACCGGGGGTTCGGCAAGGACAACGTGGGCATTGGTGCCCCCGAATCCGAACGAGTTGACCCCGACCACCCGACGGTCGGTCTCGGGAAAGGGCCTTCCCGCGGCGGGGATCTCGAGTTTGAGCTCATCGACCGAGACGTGCGTGGTCGGGTTCTGCAGATGCAGGTTGGCCGGCACATATCCGTGTTTGACGACCAGCGCCGCCTTGATCAGCCCGGCCACTCCGGCCCCGGCTTCGAGGTGACCGATGTTCGTCTTGACAGAACCGATCAGCAGCGGCTGCGTGGCCGACCGGTCTGACGTGAGCGCGTGCGCCAGCGCCCGCATCTCGATGGGGTCGCCGACCGGCGTACCCGTCCCGTGCGCTTCCACGTACCCGACCTGGGTGGGTGTGACGCCGGCGCGCCGCAGCGCCGTTCGGATCGCCGCTTCCTGCGCCTCTTCGCGCGGCACGGTGATGCCGTCGGTGTGTCCGTCCTGTGAGACGGCGGTCCCGAGAATCTGCGCGTAGACATCGTCGCCGTCGGTCAGCGCCTGCGCGAGCGATTTGATGATGACGACGGCGCCGCCCTCACCCCGTGCGTACCCGTCCGCCGAATCGGAGAAGGCCTTGCTCCGCCCCTCGGGGCTGAGGAATCCACTCCTCGATTCGGCGATGGCGGTATTGGGACCGCCCATGATGTTGACACCGCCGGCGAGCGCCACTGCGCATTCGCCGTTCCAGATGCTCTGCGCCGCAAGGTGCACGGCGACCAGCGAGCTCGAGCACGCCGTATCGATCGTCATGCTCGGGCCGCGGAAGTCGAACGCATGGGAGATGCGGTTCGCCAGCATTGTCATCATCATCCCGGTGGCCGAATGGGCCTTGAACCGGTAGCGGCTGCTGCGGCCCTGGTTCTGCAGGAGTTGATAGTCCAGCGTGAAGCCGCCGATGAACACGCCGACGTCGGTACCAGCCAGCCGGTCGGCGGGTATCCCCCCGTCTTCGAACGCCTCCCAGGTGGCCTCCAGTAACAGGCGCTGCTGCGGGTCCAGGGAATGGGCCTCGCGCGGCGAGATGCCGAAGAACTGGGGATCGAACTGATCGATCTCGGACAGGAACCCGCCCCGGCGTGTGACGACCTTGCCCATCTTCGCCGGGTTCGGGTCGTGGTAGCGCCCCGCGTCCCAGCGTGACGCGGGGACGTCACCGGTGGCATCGACCTCATCGCACAGCAGCCGCCAGAAGGCCTGCGCCGAATCGGCACCGCCGGGAAATCTACATCCGATCCCGACGATCGCTAGCGGTTCACGGTCTATGGGCAGTGGGTCGGTCACTGGCATCGGCACTTTCTCGTCGCGCTACACACTTCGCGAGGTATTCGTAGCCGCAGCGACAATGGATGGGATCCCGGACTGGTGAATTTTGTGCCGATGCCGTGGGGTTCAGTTCGGCTGCAGGACCGGCGATCCGGTGACGATCCAGTCGGCGCTGATGGGAGCGGTCTCCTGATCCCGGCGGTAGATCGCCCGCACTTCGCGTAGCAACGGATCGCGCTGCCAGGTCTGCACCTGGCGCATGACCTCATCGTCCTCGAACACCACGGCTTTTGCCGCGAGCACCGTCTCGACAAGCTGACCCGCAATCTGGTGCAGCAACCGAGCATTGGTGTCGAACTGAGCACCGAAGTCCGGGCTGGGTTCCACCATCGCGGCGTGCAGCGACACCATGAAGTTCAGGGGCGCGTACAGGTCCAGGAAGGGCACCGTGGCCTTTTCGCCCTCGGGCCCACGGCTCTCCAACGCGGCCCATTCACGGAAGAAGCGCTGAACCCGATTGCTCAGCGCGATGAGGCCTTCCAGTTGGGGCACGAACTCCGGGTCATCCGCGATGCGCACGAACCGATCATTCATGTAGAGCAGGCCGATGAATCCCCAGTAGAAGGCGATGTCCCAGACGACCTTCGCCGACATCACCGCGGGCGTCCCCATCAGCACGTACTGGTCCTGATACACCGCGAGCCACATCTCGGTGAGGGACCGGAACAGTGTGTCGCTGACCTGTGCACGGGCCAGCACGTCCTCGCCGCCCAGGTCGCGGACGATCATGTCGGTGATCAGGCCGGTGCCGATCGCCACGAGGTCCAGGCCGGATGAGTACAGCGGGTCGAGGAACACACCGGCGTCTCCGGTGAGACACCAGCGGTCGGCACCGTCGAAGATCTTGGTGGCACCGTGGCTGTACTTCTTCATCACCCGGAAGTCCCTGATCTGATGCTCGTGGTCGGCCAGCACCGCAGCACACTGCGGTTCGTGCGCACGCAGCCACGCCATGGCCTTCGGCAACGTATTGAACCCGTCGAACGGATGCAGCGCGGGGTCGGCGACGATGCCGACGCTGGTGGCCCCGGAGCCCAGTCGGATCAGCCAGACCCAGTAGCCCTCCCCCATCAGATGGTTCGTCGACATGGCCCGGTTGCCCTCGACGAGACGGCTGTGGAAGTCGGGGGCGTCGCTCCATCCGTTGACATCGATCTCGGTGGCCACCCGCAGCCATGCCGCGTTGCAGTGATGCTCGTTGGGCTGTTTCAGGTTCAGTTGCCGGGGCAACATCCGGTTCCGTCCGGACGCGTCGACCACCCACCTGGCCGTGGTGTCCGTGCGGTGTTCATCGGTCTGGACGGACACCGTGTGCGAGCTGCCGCCATGACCGAGGGCGACGGAGGCGACGCGACCGCGCCGGATGGCGATACCCGCTGCCAGACAACGGGTGTGCAGCTCGTTCTCCAAGCGCCCCCGATCAATCTGATAGGTGACCAGCGGGACGAACGTCGAGCCTCCCAACTCCATCCGGGACGCGATATCGCTGTTGTGTTCGTGCGAGAAGAACATTCGCAGGCCCATCTTGCGAATGTGCGCCGCCTGCAGGTGCTCACCGAGGCCGAGGCGATCACGCAGATAGTGCGCGGACACCTCAACCGTCGATTCTCCGACGGTATGGGTGATCTCCGACACCGGATGGGTGTTGGGCTCTATCAGCAGGATGCGGGTCTGTGGACGCGCCTGCCTGATTTCCAGCGCGAGCGCCATGGCGGCGATGCCACCACCGGCGATCGCCACATCGTGATCGGTCGACGGGACGTCGTCCGCGGGCAGCTGGCTTCTGATCTTGCGCGCGAGGGCCGCCCGGGCCTGCGCATCGAGTCGCGAGAGTTGGGGCCGCATGAATTCAACATACCCACAATCGGTGGGGTGCAGCCCTGAAACGACAGGGCGCCCCAGCCCGCGCTACGCGCTCTGTGTCGTCCGCCGATGACGCCCGTAGACCCACTCGAAGATCGGTGACGTCATGAGGGTGGTGACCACCGCCACGATCACCAGGATGGTGAACAGGGTGGGCGTGATGATCCCCGCTTCGAGCCCGATGTTGAGAAGGATGAGTTCGATGAGCCCGCGCGCATTCATCAAGGCACCCAGCGCCACCGACTCACGCAGGGGTACCCGGCTGAGCCGGGCCGCGACCGTACACGCGACGCCCTTGCCCACGATGGCGACGACGACGAGACCCAGCGTCACCGCCCACAGCGCCGGCGTGTTCACGAGCCCGATCTGCGTGTTCAGACCGGAGTAGACGAAGAACAGGGGCAACAACAGCTTGGTGGTGAGCGGTTCCAGTTTGTCGGTCAGATTCGTGGCGAAGAATCCCGACGGCATCGCCACGCCGAGCAGGAAGGCCCCGAAGATCGCGTAGATGCCGATGATGTCGGTGAACCATGCGCAGGCCATCAGCAGGATCAGCACGGTACTGAGCATCGACGGCGAGACGCCCTGGTTGTCCTCGGCCATCCTGCCCAATGGCTGCAGGCCGCGTCGACCGATGGTCAGCAGCACCAGGGTGTAGAGCAGACCGCCACCGATCGCGATGACGGCCAGCATCGGGCTGTTGCGGTGGATGGCCAGCACGGCGGCCAGGATGCACCACGAGACGGCATCTGCCGTCGCGCCGCATGCGAGCGCCAGGGTGCCCAAAGACGTTCCGGTCAGCTTCTTTTCGAAGATGATCCGGGCAAGCATGGGGAAGGCGGTGATGGCGATCGAGGCCCCGAGGAACATCATCGCCATCCCGAGCGTGACGCCGTCGCCGAAGAATCCGCCGGCGCTCAGGAGCGGTATCGCAGCCAGCGCCCCGATGGCCAGCGGCGCAACCGTGCCGGTGATGGACACTGCGGCCGCGGTTCCGGCCCGCTGCCTGACGTGTTCGACATCGAAGTTCAGCCCGATGATGAACATGTAGAGCACCAGCCCGACCTGCGCCGCGGTGTAGAGCACCAGGTTCGGCGTCCCGGTGGGGAAGAGGTCACCTTGCAAGTCAGGGGCGATTCTGCCGAGCAGTGAGGGCCCCAGCACGACGCCGGCGATCATCTCCCCGACGACCTGCGGCTGCCCCACCCGTTGAGCGGCCAGGCCGGCCAGCTTGCATGCGGCGAGAATGACGGTGAGCTGGAGGAAGAAGTGGATCGCGATTTCCGCGGGCATGCGTCAGGCTAACCGGTCGGTCCGGATCGCCTGTGTGACGGGACTGGTCAACGCGGGACGTTCGCCCTCAGGGTGGCCAGTGCCGCCGTGGTCAGGGCCGCGAATTCGGTGGCCTCGACAGGATCCAGCGCGGCGCCGACCAGTTCGGCCATCCGGCGGTTGGTGGCCTGCTCGACCTCGGCGTAGCGGGCCCTCTTGTCCGCGCCGTCGGCGAACGGTTCGGGCCAGCCGAACATGGCCGCGTAGCGCGGGCCCTTGTTGAGCATGTGCGCCTCGATGGGAGCGACACCCGAGAGGCTGAGCGCATTGAAGTGCAGTCCGGCCCGAAGTTCCCGCAGCACGAACATCACCTGCAAGACGCGGGCGGGCGCGTCGTCGGCCAGCGGCATGGTCCGCCAGCCCGCGAACAACGGCGACGCCGCGGTCGGCGCCACCGCGATGAGCTTCTCCCCCAGCGCTGCGATACGGTCCAGCCCGTCCGCGCCGGCCAGATACGTGCGACCGAACTCGGCGGCCTGTTCCCAATACACCTGGGACGCACCGGCGGCGCCGCGCACGGCGACGCCTTCATCCCACATGGCGGACAGGCCGGTGGGTTCGAAGACCGCGAACACCGCGCTGACGGTCGCGCCGGTGACCTCGCCCAGTACGCCACCCCGCCCGGCCACGTATCCGGCCAGCGGATTCTGGTAGCCGGCGGCGACACTCTCACCGTAGGTCCGGGGATGCAGCATGAAGACCGCCACCGCTTGTTCGATGGCGGCTCCCGCGGTGGCGGTGGCTTCGGTGAGATCCGGGTTGCTCATGAACGAACCCTAGCGCCCGCCCGGAACACCGCGGTCGCGTCAGCAGGATGGGCGTGAAAGTGCCCGGCTCTCAGCGACTTTCGAGCGACGGCCGAGTCTCAGAAATTTCTTTGGACTCATTGATCACTGGTGTCACTTTTTCGGGTTTTGTGTCGGTGATCGCACGTATGTTCGAGTCATGGACAGCGAGGTGGCCGGCGGTCGGGACGCGGTACACCACGCCCTGTCCGACCGCGCCGCCTCGGTCAAAGCGCTGCTGGACGCCGACTTCACGATGTTCGACACCGCCGAACTGCTGGCACTGCTCTCCGAGCGTGAACAGCAGGCCCGCGCCGATATGGCGGTCGATCACCGGATCCTGGCCGCCCTGATGGACCGGGCCACCGCGCATGAGATCGGCGGGAAAACCTGGACCGACGTACTGACCACCCGGGACCGCCTCAGCGCCACCGAAGCCGCCCGCCGCATCACCGCGGCCCGCGACCTCGGGCCCCGGCACACCATGACCGGCGAAGTCCTGGAACCGGTACTGGCGGCCTGCGCGGCCGCCCTGGCTGCCGGGGCCATCAATGCCGCTCACATCGACATCATCCGCACCACGCTCAACAAGGCCTCCGCCCGCCTGGATGCCACCGCGCGCGG
>SXGT01176575.1_pt1 | contig 12605 bp, 12 predicted proteins | sample 3176221 | NCBI WGS metagenome assembly SXGT01 (sample SAMN11356862, study PRJNA531348) | freshwater metagenome | isolation source: freshwater sample F1-120 | place: China: Fuxian Lake, Yuxi | collected 2017-12-25
ATGCGGTGCTGGCCTATATGGCGCAGGAGGCGGTGCAGACCCACGGCTGGCTGGACGCGGGCCAGATGGCCGACGGGCTCGGTCTGGCCGAGACCACGCCCGGCCCCCTGATTCTGGTGACCCAGTTCGTGGGCTTTCTGGCGGCTTTCCGCTTTCCCGAGCCGTTCACGCCCCTGATGGCCGGGATCCTCGGGGCCGGGCTGGCCACCTGGATGACCTTCGCCCCCTGCTTCCTGTGGATCTTCGCCCTGGCGCCCTGGATCGAACGACTGGAGCACGCGCGGCGGCTGCAAGCGGCCCTGTCCGGGGTGACGGCGGCGGTGGTCGGGGTGATCGCCAACCTGGGTCTGTGGTTCGCCCTGCATGTGCTGTTTGACCAGACGCGGCGGGTCCAGACCGGGCCGCTGGACCTGACCCTGCCGGTGCTGGCGGGCTTCCAGCCCGTGGCCCTGATCCTGGCCGCCGTCGCCGCCGTCGCCCTGATCCGCTTCAGGCTGGGGATCATGACCGTGCTGGCCGGCGCGGTCGCGGCGGGCGTGGCGCTGCAAGCGGTCGCATAGCGCGGACCCCGCCCCGGCCCTATCTTCCCTCCATGACCACCCGCCCCGTCCAGACCGAAGCCGAACACCGCGCCCGGCGCGAGGCCGCCACCGCGCGGCTGCGGGCCGAGACCGGCATCGACGAGGCCATGATCGATGCGCTGGTGGAGGGCTTCTATGGCCGGGTGCGCGATGACGCCCTGATCGGGCCGATCTTTGCGGCGCGGGTCGAGGACTGGGGCCCGCACCTGCATCAGATGAAGCTGTTCTGGTCCTCGGTGGCGCTGTCGACCGGTGTCTATCAGGGGCGGCCGATGCCCAAACACCTGCCCCTGCCCATCGACGCCCGCCATTTCGACCGCTGGCTGGAGCTGTTCCGGGAGACCGCCCGCGACCTGTGTCCGCCCGCCGCCGCAGCCCACTTCATTGAACGGGCCGAGCGGATCGCCCAGAGCCTTGAGCTGGGCGTGGCCTCGACCAACGGGGTGATCGTGGGAACGGGCGAGCGCTATGTGATGGCCACCCGGGCCTGGACGCCGGACGACGGCGGACGCTTTTGACTGGGGACAAAAACACCGCCTCTTGGCGCCGTTAACCTTTCCGCCCCAAAATGGCGCCCTTCGCGGGATTGGATGCCGCATACGATTCTGATCAGATTTGAAAGACGAGGGCGGGGATGACCGGCTGGACGATTCTGGCGCGCAGGGCGCTGATCATTGCTGGTGCGGCGGCGACACTGGCGGCCTGCGCCTCCTATCCGTCGGAGCCCCGCTATCCGACCCGGCCCACCACCGGCGCCCCGGAGCGACAGTCCCCCTGGGGTGAGCCCGTGCCCAACACGCCCGCGCCCCAGCCCCAGCCCGACGTCGCCCCCTATGAGCCGACGCCCGCGCCCTATGAACCCATTGAGGCCCAGCCTCTGCCGCCCACGGGCCAGCCGCAGCCGCAGCCCGATTACCTGCCGGACCAGCGGCCCGGCGACCTGCCGACGCCCCCCGCACAGCCCGGCCCCATCGGCCCCGGCGCCACCTATATAATCCAGCCGGGCGACACCATTTCGGGCGTCGCGCGCCGCTTCCAGGCGCCGGTCCAGACCCTGATCGACCTGAACGGCCTGGCGCCTCGCGCCGACATTTCGGCCGGGCGCGGGCTGGTCCTGCCTGACACCGCGGTGGACACCGGCCCCGATCCCTACGCCACCGGCCCGTCGCCCCGGGGCGTGCTGGTGCCCGACAACGGCACGCCCCCGCCGCCCCCGCCGCCGCCGCCCTCGGGCAATCCGGCCGCGCCGCCGCCCGTTGAGGACTCCACCGGCCAGGACATGTTCGCCTGGCCCCTGCGCGGCGACATCGTTCGGCCTTTCGGCCAGGTGGGAGTCAGCGAGCGCAACAACGGCGTCCACATCGGCGCCACGGCCGGCGCCCCGGTGCGCGCCGCCGCCGCCGGGCGGGTCGGCTATGTGGGCTCGGACCAGCCAGGCCTGGGTCTGGCGGTGATCATCATCCACCGTGACGGCTGGCGTACGGTCTACGCCCACCTGGGATCGGCCACGGTGGCGTTCGGCGACGAGGTCCGTCAGGGCCAGGAGATCGGCACGGTGGGTCTGACCGCCGGCGACGGCCGCCCCTCCATCGCCTTCGAAATCCGCCATATGCGCGGCGGCCAGCCGGTGGCCGTGGACCCGACCACGCTGTTGCCCAGATAGCACGCGCGGCAAGCGCGCTGTTGTCGCGTTGCAAAGCTGGTCTGGCGCCCCTAGGTTCCGCCCCTATTTCAGTCGGGGCGTCGCGGACGCCCGCGCATGACCCCTGGGAGACACCATGTTCGCCACCCCCGCCTACGCATCAACCGCCGGGGCAGCCGCCGCCGGAGGGGGCCTGACCGCCACCCTGATCCAGTTCCTGCCCTTCGTCCTGATCTTCGTGCTGTTCTGGTTCCTGCTGATCCGTCCGCAGCAGAAGCGCATGAAGGCGCACCAGGCCATGGTCGGCGGTCTGAAGCGCGGCGACACCGTGGTCCTGTCCAACGGCATGATCGGCAAGGTCACCCGGGTCGAGGACGCCGAGGCCATGGTCGAGATCTCCCAGGGCGTGAACGTGCGCGTGGTCAAGTCCATGGTGGCCGAGGTGCGCAACCGCACCGAGATCGCCGCCAACGACAAGAAATAAGCCTGTAAGCACGAGGCCGGGGTTTTCGTTCGATGATTCAGCTGTCCCGCTGGAAGGTCTATGTGGTCGCGGCGGCGCTGCTGCTGTCGACTCTGTTCGCCTTCCCGAACCTTCTGACCCCGGCCCAGCGCGAGGCCCTGCCCGGCTTCGTGCCTTCCGGCGTTCTGAACCTGGGCCTGGACCTGCAGGGCGGGTCCTATCTGATGCTCGAGGTGGATGTGGACGAGGTCCGCACCGCTCGCGTCAACGGCCTGGTGGAGGACATGCGCGTCATCCTCAATGAGCAGCGCATCGCCTTCTCGAACCTCGAGCGTCAGGACGGGGGCTTCCTGATCACGGTCACCGACCCGGCGCGGTTCGACGCCGCCCTGGCCGCGCTTCAGGATCTGGCCCGGCCCACCTCCACCGGCGTTTCGGACGTCACGGTTTCGCGCCAGACCAACAACCGCATCCGGGCCGCTTTCACCGATCAGGCGCTCAGCAACATGGGCTCCACCGCTGTGGATCAGTCCATCGAGGTGGTCCGCCGCCGCATCGACAGCCTGGGCACTCGCGAGCCCTCCATCACCCGCCAGGGCACGGACCGGATCGTGGTCCAGGCCCCCGGTGAAAGCGATCCCGAGGCGCTGGAGCGCGTCATCGGCCAGACCGCCCAGCTGACCTTCCAGATGGTCGACCACGACAACTCGGTCGAGGAAGCCATCGCCGGCCGGGTGCCGCCCGACGCCGTGCTGATGCAGGACGAATTCGGCACACCCCTGCTGATCAAGCGCCGCATCCTGGTCTCCGGCGAGAACCTGACCCGCGCCAGCGTCGGCTCGGACCAGTCGGGCCGTCCGGCCATCGACTTCCGCTTCGACGGCCAGGGCGCGCGCCGCTTCGGCGAGGCCACCGCCAACAACGTGGGCCGCCGCTTCGCCATCATCCTGGACGGCCAGGTGATCTCGGCGCCGAACATCATCAGCCCCATCACCACCGGCTCGGGCCAGATCACCGGCCAGTTCACCATCTCCGAGGCGTCCGAGCTTGTGAACCTGCTGAACGGCGGCGCCCTGCCGGCGCCCCTGTCAGTCGAGGAGCGACGGACCGTCACCGCGAGCCTCGGCGCCGATGCGGTCGATGCGGGCATGAAGGCCACCCTCGTGGGCTTCGTGCTGGTGGTGCTGTTCATGATCGTGGCCTACGGCTTTGTGTTCGGCGGCATCAGCGTCATCGCCATGCTGATCAACGGCATGATGATCATCGCCGCCATGTCCCTGACGGGGGCGACCCTGACCCTGCCGGGCATCGCCGGCCTGATCCTGACGCTGGCCATGGCGGTGGACGCCAATGTGCTGATCTATGAACGCATGCGGGAGGAGGCGCGCGCCGGACGGTCCGCCATCGCCGCCGCGGACGCCGGTTTCAGCCGCGCCATGTCCACCATCCTTGACGCCAACATCACCACCCTGGGCGCGGCCCTGATCATGTTCCAGTTCGGCGCGGGGCCCGTGCGGGGCTTCGCCTGGACCCTGTCGATCGGCGTCTTCACCTCGGTCTTCACCGCCGTGCTGGTGTCCCAGATCGGCGTGGCCCTGTGGTTGCGGGCGACCCGCGCCAAGAAACTTCCCATCGCGTGAGCGGATCCATGAAATTCTGGCCTTTCATCAAGCTGCTCCCCGACAAGACGAACCTGAAGTTCGTCAAGTTCGCGCCGATCATGGGCGGCCTGTCCGTGATCGCGGTGATCGCTTCGGTCTTCTTCACCCTGTGGCCCCTGACCCCGCCCTGCGGCGGTCTGAACTGCGGCGTGGACTTCTCTGGCGGTCTGGTGGTCGAAATCACCGCCGCGCCCGAAGCCGCGGACATCGCCGGGATCCGCGACGGTCTGAACGCGCTGGATCTGCGCGACGTCTCCGTTCAGGGGTTTGGCTCGCCGAGCGACGCCCTCATCCGCTTCCAGACGCCCGAGGGAGATCCCGGCGAGGCGCTGCGCGCCGTCCAGGCGGCGCTGACAGACGTCCAGTCCACCATTGAGGTGACCCGCACCGAGGCCGTGAGCGGCGCCGTGTCCCGGGAGCTGCTGACCAACGGCGTCATGGCCCTGGGCGTCGCCATGCTGATGATGCTGGCCTACATCTGGTTCCGCTTCCAGTGGACCTTCGGCGTGGGCGCCCTGATCGGCCTGCTGCACGACGTGATCCTGACCTTCGGCCTGTTCGCCATCACGGGCATGGAGTTCACCCTCGTCAGCGTGGCCGCCGTCCTGACCATCATCGGCTATTCCATGAACGACACCGTGGTGGTGTGCGACCGCCTGCGTGAGAACCTGCGCAAGTACAAGAAGATGCCGCTGGGCGACGTGATCGACCTGTCGCTCAACGAAACCCTGTCGCGGACCATCATGACCGGCCTGACCACCATCCTCGGCCTGCTGGCCATCGCCCTGCTGGGCGGGGCGGTGCTGGCCGACTTCGCCTGGGCCATGATCTTCGGCGTCATCATCGGCACCTATTCCTCCATCTACATCGCCGCTCCCCTGATCCTGCTCTGGGGGGCCAAGCGCGGCGACGAGCCGGACGAAGAGGCCACGCCGATCAAGCTGGGCATGGCCTCCAAGCCCTGACCGCGTCATGACGGACCGTGGCGACCTGCTGGATGGTCAGGTGCGCGCGGCGGACCCTGACCGCTGGCTGTCCAGCCGCTTCGTGGCCGACGCGGGCCTGCGCGCCGACCTGATCGCGCTCTACGCCTTCGAGGCCGAGCTGATGGTCATTCCGTCAAAGGTCACCCAGCCCCTGCTGGCCGAGATGCGCTTCACCTGGTGGGCGGATCAGATGGACGGCGTCTTCGCGGGCGCGCCCCGCAAGGGCCACCCGGTGCTGGAGGCCCTGTCCGCCGCCGTCACCCGCCACGGCCTGGACCGCGCGCCCTTGGATGCCCTGATCACCGCGCACATCGGCCGCGTCCACGAAGAGCCCCACGACTTGGACGCCTTCTATGTGCGCCCCATGCAGACGGCGGCGCATATGCTCGCCGGACCGGGCCATGAGGCCGCCGTCACGCCCGCAGGCCGCCTGCGCGCCCTGGCCCAGACCGGCCGCGCGGACGAGGCCCGGGCCCTGCGCAAAACGGCGAATGCGGCGTTGAAGGCCCTGCCCCCCGCCGCCTTCCCGGCGGTCGCCCACGCCGCCCTGATCGACCATGCCGCGCCCGAGCCGCTCAAGCGCCTGCGGCTCACCTGGGCCGTGTTGAGAGGGCGGGTCTAGGCGTCCCGCCCGATGATCGGAATCACTCGGCGGGCGCGGGCGCCGGCGTCGGCTCGGTCCTGTTGTCGCCGTCGCGAGACCGATGGCGGTTATGACGCCTCAGCAGGGTGGACATGCGGGCGCGATCCTCGGGCGAGAGCTCGGACAGGATTCGGACCGCCTCCACCTCCAGCCGCGCACGGCCGCGCAGTTCCGAGGCGCGGGACTGCTCCAGCAGCGCGCTGACCGCCGCCGGATCGAAATCCTCACTCTCGGTCAGGGCGATGGCCTGGCGGCGCGCCTCGCGGGCTTCCTGAAAGTCCGGCTTGGCCGACAGGGCCGCGGCGCGCAGCTCCGCGCGCACCGGGCCGCGGCGATCCGGATCGATGGTGTCGATGACCGCCATCAGGGGCATGCGCTCGCGGCTGGAGCGGACCTCCTCGACCCGATCCTCGGCGGCCTCGCGGCTGACCCAGGCCGTCACCCCCGCCGCCACGGCGAACAGGTTCAGGGCCAGAGAGACCGCCAGGGCGATCATCAGGGCGCGATTGCTCATCCCAGCACCTCGGTGTCATCCAGCGCCAGAAGCTGGGACTGATAAAGCACGGCGTCCGCCTCGGCCCGCGTGACGGCGGGCTGGGACAGGTTGAGGCCCACCAGGACCCCCGCCACGGAGGCGGCGGCCCATCCGGCGCCCGAAGCCCAGGCCAGACGGCGGAAGGCGAACCGCGCGCGCGGCTTCAGCCCCGCGGCGGCCGCCAGGGCGATCACTTGCTCGCGCAGGGCGTGGCTGACCATGGGGCGGGGGGCGGCGTCCAGGGCAAGGTCCATCTGGCGCGCCTCGAACAGCAGCCTTTCGGCGCCGTGAGTGTCGGCCTCCATGAAGGCGCGCGCGGCGTCACGCTCGGCCTCGGGCCAGCGGCGCACATCGGCGCCGTAGGCCTCGGCCAGATCCTGAAAACGTTGCGCGTTCATTTCAGCACACCTTCATTTCGCGCCGTCTCGGCCAGCGACGCCCGAAGAGCGCGCCGACCACGAGACAGAAGACTTTCCAGCGCCTCGACGCTGATGTCCATCAGGGCCGCAGCCTCGATATTGCCCAGCTCCTGATAGTGGCACAGTACGATGGCCTCGCGCTGTCGTTCCGGCAGGGCCGCCAGCGCCGCGTCCACCCGCGCGCCCAGCTCCGCCGTCTGCAATCCCTGATCCGGCGACGGCCCGGGATCGGCCCGGTCCGGCATCGTATCCGTCAACACCTCGCGCCGCCGGCGCAGCCGGTCGTAGCAGAGGTTCAGCGCCACCCGGTGCAGCCAGGTGTCGAACCGCGCCTTGCCCGGCGTCCAGCGCGGCGCCTGGCGCCACGCCTTCAGCATCGTCTCCTGCGCCACGTCCTCGGCCTCGGACGGGTCGTTCAACATGCGTTGCGCCAGCGCCAGCATGCGCGGCAGCTTGCGCGCGACCATGGCCTGGATCGCCGCGGGGTCGCCCTGACCCACGCGGCTCACCAGATCTTCGTCGGGATCGACCACCCGTGTCGCCAAGCCGGCTCGCTCCGTTTCCTTGCGGGCGGGCCGACCGGACCGATCCGGTCTGTCCCGACATCCCTTAATCCGCCGCCGGGGCGCGGCGTTCGGCCCGGCGGGCCTGACGTTCAGCACGACGCGCCTCGTGGTGCGCGCGCATTTCGGCGCCGGTGACGAAACCGTCGCCGTCCGCGTCCATGCGGGCGAACTGCTCGGTCGCGCGCTGACGGGCCTGCTCGATGTTCACGCCCTGGCCGTCGCGGTCAAGCCGCATGCCCATTCCATGGCCGCCGCCATGGCCGCGTCCGCCGCGTCGATGCCCGGCCTCGCCGCGCGCGCCCCGGCGCTCGGCGCGCTGTTCCGAGCGTTGCGCGTGGGCGGCGTCATATTCAGCGCGGGTGACGGAGCCGTCGCCGTCCGCATCCATGCGCTCGAACATGCCGTCGCGTCGCTCGCCCATGCGGGCCTGACGCTGCGCCTGCATTTCCTCACGCGAGACCACCCCGTCGCCATTGGCGTCCATGGCGGTCAGGCGGGCGACCCGCTGGTCCACGAACTCGGCTTGGCTGACCCGCGCATTGGGGTCCATGCGTCCGCCACGCTGTCCGTCGCTGGTCTGCGCGATCGCGGCCCCGCTCAGGGCCAGGGCGGCGACGCCGCCCAGTACAATCATCTTTTTCATGGGTTCGTTCTCCTGATCCGCCCTTGAAAGGCGGCATTGTCCGTCCCTGTCGAAAGGTTCAACGAACGGGCGTCAGGAGTCCGTCGCGGGCGGGTTCAGCGGCCCCAGAAGGGCTTCGAGCGCGGTCCGCGCCCCGCCCCGCCGGGCCGTCAGTTCGACCTTCAGCGCGTCGAAACTGTCGAACCCCGCCACCCCCGCCAGCCGCTCGCGGAACTCGGCGGGTTCAGCCTCGGGATCGGGATCGCCCTCGAAGGCGCAACGGATCACCTGGGCGATGGACTGCTGCAGGCTCCAGGCCTGGCCGAACACGGGGTCCAGCCCCGGCGCGGTCAGGGCCTCCACCGTCGAGACGGTCAGGGGCTCGCCCCGCGCGGCCCCCAGAAGCTGGCTGTGCTGGGCCGCGAACTCGCAGTCCACCTGGCCGCCGGGCGCCAGCTTCAGCTCCCACAGCCCGCCGCCGGGCCGCTCCCGGTCCATCAGGGCGCGCATGTCGCGCACGTCGCGGGTCACCTGTTCCGGGTCGCGCGGCTGTCGCAGGGCCGTCTGGATGGCGCCCGCCACCCGCTCCCCGAATGCCGGGTCGCTGGACCACACCACCCGCGCGCGGGTCAGGGCCAGGAATTCCCAGGTCTCGGCCTCCCCGGCGTAATAGTCTTCCAACGCCGGGAAGCTGACCGACACCGGCCCCGCCCGGCCCGAGGGTCGCAGACGCATGTCCACTTCATAGAGCGCGCCCTCCGCCGTATGGGCCGACAGGGCCGCGATCAGGCGTTGGGTGAAGCGGCCATAGAAAGTGTCGGCGCTCCAGCCCTTCCTTTCCGACATGCCGGCCGCGTCGTCGGCCTCATAGACCGTCATCATGTCCACGTCGGATCCGGCGGTCATCTCGCGAGATCCGGCCTTGCCCAGCGCCACCACGGCGATGCGGCCGGCGAACGCCCCACCCTGCCGCGTCACTTCCTTGAGCGCGGCGGTGGACAGGGCGCGGATCGAGACGTCCGCCAGATCGGCGTAGGCATGGCCCGCGCTGTCGGCGTCGGCCCGGCCGGTCAGGGTCTGGATGCCGATGCGGAAGATCTGGTCGCGGTGGATGCGCCGCACCGCGTTCATGGCCTCCTCGAAATCGCTCTCGCCCACCGCCTCGGCCACCAGTTGGTCAAGCACCCCCGAGTCCTGGTCCAGCGGCGCCAGGAAGCGCGCGTCCAGCATGCTGTCCAGGGCGGCGGGATAGCGGGCCAGGGTCCGGGCCAGACGCGGGGCGAAGGCCATGACCCGCACGATCAGGGCGAACAGCTCGGGCTGGGCCAGAAACAGCGACTGGATCTGCGCCCCCGCCGACAGTCCGGCGAAGAAGGTCGAGAACCGGGCGAAGGCGGCGTCCGGCGCGCCGGTCTCGGCAAGAGCGGTCAGCAGGCGCGGCGCCAGACGGGTGAACAGCTCCCGCCCGCGGGAGGTGCGGGTGGCGCCGATGCGGCCGTGGTGCCAGCTGCGGATGGTCTCGGCCACGCCCTCGGGGCTGGAGAAGCCCATGCGCTCCAGCGTCTTCAGGGTCTCCGGGTCGTTCTCCACCCCGGTGAACACCAGACTGCCCCAGGGGGAGGACAGGTCCTCCTCGTCCGAGAACAGCTCGCCATAGCGGCGGTTCACCCCCTGCAGCAGGGTCTCCACGCCCGCGTCGAACACCGCCAGATCCGCCTCGCCGGACAGGGCGGCCACGGCGGCGCGGCGCGCGGCGGGCTCCGGCAGGGTGTGGGTCTGTTCGTCCGCCAGCATCTGGATGCGGTGCTCCAGCCCGCGCAGGCGGTCGTAGGCGGCGGCAAGCTCGGCGCGCACCGCCTCGTCCACGTGGCCCGCCCGGGTCAGGGCGGCCAGCGCCTCCAGCGTGCGCGGCGCGCGCAGCGCGGGGTCGCGGCCGCCCAGAATCAGCTGCTGGGTCTGGACGTAGAACTCGAGCTCGCGGATGCCGCCCCGGCCCAGCTTCAGATTGGCGCCCGCCGCGTGCAGGCCCTCGCCGGTCTTGAAGGCGTGGATCTGGCGCTTGATGGAATGAATGTCGGCGATGGCGTGATAGTCGAGGCTCCGCCGCCAGATGAAGGGCGCCAGCTCGGTCAGGAACCCGTGCCCCGCCACCAGATCGCCGCACACCGGCCGCGCCTTGATGAAGGCCGCCCGCTCCCAGTTCTGGCCCACGGATTCATAGTAGGCCATGGCCGCCGGGGCCGGGACCACCGGCGGGGTCGACGACGGATCGGGCCGCAGCCGCAGGTCCACCCGAAACACGTATCCGTCGCCCGTCCGTTCCGACAACAGGGCGGCCACGCCCTGGGCCAGGCGGTCGACGAAAGGCTGGGCCTCCACCCCGGGCGCCAGCGCGCCATCCACCAGATCGGGCTCGTGGAAGAACGAGATGTCGAGGTCGCTGGAATAGGTCAGCTCGCCCGCCCCGTGTTTGCCCATGGCCAGGGCGAACAGGCCGGGGACGGGTCCGCGCGGATCATCGGCGGCGCTGACCAGCCTGCCCCGCTGGCGGGCGTCATGGGCCACGGCGCGCAGGGCGGCGCGGGTGGCGGCGTCGGCGAAGGCGGTCAGGGCGCCGGTGACCCGGTCCAGGTCCCACACCCCGCCCAGATCGCACAGGGCGGTCAGCAGATGCAGGTCCGCCTTCAGCCCCCGCAAAGGCGCGCGCAGGTCGTCCGCGCTGCCGGTCAGGGCGTCGGTCTGCCCGAGGATGGCGGCGAGGCGATCATCGGGCGTCGTCTGCAGGATTTCCCGCAGGCGCTCCGGCCCCCGCCGCGCCAGCCCGGCCAGATAGGGGGCGGCGGCGAACACCGGCTCCAATGCGGGCCAGGCGGTGTCCAGAGTCTCCAGCCAGCCGCCCTCGCGCGCGGCGGCCTCGACGGGTTCACGGGTGCGCGCGGCCAGTTCGGCGTCCAGCACGGGCCCGCAGGGCTTCAGCTGTCCGGCCAGGCCGGTCATTCGGCCGGCGGCAGGACCAGGGCCACGCGCAGCCCCGGGCCCGTGTCGTCCACCACCCCCGGGCCCTCATCCAGATAGATGCGCCCCCGGTGCGCCTCCGCCACCGCCGCCACCAGCGACAGGCCCAGGCCCGAACCCGGCTCTGTGCGGCTGTTCTCCAGCCGCACGAAGCGGTCCAGCACCCGCGCGCGGTCCGCATCGGGCACGCCCGGACCGGTGTCGGTGACCGAGAACTCCACCTGACCGCTGGAGCGCCGGCGCGCACGCAGCATCACCGCCCCGCCGGGCGGGGTGTATTTGATGGCGTTGTCGATAAGGTTGGCCAGGGCCTGGGCGAGGAACGGCCGGTTGGCGCGGATCATCAGGCCCTTGTGGATCTCGGAGTCGAACTCCAGTCCCTTGTCCTCGGCGGCGGGCTCGTACAGTTCGGCCATGTCGGCGGCCAGATCGGCGGCGTCGAACACCTCGGTCTGCGGCTCCCGGGACGCCTGCAGCCGGGCGATGGCCAGCACTGTGTTGAAGGTCTTGAGCAGCTCGTCGGCCTCGGCCAGCGCCATCTGCAGGGCGTCATTGGCGTCGATGCGCCCGGCCTCCGCATCGATCAGGGCCACCTCCAGCTTGGCCCGCATGCGGGTCAGGGGGCTGCGCAGGTCGTGGGCGATGGCGTCCCCGGCGTGACGGATCGAGGCCATGGACGTCTCCAGCCGGTCCAGCATGCCGTTCAGGCCCGCGCCCAGCTCATCCAGTTCGTCGCCCGAGCCGCGCACCTCGGCCCGCGCCTTCAGGTCGCCGCCCTTCACCGCCGCCACCACCGTGTTGAACCGGCTCATGGAGCGTTCCAGATTGCGGCTGATCAACAGGCCTCCGCTCAGGCCCAGCACCACCACCAGCAGCATGGCGCCCCACAGGGCCTGGGTCAGGCGGTCCAGATAGGCTTCGGTGTCGCCGATGTCCTCGGCCACGAACAGCAGCTCGCCGCCCTGCAGCCGCACCATGACGCCCAGGGCCTGCCGCCGGATGATGCGCCCCGTCTCGTCGGTGTCGGTGAAGCGGAACGCCTCCCACCGCTCGGGCGGGTCGTCCGGGCGCGGCTCCACCGGGGTGATGTTCAGGCTGCGGGTGACCGGCTCGCCCTCGGCGTCCAGCAGGATGTAGAGATAGGGTCCGCCCCTCAGGATGCGCTCCACCAGCGCCTGGTTCAGGGGGTTCAGCCCCCGCTCCCGATAGATGGCGGTCAGCACCCCCACCTCGCGCCGCACGTCGGCCTCGGCCCGCGCCCGCGCCTCGGACGCCGAGGCCACATAGACATAGGCCAGCACCGCGCTGGCGGCCGCGGCGAACAGGGCCACGAACATCAGCGTCAGCCGGAAGGGCGTGCGCCGGAAGAGCGAGGGCAGCGTCATGAGGCCCTAGGCCTCCAGCCGGTAACCCGCGCCTCGCACCGTCTGCAGCATGGCCTTGTCGAAGCCCTTGTCGATCTTGGCGCGCAG